>Ga0306923_10000392_pt1 | contig 33775 bp, 29 predicted proteins | sample sta12Can44000108_FD_203841 | JGI IMG/M metagenome (GOLD analysis project Ga0306923, IMG submission 203841) | Lab enrichment of tropical soil microbial communities from Luquillo Experimental Forest, Puerto Rico - statanox.12C.anox.44.000.108 (v2)... | ecosystem: Environmental > Terrestrial >... | reverse complement strand
GATTATGTGCGCAACAAGGTTAATGCCGGCTATTATTATTCGGTTGCGCCCGAGTGGGTATTGAGCCTCACCGGGGAGGCCGGCTACATCTTCGGCTGGAATGGTCAGCAAGTGCTCCTACAGGATCGGTTTTTTGTCGGCGGTGACAATCTGCGCGGTTTCCAGAGCGCCGGTATTGGGCCGCGAGACACGACGAGCGGCGACGCTCTCGGCGGCCAAAAATACTATCTCGGCTCAGTGACGCTGGGCGTGCCGCTCGGCCTTCCGAAAGAGCTCGGGCTGAGCGGGCGGGTGTTCACCGATTTCGGTACTCTTTATCACCTCGAACCGACGACGCTGACGCTGACGCCGGCGCAGTCGGCGGCGGCAGGAGGCCAGACGCAGCTGACGGCTGTACAGTCGCCGGCAATCCGAGCCAGCGTCGGGTTTGGAGTTTCATGGAAGTCTCCGGTTGGGCCAATCCGCCTCGATATTGCGTATCCCGTCAGGAAGGAATCATTCGACAAGACCCAGTTCTTCCGGGTTAGTTTCGGTACGAGGTTCTGATGTTGTTGTGGTACATCCGGGCTGGAACGTTGTTCCTGGCGATTATTGGCGGTCTTGCCGGCAGCGCCGTGGCGCAAGCTCCGCCGACTCCCACGCCCCCAGCGCCCTCCCCGCCGGCCCCTGCACCGCCCGCGCCGCCGGCGCCCGCTGTCGCACCGTCAAATTTGACTGTCCTGGTGGTCGATGTGCAGGCGCTATTGCAAAACTCGAAGGCGGCCAAAATGGTGCGCGGCCAGATCGAGCAGAAGCGCAACGAGTACACGAAGGAGATCTCACGCGAGGAAGAAACGCTGCGCGCCGAACGCGATTCGTTGCAGCGGCAGCAGGCCTCCCTTTCGCCCGATGCCTTGAATCAAAAAGGGCGCGAGTTCCAGCAGAAGGTCAACGATCTCGAACGTAACGTCCAGGGCAAGCGCCAAGCCCTCGAAAAATCGAATAGCGACGCGCTCTCGAGAATTCAAGAAGAAATGCTGAAAATCATTGCGGATATCGCAAAGCAAAGGAAGGCGAATCTCGTCTTTCAGCGGACTGACCTCGTGCTTTTTGACCAATCGTTTGATGTTACCGATGAGGTACTGCAGAAGCTGGACGAACAGATGCCGGTATTGACTGTCGAATTCGCAACACCGATAACTCCTCCCGCGCCCACCCCCCCTGGGCCGCAACCTGCGGCCTCGAGCGCAACCCCCAAAACGAAAAAGAAATAAGGCAAGGCGATCAACCGCGACTGAACCCGGATGGCGGACCCCCGTTTTTTTAACCGAGCCGGACCTTTTACACTCGAGGCGCTGTCCGTCCTAAGTGGTGCGACGTTATTGGATCGCGCGCAAGGTGGACGACTGTGCCGCGACGTTGCCCCGCTCGAAACCGCTGGCGCCGAAGACCTCAGTTTTCTTGAGAACCGCAAATACATCGAGGCCTTTGTTCGCTCCCGAGCCGGTGCAGCCTTTGTCGACGAAAACGCCGTGGAACGGGCGCCGAAGGGGATGGCGCTGCTCGTCAGCAGGGAGCCGTATAAGGCCTATGCTCTGGCTGCCCAAGCCTTTTACCCGGCCACGCAGGTCGTTGCTCGCCGGGCCCCGTCGGCAATCATCGACCCGGCGGCCGAAGTGCCAAATGATTGCGAGGTTGGTTCCAACGTTGTGATCGAGCGTGGCGCTCGGCTTGGGCGACGCTGCAGTATCGCCGCAAACACGGTAATCGGCGCTGGCGTCGAGATTGGCGACGATTGTCGAATCGGCCCCAATGTGACGTTGAGCCACTGCCTGATCGGGTCTCGCGTCGTGTTGCATCCCGGCGTGCGCATTGGCCAAGAGGGCTTTGGTTTTGCCCCAGATCCGACGGCCCCGATAAAAGTACCGCAGCTCGGGCGCGTACTCGTCGGCGACGATGTCGATATCGGTGCGAACACCACAATCGATCGCGGGTCGGGTCACGATACGATCATCGGCGCGGGCTCGATGATTGATAATCTGGTCCAGATCGGGCACAACGTGGTCCTCGGTCGCTGCTGCATCCTCGCCGGCCAGGTCGGCATCTCTGGGAGCACCAAGCTCGATGACTTTGTCATGGTCGGGGGACAAGGTGGGCTCGCCGGCCATCTGCATATCGGGACTGCAGCACGGATCGCCGCTAAAAGCGGCCTCATGCGTGACGTCCCGGCCGGAGAAACCGTGTGCGGCAGCCCGGCCGTCCCCTTGACCGAATTCATGAGACAGACCGCGGTGCTGCAACGTCTCGCGAAAAACAAGACGAGGCGATGATCGATACGGCCTGCGCAGCGGGTCAGGGCACCCAGATCGACATTCAGCGGATCATGAAAATGATCCCTCACCGTCACCCATTTCTGATGATCGATAAAGTCGTTGACGTGGTCGCGAACCAGCGGGCGACCGGGATCAAGAACGTTTCGATCAATGAAAATTACTTCCGGGGCCATTTTCCAGCCCGGCCGGTGATGCCCGGCGTGCTGATCATCGAGGCAATGGCGCAGACCGCGGCCGTCCTCGTCGTCCACACCTTGGGCCCAGAAGCGGAGGGCAAGCTCGTCTATTTCATGAGCGTCGACAACGCTCGCTTTCGCCGTCCTGTTTTCCCTGGCGACCGGCTCGACGTCCACGTCACCAAGCAACGCAATCGTGGCAATGTCTGGAAATTCGAAGGCCAGGCCAAAGTCGGGGACAATGTGATGGCCGAGGCGGTTTTCGCCGCGATGATCCTGGACGGCTAGACGAGCCGCCCATGCCGCAGATCCACCCCACGGCCATTGTCGCGCCGGGGGCGATGCTTGCCGACGATGTCGTCGTCGGGCCCTATTGCATCGTCGGCGAGAATGTCGTGCTCGCCGCGGGGGTCACGCTCCGCGCGCACGCGGTGGTCGATGGGCGGACGATAATCGGCGAGGGTACGAGCATCTTCCCTTTCGCCTCGATCGGGCTTGACCCGCAGGATCTCAAGTATCGGGGGGAGCTTTCCGAGCTTGTCATCGGGAGGCGCAACAGAATTCGTGAATACGTGACGATGAATCCGGGGACGACTGGCGGCGGGATGGTCACGCGCATTGGCGACGACGGTCTGTTCATGGTCGGCGCGCATGTCGCCCATGACTGTCAGATCGGCAATCATGTCATCATGGCCAATAATGCGACGCTCGCGGGTCACGTTGTTGTCGAGGACTATGCCATTCTCGGCGGGCTCTGCGCCGTCCACCAATATGTCAGGATCGGCAAGTATGCCATGATCGGGGGCATGTCGGGCGTTGAGCGGGACGTCATCCCTTATGGCCAGGTCATGGGCGACCGAGCGCGGCTTTATGGGCTCAACATCATCGGCATGCAACGCCGCGGATTTAGCCGCGAGGACATACAGGGGTTGCGCAACGCCTATCAGTTTCTGTTTTCATCGGAAGGAACCTTGAGCGATCGGGTCAATGAAACGGCCGAGCGCTTCGGGGTCGGTGGGCCGATTGGGGACATCATCGATTTCATTCGTGCCGATTCGAGCCGCGCTATCTGCCAGCCTAAAGGGGCAAATGACGACTAGGCTCGGGATCGTAGCCGGCGGCGGCGGGTTGCCGCGGAAGCTAGTCGATTCATGCCGTGCGGCCGGACGCGATGTTTTTGTCCTTGCCCTCGAAGGAGCAGCGGAGCCGGAGACGGTCCGCGATGTGCCGCATGCCTGGTGCCGCATCGGGGCTGCCGCTCGTGGCCTTGCTCTGTTGCGCGAAAACAATGTGAGCGAACTCGTATTGGCTGGCGGTATCCGCCGGCCCTCGCTCGCGGCGCTGCGGCCCGACTGGCGCGCGGCTAAACTCTTCGCGCGCATCGGCTATCGGGCGCTTGGCGATGACGGCCTCTTATCTGCTGTAGTCAGCGAGCTCGAGCAGGAAGGGTTTCGGGTTATCGGTCCCGATCAGCTGCTCGCCGGCGCGCTGGTGCCCGAGGGTCCGCTCGGCAAGATCCGTCCTGATGTGCAATCCGCCGCGGATATCGAGCACGGGCTGTGCGTCGCTCGCGCGCTGGGCGCTCTCGATGTCGGCCAGGCCGTCATCGTCCAGCAGGGGCTAATCCTTGGCGTCGAGGCGATCGAAGGGACGGACGAACTGCTCCGCCGTTGCGCAGCGCTGCGTCGCGAAGGCCCGGGAGGTGTGCTCGTCAAGGTTGAAAAACCGGGCCAGGAGCGCCGTGCCGACCGGCCGACAATTGGGTTGCGGACTATCCTATTGGCCGCGGAAACCGGATTGCGGGGCATCGCCATCGAGGCCGACGCCACGATTGTGCTCGATCGCGACGAAGTCATCCGAGCGGCGGATCGCACCGGCCTGTTTGTGGTCGGCGTTGGCCGATCGTGACCGCGGCTGGAACAACCTTCATCTTCTTTGTTACAGGAGAGCCCTCGGGTGATGCTCTGGGCGGCGCGCTGATAGCTGCGCTGCGGCAGCGTACCAGCGGAAAACTCCGGATCGCCGGGATCGGGGGTGAGCGCATGCGGGACCAGGGTTTGCAGAGCCTTGTCCCGCTCGAGGAACTGGCGATTATGGGTGTGGCCGAAGTGTTGCCACGGGCAGCCGTTATATTCCGCCATGTCCGCGAGACAATCGCGGCGATCCGCGCGCTTCGCCCTGATGCCGTCGTGACGATCGATAGCTCAGGGTTTAGCTGGCGCATCGCACATGGGCTCCGTCGCTGCGGCGAGACCTTGCCGCTGATCCACTATGTCGCTCCGATGGTTTGGGCCTGGCGAGCCAGTCGGGCGCGGCGGATGGCGCGCTGGTACGATCATCTGATGACGTTGTTGCCCTTTGAGCCACCCTATTTCGAGCGAGTGGGGCTTTCATGCCGCTTTGTTGGCCATCCCGTTCTCGAAAGCGGCGCTGACCGCGGAGATGGGGGCCGATTTCGGGCGGCCCACGGACTAGCCACGGACGATTTGCTGATTACGGTATTGCCCGGCAGCCGGGCAGGCGAAGTACGGCGCCTGCTGCCGACATTCGGCGCAGCGCTGGACCATGTGCACCGCACGATCGGGCCAGTGCGGGTCGTGGTACCCACTGTCGCGACAGTCGCGGCGACCGTCGCAGAGGCTGTTTCCTCTTGGCCGGGAAGGCCGATCGTAGTGCAACGACCCGAGGAGAAATACGACTCCTTCGCCGCGAGCCGCGCTGCTTTGGCGGCTTCGGGATCGGTCGCGCTCGAATTGGCGTTGGCGAAGCTGCCGATGGTCGTCGGATACCGCCTGAACCCGCTGACCGAGGTATTGCTCTCCCGCGTCCTCAAAGTGCGGCACGTAAACCTCGTCAACCTTCTTCTCGAAAGGCCTCTGGTTTGCGAGCTGCTGGGGAGAGATTGCACGCCGCCGCGGCTCGCCGCTTCGCTGGTCGGGCTCATTCGTGACGAGCGGGTTCGCGCCGTGCACCAGCAGGGGTATGATGAGGCCGTCCGCCGCCTCGACGGGGACGGAGCTTCGCCGAGCTTGCGGGCCGCGGATCAGATCCTCGAACTGGTTGCCGCGCGCCAGTGCGGTGGCCCAAGATCCACAGCAGAGAGGAGTGTGAAATGACGATGACCGATGTAGCCCATACCTCCAAGCCGGTGCTCGACGCCGACAAGTCTCGGCTGTTGCACACGATGATCCGGGTACGCGATCTCGATGCCTCGCTAAATTTCTACAGCAATCTGCTCGGCATGAAGGTCTTGCGCAAACGCGATTACCCGACAGGCAAATTCACCCTCGCTTTTGTCGGGTATGGCGATGAGACCAGCAACACTGTCATCGAGCTGACCCACAATTGGGAGCAGGCCGAGCCTTACAATTTGGGTAGCGCCTTTGGGCACCTCGCGATTGGGGTGCCGGACGTCTACAAGGCGTGCGAGCGCCTCGCTGCGGCGGGTGTAAAAATCCCGCGTCCGGCCGGCCCGATGGCGCACGGCGGTTCGGTCATTGCCTTCATCGAAGATCCCGACGGCTATCGGATCGAGCTGATCGAGCGCTCGTAGCCTCTCCACAATCGACCCTCCTCCGCATCCACGGGGGAGGGGATGAATCGCGAAGCTACGGAGCGCTCAGCCCCGCCTTTCTACCGGTACGTAATGGCGCTCGACCGAACCGGTGAAGAGCTGACGCGGCCGGCCGATCTTCATATCGGGGTCTTCGATCATTTCGGTCCATTGCGCGACCCAACCAACCGTGCGTGCGATCGCGAACAGCACCGTAAACATCGAGGTCGGGAACCCCATCGCTCGCAGAATGATCCCGGAATAAAAATCGACATTCGGGTAAAGCTTGCGCTTTATAAAGTATTCGTCGTTGAGCGCGATCTTCTCGAGTTCCATCGCCAGGTCGAGCAATGGCTCGTCCTTGATGCCAAGTACATCGAGCACTTCGTGGCAGCTCTCGCGCAAGACGTGCGCGCGGGGATCATAGTTCTTGTAGACGCGATGGCCAAAGCCGAACAGCAATTCGTGGTCGTTCTTGTCTTTCACGTGGTCGAGAAATTCTTTGATTTTGGACTTATCGCCGATCCTCGCCAGCATCTTGAGGACAGCTTCGTTGGCTCCGCCATGCGCCGGACCCCATAGCGATGCAATCCCAGCCGCGATACAGGCAAATGGATTGGCACCGCTCGATCCGGCGTTGCGTACCGTTGCCGTCGAGGCGTTCTGCTCGTGGTCGGCGTGCAGGATAAAGATACGATCCATTGCCTTCGCGAGAACCGGGTTCACCTTGTATTCCTCGCACGGTACTGCCCAAGCCATGTGGAGGAAGTTCTCGGCGTAGCTCAGCGAGTTGTTCGGATAGATAAAAGGCTGGCCGAGCGAATATTTGAACGCCATCGCAGCAATCGTCGGCATCTTGGCGATAAGGCGGTAGGAGGCAACCATCCGCTGATACGGGTCATGAATGTCGGTCGAATCGTGATAAAAGGCCGAGAGAGCGCCAACAACACCGCACAACACCGCCATCGGGTGCGCGTCACGGCGGAAGCCGCGAAAGAAAGTTGTAAGTTGCTCATGCACCATCGTGTGATGGGTGATGTCGTAGATAAACTTCGCTTTCTCTTTTGCGGTCGGTAATTCCCCGTAGAGCAAAAGGTAAGAGACTTCCATAAAGTCACTTTTGTCGGCCAGCTCCTGGATGGGATAGCCGCGATACATCAGCACCCCTTCGTCACCATCGATATAGGTGATGCTGGAGCGGCATGCCGCCGTAGCCATGAACCCGGGATCGTAGGTGAAGTGCCCCGTTTGGGCATACAGCTTGCGTATGTCGATGACGCGTGGACCGATCGTTCCGCCGAGCACGGGGAACTCTACCGACTTTCCGGTCTCGTTGTCGGTGAGCGTCATCGTTCCGGTCGTCATGTTGTTACCGTCCATCGATCCACCTCTGTCGCTGAGCCTGCTGGCGGTTGCCGGATTGGATGGGAAAATAGGCCCGTTATGCGCGATTAGCAAACACGAGCGTCATCGGCTGACGCCAGGCGGCGCGAGCTCGGCAGCGTCGGCAATTCGCCCAAGTGTCTCATCGCGCCCCAAGATCTCCATTATGATGAAGATGCCGGGTGAGGCGACCGACCCGGTCAGGCCGGCCCGCAAGGGTTGGGCGACCGACCCGAGTTTTATTCCGCGCTCGTCGGCAAAGGATCGGATTTCTTCTTCGAGTCGCTCCGGCTGCCATTCGGCGCCCTTCAGTCGCTGGAGCAATTCACTCAGTAGCCGGCGCGCCTCCGGAGTGAGGAGCTTGGCCGCCTTTTCGTCGGGCTGGATCGGCCGCGGCACCACCAGAAAACGGGCGTTCACGGCGAGCTCGACCAAAGTCTTAGGGCGCAACTTCAGCTCCGGCATGGCCCTCAGAAGACGCTCGCGCTCAGCTTTGGAGAGCGGTCGGCCCAATACCCTTTCGAGGTCTACCGCAATAAGGCCGACCAGCCGGTCATCTGCGGCGGCCCGGATATAATGCCCGTTCAAATTGTCGAGCTTGGCGAAATCAAAGCGCGCCGGGGCGCGGCCGACGGCGTCGATATCGAACCATTCGATCGCCTGCTCGGTCGAAATGATCTCATCATCGCCGTGGCTCCAACCGAGCCGAAGCAAGTAATTGCACAATGCCTCTGGCAAGTAGCCAAGCTCGCGATAGGCATCGACGCCGAGCGCGCCGTGCCGTTTTGACAATTTCGCGCCATCGGGACCGTGGATGAGGGGCACATGCGCGAATTCGGGAACGGGCCAGCCGAGCGCGTCGTAGATTTGCTTCTGCCGGAACGCATTATTTAAATGGTCGTCCCCCCGGATAACGTGAGTGATCCCCATGTCGTGGTCGTCGACGACAACCGAGAGGTTGTAGGTCGGGGTGCCGTCGGCCCGCAGGATGATCAGATCGTCGAGCTCGCTATTCGCAACCGTGACCTCGCCCTGGACATGGTCGCGGATCGTCGTGGAACCCTGCTGCGGCGCCCTCAGCCGGATCGCCGGCGGCACGCCGGGTGGAGCCTCGGACGGGTCGCGGTCGCGCCAGGTTCCGTCATAGCGGACTGAGCGTTTTTCGGCGCGCGCCTTCGCGCGCATTGCTTCGAGCTCGGCCGGTGTGCAGTAGCAATAGTATGCGCGACCCGCTACGAGCAGCTGTCGCGCGGCTTCGGCGTGGCGCGCAGCACGCGCGAATTGGTGGACGATCTCGCTGTCCCAGGAAAGACCGAGCCAGTCGAGTCCGTCGATGATCGCCGACACCGCCGGTTGTGTCGATCGCGCGCGATCGGTGTCTTCGATGCGCAACAGGAACTTGCCGCCACGATGCCGCGCGAACAGCCAGTTGAAGAGGGCCGTGCGAGCGCTGCCGATGTGAAGAAAACCGGTAGGGGAGGGGGCGAAACGAACGACGACAGTCATTGCGGCTCAAAGGGATGCAGAAGTGTCGTACGTGCTTCGAGACGCGCCCTGCCGGCGCTCCTCAGCATGAGTGACTCGGTCGACGGCATTGCGGAGAACTCCTCGTTCTGAGGAGGCCGCCCACGGGTCCGCGCTCGGCGGCCCGAGGACAGGCTCCGCGGCCGTCTCGAAGAACGCACAATGTCGATCCGGTGATCCTGCCTTCCCCGAGGATGGGGAGAGGCGTCGGCGATATCAACGCCCGGGCAGCCTGTGATCTTGAAACATCTCGCGCAGACGGGTCTTCATGACCTTGCCGGTCGCGGTGTGCGGCAGCTCGTCGAGCACGACCACGTCATCGGGCAGCATCCAGTGCGGGAAGCGTTCCGCGAGAAATGCAATGAGGTCATCGCATTTCGGATGGCACTGCGGCCGCGGCGTGACAATCAGCAATGGCCGCTCGGCCCAGCGGGGATGAGGGACTGCGACCACGGCCGCTTGGGCGACGTCGGGATGCGCGATCGCAGCGTTTTCGAGGTCGATCGAGCTGATCCATTCGCCGCCCGATTTGATGACGTCTTTTCGTCGGTCCATGATCTGCATGTACCCGTCGGGGTCGATCGTCGCCACGTCGCCGGTGTGAAACCAACCGTCCTTATCGATCGCCGCGGCACTTGCCTCGGCATCCTCGAAATAGCCGCCGATGATCCACGGACCACGTACCAGCAACTCACCCATCGATTTACCGTCGTGCGGTTGGGCCTGTCCCGCGTCGTCGACCACCTTCATCTCGACGCCGAAAACCGGCCGGCCTTGCTTTGATTTGACGGCCATTTGCGCCGGAGGCTCCAGACCCAGATGCTTGGCTTTCAGCGCCGCGGTCGTGCCGAGCGGGCTCATCTCGGTCATCCCCCAGCCCTGACGCAGCAAGATACCCCGGCGTTCGAAGGCTTCGATCAAGCTTGCCGGCACCGCCGACCCACCGCACAGGAGCCACCGCAGGCTCGAACAGCGCGCATTGCAGGCAGAGAGGTAAGCCGCGAAGCTAAGCCAGACCGTCGGTACGCCGAGGCTCACTGTCACTCCCTCCGCCTCGAACAGCTCGTAAAGGCTCTCGCCGTCGAGGCGGGGCCCAGGCAGAACCAGCTTCGCCCCATTCATCGGCGCCGTATAGGGGGTGCCCCAGCCACAGGCATGAAACAGCGGCACCACTGGGCAGACGGTGTCGCGGGCAGATAGTGGGATCGCGTCGGGGAGGGAGATCCCAAAGGCGTGCAGTATCGTCGAGCGGTGCGTGTAGAGCGCGCCCTTTGGCTTGCCGGTGGTTCCCGAGGTGTAGCACAGCGCCGCGGCGGTCCGCTCGTCGAATTCCGGCCACTCGAAATCCTCGTTCTCCTCCGCGATCAGCCGCTCATAGCATGGGAGTTTCGGAAATTTGGTGGGAGGCTCGGCGCCTTTCTCGGTCATCAACACAATGCGGCAATCCGCCGGCAAATGCGGGGCCAGCCGCTCGATCAGCGGAATAAAGCTCGTATCAACAAACAGAAGGCGGTCTGCGGCGTGATTGATGATGTAAATGATCTGGTCGTCGAACAATCTAGGGTTGATCGTATGACAGACCGCGCCGATGCCCGAGATGCCGTAATAGAGCTCGAAGTGGCGAAAAGTATTCCAGGCAAGAGTGCCGACGCGGTCGCCTGGTTTGATCCCCAGCTTCAATAATGCCAGGGCGAGCTGCCGCGAACGGCATTCGGCGTCGCCGTAAGTATAGCGATGGATCGGGCCTTCGACGGTTCGGGAGACGATCTCGGTGTCGCGATGATAGATGGCCGCATGCTTGATGATCGCGGAGACAAGGAGCGAGCGCTCCGACATCAACCCTTGCATCGCTTCCTCCCGTGCCATAGCAGGAATTAGACCCGCAGCGTGGCGGCGTTACAAGGGAATCAGCGCATCTCCTTTTCCCCCACAAGCGGGCGGAGAGCGCAGATTGCCTTATTGCTTGGCAACCAAATCAAAAGCGCCGCATCAATCCGACAAGGCGGCCCTGCACCTTGACGCGGTCGGGTCCAAAGATGCGCGTTTCAAAAGCCTTGTTCGCCGGCTCGAGCGCGATCGATGCACCGCGGCGGCGTAGCCGCTTCAAAGTGACCTCTTCGTTATCCACCAAAGCGACGACGACGCTGCCGTTATCCGCGGTGTCGCAGCGCTGGATGATCACTGTGTCGCCATCGAGGATCCCGGCTTCGATCATGCTGTCGCCTGCTACCTCGAGGGCGTAATGCTCGCCGCCGCGGCCGAGCAGGCTCCCGGGCACGCCAACCGTCGTGCTCTGGTCGCGCAACGCCTCTATCGGGGTGCCGGCAGCGATCCGACCGTAAAGCGGAAGATCGACGGCCTCGACATCCTGGGCCACCGGCGTACCCGGCAGCGAACCCCTGAAATCGCCGCGTATTACTGTGGGTGAAAAACGACTGCGCTCGGTTAGCTGAGGGGCGGCGCTCTCCTCGGGCAATTTGACGACTTCCAATGCCCGCGCCCGATGCGGCAGCCGCCGGATGAAGCCACGCTCTTCGAGCCCGCTCACCAAGCGATGAATTCCCGACTTGGATCGGAGATTGAGAGCGTCCTTCATTTCGTCGAAGGACGGCGAAACGCCGGTCGCGGTCAGCCGTTGGTTTATGAACAGCAACAGCTCGCGCTGCTTTCTGGTCAGCATGACACCCCCTTCCGCGCTGCGCGGAACGAACCCTAAACATCTGGAACCTGTTCTACTTTGGTTCGCGCTTGCCGTCAAGCGAACAACGAAACGGGGTGAGGCGGCTGCGGTCCGAGCTCAGTCGGCTTCGTCGCCATCAGCGTGGCGTGGTGGCCAAGCGCGTTTTGGCGAGGCACCGTCGACATCGGCAAGAAATACCTCTGATCGGGCCGGGCCCATAACCAAGCGCTGCGAGCGCGCAACGGCCGCCGGTCAATGTGCTCTTGGATCGGCAATACCCCTGCCGAAAACGGCACGATTGGCACTGTCGCGCCGCTGGGAGTGCAGAGGCGTGCGGTGGCCTGACGATCAGGCAATCCGCCGCCCGAGCAGCCCCATCATTGAGCTGTCGTGGACTTCGAAGGCAACGCCTCGGGTGTGCCATCGCCTGCGCTGGCGAGCCGGGAGCGCAGATTATCCTACCGACCACCGTTTCTTGGGAGTGGCCACGCTGAGCCGCGGCGTGGACGCCGGCTCCTCGGAAGGAAGAGGATCCGCTTCCTGGGGCGTTTGCCGAAGTCACTTATTTGCTTTATTCGAATGAACCGCACTCTGGATGGATTCAAGCCGCACGTGCTCATAAATTTCAAAGATAAGAACAGCAATCAGCGTCGGTACAAAATTGCCCCAGCGAGATCCATTTTGAAATGCAACGAAGCTAAGGATAATAGCAAAGAGAAATGTTAAAGGAATTCCGAAGATGGCAGCTTTTATTGGCGAAATTTGCAATACTTGTAGCGCCGCAACCACCGATGCACCTCCAAGAAATTCGATCAGTAATATCAGCCATTTGGGAGTAACCTTCATGGAATGACCTTTGAGTTCTGTCTCGATCGCATTGGCCAGTACCACGACCCCGGGCAAAATACCCAATGGAGTAAAATGACGATCAAAATCTCGGTAATCGCCGCCCAAAATGACAAGTTTCCCTACGAACTCCGGAATGATTTGTTCTGCTCCACCATTCTCCTTAGTATCTGAGAGCTCAAGAACCCTGCTCGCAGAGAGCGACGTCTCTCCGTCCAGCGAGTAATTGATGTACATAGGCTCCTTGGAACCGCCGGCACACATACTCGCAGATTGCCCAACCTCCTTGTCGAGGAATACCACCGCGGCTATAAACACGAATGTGGGTATGCGACCCGCCTTCGTATCGACACACTGTGTATAAAGTCGCGTCACTTTGTCCTCCGGATCATCGCGCAGTGCGGGAATCCCGGACCTTCGATTGAATTTCGACTGGCCGCCGAGAACATCCTGAGGTTCGACGCTTTCTTCTCCTACTCTAGCCACCCCTGAAATATCGCGCTCCCAGATAACCGACGTCCACGTCGAATCGATCTTGAAATTGCGAAAGACCGGATTCGAGGTGTCGACGTCCACCGCGATGAGCTTCGGCTTGCTCCGGGCAATTGCGCCAATCAGCCTATGAAGCTTTTCCGGGTCAAGAGGACTTCGCCCGGCGAAAATCCGATCATAGTCGGCATCTGAAATATCCACGATCATGATGTCTGATACAGCGTGTCGTTTCGAGACCAAAATGAAGTTGTCAAGCGTCCAGTTCTCCAATAGATGCAACGTACCTAATAGGTTGAGCGCATACGTGGCAAACATCGCGAGCACGATAACGAGTATCGCTTTGCCATTTTTGCTAAATATTACGGTGTGGCGGATGTCCGTGAGCATGTTTATCTGAACTTATGACGCTCGATCGTCATCGACGGGATAAGCATCCTGGAGCGGTGATGACCTGAGAGCCGAACCACCGCTAAGATGCCGCGGGTGCCATGTCGGACATTGGGGACGGCTGACCAAACTCGATGAAGAAGGCCAATGCCGAACCAACAGTCTAAGTGGCGCGGTCGAACCGAATCGTAATAGTTGGGGGCTCGGGCGAGGACACGGGGAGGTGAATACCCCGCAAGGGCCGAATCCAACCTAACTTATTATTGAACTCACCTTGCATCATTATCCAACCCTTGCTGGTTTGTAACAGTCTGGGCCTTAAAATTTTTCCTAACTGGTAGCGCGCTGGCTAGCGTTCTGGTGGGTCGCTCGTCTTCGACAACTCGGCGAGATACGCGCGCAAGAACGCGTGAATTGTTTCAGGCATCACTGCGCCGGCCCACTTATCCGTCGACAGGCGAATCGTGCGAAATCGTGCGACGACTTGCGCGTACTTCGGCATAGTGCAAAGGAGGATCTCCCCCAAAATGCGCTGTCTGCGAAACAATTCTTCTGACTTCTCCACGGAATTTATCTCGTAGAGACCCGGCGCTCTGTCGCCGATCGCAACGATCTCCGGTTTTTTCGGATCCCAATCGAACTCGACGCCGCCTTCTCGCGCAAGACCGGTTGCCTCGTTCTGGTATGAGGATCGGGATAGAGAATACTTACCTTCGCCGATTTCGAGCATGACCTCGCCAAGATCAACCTGACCATCGACAATCAAAGCGACACCTTCGGTAAATTGACTCGCTCCCCTCTCCCGGTGAAACGATTCGAGATACCGGTCTTCGAATAGCGATGCCCACGCCTTGGAAAGAAGTGCGATCAATGTATCATCAACAGATATCTGCGTTGTTATGAAATCATGTAAGAATATCGGTTGAAAACAACTCTGTATTGGTTGACATCTCTTCGAGATGATGACTTGCAGCTGCGTGTTGACGATTGTAATGTAATTATATGCAGATGGAGATCTGATTCGGATCAGACCTTCAGACAGAACGGGCGCCGAGATCCTCAGTTTCCCGGCTGGGTTTTCCGCCGCGGCATCGGTATAGTATTCCCAATCACCATTGAGTCCTACGACATGCCCAATAACCTGAACATTTGCGCTGCGCGCTCCCGAACTCGCAAAGAGCAGGCAGCCGATAAGCAGCGACGCCTGCCATGCTATCCGCAAGGTATGATAACCCCGACCGGAACGGGACGGCGTACTTCGCAGAGCATGCGGGGTTCTTCTGTTGACCACCGCCGATCCTACGCCTGAATGGTTTCTAAGCTTCCAGAGCGTGGGCATGATGCACGATTTCAGTCGACCTCCATCACATATGGTAAAATTTTGCTACATCGTCGTCGCGGGGGCAAGTGGCTACCACGGAATAGATCCGGTGTCATTATGCAGGTGTGAGCCACAAAATCGGGGACTGAAATGCGGAGTAAAATTTTGGCTTTTCTCACAAGAGCTACGCTAACGACAATCATTTGCCTAGGGCTATCAACCTATTGTTATGCACAGACCGCACCAGAAAAATCTCTGAATGATCGGGAGACTGCGTTACACAATGCAGATGATCTCAGTCGCCGAGCGCTCGCAATCGGAGACCAGGGGATTAACGATCCTCACCATTGGCATGACGCTGAAGATCTATATAGACAAGCCTTAAACATCTATGTGAGCATTCTCGGTAACGATGACGAACATTCTATTGCTTCTGCAAGTAATCTTGCTATAACGCTTCTCCATGAGAGCAAGAACGATGAAGCTATCACGCTTTATACACGAGTATTATCGTGGCTGGATCATCATCCGGAACCAGGCGACAAATTTCTTGGGATGGTGTTACATAATTTGGCTGTGGCGCTTGACCACGAAAACCGCGTTGCTGAAGCCGAGCCACTCTTGAGACGGGCCCTTACCCTCAGTCAGCGCAATGGGCAAAATAGGGACTTGCAATCTGAGCTGGGACAGCTCGGAGTAAATCTTATGCGGCAGGGAAAATTTCGTGAAGCTGAAACAATATTGCGAGAGGCATGCAAGGTTGCCGAAACAATCGTCGACGACAGCGCTTTGAATCTCGCAAAATGCTTAAATAACTTGGCTTATTACCTCGATTGGCAAGGCCGGCATCGCGAGGCATTGGAAGAGATGAAACGAGCCGTAGCAATCCTGCGACGGCAGGGGCCGCAAGGCTCACCGGATCTGGCGTCGTACGTATCGGGGCTCGGTTGGGCACTGGATCAACAAGGCCAATATGCAGAAGCGGAGCCATTACTGCGAGAGGCAATCGAGATATCAAACGCGAAACGAGGTCGCGAGGCTCCGCGGAGCCTTCTTTTTAGAGGGAATTGGGTTGTACACTTAACAAAGGCCGGACGTTTTTCCGAAGCCGTGCCCGAATTTCGCGATGTTTGCGATAATTTAACTGAACTTGCGCGGGCGTACGAGCACAAACCGCTTGAGATTGCACCACTGCAGTGGGCCAATGCTGCCACCGGGGCATGCAGTAGTTATCGGCTCGATGCCCTCTGGAATTGGGCGAAGGAGGGTGGCGGGCCTTCGGAGCGAGACAATCCCGCATCCCTGCGCGCGGAAGCATTCGAGGTCGCACAAAACATACTCCGGCCGCCGGCAAGCGAGGCTCTCGCCCGGGCTGGAGCTAAGAGTTTGGCCCAATCAGCCGGCGTTGGTCAGGCGGCCGAGGATTATGAAGCCACACTGGATGAGCGCGCAGATGTAACTCGGATGCTTGCACGAACGGTGGGGCAAGCCGAAGGCGATCAACGTCTTGTAGACCTAAACGCTCGTCGCGCGCAACTGGAGGAGCGACTTGCAAAATCCCAAGAAGAGCTCGTCGCGCGAGCGCCAAGATATTGGGATTTTCGGCGCCCCGAAGCTCTTAAGCTGGCGGAACTCCAATCTTTGCAAGGCCCAGATGCGGTACTGCTCCACGACAATGAAGCGTTGATTTCTGTGTTGGTCGCCAATGGTGAAAAATACGGATTTGTGTTTGCGATTAGTAAAGAAAAGGCGGCATGGGCGCGACTGGGACTGCCAGGGAGCACGATCAGATCCCATGTCCTGAGGCTGCGCACAGAAATTGACAACGTGGGCGCGTCTATAGTTGAGAAATCAGTGCCGTTTGAGCGTGCGCTTGCATTTGACCTTTATAACGCAATCTTAGGTGCTCCAGAGATAAGACAAGTTATCGATGAAAAAGAGGATCTAATCTTTGTACCTTCCGGTGAACTTACGTTTTTACCGCCCGCGCTATTCGTTTCATCTCCGCCCGACGGGGGCTCTGCGAAGGACGCTGATCCCAATGCGCTTCGAGCGACGGCCTGGCTCCTGCGGTCAAAGACTATTACTGTGTTGCCCTCAGTTTCTTCGCTCCGCACCCTGCGACAACTCTTCCTTCAAAACCAAATGTCTGCCTCCGAACCTTTGCTCGCACTTGCGAATCCCCAATTCAGCGAAGCCCGACAGCCGGTCCAAACTGTCGAAGCGACACCGCGCCCGCGGTCACTTCGTGCGTTCAATGATTATTACCACGACGGTCAGCCCTTGGCCGCGCTGCTTCATCAGCTACCAGATATTCCTGGCACTGCGGAAGAGGCCCGGCAGCTGCAGAGTATCCTGGGCGCGCCATTGGATAGTGTCTTGACTGGGGACGATGCCTCTAAGGCAGCCCTCACCGCGCGAAATTTGGACGGCCGGTTGGCCAAGGTTCGAGTACTCGATATTGCTACACATGGGTTCTTCGCTGGAGAAATTGCGGGTTTGGCACAACCTGCGATTATTCTCGCCTACGCCCAGGCGGCGCAGGATCAGCTATTTACCGTGTCGGACGCCGCTTTGCTCAAACTGAATGCCGATTGGGTAATCTTATCGGCGTGCAACACAGCAAGCCCCGATGCGTCTGAAGCCCGAGGTATTTCGGGCTTCGCGCGCGCTTTTTTTTATGCTGGCGCGAAATCTCTGTTGGTATCGCATTGGCGGTTACGAGATGATGTAGCTGCAAAGCTAGTACCAGATGTCTTGAAGCGCCAGAAAGAATCTCCTAACATGTCGAAAGCAGGGGCTTTGCGCGAAGCGTCTCTGGCAATTTTAGACAACCCAGATCCGTCTTATGCAAGTCCTGCAGCGTGGGCGCCATTTGTGTTGGTCGGTGAACCACGTTGATCTGCATTTAGCTTTGTATCAAGGATTGCGAGAACTTGAAGAATGTTAATGGAGGGATGCGCCGTTTTGCGAAGGCTAGTGAGCCGCTCTCGTATTTGAGAGCCCCTGTTGTAACGGCGCCTGACGAAGCGGGCCGGCCGCTAGCTCCAGAGGAATTTCGGTCGACTTGGCGAGGAAGCGATCGTCGGTTCTCGCGACGAGTATCCCTGATCGGGACGACGTTATTGGCGAATCCTGCGTCGCCATGAGCGCGATTCCCGTTGAGGATCCGCCGCTCTTTCAGATCGGCAATACGCCTGACGGAAACGGCACGATCGGCACTGTCGCGCCGGCCGCCAGCGCGGCGGCATGCGGTGGCCGAACGACCAGGCAATCCGCCAACGCCAGTAAGCGCATCATCGAGCTGTCCTGGACTTCGAACGGAAACACCTCGAGCATGCCGTCAGCCGCGTTGGTGAGCCGCGAGCGCAGATAATCCTGCCGCCCATCGTTCTTCGGGAGTGCCACGCCCAGGCGGGCCGTCGGTGGCGTTTCCGCGGGCGCGGCGCCGCCGCTCAACCGGGCGACGGCGGGGTGCAGGAAAAGTAATGCGCAAACCAAAGTTGAAACCGGATTACCCGGCAGCCCGATCATCGGCGTGCCTCGGTAACGTCCGACGATCAGCGGCTTTCCGGGCCGCATCGCGATCTGCCAGAAATCGAGCTCCAACCCGTCTGCAGCCAAGGCGTCGCGCACCAGATCGTGTTGGCCGACCGAAGCCCCGCCGGTCGTCACCAGGAGATCCACTCCGCTCGTCGCGGCCGCGATTTGGCGCAACGCCTCCGGATCATCCGGGGCATTGCCGACCGACACCGGTATTCCCCCGCAAGCCGCGACAAAGGCGGCGAGCGCAAGGCTGTTCGAGCTGACGATCTGATGCGGTCCGATCGGATCGCCCGGCATGACGATCTCGTCCCCGGTGGACAGGATGCCAATTCGCGGCCGGCGATGTACCAGCAGCCATGGCCGGTTCATCGCCGCGAGTAGGCCAATGTCGCGCGCCGTGAGACGCCGCCCCGCCTTCAGCAATACTTCGCCTTCCGCAAAATCGAGGCCTTCCCGGCGGACATATCGGCCGCGTGGCGCGCCCTCGAGCACGCGAACACGGTCGCCCTCGCGCTCGGTGTCCTCCTGAATGATGATCGTGTCGGTACCCGCCGGCAGCGGCGCGCCGGTAAAGATCCGCGCGGCTTCGCCAGGACCGACGTGACCGCCGAACCCGGCGCCTGCCGGCACCTCTGCGACGATGCGCAATTCGACCGGCACTGCTGACAGATCCTCGGCGCGCACCGCATAGCCATCCATGGCCGAGACCGCGAAGGGAGGTTGCGTGCGCCGGGCAGTGACATCCTCGGCAAGAACCCGGCCGAGCCCATCGACGATCGAGATCTGCTCGGGCGGCAGCTTTTCGAGCGGCGCCAGCAGACGCGCCAGCGCTTCTTCGACAGAAATCATGGTTCTGCCTCCCAATTCCCTGACTTGCCGCCCGATTTGCGTAAGAGACGCAAATCGGTGACGACCATCCCGCGGTCGACGGCCTTGCACATATCGTAAACCGTCAGCGCGGCGACGCTCGCTGCCGTCAGCGCCTCCATCTCGACCCCGGTACGGCCGCGCAATTTGCAGGTCGCGGTGATCTCGACGGCCGAGCGCTCGGGCACGCAGACGAGGTCGACAGTGACCGAGGTGAGGGCGAGCGGGTGGCACAGCGGGATCAATTCCGCGGTGCGCTTTGCCGCCATGATGCCGGCGAGCCGGGCGACCACGAGCACATCGCCCTTGGCGACGTCTCCGGCGCGGATCCGCTCCAGCGTTTGCGGCCGCATCACGACGCGGGCACCGGCGATCGCCACCCGGTCGGTCTCGTCTTTGTCGGAGATGTCGACCATCCGGGCCCGGCCTTCCGCATCGAGATGGGTAAAGCCGTAATCGAGAGGGAGGCCGAGGAGACGGCGGGCGGCCGTAGTGAGGTCGGGTTCACGCATCAAGGATTCGCCCACCAGAAAACAGCGGACCCCGGCGGCCGCCAGGCGTTCGAGGTCAGTAGGGCGACGGATGCCGCTCTCGGCAACGACGAGGCGGTCCAGAGGCACCTCCGGCGCTAGGGTTTCGGTGGTGCGAAGATCGGTCTCTAGGGTCTTTAGATTGCGATTGTTAATGCCGATCAGTCGCACCCCGAGCCGCAGAGCACGGTCGAGCTCGGCGCCGTCGTGGATTTCGGCGAGCACGTCGAGACCGAGCTCGGCGGCGGTTGCCGCAAGCTCGCTCGCCGCCGCGTCCGACAGCGCCGCCATGATCAGCAGGATGCAATCGGCGCCGATCCGGCGGCTCTCCAGGACCTGGTAGGGGTCGAGGATGAAATCCTTGCGCAGGACAGGCAAACCGACCGCTTGGCGCGCCGCTTGGAGGTCTTCGTCGCTGCCCTGAAAGTAGGGGGTATCGGTCAGCACCGACAGGCAGCTCGCTCCACCCGCCTCATAGGCACGGGCGAGCAGTGGTGGGTCAAAATCATCACGAATCAAGCCAACGCTCGGGGAAGCTTTCTTGATCTCGGCGATCAGCCCGTAACGTCCCGCGGCGAGATGCTTCTCGATCGCTGCTGCAAAGGGCCGCAACGGTGGCGCTTGCGCCAGTTCGGCGAGTAGGGCGGCCTCCGAGTGCAGCGCCTTCGCACGCGCGACATGCGCGCGTTTTGCGGCACAGATTTCGGCGAGCACGTCCCTCATTCGGCAACTGCCTCTACGCGGACCGGCGCGTTGGTTCGCGCAACCAGCTGCTCTAGCACGCGCCGCGCTGTGCCCGCATCCAACGACTGAGCGGCAAGCTCGATCCCATCTGCCAGAGAAGCCGCCCGTCCGGCGACAACCAACGCCGCCCCGCTGTTTAGAAGGACGACGTCGCGCACTGGCCCGCCAGCGCCGGTAAGCAGTTCACACATCAGAGCGGCATTGCGATGCGGCTCGCCGCCTCGGATATCGTCAAGGCGTGCTCGCGGCAGCCCAATATCTTCCGGAACGATCTCGAAGGTTTCGACCTTGCCGCCCTCGAGCGCCGCCACCGTGGTCGTGCCTGCGATCGTGAGCTCGTCAAGGCCGGCTCCGTGCACGACCCAGGCTCGTTCCGAGCCGAGACGCCCGAGCACTTCGGCCATCGGCCGGACCCATTCGGGCGCGAACACGCCGACGAGCTGCCGGGGCGCCTTTGCGGGGCTCGATAAGGGGCCCAATAGGTTAAAGATGGTCCGCGTGCCGAGCTCAACCCGGGTCGGCGCGACATGGCGGGTGGCGCTGTGATGGCGCGGCGCCATCAAAAAGCCGATTCCGATCTCCCACAAGCATTGGCGCACGATCGCGAAGTCCGCGTCGATATTGACGCCGAGCGCGGCCAGCACATCCGCCGAGCCCGATTTCGAGGAAAGTGCGCGATTGCCGTGCTTGGCGACGGGCACGCCGCAGCCGGCTACCACCAGCGCACTGGCGGTCGAGATATTAAAGCTGCCCGAGGCGTCCCCGCCGGTGCCGCAAGTATCGATCGTGCCCGGCGGCGCCTCTACCTGGATGGCCTTTGCCCGCATGATTCGAGCCGCGCCGGTGATCTCATCGACGGTCTCGCCGCGCACCCTCAGCGCCATCAAGAAGGCGCCCATCTGCGACGCCGTGGCGTTGCCGCTCATGATGATGTCAAACGCCGCTTCTGCATCGCCTTCGCTCAGGCTTCGGCCTTGCGCGACATGCGCCAGCAGCGATTTGAGATCGGTCGTATTGCTGGTCATGGGGCAGGCCGGTCGTGGCTACCAAGGAGCATGTGGGGGTCTCGCCTCGTTAAGACCCGTCGTTATACCAATCGAAAGTGCCCCGCGGAACCGCGTCTTCACGTCCGCCCAGTGGTGAGCGTCGGCGAACGCTTTGCAAGGGAGTCCGGCCGCAGTCTCCTTCGGATTTTGGGTGAGTGGGAGCCAGTTGATTTAGCTGGGAGATGACTTTATCCGGTCGCTAGTGGAGAATTCAACAAACCGTTGGTGACTGAACTGAGGAGACGGGCGATGGATCTTCGCGTTTGGTCCGAGCGGATGCTCAGCGTCTTGCGGGTCGTCGCCGCACTGATGGTTGTGCAGTACGGTTTCGCCAAGCTCTTTGGATTTCCACATGTCGCAATGTTCGACAACCTGCAGCTGGTCTCGCTGATCGGGCTGTCGGGGGTGATCGAGCTGGTGGGCGGGGCGTTGCTGTTGGTTGGCGTGTACACTCGCATCGTAGCGTTCATAATGTCGGGCGAGATGGCCTTCGCCTATTTCATGTCGCACGCGCCGCGCGGCTTTTTCCCGATAGTCAATGGCGGCGTGTTGGCCGTACTCTTCTGCTTCTTGTTCTTGTATTTCGCGGTGGCCGGGGGCGGCGCGTGGAGCCTCGATCAGCGGCGCACCGCTCGTGGTCTTGTTGGCGCAACCTAGCCGATAGTAGGCAGATGTTTCCTGGTGGAGGCAATCAATGAATGACGCGGCGGTGGTCGCCCTGAGCCCCGAAACGGTCCTCGGGGAGATGAAGAAGAACGGCGTGACGCATGTCGTGTGGTTGCCGGACAGCGAGACCAACTGGCTCTATCTGCTGATGAAGGCGGAGCCGTCCCTGCGGCTCGTCGGGGTCAGCCGTGAGGGGCATGCCTGCTCGATTGCGGCGGGATTATCGTCGGGCGGGGCCAAACCGCTGATCCTGATCCAGAACACCGGGATGATGGAGTCGGGGGATTCGCTGCGCGGCTGGCTGCTGGGACTCAATATCCCGGTAGTGCTGATGGTCGGCTATCGCGGCTGGACGCGCCATGGTGTCACTCAGGACAGTGCAGCCACTTATACGGAGCGGTTTCTGATGGCGTTCGGCATCAACTATTACCTCGTCGAGAGTGATGCCGATGCAGCGCGCATCACGATCGCTTTCGAAGAGGCGGAGCGGACCCGAAGACCGGTTGTCGTCCTCGTCGGCGACGAATATCACGGCTTTAACCGTTAGAGGACGCGCAGGTAGATGATGCACACCGCCGACATGGTGAAGGCCTTTGCGCCCTACCGCGAGGATGCGATCGTCGTTCCTGGCCGGGGCGGACGCTATTGGATCGATTTGACCACTCGTCCGAACCTCGATGTACCGGTTGGCGATCCGGCTATGGGCGGGCATGCCGGCTTCGCGCTCGGATTGGCGCTCGCCCGCCCAGACAAAAGGGTGGTCCTCTTCGACTCCGAGGGCGACATCCTGATGAGCCTCGGCATGCTGGTCACAATCGCCGAACAGCAGCCGGCAAATTTTTATCACTTCCTGATCGACAACGGCGTCTATGCCACAACCGGTGGCCAGCCGGTGCCGAACGCCGATAGTGTCGCCTATGACGTGCTGGCCCGCGGCGCCGGCTATCCCCGTGCCTTCGCGTTTGCCGAACTCCAGGATTTTTCGCGCGCGCTGCCGGACATCCTCGCCCAGCCCGGCCCGGTTTTCGCCGCTTGCAAGGTTTTCCCGGAGATCGAGAACGAGCCAATCGGTCGCCGTCGCCGCTGGCAGACCCGCAGCCGTGATCTGCGAACGGAGCTAAATATCGGTCAGTAAGTGCCGCGTGTTCGTGCCGGGACACGCGAAGGATTGGCTTCGCAGACGGCGCGCGAGAGCGGTCGGCAAGACCAGCCCGATAATCGTCTTTGGAGCGGGGCTGGGTAATGACATTTCGACCTGGCGCTTGGCCGCGCCTGCTGTCTCGCGGCTTGCGCGAGTTGTTCTCTACGATCGTGCTGGCCTGCGCAGAAGTCTTCCGTGGGAGCAGCCCGATGCTCTATCACCGCCGAGGATGTGGCAACATCGTTGCACAGCTTACTGATGAAGGCGGATTTGCTGCCGCCTTACATTTGGTGGGGCATTCGTTTGGGCGGGCTCTATGTGCAGATGTTCGCACGTCGCTACCCGCGGGATGTGGCCGGCGTGGTCCTGCTGGATCCGGCCAGCTCCGACGCGCCGTTGGAGCTGAAAACCCGATCTCGCTTGGAGCCGGGGTCGGCGGCGTATTGGGAGGAGGCGGGCATGGCAATGAGCAATGAAGAAATCCGCCGCGCCGGCCCGTTCCCCGACGTGCCTCACGGTCATCGCTTTTTTTTGGATCCTGGGAACCGGTACTGATGAAGCTGCAGCGCGGACGGGCCGCTCTCTCAAAAAAAGTCGCAGTTGGTCATTGCCAAGAGCAGCGGGCACGACATTCAGATTGATCGGCCGGCTTTGGTCGTCGCCGCCATCCAGTCCTTGGTCCGCAAGTCGAGACACTGGTCGAACATTAGTGGGGTTCTCCTCATGCAGCCAGAAATGGAATTCGATTTCGTCATTGTCGGGGCTGGCTCAGCCGGGTGCGTGCTGGCGAACCGGCTGACGTCGGATCCGGCGACCCGGGTATTACTGCTCGAAGCCGGCGGCAAGGACCGCAACCCGTGGATTCACATCCCGGCCGGCTTCTACCGAAACATTTTCCATCCGAAGATCACCTGGCAATTCGAGACGGAGCCATTGGTTGAACTCGACGGGCGCCGGATGCTGTGGCCACGCGGCAAGGTGCTCGGCGGATCGAGTTCGATCAACGGCCTTATTTACATCCGCGGCCAAAGGCAGGATTTCGATCTATGGCGGCAGCTCGGCAATACTGGTTGGTCCTACGATGATGTGCTGCCCTATTTCCGGCGAGCCGAGAACCAGGAACGCGGTGCCAATGAGCACCACGGGACCGGGGGACCGCTCGATGTCGCTGATTTGCGGGCGCGGCACGAACTCCATGACGGATTTATCGCCGGAGCGCAGGAAAAAGGCCATCGGTTGAACCCGGATTTCAACGGCGCCGGGCAGGATGGCGTCGGGCCCTTGCAGCTGACCGTCCGCAATATGCGGCGCTGCAGTGCAGCAGTGGCCTATTTGCGGCCGGCGATGAAACGCCCCAATCTTCGCGTGGAGATCCGAGCCCTCGCGCATCGCGTATTGTTTGAGGGCAAATGCGCGATTGGCCTCGAATACTCGCAGGGCGGAGTGCTGCACCGAGTGCGAGCGCGGCGCGAGGTATTGCTCGCCGGCGGCTCGATCAATTCGCCGCAGCTATTGCAGCTCTCCGGGGTTGGACCAGGCGAATTGCTGCAAGCGCACGGCATTGCGGTCGTGCACGATCTCCCAGGAGTCGGTGAGAATTTGCAGGATCATCTCAATTCCCGAGTCGTCTATCGGGTGCGCCGCGCCAATACCTTGAACGAGATTTCCCGGAGTTGGTTACAGCAATTTCAGGCCGGGCTGCAATACGCGCTGGCGCGCCGCGGCGCCTTGATGATGGGAGCAGCGCCGATCGGGCTTTTCGCTCGTACCCGACCGGGCCTCGACTCGCCTGACGTGCAGTACCAATTCCTCGCCGGCAGCTTTGTGAAACCCGGCGGAGAGATGCACGATTTCCCGGCCTGCCAGGCGACTTGCATTCCGTGCCGGCCAGAGAGCCGCGGTTGGCTCAAGATCCGCTCGGCGGATCCCGTAGCGCCGCCGGCAATCCAACCCAACTACCTATCGACCCAAACCGACAAGGACACGCTGATCGCCGGCCTCAGGATCGCCCGCGGTATTTTTCAGACTGGGGCAATGCAGAAATATGTCAGCGAGGAATTCCTGCCGGGTGCCGCGGCCGAGACGGACGAAGACTGGCTCGACCACATCCGCCACACCGCCGGTACGACCTACCATCCGACCAGCACCTGCACGATGGGGACACACGAAAAGGCGGTAGTCGACACAGCGCTGCGGGTCCACGGCATCGAAGGACTGCGGGTGATCGACGCCTCGATCATGCCCACGGTCGTTTCCGGCAATACGAATGCCGCGACGATCATGATCGCCGAAAAGGGCGCGGAAATGATCATTGAGGAGACACGCGCCACCAGCGCCCCCGCCAGGGCCAAGGCAGCTTAAGTGCGAGCAACCCCGTCGGTTACCGGGTCAGGTTGAACCGCATCGTCAGCGAGACCTCGATGCGGGATGCCGTCATGCCTGGCGGAAAGGGCGGCAGCTGCGCGCCGCGCAGCATCTCGTCGAGACCTGCATCGAGATCGGCGTACCCAGTACTCCTGTAACTATAGTCGAGGACGCGGCCGGATCGGTTGATCCGAAAACGCAGTGCGGCGCTGCCCTCCTCGCCACGCTCACGGGCGGATTCAGGATAGCGTTTATGGCTTTCGAGCCAGGCGCTGATCATTGCTTGGTAGCTCACCGTGACATCCGGCCCTGGGACTGGCGCCGGGACCGCGACCGACGCCGCCGTCTCCGCTGCCGAATTTTGCGCACCGGCAATGCCGGCGGGGCGCATTTCGGCCAATTTGGCTGGCGCCGGGATGGGTTCGGAGACGGGCGCTCGAGGCCTCTCTGTCCGGCGCACGACAGGTTTCGGGGGCTCTCTGACGACGGGTTTGTGCGGGGACGGCGGCGCGGATAGGGTGGCCGTTTGCTCCGGTGGCACGTCTGGGACGTCCGGCGTGGGCGGAGCTACACTTGCAGGAGCCGGTTGAGTCGATGTCTCGGGGGCTGGCGCCGCGCGGGTTTGCTGCACAGACTGGCTGAACACAACCTCGATGCCACCGGGAACCGCGGCCTGCGGAGACGGACGGATATCGGCGGGAAACAAGATCAGCAGTGCCAAGACGGCGGCATGGCCGGTGATCGACAAAGAAAGGGGCAGCCTGATTCTATCCACTACGAACGCGCCGCCGGCCATCGCAAGATCCATCCGAGACTATCGAAATCCGCGCAACTTTGCAGCCGCGACCTCCTCGCTCGACACGCGAAGATGCGTGCGTCAGTTTTTTGATTTGACATAATGTCGCCAAAATCGCGCGGCCGCGGTGAATGTCACGCCGGCAGCTCGGCATCGTGGAGGCGGATCATGCACGCGATTTACAGATTAGCAGGCGCCACTGCTGCTCTGGCGATTATGGCGTCGGCAGGCGATCCCTACGCCCAGGAAGCCAAGCAGCTGCCGGTTCCCAATGTCACTGTGACCGCACCCGCTGCTCCGACCGTGCCGCCGTATCTGCGCGACCCTTGGAAGTCATACCAGCGCAATCCCTATGCTGGTCGCTATCGCGTCGAGGAGGATAAATTCCCGGAGGTGCCGTGCTCGGAAACGCGGATTGCGTCCTCGGCCGGGGGCAGGTGCTTGCAGGGCTATCGGCTGGTGCCGGGGAACGCCCTCTTTGCCCAAAGAGGCGGCCTCAAATGTGACATGGCGCTCGACGTCGTCATGTACAACATCGGCAACTTGGCGATCGAGGCGAGCACGTTGATCTTCGATCCTTACAAGCTCGCGGCCACTGGGTTTCCCGGCAAGTATTGTTATGTGGTCGGTTATCCTGGCTACGACCAGGAAGACTTCCAGGATATGAATCAGGTGACAAGACGCGGATCGAATTGGCGTAATCTCGTGGGTAACGGCGAAGACAAGTCCATCGAATTTTCGGATGGTCCGCACAATTGTGTAGCCGTTCGCAAGGCCGGACCAAAGTGGCGAGGCGGCTACGTCTACATGCTGCACGCGAGCATCTGCCGAACCGACACGGCCGCGGTGCGGGCCGAGGACATCTCCTACGCGCTCGGCTCATTGCAAGTTCGCCAATACGACGCCCGCGGCAATTTGCGAAAAGCCGGCGAATAGAACGGGGCAGAAATTCCGGTCATCGCCGCTGTTCGCGGTTATCGGACCGAAAGACCCTGCAGACGATGTTCAGAGTACTGGTTGTCATCGCTGCAACGGCGACCATAGCGTCGGCGATCCGTGCTTATGCCCAAGATCCGACGCTGTCTGTTCCAAACGTTACAGTAACGGCCCCCGCGCCCCCGGTTGCCCCACCTTATTTGCGTGACCCTGCGAAAGCTTATCAGCGAAATCCTTATAGTGGTCGATACCGCGTAGAAGAGGATAAATTTCCTGAGGTGCCGTGTACGGCGACCCGCATCGCCTCTGCCGCTGGTGGTAAGTGCCTGCAAGGGTATCGGCTAATTCCCGGCCCGACAGACCAAATCACCAATCCGAAGGGCGGCAGTAATTGCGATCTAGCTCTCGATGTTGTGTTGTATAGGGTCCGCAATTTGTCGATCGAAGCGGATACAGTGATATTCGATCCCTACAAGCTCACAGCCATAGGCCATCAATCATCACAGTTTTGCTACGTCAACGGCAATCCAGGTTATAGTCAGGAAGACTTTCAGGATATGAATCAGATGACGCGCCGCGGTACCAATTGGCGTAATTTCGTGAGCGATGGCGAAGACAAGTCGATCGAATTCTCCGATGGGTCCCACAACTGCGTCGCGGTTCAAAGGGCCGGTTTGCCGTGGCGAGGCGGCTACACCTATATGCTTCACGCGAGTATCTGCCGCACCGACATGGCGGCGATGCAAGCCGAGGACGTCTCCTACGCGCTCGATTCATTGCAGGTTCGCCAGTACGACCCGGTCGGCAATTTGCGAAATCCTGGCCAATAGAGCTACTGCGAAGTAATGCTCGGCAGCAAACCGCTGCGATGACTAAGACTCTCGCACGCGCGGCCGAGTCGGACTGAGCCTCGGCGGCAAGGCGAGCGCCAGGCCCAAACTGATGACGGCCACGAGACCAGCGATGATGTAGACTGTGTGCAACGAGGAGCCGACAGCCTCGGCCAGCCGCGCGATTTCGGCGGCACCGAGGCTCTGCCGTGCCGCTGGTGTCATCAGGCGATTTACTGCGTTGCCGAGCTCGGGCAACTTCCTGTAAATGCCAAAATTGAGGATGGCGCCGAATACGGCGGCGCCGACCGATTGCCCGACGATGCGCATGAACATCGCCGATGATGTCGCCATGCCGCGCTCATTCCAGCCGACGCTCGCCTGGATCGAGACGATAAACGCGGTATTGCAGAAACCCATCCCGACCCCGAGGAGGAAGGCACCTGCGCAGACCCATGACAATCCGCTGGCGGGCGTCAGCAGGATTAGAATGATGCTGCCGATGACCAGGCTGACGCCGCCGATCGAGGCCGCCAGACGATAGGAGGTGCGTATCATCAGGCGGCCCGAGGCCATGCTGGCAAAGGCCCAGCTCACCGACGAGGCGGCCAGCACCACACCCGCCGCTGTCGCGTCCCGGCCCATCGCGCCCTGCACAAAGGTCGGCAGGAAACCCGAAACCCCCATCATCAGCGCGCCGTTGAAGAACCCCGCAAGGCAGCCGACCGCAACGACTCGGCTGCGCCAAAGTTTGAAAGACAGCATCGGCTCCGCGGCGTGCCGCTCATGCGCCGCCAGCCCGGCCAGTGCGGCCGCACCGCCCATCGCCAGCGCCGCGAGCATGACAGCGCCCGCATTGCCGATCTGTACCAGCGCCAACATGGGTGCACCAATGCCCAGCATGAGCAGCGCCGACCCCAAATAATCGATCCGATGGCGGCGCGGCTCGCGCTCCTCGTGCAGGAATAAGCCGAACATCACAAAGGTCGCGAATCCGATCGGCAGATTGACCCAAAACACCAGCGACCAGCTGACGTGTTCGACGACAAAGGCGCCGAGGGTTGGGCCGATTATCGCGGCAACGCCGAAAACGCCCGAGACGTAGCCCTGCATCCGCGCTCGTTCGACGGGCGCGTAGATGTCGCCGATGATCGTCGTCGCTATCGGCTGAATGGCGCCGGCGCCGGCTCCTTGCAATGCTCGGAACAGCACGAGCGGCACCATGCCCCAGGCGCAGCCACACAGTAGGGAACCAAGCAGAAAGATGCTGGTGCCGGCAAAGAACACCCGTTTGCGGCCATAGAGGTCGGCGAGCCGTCCGTAGATCGGGATCGTCACCGCCTGGGCTAGGAGATAGGCGGCGAAAGCCCAACTAAAGAGGCGAAAACCGCCGAGGTCTGCGACGATCGTCGGCATCGCAGTGGCGACGATATAGGCATCCGTTGCCACCATGAAGATCGCCAACATGACCGCCGCCATGACCAGCCGCCGCCTCGCTCGGGCTTCAGGCGGCAACAACCCGAGCGCGAGGTGTTCCCTAGTGATAGGTTGATCGAGCAAGACGCCTCCCGATACGCGCGACGGGGCCGGTCGGCGCTATCTATCGAGATGACCGTTGCTTAACAAGGCAGCAGAGCGCACATCAGGGATGCACAGAATTTAGGCGATCGTCTTTGCTCGGAAACAGCGCGCTGCGCGAAGCACGATTAGCAGTCATAACCAAAAGATTAGTTTATCGAAAAAAGGTAGGCCTCGGGTAAGGCACCGACGAAAACCGTACCGCGTGTGAGCGGGTTCACATTCGGTTTGGCCTTGCTCGACGATAGTAAAGCCTTCTGGATTGGAACATCCGAAGGAGTGCGAAATGCTCGATTTCGGCGAGGTATTGCGCTGGACGGCATTGTTCCTGCTCAGCTGCGTCGTCCCGTTCGGCATCTTCGTCGGCCGAAACAACATTCGGGCCTTCAGACGCGAGATTGTCCGTGACCTGGAACGGCTGTTCAGCTTCGCGCGCCTGCCCAATGGCGCGCCTTTGATCATTCCTTCTTTCGAGCTGGTGAAATACAAATACGATCCCGATGCCAACCCCGATCGTGATCCGCAGGACAATCCCCACAGCGTTATCTATTATCTGCTGCCAGTTTCTATCTATATCGTGCTCACTGCGCTCGGCTTTCGCATGGCATTCATGCCAGATGTCCATCCCTTGCCCAACTATTTTGCTTTTCCGATCAGCGTTCCTGACGACCTCGCTCTTGAAGCTCGCCCATTTCTCGGTGCCCTGAGCTATACTTTTATTGGTGCCTATATTTGGACCATTCAATATCTAATTCGACGGATTTCCAATTTTGATCTGGCTCCGATCTCATTTTTCCAATCGGTCGGGCATATTCTACTGGCCGCCTTTACAATGGCCGCAATCTGGCAAAGCCGGATATTGGCTGAGATCGGCCCGCACCCGCTGATCGTGATTGCATTTTTGGTCGGTTTTTTCCCGACCCTGTGCATCGATGCCGTGATGGCCAAATTCCCTTGGCTGCGGCTGCGCCGCGTCAGCCCGGAGAGCCGAGCCCTGCAAGAAGAATTCCCGCTCGACATGATTATCGGGATCGACCCGTTCATGAAGCTGCGCCTTGCTGAGTTCGAAATTGAGGATGTGCAGAACCTAGCGACGATCAATCCCATTCAAATCTTTGTCGAAACACCGTACGGCTTATACGAGGTCATCGACTGGGTCGCGCAGGCGCAGCTGATCCTCGCGGTGGGCTCGGCGCGAACCCTTCGGTTACGCGAGCTTAATATCCGGACGATTTTCGACCTCGAAAGAGCGTTGGACAGTCCCACCCTCCAGAAGCGCTTGCTGACAGCGCTCATCGGAGAAGCCCGCGAGACAGCGCCATCGCCGGCTGCTGCCTTTCGCGGCACGCCGCATCAGCCGGTGATGCCCGGCAGCAGCGAATTGGCGCTTGATCTTGCCGTTGAGCTCGACGCGCTCGTCGCAATGATCCGCGACGATCTTCACGTTCAGCGCCTGCGGCAGATCTGGGACGTGATCAGCGATCGCCTCGAGCAGCGGCCGATCCCATCGCCAGATCTCGTGGTCAGAAAAGTCGAGCCGCTTGCGGCCGCAGAATAAAACCCTTTCACCGCGTCATCGAAGGCACTCGCGAATTCGCCACGGATAAGAAATCGGTGCCTTAGCGCCGCCGCGGCGACGCATCCTTGGCCAGCTGCGAAGTAATGTCGGCAAAGGTGACCTTGAGTGAAGTCATGACATCGATGACGGTCGGGGTACGCGCGGCGAGCGCCTCGCTCAATGCCTGGCCCAGTGCTGCCGGGTCCTCGACCCTGACCCCGCGGCAGCCCATCGCCTTGGCGATTTCGGCGTGATTGAAATCGTTGAATTCCGCCGCAAACGGGCCAGAGCCGTGCAACACCCAGCCGAGCGCCTTGTTGTTGAAGACGACGGTGATGATCGGGATGTCGTGCTCGATCGCAGTCATCAGCCCATTCATCGTCATTGCAAAGCCGCCGTCGCCGCATACCGCCACCACCGGCCGGTCGGGATAAACAAGCTTTGCGCCGAGTGCCGCGGGGATGCCAAAGCCCATCGGCCCCGAGCCGGCAGCCTGCAGAAAGCCCTCATGCCGCTTCGTCTGGTAAAAATGCGTCATCAGGATGCGGTTCTCGCCGGCATCGGCGGTGACGATCGCGTTCTCCGGCAGGCCCCGCATCAATTCGCCGATCACCCGTTGCGGCAGGATTGGCTGGTCGTTGGCGAAATAGGCGCGGTCGTTGAAATAACCGTGCCGCTCGCGATGGGCTGCGACCCGCTGCTCGGCTTGTTGACGGCGGTCGCCCGTGCGCGAGCCGACCTCCTCGATCAGCTGGTCGAGAACGAGACCGGCGTCGCCGATCAGCACATGCTCGGCCGGGTAATTCCAGGAGGCGTTGCGCGGTTCGATGTCGATCTGCGCGAAAGTCTGGCGGGTCGGATCGAGCAATGCCCGGTTCTCCCACGCCGTATCGCTCGGAGACAATTTCGAGCCGGTGACGAGGACGAGATCGGCTTCGGCAATGCAGGCATTCGCCGCCGGGGTGCCGAACGTGCCGAATACACCGAGCGCGAGCGGATGCGTCTCCGCGAAGCAGCCCTTGCCGGCTGCCGTTGTTGCAACCGGAAGGCCTGCCGTTTCGGCGAGACGGATGAGCTGGTCATAGGCCTGCGCGATGCGGACGCCATTGCCGGCGAGCAGCACCGGCTTTTGTGCGGCCAGGAGCGCCACAGCCGTCGCCTCGATCCGCCGCGATTCCGCTGGCGAGGGCGGGGAGGGGAGGTAGTGGCGCGTCGGGTAGAGCATGGGCTGCGAGTCGGGAGCCACCGAACCGGCCAATGAATCATGGCTGTAGAGCACGGCGACCGGACCGGGCTGTCCGGCGAGCGCGTGCTTGATCGCGAGCTGCGTCGCCTGCACCGCGGCGATCGGGTCGTGCGCCTGCATGACGTGCTTGGTGACGCCGCTGAACGCCCGGCGCGCGTCCCAGCTGCCCCAATCGCCGGTCGCCTGCTGGTAAGGCGCATGCAAGGTGAAGCGTGGCGCGTCGCTGAAATCGGTCAACAGCAGCATCGGCGAGCTCGACAAATGCGCTTCGATCGTGCCGAGAAGGCCATTTCCGAGCACCCATGGGCCTTGCCCGAGCAAGACACCCGGCCGCCGCGTCAGCCGGCCATAGATTTCCGCCATGACCCCGCCCAGCGACTCCTCGCGCACAAGCACGGTGCGGATCGAGTTCTGATACTTGCTGAGCCCCGAGACGATGCGGCCGGTATGGCCCCCGGAAATGCCGAAAACCATCTCGATCCCGGCTTCTTCGAGCACCCGGGCGACCAGCGCGTTCGCCGGCATCTCTTCGGTCAGCATGGGCTCGATCGTCATCCTAATCCTCCTCCCTGGGGGGCGCCTGTGTCGGCAACTGGTGGCGCAGCTTGCCTCCTGGACAACCCGAACACAACGTGCATCCGCCGAGATCTTGGAGCGAGCCGGGAGTCCGCCTAAGCTCAGCCGAGCTTCGTTGACGGACCGCGTGTGGACATTCTTCTCGGCTTTACGCCCTACCTCGCCTTCTTTGTCGTGATACGGATCGGCGCGGTGGAGGCCGCGATGTGGGCGGCATTTGCCGTGGCAGTGCTAATCGCGCTCTACGGTAGATGGCGGGGCCGCTCGGCAAAGATCCTCGAGATCGGCGCCGTCGTGTTGTTCGGGGCGCTCGCGGGATTTACTGCGGTGGCGCATTGGGATTGGAGCCTCATGGCCGTCCGGTTTGCCGTCGATCTGGGGCTCTTGGCGATCGTGCTGATCTCGATTGCGATTGGCCGGCCGTTCACGATGCAATACGCTCGCGAACGCGTTGCCGAGGAGTATTGGCAAACACCGATTTTCCTGGCGATCAATCGGCGGATCACTTGGGTCTGGGCGGCCGCTTTCACGGCGCTCGTGGTCGCACATGCGGCCACGGTGTTCTCGCTCATCCCGGTTTGGATGGACTTGGTTGTGACGATCCTTGCATTCTCTTATGCGGTCAACTTTACCGCACGCTATCCTGAAAGGGCGCGCAAGGCGGCCGGCAGCCAAAG
>Ga0306923_10000391_pt1 | contig 33846 bp, 22 predicted proteins | sample sta12Can44000108_FD_203841 | JGI IMG/M metagenome (GOLD analysis project Ga0306923, IMG submission 203841) | Lab enrichment of tropical soil microbial communities from Luquillo Experimental Forest, Puerto Rico - statanox.12C.anox.44.000.108 (v2)... | ecosystem: Environmental > Terrestrial >... | reverse complement strand
CAAGATCGAAGGCTATATACGCCGGGTGCCGGTCAACGATTTTCAGCAGGTGAAAGAGGGCGATCTGCTGATCGAGATCGAGGACGACGACTACCGGGCTCGATTGGAGCAGGCGGAAGCCGAGCTTGCCGGAGCCGATGCTGCGATTGAGAATTTGAAATCACGCAAAGCGCTGCAGCACTCGCAGATTGCCGAGGCTCAGGATGCGATCAGCGCAACCCAAGCCGATGTCGACCGCACCCACAAAGAGGCGGTGCGACAGCAAACCCTGTTGGCCACCACCTTCGGCACCCCGCAGAGGGTCGAACAAGCGGTCGCCGAGGAGAAGCGGTTCGCGGCAAACCTCGCCCGCAACGAGGCTGCGCTCGCGGCCGCGCAGCGGCAGATGGCGGTGCTCGACACCGAGGAACATCAACTGCGCGCGGCGGCTAAGGCAAAACAGGCCGAGTTCGACCTCGCCAAGATCGAACTCGGCTACACCCGGATTGCCGCGCCGATAGACGGCATGGTCAGTGAGCGCGGCGTGCGTGCCGGCCAATATGTCCGCGACGGGACCCAGGTCATCTCGGTCGTGCCGCTCCGTAACGTCTGGGTCGTTGCCAATTACAAGGAAACCCAGCTGACCAATGTCAAAGTCGGTCAGCGCGCGGAGATCACGATCGACACCTTTCCCGGCGTTGTCGTCACCGGACTCGTCGATAGCATTTCGCCGGCCAGCGGATCGCAATTCACGCTGCTGCCGCCTGATAACGCTACCGGCAATTTCACCAAGGTCGTGCAGCGCATTCCGGTCAAAATTACGCTTGACCAGGGCCACCCGCTCGAGGGGCAACTGCGCCCCGGCATGTCGGTGATCGCTACTATCCGCACCGACACTGGGCTCAACGCTCCGTGACCGTCACCGCGCCGGCGGTCCCGATTGCGGGACCGGCTCCGCGCGCTGCGCATTGCGCGAGACCGCTGCTCGGCGTCACAGCCGTGCTGCTCGGGGCCTTCTTGTCCAGCCTCAATACGCGTCTGACGACATTCGGCCTCGCCGATATTCGCGGCGGCATAGGGCTGGGGTTTGATGAAGGCTCGTGGCTCACGACCGTTTTTGGTGCGGCTCAGATGGTTGTAGCGCCGAGTGCCGCCTGGCTCGGCGCGGCGGTGGGCGTGCGGCGGTTTCTGGTGTGGACGACCGTCACCTTCGCGGTGACGTCGCTTCTGGTCCCGTTTACGCGCGATTTCGAGACGATCATTGCGCTGCAGCTGTTGCGCGGGCTCTCAGTCGGCGCCTTTATTCCGGCCTCCTTGGGTTTCATCTTGAGCAGCCTCGCACCGCGATGGTGGGTCTGGGGCCTCGCAGCTTACGCGTTCCGTTTTGTGTTCTCGCAGACCATCGCGGGATCAATCGAAGCCCTCTATTCGGAAAGCGGCGCGTGGCAGTGGATCTTCTGGCAGAACGCCGTCTTCACTCCGGTCATCACTGCGCTCGTCTGGTATGCCATGCCGCGCGAAGCCGTCAACCGCACTCTGCTGCGGCAGACGGACTGGCGCGGGCTCGCATTCGTCGGGATCGGGCTCGGGATGATCTATGCCGGGCTCGACCAGGGCAACCGTCTCGATTGGCTGAATTCGGGGGTGGTTTCGGGGCTGTTCGCCGGCGGTGGATTGCTGGTGGTCGCCTTTATCGTGACCGAGTTGATCACAGAGCGTCCGTTGATCCGGCTGCGCGTGGTGGCAAAGCGGAATATCTGGCTGTCCGCTGTGCTGATCTCAATATACGGCTTCGGAGTTATGGCGACGGCGTTTGTGCTGCCCGATTATCTGACGCGGGTGCAAGGCCTGCGCGAGCTGCAAATCGGTGACGTCCTTAATTGGGTCGCGGTGCCTCAATTCGTCTTCGTGCCGCTCGCCGCCCTCTTATTGCGCCGTATTGACGCACGGATATTGGTCGCGATTGGCTTCGCGTTGATCGCCTGCGCCGCCTGGCTCAACACCGGGCTCACCCATGACTGGGCGGGCGGCGATTTCCTTCCCGCGGCGATCGTCGGGGCCGTCGGGCTCGCCTTCGGCATCACCGCCCTGATCGTCTTCGGCGTCGCGAACATCACCCCGGCCGAGGCGCCGACGATCGCCGCGGTAATCCAGATCGGCCGGCTTTTCGGCAACGAGATCGGCACCGCCTTTATCCAGACCTTTGTGAGGGTCCGCGAACAGGTCTATTCCAACCTGACTGGATTGCACTTCATCGCCGGCTCACATCGTTCCGACAGCGCGATGGCAACGGCTACAGCGCTATTCGCGGGGCACCCGATCGGTGCGGGCGACCCGACATTGCAAGGCCTCGCCGGGATCAGCGGCCTGATCCGGCGCGAGGCCTATGTCCTCGGCTATATCGACGGGTTTTGGATCATCGCCTGGGTAATGACCGCCGGCATCTTGCTGCTGCTGTTGCTACGTACGCCACCGCCCAATCCGCTGACCCCGCCGCGCAGCGACCTATGACGGGATGCCCCCGCCCGGATGCGAGCGGGGGCGGCCGATCGGTATAAGCCGCTTGATGGCTGATAGGCGATAAAAAGACAGGGGCCGGGAATTGGATCATCGGGGCCGTGTGCCCGGCGCGCGACACTGGCGTCGCGCTGGTGATGACGCGGATTGATAACGCCGCGATGAACCGGTTTCTTGTCGAGCTGTCGCAGGCAGTGGCGCCAGGCGCGCACGGCATCTTGCTGATGGACAAGGCCGGCTGGCATACCGCCGGTGAGCTGCGCGTGCCCGAAAACCTCAGCCTGGTTTTCCTGCCGCCCTACTCGCCTGAGCTCAATCCGATCGAGCGGCTGTGGCTGCATCTGCGCGACAATCGCCTGTCCCACTGCGTCTTTCAGACGACCGAGGGGATCATCGACGCCTGTTGCGAGGCTTGGAACTGGCTGCTCGCCGAAACCGGCCGCATCCGCTCCCTATGCTCCGATCCGTGGCTCGAACAGGTCAGCAGTTAATCAGGCTGGTATAAGACCGTTACTCAAGATAGGTCTCTGACGACGCACAAACTGCACTGATGAGCATTTCGGGTTGCCGCGTCAAAAACGCTGTTCTGATAGCTCAGACACGATAGACATTCAGTTTCAACTTTCGGGTACTACCCTGCGCTTCACGCTGCCTTCGATTCCTACGAAGCCCAAGACAGAGCAAGAAAATCGACTTGTGTGAAGTAGCTCACACCTAATCGATGATAACTTGGTTAACTTGGAACATCGATGGGACCCGGGAGCTCGAATGTGCGACGCTGCTCGGATCACATCGGCGGATCATGATCGCAGACTAGGCGGCGTCGCACAAGCCCAACCGCGAGGAAAGATACGATTACCTGAATAGTGGCCTTTGAGAGTGGAGGCATGAAAACGATGACCGAAAATGTGACGGTCGCCGAAGCGATAAAGCAGCTCCGCGCGGAGCTCGAAGATGCCCAGCAAGAGGGCTCAGACAAGGGCCTCCGCTTTGTTGCCAAGAGCGTCGAACTCGAGCTCGGCATAGTCTTCAAGAGCGAAAAGGAAGGCGGCGGTGGCGTAAAGGCCTGGTTTCTCGATATTTCCGGAAAAGCGAAGCTGTCGAACGAAACAGTACATAAAGTCACGCTGGTACTGGAGCCGGTGGACCGCGAGGGGAAAACTACCTTGGTAAGTGACGCAGAGCACGAGAGGCAGTGAATGCACAACCAGCCGGTAAAGGCTAACTCAGGTGAAAATTTCGTACGATCTTGATCGTCTCCACCGCGACATCGCGCAGATCCAGCATGACGATGCCGGGTTCGGCACCGGACGACTGGTGGCAGAGAACCTCATTCTCACCGCAGCCCACACGCTTTGGAACAAAGACAAAAACACCGGTCCGGTTCTCAACGATTGGCAGGTGCGTCTCGTTAGGGACCGCACCAGCGCAGGAGCGTGGCCGTTCCGTCACGGCAATCGAGTGGTCTGGTACGACCAGCAATTCGACCCTCAGCACGACCGGGGGGTCGATCTAGCCCTGATCGAACTCGTGAATCCGGAGGGCGGTCCATTGAACCCCGAGCTGCGGCTGCGGGTTGCGACGGTATCGCGCAATGATCCGCCCTCGGTGGAGGCGCGAGGCTACCCTCGCGCATCAAAGAGGGTGGAGGGCCCGCGCGAACTTATTCCGGTGCTCGGCCGCTTGCTCTCGGTAGACCGAGACCGGCCGCTGCGCTTTGGCGTCGAATGCTGTGATCTTCCGAACAAACCCCATGCCGATTGGCCCGGGATGTCCGGCAGCACGGTCCTGCTGCGGGAGGGGCTCAATGAAAACGAAATCTGGGTCTACGGCGTCGTCCGAGCCGTACCGGAGAATTTCGATGGGACGCTGAGCGTTGCTCGGCTGGCCGACGCTTGGCTGGACGTGGGTTTTCGACACCTGCTTACAGCAGCGGGGGCGCCCGACGGTGATGAAAAAGATCCGACTTGGCAACCGGTTAGCGACGCGGTCCAAAAGTTACGCGAGCTTATTCGTAAGATACCGGCTGCAGCCGACGCAGTGAGCCGATCCAGGGAGGCGCTAGAGAATACCGCCGGTCAAATAGAGAACCTGGAGCTGTTTAAAACACTCCACGATGTGTTGCACACGATCGAGAGAGACTGCCTTCGACCACTCCGCCCGCTGCACGGGAAAGATTTTGCGCGCGGCATACGACTTTGCCGGCGGGTGTATTCCGGAGAGATGAGCAAGATATTGGATGGTATTAAGGAATGCGAAATGCCCGTTGTATTGTATGACGATCTCGTAGAGGGGCTGGGTTGGGCAGCAGCGGCTTTTGAGGAAGCAGTCGATTCACCCACTGAGGATGCCCGTCTACAGGTACTCGGAGAACTTGATGGGCTGCTTACTTTAATTTCTCCAAAACTAGATGACGCCATCTCGAATACGACATCCCAAGTTAAACTCGATCAGATCATAAAACTAATAACCGATGTGCGGAACGGGCTTCTTGCAGTAATCGAACCGCAATTCGACGGTACCGTTCAGGATTTCACCCAAGGTATTGACGCGCTACGAGAAGTAAACAACGAGCTAAGACGGCGCGTCATGGAGCACGGCCACCTTCAGCGGCTCGATTCCAGGTTGCGAGCCCTGCACGGGGCGAAGCCTACATCGGGGAACCTTCTCAAAGAGTGGGAGCGAGTAAAAGGGGTGCGTGCGAAGCTCAAGCCTGCCTTCTCCCCCTATTTGGAGGACGCTGAGGCCGACTTAGGGGCATTCGAGTCTGAAATAGAGGCTGCCGTGGGAAGATGCGACGAGAACGTCGCGCTGGATTATCTGGACGCCTATCTCGATACGGTGAGTTCCGTGTTCCGGAACGTCGACAGCAGCCTCAAGGAATTCAGCTTGGGCCTCAGTGGCACCCTAAGTCCCGGGCTGCGGGCGGTTTTGAGCGAAATCTAAGGATGGAGGCGGCTAGTGGCCGACGCATTAGTGATCGAGAGTCCGGCCGCTTTCGAGAGCGCGAGCGAGTTGAGAGAAGCGCACGCGCACCTTTTGGAGGCGCTCGAGTATCAGCTAGGGCAGGTAGGACCGGACGCGGGGAGGGGAGCCGAAGCTGCCGCGCTTGCGCGCCTTGAGCCAGAAATCCGAAAATTTGTCGAGCGCGGAGCGGCTACGGGGGCGTATGTCGAGGAAATCACCGAGCGCATCGCCTGTCAGTCGCTGCTGGACTATTGGGTGTCTAGCTTGTCGCATGCGGGGACGCATATGCGCGGCGTCCGCTTGGCGCGCTTTGACGCGGAGCAACTGCCAGACCTCAAAGACAAGCTCTGTCCTTATGTTGGGCTTGAGGCCTTCCGGGACCGGACCTTCTTTTTCGGCCGCGAGACCGATATCGACGCGGTCGTCGCCCAATTGCGCGCGGCACCGCTTGTCGTCGTGGCCGGCGCTTCGGGCAGCGGGAAATCCTCACTTGTGATGGGCGGTGTATTACCCGCGCTCAAAGCAGAAGGACCACCTCATACCCTTTCGATCATTCCGCCATTTGTTCCGGGCAACACCGTAATCGAGCATCTGGCAGACGCTATTCTGCAATCTGAGGAAAATAAAAGCGCTGATCTTGCCGCCGAAGCAGCTGCCTTGCGCCGGGATCCTCAGCATTTGTCCGCCCTGCTCGGTGGTGACGTCGCACCGCCGACATTGATCGTCATCGACCAGTTCGAGGAACTGTTTACGCTAGCTCATTTGATAGATCGCGAGGCATTGGCGGCGAACTTCCGGGTGCTCCTTGAAGCCGGCAGAGGTCACCGGGTGATCCTGACCGTACGCGAGGAGTTCCGGAGCCGCATCGTCGAGTTGTCCCCACTCTCCCCTTACCTCGACAAAGCTTGGTACTCGATGCGTCCAATGGGGTACGACGCGTTAAGGGCGGCCATTGAAAAGCCGGCGGAACGGCAGAACCTTCAATTTCAGCCCGGGATCGTCGACGATCTCGCGAAAAAGGTGTTGGGACAGCCCGCCGCTCTCCCGCTGTTGCAGTTTACGTTAAGGTCACTGTGGGAGGCGCGAGACCGCAACCGGATCACCTGGGAGGTTTACCACAAAATCGGCGATCCGCTGAACGCGCTCAAGACTTCTGCGGATCGATTTTATAACAATTTGCTAGACGAAACCAAGCTGGAGGTTAAACGCATCTTGCTGGAGCTGGTGCGGGTGAACGATCTACTCGAAGCCTATCGCCAGCCCGTGCCCAAGAGCCGCTTGCTGCAGGCTGGAAGGGCAAACACCGAGGAGGTGCTCCGGCTTCTGGCCGACAATGATTACGTCCGGATTACGCCAGGATTGGACGGAAGCGACCCGGTAGTCGAAGTCAAGCACGAGTCACTCGTGCGCAATTGGCCGCTTCTCGTCGGCTGGATCGACGAGAAGCGCAGTCAAGTTCGCCAGCGTCTTGCCCTGGGCCAGACGGCGAAAAGGTGGGCCGACAGCGGGAGGCCGACAGCCGGTCTCTTGACGGGCTGGCAACTCAAGGCAGTTGAAGAGCAACCGAACCTTTCCGCGCTCGAGAGAGAATTTTTGCAGGCCAGCGCCGAAGCGATCAAAGGCGAAGAAGCTGCCGCCTTTCGGCGCCGAACAAGACTAATCGTCATGGCGGCAGTGCTTGCTGTCATTGCAGCTATTTGTGGTTTCGGTACAGCTGCAGTTGTCTTGGCACAGAAACACAAGATACAAAAACTATATGCTCAGACCACGGAAGCAACGAAGCAACTCTCGGAACAGAATCAGCAAATACGAGAACAGTACACTCAAATTACAGAAAAAAGCAACCAGCTTATGGAACAGGATGACAAACTTCGGACGCAGACTGCCGAGGCCCAGAAGAAAGATCGGGAAATTCAGAGACTGCGGCAGCAAAGCGGACTCAATGTTCACCGCGATACTGAGCTGCTTCTGGATATCGAGACAATCCGGATGGCGCAAGACCAACCCGATTTGCACCGAAATCTACTAAGGTCCTTGACCACAAACCTGGAGGTAGAGTCGACGCTGCCCGGCCATACCGGTACCGTCCTCGCGGTGAAGTTTAGTCCTAACCGACAAGTGCTTGCCTCGGCGTCGGATGACGGCATCATCTTGCTGCGGGATGTGGCCTATGGCGAAAGGCTCCATCCTCCACTCAACGGCGGTCAGGGTGCGGTCCGCGATTTGGCTTTCAGCCGTGACGGGAAAACCCTCGCATCAGGGGGCGATGACGGCGTCCGTCTGTGGGATGTCGCGACCGGAAACCAGACCGCCACCCTAACTTGCGGTGGCGCCGTCTTTTCTCTAGCGGTGAGAGGTGACAGCAATATTTTGGCTGCCGCTGGCGAGGACGGGATCGTCAGACTGTGGAACATCGAGAGCCGAGGGCAGATTGGATGCGGAGGACAGATTGGATACCTGGCCCACAGCAAAGAGCAAACCGAGGGGCACTCTCTTATTGTGCAAAGAGTCGCCTTCAGCCCAGATGGAACGCTCCTTGCGTCCGGGGGAGAAGACCAACGCGTCATCTTATGGGACATGCGGAGGCTGAGACAGGTGGGTAAGCCGCTTACGGCGGATTCGGCGGTCTTCAGCCTCGCGTTCAGCCACGATGGAAAACACATTGCCGCCGGGAGTGGCAAAGGAGGTCTGGAAATCTGGAATGTAAAGACGGGCGGAAACGAGATGCGACGGCCTGACGATCATCTGCGCGGGGTATGGGGCGTCGCTTTCACCGCGAATGATCAGCAACTCGTTACCGCGAGCCGAGATCAGACTATTCACATCTACGACCTCGAGTGGGGCCGCAAGTCCCTCAAAGCCGAACGGCAGGAAGAGCTATGGGCTTTTGCAGAACTGTTTAGCTTGGATTTTTCCGGCGACCGCAAGTTCGTAACCGGGACCGATAAAGGAACGGTCATATTCTGGGACCTCGCCACGGAGGTTCCGATCGGGCATCTGGTAGGCACAGTTGACGGAGCACGCGCGATTTTCACAGGCGATGGCAGGACGCTTGTCTCGCCTTCGAACGACAAGCTGCAGTTCTGGTCCGCTGATGATGCGGCGAGTCCGGCAGTGACTGTCCGTTCCAATATACGAACCGACATCAGCTTTGTTGTACCTGCGCCCAATGGCAAAGGTCTGGTGAGCGTCGGTATCGGAGGAAGTATTGAGCTGTGGGATCTGACGACAAAGCGCCCAACCCGAACGCTGTTCCCGCCCCGCAGGTTACCCAAGGGATATTACATCACTGCCGCTGCGTATAGTGCGGACGCTCGAACCCTCGCTGTGGCAGCAATCGAAGACAAAGACCCGACGCAGGGAGAGATTTGGTTGCTGGACACGCCGGACGGGACAGTCAGGGCGAAGGCAGGACCGTGGCACGATCGAGTGTGGGCTCTAGCGTTCAGCCCCAAGGGAACGCTGCTTGCGATCGCCGACGACAGCTCGCAAGTATCGCTTTGGGACCTGGACAATCTCGATGATTTCAATCAAATTAATCTACCACTGCAATATGACGAACCAGTATATGACTCAACAACGACATCCGGTCCGGCCTATGTGTCCTCGCAACATCATCGTGGATTAAATTACGGTCTGGAAATTATTAATGGTATAAAGTTTAGCCCTTACGGAGATTATTTGGCCTACGGGGGCGATGACGGGGTGGTCTGGCTGTGGGACTTGAAAAATCGCACAGAAAACCGACTGGAGTTTCATAAAGGTCCAGTGAACTCTGTCGCGTTCAGTCCCGATGGAAAGCAGCTGGCCTCAGGCAGCGCAGACAAGAAGGTGATCGTGTGGGACGTGGCGACTGGTGAACCGTTGAGCCCCTCATTGGAGGGTCACCAAGCGGCGATCAAAGGCGTTGACTTGAGTGCGGATGGCCGATGGTTGGTATCGACCGGCAATGATGGGAGTATCGTTGTTTGGGAGATGAGCATGCCTGACTTGCTCTCGCGGGCCTGCGAGATTGCCGGTAGAAATCTCTCCGAGCCGGAATGGACGGAGTTTTTCGGAGATGAGCCTTATCATATTACCTGCCCAAGCGCTGCGGCGGTTGAGGCAGACGCGCTGGCGCTAAACGGCGAGCGCGCCGATGCCGAACGCCTCTTTAGACAAGCTACCGACCAGGTGATAACCGCTTATCGGGAGGGAGCCAATAATGAGGTATGCTGGCTTGGCAGCCTCGATGGATTTGCGGCAACGGTTAAGCCTGCATGCGAACAAGCGGTGCAGCTGGCGCCCAATAGCTTGAAGGATCAATACAAGGACTCCCGTGGGCTGGCTCGAGCCTTAACAGGAGATCGGAACGGCGCGATCGAGGATTTTCAGGCTACTGTAGATTGGATCAGGGGACAGCCAAAGCTCGGTGGCTACAGCGAAGATTTCCTTCGTCGCCGCGAGAGCCTGATTGCGGCGCTCAGGGATGGCCGCAATCCTTTCGACAAGCAGTTGCTCGATGCGATGCGGGCCGAGTAGGCGGCCATCGCTGCTGGTTGTGGCCGCGCCGAGATCGACACGTGGGTTTTTCAGCACCCTGCAGGTCAGGGCGAGCGGGTCAACGCCGTTCAGTCGCTGAACGCCGCGGCCGGGCGGGCGCTGGGGCGCGGCACAAGATTGGGGTTAGCGATCTGGGCCAAGGCATATTGCGGCGGAACCAGCCGCGCATACCACGCATCGCGATGAATATGAAACTGACCACCGCTCACCGCGTTCGCCCAACTGCTCAAGTCAAGCACTGAAATAAACACCTGCTGGCCCGGGACGACCGCCACATTGGTGTTCTGGTCGTAGTCGAAGTACTGGTTCTGCGGCACGATATGGTAGACGCCGGGAGCAACATCGCGATAGAACGCGCCACCGGGCTCGACTGAACCGACATAGACCCCATTCGCGTCGATATTGGCGAGGTTGAGACTCTCAGACGGGGCCCACAGACGGTAAAACCAGATCCGGGCCTGGCCTGGCGGCGGCGCCGTCACCAGCGGCGCAGGCGGGACGGCGCAAGCGTTCACCGACAGTATCAGCGTCAAGCACCCCGCATTGACCCAACCGCGTAACGGTGAAAAGCGGTCCATCGGCATCAGCTCTGGATCTCGGCGATGGCGCGGCGCAATTCGGCGGCAAGCGGGCCGAGCCGGTCGCGGCAGCGGTCGCGGTCGCCGGCCTTGCCGGCCTGCTCCAACCCGTCGGCGGCGGCGCCGAGCCGGTTGGCCCCGACCGCTTGCGCCGCACCCTTCAGGCGATGCGCGGCGGCCGCGAGACCGGCGAGGTCGGCGGCGCGCCACGCCGCGTTTATCGCCTGCTCGGAGTCGATCGCGCTGGCACGGAACTTCTTCAGCAATTCCTCGATGCCGGCGCGATCGTCGCCGAGCCAAGCAGCCAGCACATTGCGGTCGATCGCCGCCCCGTCATGCGCGGACGGTGCCGCCGTTCCGCCGTCGCCGATCGGCAGCCAGCGTTCGAGGGTGGCGCGCAGCCGGTCGACCGCCACCGGCTTTGCCAGATAGGCGTCCATGCCGGCGGCGAGGCAGCGCTCCTCTTCGCCGCGCATCGCATTGGCCGTCACCGCGACGACCGGCGTGCGCGCGCCGCCGTTCTCGGCTTCCGCCGCGCGCAGCTGCCGCGTCAGCTCAAAGCCGTCCATGACTGGCATATGAAGGTCGGCGAGCACCGCCGCATAGCGGCCGGGCGCCCACGCGGTCAGCGCCTCTGCGCCGTCTTCGGCGGTATCGGCGGCGAGGCCGAGGAGCCCCAGCTGGCGCACCAGCACCTCGCGGTTGACCGGATGGTCGTCGACGACCAGCAGCCGCGCCCCCTCAGCGACTGGAACCGCGGCGGCCGCCACCCTGGGTCCACCCCCTCCCATACCCTCCCCCATCAAGGGGGAGGGCTCGGTACCGCGTCGAGATTGCGCACCCTCCCCCATCAAGGGGGAGGGCTCGGCAACGCGTCGAAATTGCGCCCCCGCCCCCTCGATGGGGGCGGGTCGGGGTGGGGGTGAGGCAACGGGCGAGGGGAGGGTCAGGGTGGCGGCCGGCGACTCGGCCGGCGCGGCTTCGAGGACCAGGGTCACGGTGAAGGTCGAACCGACGCCGGGCGCGCTGTCGACCGCGACGTCGCCGCCCATCAGCTGCGCCAGCCGGCGGACGATCGAAAGGCCGAGCCCGGTGCCGCCATAGCGCCTTGTCGTCGAGCTGTCGGCCTGCGAAAACGGCTCGAAGAGGCGCACCCGCTGCGCCGCGTCGAGGCCGATGCCGGTATCCTTGACCGCGAGCACGACCCGGGTCTGACCGCCGCCGAGCGGCGCGGTGCCGGCGCGCACGACGACCTCGCCGCGTTCGGTGAATTTGACCGCATTGGATAGCAGGTTGAACAGGATCTGCCGGATGCGCGTCGGGTCACCGACCAGCGCATCGTTGGAGCCGGGCTCGATCTCGGCCGCGATCGCCAGGCCCTTCGCCTCCGCTTGCGGCCGCAACGTGTCGACCGCGCCCGCCGCCAGCCCCGACAACGAGAACGCCGTCGTCTCCAGCTCGAGCCTGCCGGCCTCGATCTTCGAGAAATCGAGCACGTCGTCGATGATGCGCAACAGCGCCTGCGCCGAATCGCGCATCGTCGCGACGAGCGGCAGCTGGTCGCCGCCGAGCCCCTGCCGCTCCAACACCTCCATCATGCCGAGGACGCCGTTCATCGGCGTGCGGATCTCGTGGCTCATCGTCGCGAGGAACGTCGATTTCGCCTCATTGGCGGCCTCGGCCTCGGCGCGGGCGGCTTCGGCGGCGTCGGTGCGCTCGCGCAGCTGGGTGATCAGCCGCGCGTTCTCGATCGCCAACACCGACTGGCTCGCCAATGTCTGCATCAATCGCACGGCCTCGGCCGGGAATTCGCCGGCGGCGCGGCGCTGCAGGACGAGCGCGCCGAGAATGCGCTCCTGGCCGACCAATGGCACGATAAGCGCCGCGCGGAAGCCCGCTGCGAGGCTCATGTCGCGCAACGGATGGCTCGGCCCCGCCGTAATGTCGGCCAGCTGCACCGGCGCCCGCCGCGCTGCCGCCTCGCCCATCGCGCTCGCGTCCTCCGGGATGCGCAGATCGCCGACCGAGCGCAGCAGCGCGTCGTCCCAGCCGAACGCCTCGACCAGGCTGAACGAGCGGTCGGTGAGGCGGTAACGGAACACCGCCCCGGCGTCCGACCCGGTCATGCCGACCGAACGTGTCAGGATCGTCGACAACACCGAACGCAACTCCAACGCCGAGCTGACTGCCTGTCCGACCTCGGAGAGCAATTGCAATTCCTCGACCGAGCGCACCAGCTCGGCGGTGCGGGCGCGCAGCTCGTTGAACAGCCGCGCATTCTCGATCGCGATCACCGCCTGGTCAGCGAAGGTAGTGACCAGCTGTATTTCTTTTTCGGCAAACGGCTCGACACGCGACCGCGTCAGCGTGACGGTGCCGATCGGTGTGCCCTCCCGGAGGAGCGGCACCGAGAGCGCCGTCCGGTACCCGCCGATCCGCTGCAGCTCCGACCGGGCATAATCAGGGTCGCCGACGACATCGTCGATGTGTACGACGCGCCGCTCGAGCAGCGCCCTCCCGGTTGCGCTGCCGCGGCCGGGCGCGATCGGATGGCTCAGAACGAATTTTCTAAATTCCGGGTTTTCGAATCCGAACCATCCCGCTACCCGAAGGAGCCCGTCGTCGTGGAGTCGGAAGACGTTGGCATTTTCGGCCCGGCAAATACGTGCTGCGGTCTCGACCAAGGTGTCGAGCACTGGCTCGAGCTCCCCGCCCGATTGGCTGATGACCCTGAGCACGTCGCTGGTCGCGGTCTGGTATTCGAGCGATTCCTGGAGGTCGCCGGTGCGCTGCTGCAATTCGGTGATCAGCCGCGCGTTCTCCATCGCGATCACCGCCTGCTCCGCGAAATTCTGTAACAGAGCTGTCTGCTTATCGGTGAATGGCCGAACCTCCTGCCGGAAGATGGTAATTGCGCCTACCAGAGCCTCGTCTTTGCGCAGCGGCACTGTGACCCCGCTCCTCATCCCGCTGAGCTCTACCGCCTTTCTAAAACCGGGCGCGGTTGCATAGCCCGGGTCGTCCGATGGATCGGCGAAGCGGACAACGCCTGCGCCCCTTGTAATCCGCGCGAGCGGGTCGTCACCCCCCGGCCGTGTGGGACTATGCTGCCGGACCCACTCGCTGAACCGCGGCTCGCCGTGTACGGCAGAGACATGGAAGCACTCACCGTCCCAAGTGCGGAGAACGCCGGCGCGCGCCTCGCACAGCCCCGTCGCCTTTTCGAGCATCGCGTCGAAAACGGGCGCGAGATCGCCGGGCGAGGAATTGATGACCTGCAACACCTCGGCGGTCGCGGTCTGCTGCTCCAAGGCTTCGCGCGTCTCGGTGATTAGCCGCGCGTTCTCCATCGCGATGACCGCTTGCGCCGCGAAATTCTGCAGCAGTGCGATCTGCTTGTCGGTAAACGGCCGAACTTCTTGGCGCCCCGCCGCAATGCGGCCGATCAGAACACCGTCCTTGAGGAGCGGCACAAACAATACCGTACGCAGCTTCTCGATCTCTACGGCGACGCGTGCGTTTTCATTGCCAGGGTCCTGCGCAAGGCGTTCGGCAAAATCGAACTGCACGATCGCCTTAGGGTCCAGTCCGTGCGGACGAACTCCCCGCCGAAGTATCGCCGCATACGCTTCGGTTAAGCCGCGGGTTGCGACAGCACGGAATTGCTCGCCATCGACAATCTGGAGGCTACCGCAAGGCGCATTGCACAGGCTGTGCGCCTTTTCCAGGATTGCCTCGAACACCGGGGCGAGGTCGCCGGGCGAGGAATTGATGACCTGCAATACTTCGGCGGTCGCGGTCTGCTGCTCCAAAGCCTCGCGCGTCTCGTTGATCAGCCGTGCATTCTCCATCGCGATGACCGCTTGCGCCGCGAAGCTTTCGAGGATAGCAATCTGTTTGTCGGAAAAGGGCCGAACTTCCTGGCGGTAGATTGCGAAACCGCCAAGCAGGGCCGCTTCCTTCCGCAGCGCGACCAGGAGCACGGTGCGCGCACCGCCGAGATCAACAAAAGCCTTGCGCGAAGCGAGCGTTCGGTAGGCATCGTCATCCCTTGCGTCGAGGAGGTGGATGATATTTTCGCCAGCGGCAAGGCGCCTGTGCGTTCCTGCCCAGTCTTCGACCGTAACCGCGTATTCCGCAAAACGGGCCGGTAAGCCGCGGTGTGCCGCCGTCCAGAAGCGGGCCCCATCATAGGCGGTCATGACTCCGAAGGCAGCGTCACAGAGGCGCATCGCTTTTTCGAGCATCGCGTCGAACACGGGTGCGAGGTCGCCGGGTGAAGAGTTGATGACCTGCAAGACCTCGGCGGTGGCGGTCTGCTGCTCCAGTGCCTCCCGCGTCTCGGTGATCAGCCGCGTGTTTTCTATTGCGATGACTGCTTGCGCAGCGAAGTTTTGCAATAGCGCGATCTGCTTATCAGAGAATGGACGCACCTCTTGGCGGAATATGATGAAGACGCCGAGTGCCCGGTAGTCTTTGATCAATGGGACGTATAAGACACTCCGCACGCCGCCCGCGTCGACCGCCGCTCGCGTGATGCCAACATTGTTGCGGTACGCGTCAGATGCGGCAAAGTCGGGAATATGGAGAACGCGTTGGCTTTCCACGACACCGGCCACTACAGGCACCTGATGGAGGCGCGTTAGCGTCTTTAAAGGCGCGGCCAATTCTTCAGGCATGTTGCGCATTGCGGCCGCACGAAGCTCTTCTCCATCGACAGTTAACAATATGCCGAATGCGGCATCGCACAGCCGGGTCGCCTTTTCCAGCATCGCGTCGAAGACTGGAGCGAGATCGCCGGGCGAGGAGTTGATGACCTGCAGCACCTCGGCGGTCGCGGTCTGCTGCTCCAATGCCTCGCGCGTCTCGGTCAGCAGCCGCGCATTCTCCATCGCAATGACCGCTTGCGCCGCGAAATTCTGTAGCAGCGCGATCTGCTTGTCGGAGAAGGGACGAACTTCTTGTCGAAAGACGTTGATGAAGCCGACAACTGCCTCGTCCTTGCGCATCGGCATAACCAGGCTGGTGCGGACACCGCCGAGATCGACTAGGGCGCGGCGAAGTGGGTCTCCTGTGCGGTAGGGTTCATCGTCGGCCACATCGGCAGTGTGAACGAACGGTTCGCCCTGTAACACTCGTGCGCGGCCTGTACCGGATCCCGTCCCCAGCGGGTTATCCGCCAGAAATTTCGCATAGGGCGCCGGGACACCCCGATGCGCCACCGATACCGCACCATCCACACCGTACGTCCACAAGAGCCCGAACGCTGCATCGCACAGCCGTGTCGCCTTTTCCAGCATCGCGTCAAAGACCGGCGCTAGGTCGCCGGGCGAGGAGTTGATGACCTGCAACACCTCGGCTGTTGCAGTCTGCTGCTCCAAGGCTTCGCGTGTTTCGGTGATGAGCCGCGCATTCTCCATCGCAATGACCGCCTGCGCCGCAAAGTTCTGCAGCAGCGCGATTTCTTTCGACGAGAACGGCCGCACCTCCTCCCGGTGCAGAAGAATGGCGCCCAGAAGCATCTCGTTCTTACGCAGGGCGACCGCCAGCCAACTCCGGATCCGGGCGTCATGGACTCTTTGCCGCAGTGCCGCGTCGCTGTGGTAGGCGGCAGTGTCTCGGGCATCTTCCAATTGGACGAATGGCTCGCCGCGTGTGAGGGGCGCCATGGGGTGGCCGGAATAGGGCACAATCGGGCCGAGCCGATGCGCGCGGACGGCAAATCGTTCGCCCACGTCCGTTGCGGCAAGATGGAACGCCTCGCCGTCGAAGATCCGCAACGAGCCATGGGCTGCGGCGCACAGTTGCACGGCCTTATCGAGCATCGCGTTGAACACTGGCGCGAGGTCCCCGGGCGAGGAGTTGATGACCTGCAATACCTCGGCGGTCGCGGTTTGTTGCTCCAAGGCCTCGCGCGTCTCGGTCAATAGCCGCGCGTTCTCCATCGCAATGACCGCTTGCGCCGCAAAGTTTTCAAGCAGCGCAATTTGCTTATGGGAAAACGGTCTCACTTCCTGGCGGTAAACATGGATCGTGCCCAGTAGAGCGTCCTCCCTGCGGAGGGGGACGGTCAGTAGAGTACGCATGCGGCCGCGTTCGGCGATCTCTCGCGCGACCGGCTTCTCGCGATATTCATCAGTGTCCCGGCAATCGGGGATGTGTACGAACCGATCTCCCCTGACGATGCGCTCCAGGGTGATCGAGTCGGTTGACGCTCGGAGAGCTGGGGTCTCCCGGAAATACGCAGCCAAATCCGGCTCGCCCTGTGTGGCAACGTGGTGAAACAGTTCGCCGTCGAAGGTGTGCATCGCGCCAAACGCTGCCTCGCACAACCGCATCGCCTTCTCGAGCATCGCGTCGAAAACCGGGGCGAGGTCGCCAGGCGAGGAATTGATGACCTGCAATACTTCGGCGGTCGCAGTCTGCTGCTCCAAGGCTTCGCGCGTTTCGGTCAGCAGCCGCGCGTTTTCCATCGCGATCACTGCCTGTGCAGCGAAGTTCTGCAACAGCGCGATCTGCTTGTCGGTGAACGGCTTCGCTTCGTTTCGGCTGATTACGAAAGTACCAACGGGCGCATCGTCCTTGACCAATGCGACCCAGATCACGTTCCGTACGCCGGACGCGATTAGCTTCGCTCCGGCCGTGACGCCAGAACGATATATGTGCTGCTCCACCAGATCGAACTGGATCAACTGCTCACCCGCAATTACCCGTTGCAGGACGGGGTGCGCGCCGATCTCTCCCTGCTCGCGCAGCAAATCAACGACTTCTGGCGCCACGTTGCGAGCCGCGGCCAGGCGTGCGCGTTTTCCATCAAAGGTCCAGAGAATTCCATTAACGCCGTCGCACAAGCGCACAGCCTTTTCGAGCGTGGCGTCAAACACCGGCGCGAGATCGCCGGGCGAGCTATTGATGACCTGCAAGACCTCGGCGGTCGCGGTCTGCTGGTCCAACGCCTCGCGCGTCTCGGTGATCAGCCGCGCGTTCTCCATCGCGATGACCGCTTGCGCCGCGAAGTTCTGCAGTAGCGCGATCTGCTTTTCGGTGAAGGGTCGGACTTGTTGCCGGTAGATCGTGAAGTGGCCGAGCACCATCTCATCTTTAAGCAACGGCACGCCAAGCGCGCTTCGCGCACCACCGAGATCGACGATCGCGCGTCGGTTTGGCTCGCCCTCTCGATAGGCCTCCGTATCCACCATATTGACGATGTGTACGACCCGCTCACCTGCAAGAACCCGGGCGGGTCCCGTGCCGGGACCAAACTCTGGAGAGTCGCGCTTCAAATAATCGACATAGGCGCCAGGCACGCCCAGCGTGCTGACCGGGTGAAAGCGTTCTCCATCATAAATATGCAGCACGCCAAAGGCGGCCTCGCAAAGGCGCGTCGCTTTTTCGAGCATTGCGTCGAAAACCGGCGCGAGGTCGCCGGGCGAGCTGTTGATGACCTGCAATACCTCGGCGGTCGCGGTCTGCTGCTCCAACGCCTCGCGCGTTTCGTTGATCAGCCGCGCATTCTCCATCGCAATGACCGCCTGCGCCGCGAAATTCTGCAGCAGCGCAATCTGCTTGTCGGTGAACGGCCGGACCTCTTGATGGTAGGCAGCAATCGCGCCGAGGACCGCGTCGTCCTTAACGAGCGGCACCATCAGCAGGGTCCGCACACCACCGAGCTCGACGGCGGCCTGCGGCACTGGATCATCGGCTAGAAGCGGGGCGACCGTCGCCAGATCGGGGACATGGACAAATGGTTCGCCACTCACAAGCCGACCCACTGGGCTCTTCGGAAGAATTTCGACCCCTTTGCGCAAGAGCTCTTCGAAGGGCGTTGACACGCCATACGCTGCAGCGGCGTAAAATCGCTGGCCGTCGCGGATCATCAACGTGCCGAACGCAGCTTCGCACAGGCCACGCGCCTTTTCGACGATCGCGTCGAAAACCGGGGCGAGGTCGCCAGGCGAGGAATTGATGACCTGCAATACTTCGGCGGTCGCAGTCTGCTGCTCCAAGGCTTCGCGCGTTTCGGTCAGCAGCCGCGCGTTTTCCATCGCGATCACTGCCTGTGCAGCGAAGTTCTGCAACAGCGCGATCTGCTTGTCGGTGAACGGCTTCACTTCCTTGCGGTAAATGCCGATCGAGCCGAACACCGCGGCATCTTTGCGGAGCGGCACGACCAAAAGCGTACGGATGCCTCCGAGGTCGGCACCTGCGCGCCTCAGAGCATCACCGGAACGATAGTCCTCGCCTTCGGTGATATCGGCGCTATGGATCACCCGGCCGCGAAGGACCTGCAATTGCCCGCTGCTCGGACGGTGCGGTCCCTGTCTTAGAAACTCGGCGTATGCCGGGGAAATACCGCGCATCGCCATCGCATGCATGTACTCACCGTCGTAAGTCCAGAAGGCACCCATCGCGGCCTCGCACAGCCGAGTCGCCTTCTCCAACATCGCGTCGAACACCGGGGTGAGGTCGCCGGGCGAGGAATTGATGATCTGCAATACCTCGGCGGTCGCGGTCTGCTGCTCCAGGGCCTCACGCGTCTCGGTCAAAAGCCGCGCGTTCTCCATTGCAATGACCGCCTGTGCCGCGAAATTCTGCAGCAGCGCGATCTGCTTGTCGGTGAAAGGCTTCTCTTCACGACTGTAGACGCCGAGCATGCCAAGCAGGGCATCGTCCTTCCGGAGGGCGACGAGCAGGAAGGTGCGAACACCACCCTGCTCAACCCAATCGCGATAGGGCTGGCTGGCGTGATAGGCGGGGTCGTCGAACACCTTCGTGACGTGGACGAGCTGTTCGCCCTGCATCAGCCGGTGCAGTGCGTAGCCTTCCTGCGGGCGAACCGAAAGGCCCTTCGCAAGCGCGCCTCCCAAATCCGCGACGGTCGTAAAGCAGCCGTCCGCATAAGTCATTAGATGCCCGTAGGCGGCGCCACATTGTCGCGTCGCCCGTTCCAGCAGGGCGTCGAATACCGGGGCGAGATCGCCGGGCGAGGAATTGATGACCTGCAAGACCTCGGCGGTCGCGGTCTGCTGCTCCAAGGCCTCGCGTGTCTCGTTGAACAGCCGGACATTCTCGATCGCGATCACGGCCTGGTCGGCGAAGGTCTTCAGGAGGTCAATCTGCGCTTGCGAAAACGGCGCGACCTCACGCCGTGTTACAGTGATCGCACCGACCGGATTGCCATCCTGAAGGATCGGCACTGACAGGCCGGTACGCATCTTCGTCTGAAGGACGCTCTGAAGCCCATACTCGGGATCAGTGCTGACGTCGGGCACGTGCACGACTTTGCGGGTCAGGATCGCACGCCCAGTCGTGCTTTCCCGGCCGGGAGGACGCGGATAATCGCGCTGAACCGCCTCAATCTCCTCATCGGTCCAACCGTAAAGCCCACCAGGGTGGATCAAAGAGCCATCGAACCGGGACACGGAGCCATTCGCGGCCCCGGTTAGAACCGTCGCGCGGGCAGCGATCGCATTGAGTGTCGGCAGTAGATCGGTCGGAGACCCGGAGATCACGCGCAATATTTCCGCCGTCGCGGTCTGCTGCTCCAACGCTTCGCGCGTCTCGGTCAAGAGCCGCGCGTTCTCCATTGCAATGACCGCTTGCGCCGCGAAGTTCTGCAGCAAGGAGATCTGCTTGTCGGTGAACGGCCGCACTTCGCGCCGGGCTATCCCAAACGCGCCGACGGGGGCGCCATCCTTGACCAGAGCAACCGCGACAAGCGTCCGCACGCGTCCGCTTTCGACTGCCGCCTTGGCCAGCGGATTGGCCGCGCTGTCGAGCTCGGCGACGTCGATGTTATGCACGACGCGCTCACCCTGCATTATCTGACGCAGCTGTCCAAACGGCTTCAATTCACCGCGCTCGATGTGGCGCAGCAATTCGACAAATTCGGAAGGAACCTGATAGGTCGCCCCAACCTTCACCCGCTCCCCGTCGATCGTCCACAGGACACCCTGGGTCCCCTCGCACAGCCGGGTGGCCTTTTCGAGCATCGCGTCGAACACCGGGGCGAGATCGCCGGGCGACGAATTAATGACCTGTAGGACCTCGGCGGTCGCGATCTGCTGCTCCAAGGCCTCGCGCGTTTCGGTCAGGAGCCGCGCATTTTCCATCGCGATCACCGCCTGTGCCGCGAAGTTCTGCAATAGCGCAATCTGCTTGTCGGTGAACGGTCGCACTTCCTGACGATAGGCGGTAACGTAGCCGAGGAGCGCGCTGTCCTTTCGGAGCGGAACGTAAAGAATGGTACGAGCCCCTTCCAACTCGGCGGCGGCCCGAGGGACGGGGAACTCTGACTCGCTAGCGTCTGGGAGATGAACGAGGCTCTCCCCGTTCAGCAGCCGATCAGGAGCCGAGCCGGCAGGATTGTGTTGCGCCTCGCGTAGGATCCTCGCGTATGGTTCGGACAGGCCTCGCATTGCAACAGCGCGAAAATGCTCACCATCAACGGCGACGAAAGAGCCTTTGGTCGCGCCGCACAGGCTGTGCGCTTTCTCCAATATCGTATCGAACACTGGGGCTAGGTCGCCGGGCGAGGAGTTGATGACCTGCAAGACCTCGGCGGTCGCGGTCTGCTGCTCCAAGGCCTCGCGCGTCTCGGTCAGCAGCCGCGCATTCTCCATCGCAATGACCGCCTGCGCGGCGAAGTTCTGCAACAACGCGATCTGCCTGTCGGTGAACGGCCGCACCTCGCGGCGAAACGCGGCGACATGGCCGATCACATCGTCGTCTTTGCGCAGCGGCACAAACAGCACGGTGCGCAATCCGTCTGCGGCACTTGCTTGCGCTCTCGGAGAGTCGGGCCGTTGCTTGGCAAATTCGGCTATATCAGTGATTTGGACAATTGGTTGACCACCGAGCAGCCGCTCCGCCGGAGATCCAGGCTCCGGATCAAGGGGTTGGCGTAGCAACTCCGCCAGTGCACCAGTGACGCCTCGCATCGCGACGGCACGGTTGCCGTTCTCATAGAGGTGCAAAGCACCAACAGCGATCCCACAGAGGCTGTGCGCCTTCTCCAAGATCGAGTCGAACACCGGAGCGAGGTCGCCGGGCGAGGAATTGATGACCTGCAATACCTCCGCGGTCGCGGTCTGCTGCTCCAAGGCCTCGCGCGTCTCGGTCAAGAGCCGCGCATTCTCCATGGCGATGACTGCCTGCGTGGCGAAGTTCTGCAGAAGCGCAATCTGCTTATAGGAGAATGGCCGGACCTCTCGGCGGTAGATGACGATTGCACCGAGGAGTGCGTCATCTCTGCGTAGGGCCACCCCGAGATAACTGCGGGCGCCGAAGCGCACCAGCAGTTGCGCCCCCGATCCGATGGGCTGCCCTGTGGCGTCCAGCAAATCCGGTACGGCAATAACTCTCTCGCCACGGACCAACCTGTCGGCGAAACCTCCAGGCACCGGTTTCAGCGGCTGCCGCATTGCTTCGATCAGCTCTGCCGGCACTCCCTGAAAGGCGACCCGATGAAACACTTCGCCGTCCCAGATGATCAGGAGACCGAAGTAGGCCTCGCATAGGCGCAACGCCTTTTCTAGCATCGCGTCGAACACCGGCGAGAGGTCGCCGGGCGACGAATTGATGACCTGCAATACTTCGGCCATAGCCGCTTCGCGAGCCAGTGCTTCACGCAACTCCTCGCGCAGCCGCCGGTTTTCGACCTCGGGGTCGGCAAGATCTTTGAACGCCGTCTCCGGCCCTCCCCCTCGATGGGGGAGGGTTGGGTGGGGGTGACCCGTTGAATCAGGGTGGGGATGATCCCGCTGGAGATTTTCGGTGATTGCCGAGCGCACACCCTCCGGATTGTCCAGCACCTCGTTGTTCCAGAACCGCAACATGCGGTACCCCTCGCCCTCCAGGAACCGAGTGCGGCTGGCTTCCTCCTCGGTGGGGGGGTCATGCTGGCCGCCGTCGATCTCGACGATCAGTTTCGCTTCGTAGCAGACAAAGTCTGCAATGAACCGTCCGATCGGCAGCTGACGGCGAAACCGGCAGCCTTGGGTTTGCCGCGACCGCAGCATCTGCCAGAGCCGCCGCTCGGCTTCGGTCATCGCACGGCGCAGCGTCGGGGCGCGATCGCGGGCGCCCGGGCTCGGCTCTTTCTTCACCATTGATCCGTCCTCGGCATCATCACCCCCACCCCGGCCCTCCCCCATCGAGGGGGAGGGTGTGAGCGGCAGTCCGCTCGGCGGTCAGCCGCCGGATCGTCTCGTCCGGGGTCTCGGAGGGCGCGCTCGGCGAAAGAGGAAGCGAATCCATCGGGTCCTCGCTGGTGCGAAACGCGCCAGACTACCCCCATTCCGTATCGCCGCGGTGTCGTGATCGGCCCGTTTGGTATCGTCTGTATCGCCGCGGGCGCTCACCATCGACGCGGCGTGCCGCCTTCAAAGTTGACGGGCGCTAGGTGATATCCATTTATGATGTCATGGTGACATGAACAGCCGCCACCGGCGCACACTCGGGCGGATCTTTGCGGAGCCGGCCCCCGCCGAACTGCGCTGGCATGATATCGAGGCGTTGCTGCGCGCTGCCGGGGCCGAGATCAGCGAGGGCGCCGGAAGCCGGGTTCGCGTCGCGTTGGCCGGCGTGCGGGCGGTGTTCCATCGGCCGCATCCCGGTCCCGAAACGCGGCGAACCCTGGTGCGAGCCGTCCGGGATTTTCTCGCTGCAGCCGGCATCAAGCCGGATCAGGAGTAGCGCTGATGCTCGAATACAAAGGCTATATCGGCGCCGTCGAAGCCGAAGACGGGGTCTTCTTCGGCCGCGTCGCCGGATTGCGCGATGTGATCACCTTCGAGGGGATGACCTTTGACGAGGTGGAGCAGGCCTTCCGCGACAGCGTCGACGATTATCTCGCGTTCTGCGCCGAACGCGGCGAGCCGCCCGACCGGGCCTACAGCGGCAGGATTCCGCTCCGCGTCAGCCCCGATACGCACCGCCAGGCGGCGATGCGCGCCCAGTCCGAAGGGATCAGCCTCAATCAATGGATCGCGCGGCGGATCGAGAACGCGCCCTGAGTCTCCCTCTGCCGCATTGGGCGAAAGTACACGGTTCAGTCTTTGCCGTGCTGGACAGCGCCACCGGCCCACGGCAGAGTTGAGCCAGGCGACCGGCGCGTCGATCGGTTGTCGGCGGGAGAGGCCATGGACCTGCGGCCCCATATCGTCGTGGTCGAGGACGAGGCGACGCAGCGGCAATTGCTCGCCGACTATCTTTCCGGCCAGAATTTCCGGGTCAGCGCCGTCGACGGCGGCGCCGCGCTGCACCGGCTCGTCGAGCGCGAAGCGCCGGCGCTGGTGTTGCTCGACGTCCATCTGCCCGGCGAGGACGGGTTCGCGCTGGCCCGCTGGCTGCGCGAGAAGAGCGGCCGCACCGGCATCATCATGGTGACCTCGGCAGCGGACACGGTCGACCGCGTCGTCGGGCTGGAGACCGGCGCCGACGACTACGTCACCAAGCCGTTCGAGCCGCGCGAGCTGCTGGCGCGGATCAGGAGCGTCTTGCGCCGCGGCGCACCGGACCGCGGGGCCGCCCTGGGGCGGCGGATCGCCGCCATCCTGGCGGCCGATGTCGCCGGCTACAGCCGGCTCGTCGGCGACGACGAGGAGGGCACCTTGACGCGGCTGCGCGTCCTGCGCAGAGAGCTGATCGACCCCGAAATCGCCGCCCATCGCGGACGCGTTGTCAAGGTCATGGGGGATGGCATCCTGATCGAGTTCGCCAGCGCCGCCGACGCGGTGCGCTGCGCCCTCGCGGTGCAACGCGGCATGGCCGTGGCCGCCGACGAGCCGGCCGAGCGGCGGCTCCGCTACCGGGTTGGCATCAATGTCGGCGACGTGCTGGCCGAAGGCGATGACATCCTCGGCGATGCCGTCAACATCGCCGCGCGCCTGGAAGCCATTGCCGAGCCGGGCGGAGTCTGCCTGTCGGCCGCCGCCTACGAGCAGATCCGCGGCAAGCTCGACATCGAAGTCGACGACATGGGCGAGCAGGATCTGAAGAACATCGCCCGCCCGTTGCGCGCCTACCGCGTGGTCTTTTAGGCTGGGGATGCCGGACGCGCGGCCTCACATCGTTGTCGTCGAGGACGAGGCGGTGCAGCGCCAGATGCTCGCCGATTATCTCGCCAGGCAGAATTTCCGGGTCAGCGCGCTGGGCGACGGCGCCGGCCTGCGCCGACTCGTCGAGCGCGAGTTGCCGGCGCTGGTCATGCTGGATGTCGGCCTGCCGGGCGAGGACGGGTTCGCGCTGGCGCGCTGGCTGCGCGAGAAGAGCGGCCGCGTCGGCATAATCATGGTGACCGCCGCCACGGAAACCGTCGATCGCGTGGTCGGGCTGGAGACCGGCGCCGACGACTACATCGCCAAGCCGTTCGAGCCGCGCGAGCTGTTGGCGCGGGTCAAGAGCGTGTTGCGGCGCGCTGTCGGGGCGCCGGCCGCGGGCCCGCGCGTGCGCATTGGCCGGCGTGTGCTCGACCTCGAGCGGCGCGTGCTGATCGACCCGGCCGACAGCAGCGAAGAGCGCCTGACCGCGAGCGAGTTCGACCTGTTGAAGATTTTCGCCGAGAACCCGAACCGGCCATTGATGCGCGACTGGCTGCTGGAGGTTACCGCGCACCGCGAGGCCGAGGCGTTCGATCGCGCCATCGATCTGCGCGTCACCCGCCTGCGCCGCAAGGTCGAAATCGACCCCGCCCATCCAGAGGCGATCCGGACGGTGCGCGGGGTGGGCTACATGTTCGTGCCGCCCAAGGACTGACCATCAAGCGCGACGAGCGCCTTCTCGGCCATGATCCCTCGGCGCAGATCCTCTATGCGTCACCTATACGCTGGACCTCGCCGACAAACTCTCACGCGATTGAGTAGCGACGTCGCCACGCCAGCACTCGGCACCACGGGAAGTTTTCCCGGGGAAATTTTGCTGAGCGGGCCGATGTCGACTTTGCCACGCATCGCCAAAATTCCCCAGCCAGGCCGCCGGGCCGGGTCACGCCGCGATCAGCGGGTGCGGTTGTACTGGTAGTCTTCGCGCTCGCCGCCGCCGACGCGCAGCTCCGGACGCAGTGCCGGGCGGGTCGCATTCAGTTTGGCGTGCGTGTCCAGCGCCGCCTGGTCGGACCAGCGCTCCAGCAACGCCAGCCTGTCCGGATTGAGCACACTCTGGAAGACCTCGAATTGCTCGCAGCCGGGCTCTTTCATGCACTCTTCGCACCGCGCTTTGTACGTCTGCGCGAGTTCGGACCCTTTTCCCGGTGCAGCGGTGATCGTGACAACGAGCCGGACCGCCATATCGTCTCCTCCATACGCAGAATTGATCGGGATATTCCTGTGTGAGGCTAGCAGTACGGCCGCGGCGCCGGCCGGTCAAGGCGCGCCAGCGGCAGGGCCGGCGCGGATCTCGCCATTCTTGTCTTCACGGTAATGTTCAGGTTTAATTCTGCATCACGCTCGCGCCGTTCACGAAAGAAGCGCCGTCTCGTAGAGAAACAGGGATGTCCGACCTCGCGCAAAAACGAGAAAGACTGCTCGCCGTCATCCGGCGCCAGTCGGTGCTGCAGGGCCGCGAGTTTCGCCTCACCTCCGGCCGGTCGAGCAATTTCTTCATCGATCTGAAAAAGACGATGTTCGATCCGGAGGGCGCCTCGCTGCTCGCCGATCTGCTGTTCGCGCGGATAATGGACGAGGATGTCGACTCTATCGGCGGGATGGAGGCGGGGGGTATTCCGATCGTTGCCGCTCTGAGCATGCGCAGTTGGCCGGAGAGGCCGATCAAGGGCTTTTTCGTACGCAAGGAAGTCAAGGGCCACGGCACCGACCAACCGATCGACGGGCTTCTGGAACGGGGATCTCGGGTCATTCTCTTCGAGGATGTCACGACCACCGGCGGCTCGGTTATGCAGGCGGTCGAGCGGGTGCGCCAATGCGGCTGCACGGTGTTGAAGGTGATCTCCGTCGTCGATCGCCTGGAGGGCGCGGAGGAGAATTTCGAGGCGGCGGGGATCGAGTTCGAATCCCTGTTCACGCGGCGTGACTTCACTTGACTAAATCGGTCATCGATCTGGCGGCGGCGCATCTCAGGCGCCAATTTCTGTATCAGACACAGCGCGGCCGGTTCGGCAGTGTGGACGCGTTGCTCGAGCTGGCGATATCGGCCCGCGGCTGCGCCAATTCCTCGATGTCGTCGAGCCGGATCACGGTGGCGTTCGTTCTCGAACGGGTGCTCGACCAATGTGCCTCGGAACACGAGCGGCGCCCCGCGCGGATCTCGGAGACCGCCGAACTGGCCGACCGCTTTTATCAGCCGGTCTCGCGCGCGGTCGACTACTTGACCGGGGCTGATGACGACCCGATAGACATAGCAGCTGCGTTGATCAAGGCCCGTCCGGCAAAACACCGCTGATTGCGGCGCCAAAATTCACTGCAGGCTCTCCTGCAGCACACTCAGGCAGCCACCTTTGCCGCTCATACACGCGGGGGCGGGCCAATCTCATCGAGAGAGACGCAACAGAGGGCATGCACCGCAGACAATTCTTGACAAGCCCGCTCTTGTGGGTGGGCCTCCTTTTCACCGTCCTGTTGTTGCGGACGGATCTTCTGGGACCCGTGCTGCATTGGGCCTTTCCCGGTATCGAGCCGGTGATCTACCGGCGCAGCAGCTTTCTCGCGCTGTTTCTGTCGCATTTCGGGCTGGTGGCGATCGCGAGCCTCGCCGCGGTATCGGCCGGAGTCTCGCTCGCGGTGTTCGTGACCCGCCCCTCCGGGAAGGACTTTCGAGCGATGATCGACGCGGTAGCCACCGTCGGACAGACCTTTCCACCCGCCGCCGTTCTGGCGATTGCGGTCCCCGCCGTCGGCTTTGGCCCGCGGCCGACGATCATTGCGCTGTTTCTCTATGGACTGCTGCCGATCATCGAAAACGCGATCACCGGTTTGGAAGGAGTGCCTCACGCGGTGCGTGAAGCGGCCGAGGGGCTCGGCCTGTCGCCGTGGCAGCGGCTCCGCGACGTGGATTTGCCGCTCGCCGCACCGGTCATCTTATCCGGAATACGGGTCTCGGTGACGATCGCCATCGGCACCGCGACGATCGGCTCGACGGTCGGCGCGCTGACGCTCGGCACGCCGATCTTCAACGGCCTGGTCGCCAACAATCTCGCCTTCGTCCTCGAAGGAGCCGTCCTCGTCGCGCTGTTTGCGATCTTGACCGACATGCTCTTCGCCCGCCTCGAACGATGGCTGAGGCGGCCGGCGAGGCAGACAATCACCGAAACAAATCGATGATGATGCCGAAGATAAAGATGGTGACGCCGCTCCACAGCAGCAGCGCGAGGATGGTGTTCCCTCGCGGCGCATTCGGCATAATCCGCGAAAGACAGGCCGACCGAAGCGCACGCATGGCGCCTCTCCTCCATCGTGGACGGGCACTCTTGGCACGGCCCGGCACCAGTGTCGAATGAAAATCGGCGAACGCCGGGTAACAATGGGTAACGGCATGAAGCTGCTTCTTGCCTTGGGGCTGGCGCTGTGCGGCGCATCCGCCGTCCACGCCGAAACCCAGACCTTCCTGGCCTACGATTTCGAATTCGAGACCGGCGCGGTGCTACCTGAACTGCGTGTGGCTTACGAGACCTACGGCACACTCAATGCCGCGCGCGACAACGCAATTCTTTTGGTGCACGGCACGAGCGGCAACCGGCACAGCTTCGATGCGATGATCGGGCCCGGCAAGACCTTTGACACCGGCAAGAATTTCGTCATCACCGTAGATGCGATCGGCGGCGGCGACTCGTCATCGCCAAAGGACGGGTTGGGGCAGGATTTCCCGCGTTACACAATCCGCGACATGATGAGAGCCCAACATGCGCTCGTTACCCGAGGGCTCGAGCTGTCGACATTGCGGGCCGTCGGCGGCAGTTCGATGGGCGCTTTTGTCAGCCTCGAATGGGGCATCCACCACCCCGAGATGGTGCGCGGCCTGATCCTCCTCGTCCCGAGTCCCAAGGCCGAGGCCAATTTCCAGCTTATCGTCGATCTGATGACCTCGGTTATCGCGCTCGATCCGCAGTGGGAGGGCGGCCGTTATACGCGCAATCCGGTCGAAGGGCTGCGGCTCGCGGGAATGCTCTATTACCCATGGGTCGTTTCGGCGCCCTATATCGAACGCCTGCGGGCAAAGCAGCTGGCCAAAGAACAAGAGGAAAGTGCGCGGTCCTTCGCCGGTTGGGATGCCAACTCGCTGATCCTGCGCTATGCGGCGAGCCGGGCGCACGACGTCTCCGCCTCGTTCGGCGGCGATATGAGCGCGGCTCTGGGGCAAATCACCGCGCCGGCGCTGATTCTGCCGAGTACCAGCGACCGCCTCTTGGGGCTTGACGGCGCCCGTCGGCTTCGCGACGGGGTCAAGCAGGCGAGCTACGCCGAGATCCCCTCCGATCTCGGCCACCGCGCAGCGCGCGCTGTTCCGGGGACCCCGGAAGGCGAGTTTATCGACGCCCAGATCCGGGCGTTTCTGGCGAAGATCGAATAGCGGGTCGACGCGCGAGACGGCCGCGGTTCAGGAGCCGCGTCGAGCCGGCTTGATCCAGGCCTTGCCGAGTTGGCTGAAGAGCGGCTGTGAGGTCTCGGCGGCGAGTTTCACGCCGAGTTCGGAAAGCCTCGCAGAACTGCCGACGAGGGCGTCGAAGCTGCTGCAAGTGAGGCTGGCGTTCACCTCGATTGCGTCGGAGAGCGTCTTGATCCCGAGCATCCTGGTAGCGGCTCGCGCTGCCGTATCAATCCCGGAAAGCGCGAGACCCGCCATCTCGGCGCTGAGCGCTTCCAGTCCCCGCGCCAGCGCCGCCTGCGATTGGGCCAACGCCGTAAGGGTTTCGCGACTGAAATCGGCGACTCCTTCAGGAGCCTTTCCATTCGCGCTTGCAAGGGCATTGGAGCTTTCCGGCGCCGCCGCTGCGGATGCTTCGAAGTGCTCCGCCGCCTCCGGCGCCTCGGCGGCTCTGGGGTACATCTCAGCGGGATTCTGCAGTTCGCTCGAGGTCTCGGCCGGCGTTGCGACCGGTGCGGCCGTGCGCGCAGCGCGTCTGCCCTTGCTTTCCATCCTCTGATCCTTGTTTTCGAGCGGTGGCTTTTGCACCGCACAACGATGAAGTTAACTATGCTGGTGTTCGATCGCAAGGAAATTGTGCGGCGCACAAGAGGGGTCACACGGGTTCGACCCGCAACAAGGCGTTGTCGGCGCCGATCACCCGCACATGGGCGCCGGCCGGGAGGTCCGGCCCCGCGACGAGCCAACGTCGACTTTCACCCGCCCGCGGCCGTCGACGATCGGTCCATCCAACGTCAACATCCGTCCGATATGGCTTTCGGCGCGCCGGTTGAGGCGCTTTTCGCTCCCGGTCGATCCGGGACGAGCGAAGGCGGTCCGGCCGAGTGCGACACTGCCGATCGCGAGCGCCGCAAAGATCAGCGCTTGGTGCTCCCAGGAAAGCCCGGGATATCGCCAAGCGATCACCGTCACGCCGAGTGCTGCGGCGGCGAGCCAGATGCACACCATCGCCGGCACGGCGATCTCGATTACGGCGAGGACAGCGCCAAACACCGCCCAATACCAGAAGGGCATTACCCGCGGGCTCCCGCCCTACTGAAGCACCGTATTTCCATTTGTGGCACGATGGCGACTATGCGCCTGTCGGCCGCGTTATCGCAGGATTCGACGATGCCGAGGCCGCGCTGAAGCTTTCACGGGCGAGTTCCGCGATACCGGCCAGCGAACCGATCATCGACGCACTCTCCAGCGGCATCAGGATGACTTTTTGGTTCGGAGTTCCGGCGAGGCGGCCAATCGCATCGATGTAGCGCTGCGCCACGAAATAATTGATCGCCTGGATACTGCCGCGACCGATCGCCTCGGATACCGCCGTGGTCGCCTTGGCCTCCGCTTCGGCCTGCCGCTCCCGCGCCTCGGCCGCGCGAAACGCCGCCTCGCGCCGCGCTTCTGCCGCGAGGATCACCGCCTGCTTCTCGCCTTCCGCCTTGAGCACCGCGGCCTGCTTGAAGCCTTCCGCATCAAGTACATTGGCGCGTTTTTCCCGCTCCGCTTTCATTTGCCGCGCCATAGCTGAAACCAGTTCCGGAGGCGGCGCAATGTCCTTGATCTCGACACGTTGTACCTTGACGCCCCAAGGGGTGGTCGCGGCGTCGACGACGGTGAGCAGCTGAGTATTGATGCGATCGCGCTCGGACAAGAGCTCGTCGAGGTTCATGGAGCCCATCACCGTGCGAATGTTGGTCATCACCAGATTGAGGATCGCCAATTCCACATTGGTGACCTCGTAAGCCGCCTTGGCGGCATCCAGCACTTGGTAGAAGACGACGGCGTCTACAGTCACGACGGCGTTGTCGCGAGTGATCACGCTCTGTGACGGAACCTGAAGCACGGTTTCCATCATGTTCATTCTTGCCCCGATCCGATCGACTACGGGGACGATCAGCGCCAGACCGGGTTCGAGAGTGCGAACATAACGGCCGAATCGTTCAACCGTCCATTCGCTGCCCTGAGGCACTCTCTGCACCGCAAGAATGACAAAAAGGAGCGCGAACAACACGACCAGCAGCACAAATACTGAAAAGGGGGTAATCATGAAGTTTGTTCCACCCAGAGTTGCGTCGTGCGATTCTATCGCCGACTCGTTGCGATGACATTAGTGGGGCGATTGCGAGACCAGCGCGGCGATGACGACCAACTGGATGTTTGCACGGCTTTTGATCCACTTCTGCGCGGAAAATGTAGACACCGATGCCGATTTTTCCTACTCTACTGGACGATGATTGCATTGTATCGCCAATACGGTGCAGTCTCTCGGGGGGAATAGGGGGTTGAAGTGGTAGTATTCCGGAACACCTCGCGTGGGGCCGGGGGTGATCTTTTTCGCCCTGCGCTGCGCATCCTTGCCGTCATCGGTATCGGCGCCTTCGCCGCTGTTTTGATTACCGGCGTGCGCCCAGCCGAAGCGCGGCACCACCTGCGCTATCATGCGCATGCCCGGCACGGGTCGTTCGGTATCGATCCGGGTCGCGAGGCCGAATCGGTTGTCATCGACGTCGATACCGGCCGCGTTCTCAACGAGGCTAACGCCGACGCAATTACCTATCCGGCCTCGCTGACGAAAATGATGACCCTTTACTTGACATTCGAGGCGCTGAATACCGGTCAGCTTCGCGTTGACCAGTATCTGCCGGTGTCGATCGAGGCCGCCAGCAAGAGCCCGACCAAGCTCCACTTGCTGCCGGGAGACTCGGTCCAGGTGCAGGATCTGATCCTCGGTATCGTCACCAAATCCGCAAATGACGCGGCTGCGGTCTTGGCCGAAGGGCTGGGCGGCAGCGAACCGGCGTTCGCCGAGCGCATGACCGCCAAGGCACGGCAGGTTGGGATGACCAGCACCGTGTTTCGCAACGCTTCGGGGTTGCCGGACCCGGAGCAGCATACGACGGCCCGCGACATGGCGCAGCTGGCGTTGGCGCTCTACCATGACTTTCCGCGCGAGTATCGCTATTTCGCGACCCGCGAATTTTATTTTCGTGGGAGGGTGATCCTCAGCCACAATCACCTGCTCGATTGGTACGAAGGCGCCGACGGGATCAAGACCGGGTATATCGGCGCCTCCGGCTTCAATCTCGCGGCTTCTGCGGTACGCAGCGGGCATCGGCTGATCGGCGTCGTCATGGGTGGCTCCTCGGCATCCTCGCGCGACCGCGAAATGGCGGCACTGCTCGACCAGGGCTTTGCCGATGTCGGCGTCGCAACCACCGTTGTCGCTCGTCATGAGCCGGCCGCAGCAGCGCCGACATCGGCCGTTGCCGAGACCGACGAGGCCTCACCTCGCCCGCGTCAGAAGCTCGGACAACTCGCGAAAGCCGCGCACAAGATCGCGGTCCAGCTGTCTCCGGTCAGCAAGGCGGAGGCTGCACCGATCGCGCATCAGTTGCACATGGCGGAAACCGAACACTGGAGCATCCAGCTCGGCGCCTTCCGCTCCGCGGCCGCCGCCGAGGAGGCGACGCGCGCTGCCGCCGGCTTGCCCGCTGCCAGCGGAAAACCGGTGCAGATTGTGCAGCCCTCGAAGAGCGGCAAGGATCATCTCTATCGCGCGCGGCTGCTCAACTTCACGCCGCAGGACGCGCAGCGCGCCTGCGCCGCCCTCCACAAGAAAAAAATCGAATGCTCGGTCGTCGCGCCGGCAGTAAAGGTCGCCGCCGCCCGGTAAGGGAGAGTGCGGGCGGGACGCCCGCGGTCCAGACAATTCCGATTGTGATACTGATTGGTTAGGACCGCGGGCGTCCCGCCCGCACTATTTCTGTGATGCAGACGAAAACGGCCAATCTGATGGCTCGCGGCAAAGGCCAGCTCTTACAGGATTACACTCGATGTAATACCGGGTGATCGCCAAGTGCTCATCATCGCGCATATACCGGTCAAAGTATTCAGGGGCCCAAAACGCGCCTCGCCGCTTTAAGTAGAGGTTCGCCTGTTTGGCTGTGAAGGATTTCCAGCTGTGCACGATGTGGCTTAGGGAAAACGTTCCCCCTGTCTCGATCAAGGCGTGGACATGGTTGGGCATCACGCACCATGCTATTACCGCATATCGGTCTGCGTCGAACCGGAGCAGCGCCTGCTGTACCACCTCTGCGATAGCCGGGATTGCCAAATCTCGGCGGCCATATCCCCGGTCGAGCGAGGTGTCGACCGCTTGCACTCGTTTGGTCGCCGGCATGCGGGAGACCTTGGCTCTAACGCGCTCCGGCAGGCTATCGGCCAGCCGGAACACAACATGCTGGACGAGATCCGGCACATCGAGATGGGGAAGATAGCCCCGCGATCGCCAGCAGGCATCTGCGGACGCCCGCGGTCCCGAAACCACGGGTTGATCTCTCAATCGGGTAGGGTCACGCTGCTGGCAGCAAGTTGACGGGAGAGTTCGCGCTTGAGGCGGGCGAGGCCCGCCTCGGTCGAGGACTCGGCGCGGGCGACGAGCACGGCCTGGGTATTGGAGGCCCGGAGCAGCCACCAGCCATCGGGTGTGCGCACGCGCACGCCGTCGATGTCGGTCATCTCGGCCCCCGCCTCGTGCAGGCGTCCGCGGACCTCGCGCACGACCTCGAATTTGCGATCCTCGGGGCAGGCAAACCGCAGTTCGGGCGTATTGACGACAGCCGGGAGCCGATCGCGGATTTCTGTCAGGCTGTCGCGGCTGCGGGCGAGAATGTCGAGC
>Ga0306923_10000390_pt1 | contig 33899 bp, 31 predicted proteins | sample sta12Can44000108_FD_203841 | JGI IMG/M metagenome (GOLD analysis project Ga0306923, IMG submission 203841) | Lab enrichment of tropical soil microbial communities from Luquillo Experimental Forest, Puerto Rico - statanox.12C.anox.44.000.108 (v2)... | ecosystem: Environmental > Terrestrial >... | reverse complement strand
TGCTCATCGACACCACCGGCACCGCGCACCCCCGAGGCTCTTCGAACCCCGGGTAGTGTCACGTCAACTTTGCAGAGGGGTGTCATCTCTATATTGCCGTTACATCTCTATATTGCCGTTACATCAAAGTCGCGAAAAAGAGCGATTATGGAAAATTACGCCATGCGGAACGGTAAATTCACCAAGAACCGGATACGGATACCTCGCCCTTATGTGGTAGCGTCGCACATGCCGGACCGTCCCGAAGTTCTCGACCATCTCGGTCCATATACCCAATACGGCCCTATTGCCGCCCTGTGCGAATTATCCGAGTGCGTATGGCGCACTTACAATGAACTAACCGCCGGATATATCCATTCCGACCCGAACAGCCGTGAATACCTCTTTTTGCGAATGCTCTACATCGCCGAGCTTACCAGCACGGCAGTCCGACTCAACTCCACCTGGGGTCTTACACACCCTGCGATGTCACTCTTGCGTGATCGCTACGAGCAAACCATCCGCTTTTCATGGCTGGTACGGAATCCAGATCGATCCGAGTTTGAAAAGTACGAACGCTTCAAGGTCGCAAAAATCAACTCCATTGTCAGGAACCTGGACCCCGACACCATACAGCGCTTCGAAGCGGTATTCGGCCCCACTCCGACTTGGGCGACAGAGACCCCGACCAAGGAAGAGCGTGCTCTTCTTGAAGAGTGGAATACGCTCGATCTCAAATCAATGGCATTGAAGCGGGACGCATTTCCTCCGCTCGCGCATACGATGTTGGCAAAACAGAAACTGGCACCCTCATACGAAGCAATCTACAGGCAGTTCAGCTCCGTCGCCCATTACGACCGCTTCAGCATAGAGCTTCTAGGACTGCAACAATACCCTGACGGAAAGCTCGTGCTTGCCACCCAACCACACTGGCCGCTCAAGCTTACTGGCGGGTAGCAAGATCGATGTGGTGCGCGATATCGCGTAGCGCGGCGGTTGTGGCGCTAGAAAGCATAAATGGCGTCGGCCGTCGCGGTAGGACGAAGGTAGGGCTTAAGACCGTCGCGGTTGACGACATCAACCGGGCCGTCGAACAGACCGGCTATGTAGTCTTTCAGTCCAGCGTAGTTAAAGACAGTGACGCGGGCCACCGGATCAAATTCGACCATGATATCGATATCACTGTCGGGCCGGTTGTCGCCGCGCGCATGCGAGCCGAACAAGGCCGCGTGACAGACGCCGCGCGCGCGCAAGGCCCTCTCATTTTCCCGCAGCCTGGCAAGGATCTCCTGACTGTTCATCTCTTTTGTAATAGCACGAAAAGTTGGGCTTGTGGCCCACACCGCTCGCCTGCTCATCGATCGCGCGAATTCGACCATTCGCTGGTGCTGCTTTCCGGAAAAGTAAATTTTCGTCGGTCGGTGCAAGAAGCTCGTTGAATAACTGGACCTGGGGTCTGCCGCTCAGCTCTGCCGTGGGCACCGGCCTTCGCCTCGGAATACCGGCCTAGTAAATCACCACCTCCGCAGATCTCCGGGCGGCCGCCCGGAGATCGACGGGGATAGAGAGCACTCAGTGCGGCTGGTCGATCGGGCCTTCCGCGCCGTGGACTGCGTTCGAGTACAGCAGCTGCACCGGCAGGCGCTTGCCTCCGGTGCTGGCGAGAACCTCCTTGAACACTAGCGACAGCGCTTCGGCCGCGGCGATCGGCTGGTCGCCAATCTCCTGGCCCTGCGCCGACATCCAGCCGAGGAATGAGTTCTCCTGGTTCGCGATCGCGTCCCTGACGTCGGCATCGGTGCGGAACTCGTTGAGCTCGTGGTAGAGCGTGCCGACCACGTCCTTCCACGACGCGTCGAACGCCGGAATTCCGTTCTGCCCCCCGTCAGGCAGCCTCTGCGAAAAGACATTGGCCGAGTAGTAGGCCCTCAGCGACTTGCCGCCCTGATCGAAGTGCACCGAGCCGTGGTAGCCGCCGAGGCCGTTCATCGAATCTGAATCGCCGAGCCGCAGCACGCAGCCGGGAGGCAACAACAGGTTAAAGATCACGGTGTCGAGCCCGCTGTCGGAGAGCTTTCTTTCCTTGAGCAGGCGGACCACTGTTTGCTGCACGTCGGGTTCGTCGAGCTCTCCCGGATTCGGTTCCTCGAGCACGACCGAGGTCCGCGGATCGCAGGCCAGGCTGGCAATGTCGACAAAGTACTGCTTGATTACGTTGTTGAGCCTCCTGTCCTGCATCGCCAGCGTGATCGCGCTATTGATCGAGTCGATGTCGGAGGCTTGCCAGGAAGCCTGGCCGCCGAGAAAGACGTTCTGAAACTCCATCTGCGGGACGATCTTGCCGCCGTGAAAGATCAGGTCGTCAAGCGGCTTCGGGCTGATGCCGGGCGCGATCACCTCTGGCTTCGGCCAGCCGCCTTTGGGCAGCGCACTGTTGTGATAGTAACGGCGTTCAGCCAGAGAGCCCGGGCGGGCTTGTATCCGCATTGGCTGTGGTGTGTAGGAAGCGTTTGACCTTGTCATGATGTCTGATCTCCCGTTCAAACGGCTTAACCATATAGCGCTTGGGCACGAAGCGAATGTGAGCCGCGTCACACATCTCTCCGCTCTCGAAATCTTCTCGCCATTCGATGCAGCTCTGATGGCACACCAGCACCGCAGATGCCTTAGCCGGCAACACCCGATCCGACGAATTTCCCAACGTTAATGTGAGGCCAGCTTAGCGGTGATAGCGCCAGCCGGCGGCGGCTCCACAAATCGTTTCATATTCCCGGGGGTGAGGTATCGCGCTATGCTTCGGGATGAACGTCAGGCCGCGCTAGTCGCAGGCACAGAACAGGGAAAGCTCCGATGAACGATGTCGCCCCGATGCGCCAGCTCAACTCCGTTACGCAGCCGATCAGCCCGGCCAAATTCGCGCATTTCGTGCTGCGGACCGGGCAATTCGAAAAAATGGCCGAATGGTATCGGACGGTGCTAGCGGCGCGGGTGGTGTTCCGCGACGAGCGGCTGTGCTTTCTGTCGTATGACGACGAGCACCATCGCTTGGCGCTGATCCACATCCCCGGCCTGCCGGTGCGCGATCCCGAGGCGGTCGGGACCGACCACGTCGCCTATTCCTACAACAACCTCGGCGAGCTTCTGTCGACCTACCGCCGGCTGAAGGCGGCCGGCATCGTGCCGCATTGGCCGATCAACCACGGCGTCACCACCTCGATGTACTACCGGGATCCCGACAACAACCGGGTCGAATTGCAGATCGACAATTTCGCGACGCCGGCCGAGCTCGACGGCTATTTCCACAGCCGCGCTTTTGCCGAGAACCCGGTCGGGGTGACTTATGACCCCGAGGAGCTTTGCCGCCGCTACGAGGCCGGCGAGGCGATGGCCGATCTGCTCCGCATCCCGGCGCTGCCGGCCGGCAAGTCCCCCTGGGACATGCTGCCGAGCCGTTGATCGCTTGCTCAACACCGCGCGATCACGGCTACCGGTCCGGCGGGCGATCCCGATAGTTTTTATTCCTGCAGAGTTAGACACTCCCGAATCCCTACAGTAGGGACCCTATTTCCGTGAGATTGGGGTCCCGCGAGCCTGGTGATATGATCGCGCGAAAGACCGCCCGGCGATTTGCTGGCGGCGATGGTTTCGCGAACGGGAGGGAAACATGAGAGCCAGCCAGGATCACATCCTCACCAGCCATGCCGGGAGCCTGCCGCGGCCGGACGAGCTGATCGAGGCTTGGGCCCAGGCGGCGGGCGGGGCCATTGATCAAGATGTATTTGCAGAGAGGCTGGGAGCGGCGGTGGCGGGGGTCGTCCGCCGCCAGCGCGATCTCGGCGTCGATGTTCCCGGCGACGGCGAGTTCGGCAAGCCAATGGCGCAGCGGGTGAATTACGGTTCGTGGTGGCGGTATTCGTGGAGCCGGCTCGGCGGGCTCGATCCGGGCGGCCCCAGTCTGTACGAGATGGAAGCCAGGCGCTCGCGTCCTGGTCACGTCGTCTTGACGAGCTTTGGCGATCGCCGCGACCGCACGCAGTTCGCTGTAGCATATGGCGACCCCGAGTCCGGGATTACCACCGGGCCCCGGCCGCCGGCGCCGGTTTGTATCGCTCCAATCCATTACACCGGCCATGACGCGATCAAGGCGGACATCGCCAATTTCAAGGCGGCATTGAACGCGGCCGGGGTCGAGGAAGGCTTCATGACCGCTGTCGCGCCGGGCAGCGCCTCACGGATCGGTAATTCCTATTACAAGACCGAAGAGGAGCTGCTCTACGCCTGTGCCGACGCAATGCGCGAGGAATACCAGGCCATCCTCGACGCCGGGCTCGTCCTGCAGCTCGACGACCCATGCATCGCCGAGAACTGGGACCAGATCAACCCCGCGCCGACGGTCGAGGAGTACCAGAAATTTACGATAGTCCGGGTCGAAGCCCTGAACCACGCGATCCGAGACCTGCCGAAAGACCGCATCCGGTTCCATCTGTGCTGGGGCAGCTGGCACGGGCCGCACACGACCGACATCCCGATGCGCGACATCGTCGATGTGATGTTGGCGATCAACGTCCAGGCCTATTCCTTTGAGGCCGGAAATGTCCGCCATGAGCACGAGTGGAAGGTGTGGCAGGAGGTCAAATTGCCGGACGACAAGCTGATCCTGCCGGGGGTCGTCAGCCACGCCACCAATGTCGTCGAGCACCCAGAGCTCGTCGCCGAGCGCATCGTGCGCTTTGCCAACCTCGTCGGCCGCGAGCGGGTCATCGCGTCCACCGATTGCGGGCTCGGCGGGCGCATCCACGAGCAGATTGCTTGGGCCAAGCTCGAGGCCTTGGCCCAGGGTGCCGCGCTTGCCACGCATCAGCTTTGGAGCTGACGGCGATGACCGGGGAATTGTTGCTGGTGGGCAGCGTCCCACTCGATACCGTCGAGCAGGTGTTCCGTACCGTGGGCGGGCCGTTGGGGCCGTATCTCGCCTATATGCCCGATGGCGAGGTCGGCGATCGGAGGTACTGGATCGACGGCATCGCCTATCGCGTGCTCAACGGCCATCCCGAAATCGAGACTGTGCAGCGCCCCGCTCCGGACGAAAACGGCGTCGAACGCTGGCGGCCGCAGGGACTTCACGACCAGTTTCGGTTTCGCGTCAAACCCGGCGTGAAGGAGGTGCGGTTCGGCGACCCCGGCTGGCGTCTCGGCTACACGAAAGATGCGGTCAATTCGTATTTCGTGTTTCGCCAATTGAAGAAAGAAGGCGTGCTGCCGGCGACGCTGAAGTTTCAGGTTGCGCTGCCGCTCACCTACAGTGCGGTGACGTTGTTCTTTGCCGACCCGGAAGATCACCCGCGCATCGTGCCGGGTTTCACCGCGGCCTTGCGTGCCGAAGTGGCAAAGATGATCGAGCTGATCCCGCCTGAGGACCTCGCCATTCAATGGGACCTCGCGGTCGAGAACCGCTACATCGAGGGGACGCTCGCGCGGGCCGGTGTGGCCGCGGCGCGGAGCGAGGCGCAGCGCCTGATGGCACCGGCGCGGGAGATCTCGCCGTACATTCCGGAAGAGGTGGCGCTCGGCTATCACTCGTGTTTCGGCACGCTCGACGGCTGGCCCTCGCGCCAGCCGCCCGACTTCAGGGGCTCGGTGATCCTGCTCAACGAAGCTGCGGCCGCGTCCGGACGGCGTGTCGATTTTGTTCATATGCCAACACTGGGTTCGGCCGAGGACGCCTTCTTCGCGCCGCTGCAGGATCTCGATGTCGCCGGCGCGAGAGTTTATCTTGGAGCGATTCACCATATGCACTCCACCGGCGGCGTGCGCCACCAACTCGCAATGGCACGCAAATACTTGCCGGAATTCGGGATCGCCGCGCCTTGCGGCTTTGGCCGGGTGCCGGAACGGCCCGGCCGGTTCTTGGCCGAGCAGGGCTCGGAGGTGCCGCCCGACTCCCTGGAGATCATCCTCCGGGATCATCTCGCCGCCGTCGAAGCGCTGCATGAAATCTTGGGGGACTGAGCCGATGCGAACCAGCGCCGACCACATCCTCACCAGCCATGTTGGCAGCCTACCGCGCCCGGACGATTTGCTCGACACGAACCGCGCGCGGGAAGCCGGCGAGGCGACAGACGAGCAAGGCTTTCAGGAAAAGCTCCGAACCGCAGTCGCCGATGTCGTGCGGCACCAGCACGAGCTCGGCATCGATATCCCGAACGACGGCGAATTCGGCAAATCGATGGGACATCGGGTGAACTACGGCGCGTGGCTGAGCTATTCGTTCCAGCGGCTCGGCGGGCTCGATTTTGGCGGACCCGACATGCATGCTATGGCGGCGCGGCGGTCACGCCCGGGTGAAGTGGTTCTGACGAGCTTTTCCGACCGCCGTGATCGCACCAGGTTCGCGGCGGCCTATGCCGACCCGGATTCGGGCATCACGACCGGGCCGCGGCCCGCCACGGGGCCGGTCTGCGTGGGACCCCTCACCTATATCGGCCAGGATGCCATCAAAGCCGACATCGCACGTTTCAAAGCGGCGTTGCAGACTGCCGGGTTAGAGGATGGCTTCATGACAGCGATCGCGCCCGGCAGCACGACGCGGATCGGCAACGCCTATTACAAGACCTACGAGGAGTTCGTGTTTGCTGCCGCCGACGCGATGCGCGAGGAGTACAAGGCGATCCTCGACGCGGGACTGATCCTTCAGCTCGATGATCCGGCGCTCGCGACGAACTGGGACATGATCAATCCCGAGCCGTCGCTGGACGAGTACCGAAAATTCGCGAAGGTCCAAGTCGAGGCGCTCAACCACGCAATCCGCGACCTGCCGCAAGAGCGGATCCGGTTCCATCTGTGCTGGGGCAGCTGGCACGGGCCGCATACGACCGACATCCCGATGCGCGACATCGTCGATGTGATGCTGGCGATCAACGCCCGGGCCTATTCCTTCGAGGCCGGCAATGTCCGCCATGAACATGAATGGAAGGTCTGGCAGGATGTCAAACTGCCGGGTGACAAGCTGATCCTGCCAGGGGTCGTGAGCCATGCGACCAATGTCGTCGAGCATCCCGAGCTCGTCGCCGAGCGCATCCTGCGGTTCGCCAACCTGGTCGGGCGGGAGCGGGTCATCGCTTCTACGGATTGCGGGCTCGGCGGTCGCATCCACCAGCAAATCGCTTGGGCCAAGCTCGAATCACTGGCGCAGGGTGCGGCGCTGGCGAGCCGCCGGCTCTGGCACTGAACCGCCGGGTCAGCCCGCGGCGGCGCTGCGGATTTCTTCTGCGAGCGCCGTTATCTCGGCGGCTGCGGGCGTCGTCCGGGCGCTCTCAATGACGCAAAGCCCCAGCGCCATTGCTTGCGCCAGCGCGACGCGATTGCCGATCCGAGTCGCCGCGATCGGGGCGCCTGTATCGGCAAGATCGGCGGTGATGTCATCGGTGAGGCGAGAACGCGACGGCACTCGGTTTAAGACGACAAAGGAGCGCCGCCGTTCGTCGCGCGCCATTTTGAGGGTCTCCGCCGTCGCCCAGAGATCGAGCGGCGACGGCTGAACCGGGACCAGCACCAGCCCAGCGGCGCGCACCGCGATGCGCGCCTCGGTTTCGGCGTGCGGCGGAGCGTCGATCAAGATCAGATCGACCCCAGCTACCCGATTGTCGACCCATTGCGCCGCGCGCCAGCCGGGCAGCGCCGCAAAGTCGAAACCAATGGCCTTTGCACCGAGCCGCGCCCGCCGCAGCTCGACCCAAGCCGCGAAGCTGCCTTGCGGATCGATATCGAGAGCCGCGACCCGGGCGCCGCATCGTGCCCAGGCGACCGCCAGTTGGGTGGCGAGCGTCGTCTTGCCGGCGCCGCCTTTGCGCTGCGCGATCGTGATAACCAGCCCCGCCATTCGACTTTCCGCTTTAGCAGAGGCCGATGGGGGTTGGTAGGGAGCCGCCTATTCGGCCGACTGGAGCTTGGGCACGAGGCCCAGCCGTTCCGCGACATCTTGCCCATAGGCCGAATCGGCCTTTGTGAAATGCGCAATCTGGCGCGGCTGGATCACTTGCGGGACGCGGCGATATTGTTTGAGCAGCTGTTGCTTCTGATCCGCCGACATCAGATGGAACAGCGTGCTCGGGTCCACTGCAATCGCCTTTGCCGATGCGGTGGTCGTAGCGATCGGTATCGCCGGAGACAGGTAAACGCGCCTGGGTGACGCGTCAGGGCGGCGTTACAGGTTGTTTTGAAAACACCGCCCTGATCTTTGTCCGTGGCCTTTATCAGCTTCCAGAGTTTGCGCGGGCTTGCGTAGGATTCGCGTAGCCGATCAGAAAACCGGCTGTTTTCCCCCAGTGCGTCCCGCTCGGCTCACTCGCCTCGGAGCAAGCCGATTGCAGCAGCGGTTGAAGCGGCCGTGTGGTGCCGGCAATGTTGTCACGTCGCAAAAGCCTAGGAGGAGGCAGCCATGGTGCCTAAGTGCCTGATCGGACTGCTTGGACTGACCGCCCTGACGCTCGCCCTGCCGACGTCGGCTGCGGCGCTCGATCTAGAGCGGCGGGCCCTTCTCGGCATTACCGCCGCGCCGGTCCCGCCAGGGGCGGGCCTGAATGGGCCCGGCGTGCTGGCCGAGCGAGTGGTCGCCGACTCGGCGGCGGCCCAGGCCGGCATCGTCGCGGGCGATGTCATCGTTTCAGTGGACGGTCAGCCTCTCGCCGTGGCCGACGACCTCTTGCGGGCGATGCGGGCGCACCGCGCCGGCGACAGCGTCACGGTCGAGCTGCGGCGCGCCGGCCAGCCGCTCACGCTCGCCGTCATGCTCGGCGGCGTGCCGCTCGAGACCGCCCCTGGCGTCGATTTCACCTACGACGCTGTAGCGACCCCAACTGGACTTCGGCGCACGATCATGACCATGCCGCAGTCGCCTGTCCTTGGCCGGCTGCCGGCGGTGCTGCTGATCGGCGGCATCGGCACTTACAGCGTCGACTATTCCTTCGATCCCGATCACGACGTCGCCGAGCCCTACCGGCGCCTGCTCGTCGCCCTTACCCGCCTCGGCTTCGTTACTCTGCGGGTCGAGAAGAGCGGCGTCGGCGACAGCGAGGGTCCTCCCGCCAAGGAGGTCGATCTCGAAGGCGAGCTGACCGGCTACGTAGCTGGCTTGCGGATGCTCAAGCAGCGAGCAGAGGTCGATCCCGAGCGGGTCTTCATCCTGGGCCACAGCATTGGGAGCGTGGAGGCTCCAATAGCGGCAGCACGCGAGCCAGTGCGCGGCATCGTCGTCATGCAGGGTGTGGGTACCACGTGGTTCGAATACGAACTTGTCAATGCACGCCGGCAGCTCGAACTCGAAGGGATTGCCCCGGCAGCACTCGCCCAGCGCATGGCGCTCAAAGAATGGGCATCGCACCGCTTGTTGATCGAGGGCCAGTCGCGGGAGGCGCTCCTCGCCGAACGGCCCGCTGCGGCGGCGGTGATCAAGTATCCAGCTTCCGACGACTATGAGCGCCAGCTTGCCGCCCTCAACCTGCCCGCGCTGTGGGCGCAGCTCGACGTGCCGGTGCTCGTAGTTTACGGGAGCGCGGATTTCATCACCAGCGAGGCTGACAGCCGAGCGATCGTCGAGGATGTTAACCGCGTGCATCCCGGTCGCAGCGAGCTGCGAATCATCGAGCGGATGGACCACTACCTGACTGACGCCGCCGACCAGGCGACGAGCTTCAAAGCTCCTCGGCCCTGGGATCGGACGCCGGCTCAACATCCAGCCTGCCAGGCAGCGATCGAGCCAGTCGTCGGCGATTGGCTGCTGGCGCAAGCAAGGCGTGGCAGCGGTTGACTCGGCCGCTATGCGTCAGTCGGATCTCAAATAGCCTGCGCCCGGTCTCGCAACCCCGCGTTCGTCTCACCGAGCGTGCGCTCGATCTCACGGCCCTGGCCCGTCGCTTCCGTCTCAATCAGTATGCGTCGGACCGCGCAACATTGCGCGCCGCTACAACTACCAGTCCGGCCATCGTCCCTGCTTTAGCAAAGGTCGGTGCGCGAGATCATCCCTCCCCCGCTTGCGGGGGAGGGATCGGTGGGGGGCTATTCAGCGAGGTCGAAGCGGTCGAGGTTCATCACCTTGATCCACGCCACCACGAAGTCTTTCACAAACTTCTCCTTCGCGTCTGCGCAGGCGTAAACTTCCGCGAGGGCGCGTAATTGCGAGTGCGAACCAAAGATCAAGTCGGCACGGGTGCCGGTCCACTTGCGCTCGCCAGTCTTCCGGTCGCGGCCCTCGTACACGCCTTCAGAGCCCGCGGAAGGCTGCCACTCAGTGCCCATGTCGAGCAGATTGACGAAGAAATCGTTCGTCAATGTCTCGGGCTGCTTCGTGAAGACGCCGTGCGGAGACCTCCCGGCATTTGCGCCGAGGACGCGCATGCCACCAACGAGAACCGTCATCTCGGGCGCGGTCAAGGTCAGCAATTGCGCCCGATCCACCAACAGCTCCTCGGGCGACACGCGCTGCGTGCCGTGGAGATAGTTGCGGAACCCGTCAGCGGTCGGTTCGAGCGGCGCGAAGGACTCGACATCGGTTTGCTCCTGCGAGGCATCCATGCGTCCCGGCGCAAACGGGACCTTGACTTCCTGACCGCCGGCCTTCGCCGCTTTCTCGACGGCCGCGCAACCTCCGAGCACGATCAGGTCGGCCAGCGAGACCTTCTTCCCGCCGGTCTGTGACGCATTGAAGTCCCTTTGGATCGCTTCGAGTGTCGGCAGCACCTCTCGCAGCTGCGCCGGCTGGTTGACCTTCCAGTCCTTTTGCGGGGCGAGGCGAATCCGCGCGCCGTTCGCGCCACCGCGCTTGTCGGAGCCGCGGAATGTCGAGGCCGACGCCCAAGCCGTCGAGACCAGCTGGGAAACCGACAGGCGAGACGCGAGGATTTTCGCCTTCAGAGCCGCAATGTCCTCTTCCCCGATCAGCAGATGATCCACAGCGGGGATCGGGTCTTGCCAAATCAGCGTCTCTTTCGGGACGAGCGGGCCGAGATAACGCACGATCGGGCCCATATCGCGGTGCGTCAGTTTGAACCACGCCCGGGCAAACGCGTCTGCGAACTGATCCGGATTCTCGTAGAAGCGCCTCGAGATCTTTTCATAAACCGGGTCGACTCGCAGCGAGAGGTCGGTGACCAGCATGGTCGGCACGTGCCGCTTCGACGGGTCGAAAGCGTCGGGGATCGTTGCGTCGGCGCCTTTCGCCTTAAACTGCCAGGCGCCGGCCGGGCTCTTCGTCAGCTCCCATTCATTGTTGAACAGGCTCTCAAAAAAGTAGTTGCTCCACTGCGTCGGCGTGGGAGACCAGATGACTTCCGGGCCGCCGGTTATCGCATCCCGCCCTTTGCCCGTGCCAAATCTGCTCTTCCAGCCCAGGCCCTGCTCCTCGATGGGGGCGGCTTCCGGCGCTGGGCCGATCAGCGTCGGATCGCCGGCGCCGTGGGCTTTACCGAAGGTGTGACCGCCGGCAATCAGCGCGACCGTTTCTTCGTCGTTCATCGCCATGCGGCGGAAGGTTTCGCGGATGTCCCTGGCCGCCGCGAGCGGATCCGGATTGCCGTTCGGCCCTTCCGGATTGACGTAGATCAGACCCATTTGCACGGCGGCGAGAGGGTTCTGGAGATCGCGGTCGCCGCTGTAGCGTTCGTCCGCTAGCCATTTGCCCTCGGGACCCCAGTAGATGCTTTCGTCGGGCTCCCAGACATCTCCGCGTCCGCCGCCAAAACCGAAGGTCTTGAAGCCCATCGACTCGAAGGCGACGTTGCCAGCGAGGATCATCAGGTCGGCCCAGGAGAGTTTCCGGCCGTATTTCTGCTTGATCGGCCAGAGCAGCCGGCGCGCCTTGTCGAGGCTCGCGTTGTCCGGCCAGCTGTTGACCGGCGCGAAGCGCTGTTGGCCGGCTCCGGCGCCGCCGCGGCCGTCGCCGATGCGGTAGGTGCCGGCGAGGTGCCACGCCATTCGGATGAACAGCCCCCCGTAATGGCCAAAATCGGCCGGCCACCAATCCTGCGAGTCCGTCATCAAGGCGTGCAGATCCTTGATCACGGCATTCAGGTCGAGGCTCTTGAATTCCTTGGCGTAGTCGAACGCCTCGCCCATCGGATTGGACAAACTGGAGTGCTGGTGCAGCACCTGAAGGTTCAGTCGGTTCGGCCACCAGTCACGATTCGACATGGCCGCAACCGCGTTGCGCTTGTGAGACCCGCCCGTCACCGGGCACTTGCTATCGCTTTCCATGTCAGCTCCCAAAGCTCTGCTTCCGAGTTGTTTGTTAGAATTGCTCTAATCTTGGTCGCCATGCTAGATTGTCAATACCGGTTTTCTCCGGCCCGCCTCAGGATGCAAAGCGCGATGTCCGCCACGACGGTCCCTGCCAGCCCGGAGGCTATCGAACGCGCGGCGCAGCTGCTGCGCGCCGGCGAGCTCGTCGCGTTTCCGACCGAGACGGTCTACGGGTTAGGCGCCAATGCGATGAGTGAACGCTCCGTCGCCGCCATTTTCTCCGCCAAGGGCCGGCCGCGCTTCAACCCGCTGATCGTGCATGTTCCGGGTCTTGCCGCGGCTGAGGCTCTCGCCGAGTTCGACGCCCGGGCACGGCGCATCGCCGCGCAGTTCTGGCCGGGACCGCTGACCCTCGTCCTGCGCCGCCGCAGTGACAGCGGGCTGTCACTGCTGGCGAGCGCCGGGCTCGACACCGTGGCGATCCGCGCGCCGGCCCATCCGGTGGCGCAAGCACTGTTGCGGGTCAGCGAGCGGCCGGTCGCCGCACCCTCGGCCAACCGCTCGGGTCGGGTGAGCCCGACCGAGGCAGCGCATGTCGCCGAGGAGCTAGGCGAGCAGGTGGCGCTGATCCTCGACGGCGGCCCTACTCCAGTCGGGCTCGAGTCGACGGTTCTCGACCTGTCGGACGAGACCCCTGCCCTCCTCCGCCCCGGCGCCGTCACCCTCGAGCATTTGACCGAGCTGCTCGGCCTGATCGCCGCGCCCGCCTCCGGCCGCCCGAAGGCGCCCGGCATGCTGGCGAGCCATTATGCGCCAGCCCTGCCCGTCCGCCTCGCGGCAACCCAAGCTCGCCCCGGCGAAGCACTGCTGGCTTTTGGCTCCGACCGCCCGCCCGGCTTCGCCGAAACCCTCTGGTTGAGCTGTTCCGGCGATCTCGCCGAGGCGGCAGCAAATCTCTTTGCGATGCTGCGCCGGCTCGACCGGCCTTCCTTCACCGGGATCGCGGTTATGCCGATCCCCGAGCATGGCCTCGGCCGCGCGATCAACGACCGCCTCCGCCACGCCGCCGCGCCCCGTGAGGTCGGGGAAATATGCTTTCCTGCACCGAGCACGCCGACTAAATGACCGACGCGGCAATCGAGGAGCGGAGCATGAGCATCGCAGCGGTGCTGGAGCGGATCAAAGCGGTCGTCGGTCCGCGCGGCTGGATCGACGACCCCAGTGAGGAGGAACCTTATCTCACCGAAGCGCGGCGCCTTTGGCGGGGAGCGACGCGGCTCGTCGCCCGCCCGGCCTCAACTGCCGAGGTCGCGGAGGTCGTGCGGATCTGTGCCGACGCGAGACTGCCGATCGTGCCGCAAGGCGGGAATACCGGTCTTGTTGCCGGTGGGGTCCCGCCCGAGGACCGCGACAGCATCGTACTCGCCCTCGGTCGTATGAACCGCATCCGCGAGATCGACCCGGTCAATTTCACGATGACCGTCGAGGCCGGCTGCATCCTCGCGCAAGTGCAACAGGCCGCTGCCGAGGCCGATCGGCTATTTCCGCTGAGCCTCGGCGCCGAGGGCAGCTGTCAGATCGGCGGCAATCTGTCGACCAATGCCGGCGGTATTGCGGTGCTGCGCTACGGCAATACGCGCGAGCTGACTTTGGGCATCGAAGTTGTATTGCCCGACGGTCGCGTCTGGGACGGGCTCAGAGGGCTTCGCAAGGACAATACCGGTTACGATCTGAAACAGCTCTTCATCGGCGGCGAGGGTACTCTCGGGATCATCACTGCGGCGACCGTCAAACTCTTTCCGAAACCGCGCGAAACCGACACCGCGTTTCTCGCCCTCAGCAAGGTCGAAGACGTCATGGACCTCTTCGCCCGCGCCCGCGCCGCAACGGCCGATCAGCTGACCGCCTTCGAGCTGATCCCGCGTACTGCGCTCGATTTGGCGCTGGTCCATAGCCCCGGGACCATCGACCCACTCGCAGCGCGCCATCCCTGGTACGTGCTGCTCGAAATGTCCTCGAGCCAGACCGAAAGCGGCCTTCGCGGGCTATTGGAGAGGCTCCTCACGGCGGCGCTCGAAGAGGGCCTCGTGGCCGACGGGGTCATTGCCGAAAGTGGTGCGCAGGCCAAGGAGCTCTGGCACATCCGCGAGGCGATTGTCGAGGCGCAGCTTTATTCGGGCTCGATTAAGCACGATGTCTCGGTGCCGGTCAGCCGGGTCGCCGAGTTCATCATCCGCGCCACCGCCGGAGTGAGCGAACGGCTGCCCGGCATCCGGCCGATGGCGTTCGGCCATGTCGGCGATGGCAACATCCACTTCAACCTGACCCAGCCGGAAAGCGCCGACACCGCGGTCTATCTGGCGCGCTGGCAGGAATTCAACGACATCGTCCACGGCGTCGTGCGCGAGCTGCACGGCTCGATCAGCGCCGAGCACGGCGTCGGCCGCCTCAAACGCGACGAGATCACCCACTACAAATCCCCGGTCGAAATAGAACTGATGCGGCGCGTGAAATGCGCGCTCGACCCCGCCAACATCATGAACCCGGGCAAACTCGTCAGCGTCTAGTGGGACTGGCTTAGCGTTCTTGCGGCGGCAGCGGGCCGCCCGGTTTCAGCCACGGCGCCAGATCGGCCCAAGAAAGCTGGCACTCGTGCTGACCGAATACGTAAGCCGCGATCGAGTATTGATCGAACAGAATATCGACACCGTCTTTGTTGGGCGCCCAGCGCACAAACTCGCGAACGACTGCGGCAAAATCGGCATCCTCGAAAAGTTCCCAGCCAACCTTTGCTGCCTGCGCTTTGAGCTGGTTCTTGCAGAGCTCGGAGATCGCAGGGACGGCTTCTGCAGGAGAGCTGACGACATCAGCCAAAGTCAGCTGTCGACTGCGCGAGAAGTCGAAGACTAGGCTTTCGCGGCCGGTATTGGGATGAGCGGCACCGGCGCCGTAAGTAGAGATCGTGAACACGATGGCGGCTAAGCGCAGGTCGAGGTAGGTCACGTCATAGGTAGCGTCGTAGCTGCTGTTCCCCGGCACGCCAGGGGCCGGTTCCGAGTCTCGGGTGTCACTCAGCGCATTTTTACTGAGAACTAAGTCGTGCACCTCTTTGTTGAACGCGTTTTCTGCCGGGCTGCTCGGCTTTACGATATGCGGATAGAGGACGTTGATCTCGTAACGCCCCTTTTTCATCTCCTGAAAAAAGGCGGGCTGAAGTCGCGGCGCATCGGCCGCGCGATTTGGTCCTTCACCTGCGAGAAACCGGCGTCTTTGTTCGGTTTGCGCAAGCACACAATTCAGAAGCCCGCGGTCCGTCTTCTCGTCGCAGGTCGCGTCGCGCTCGCGCAACCAGCGGCGCTGGTCGGCGAGCAATAGCGATTGCTGATCGCCAGGCAAGGCCGATCGCAGGGTGGCGTACGCTTTCGCCATAGCGGCGTCGACATCGCTCAACTCAGATGTTCCGCAGATCGCTTTCTCAATCGAGGTCTTGGCCAGACGGCAATCCCGGCCAGATGCCGGGACCGCTAAGAGGAAAACAAGTAGGGTTTGGGTGACAAACCAGAGCATAAATCTTCCCGTCGCTATAGATGGTGGATGGTAGCGCCGGTCGGGCGGGTTGGATAACCGCCGCGATTTCGGACGTTCGCAGCATCAGCTAATCTCCCTTTTTTCAAGGCAAGCGCACCCAGCCGCCGGGAGATTGCAATGTCTTATACCACCCCGCTCGCCGATATGCGTTTCGTGCTCGAAGAAGTGGCCGGCTTCGGCGAGATCGCGCAGCTGCCCGGCTATGAGGCGGCCTCGCCCGACCTCGTCGAAGCAATCCTCGGCGAGGCCGGCAAACTAGCCGAAACCATGCTGGCGCCGCTCAACCAGCCGGCCGACCGTGCCGGCAGCACCCTGGAAAATGGTGTTGTACGCACACCGCAGGGTTTTCGCGAAGCCTATGTCCGTTATGTCGAGGGCGGCTGGAACGGACTCGCCTTCGAGCCCGAGTACGGCGGGCAGGGTCTGCCGCTGGCGCTCGCCACCCCGGTCGCCGAGATGTGGAATTCCGCCTGCATGAGCTTTGCCCTTTGCCCGCTCCTCAATGCGGGCGCAGTGGAATTGCTACAGGCGCATGGGTCTACGGAGCAAAAGCAGCTCTATCTCGGCAAGCTCGTCTCTGGCGAGTGGACCGGCACGATGAATTTGACCGAGCCACAGGCCGGGTCGGACCTTGGAGCCTTGCGAAGCCGCGCGGTGCCGGCAGGGGACCATTACCGCATCACCGGCCAGAAGATTTTTATCACCTACGGCGACCACGACCTCGCGCCAAACATCGTCCACATGGTGTTGGCGCGCACCCCCGATGCGCCGGCCGGCAGCAGGGGGATCTCGCTCTTTCTCGTCCCCAAATTCCTGCCCGATGGCGAGGGCGCACCGGGCCCACGCAACGAAGTCCGCACCCTGAGCCTGGAACATAAACTCGGCATCCATGCGTCGCCAACCTGCGTTCTTTCCTATGAGGACGCGATCGGCTGGCGGATCGGTGAGGAGAATCGTGGTCTCGAATGCATGTTCACAATGATGAACAATGCCCGCCTCAATGTCGGCGTACAGGGTCTTGCGATCGCCGAGCGGGCCTATCAGCAGGCCTGCGAGTTTGCCCGGGTCCGGGTGCAAGGCCACCCTCTCGGCGTCGCGCCAAGTGCAGAGGCGCTGCCGATCATCCATCATCCCGATGTGCGGCGGATGCTGCTATGGATGCGGGCCGCGACCGAGGCGATGCGGGCTCTGGCCTACTATGCTGCAGCGCTGATCGACCGCGCCCGGCGCGATCCCGAGGCCAAGAAGCGGGACAAGGCGCAGCGGCGGGCGGATCTGCTGATCCCGGTGGTCAAGGCGTGGTGCACCGACCTTGCCGTCGCCGTCGCCTCGACCGGCATCCAAGTGCATGGCGGAATGGGCTATGTCGAGGAGACCGGTGCCGCGCAACATCTGCGCGACGCGCGGATCGGCCCGATTTACGAGGGGACGAACGGGATCCAGGCGAACGATCTGGTTGGCCGCAAACTTTGGCGCGACGCCGGCGCGGCAGCGCGCGTGCTGATCGAAGACATGCAAAAGACCGTGACGACGATGGAGCAGTCGCGCTTGGCCAATCTCACTTCTATCGCCGGAGTTTTCCGCGAGGGGCTCGCGGCGCTCGAAGCAGCCACCGCATATCTTGTCGAGGCCGATACCGCCCGGGCGGCGGCAGCTTCCATTCCCTATCTGACATTGCTCGGAGCGGTTTCCGCTGGTTGGCTAATGGCGCGCGGGGCAATCGCCGCCGAGGATCGCCTTGCGGCCGGCCGGCACGACAGCAACTTTCTGGGCGCCAAGCTCGTCACCACCCAGTTTTATGCCCAGCACTTCCTCGCGCTGGCACCGGGTTATCTAGCCGGTGTCACGGGGAGCAGCACCGTGCTCGATTTCGATCCCAGCCTGTTCTGACAAGGCCATGATGGCCAGAATATTCGGCCTTGCAGCCAACGCGCTTGCAGCCGCCGGTGGTTCGGCTGTATCGATTCCATGTGAGACGCAGGCTGGCATCAGCCGACAGGAAGGAGCACTGGGATGGCGGAAATTCTCGGTCTTGGCGTAACCCATTGGCCGACTTTGTGCTTGCCGAACGAAGGGCTGACCGGCGTGTTCAAGCGGACGCTGACGGCGCCAAATGTGGAGGCCCGGTACAAGGAGAGGGCGAATTGGCCGGCCGAACTTATCGCCGAGCTCGGTAACGACGACGGGCTATCGGCAGCAAACCGCTGTGGCGAGCGGTTTGGCAACGACTTCCGCGCGATCCGCAAAATCCTGGACGATTTCAACCCGGATTTTGTCCTGGTCTGGGGCGACGACCAGTACGAGAACTTCCGCGAGGACATCGTTCCCGCCTTTTGCGTGCTGGGCTACGACCCCGATTTCGAAATCCAACCCTGGCACACCAATGGCCATGGGGGTAACGGGGGCAAGCCGAACCGCTGGGACGAGCCAGGCGATTGGGCTTTGCGGCTGCATGGTCATCGCGAGGCGGCAAAGTATCTCGCCACCGGGCTCATCGAACGCGGCATCGACATGGCCTATGCCTACAAGCCGCTGCATCACCCGATGGCCCACGCCTTCACCAACACCTTCCTCTATCTCGACTGGGATCGGGCCGGTTGTCCCTATCCGGTGATCCCGTTCGCGATCAATTGCTATGGCCGCACTCTGATCCATGCCAAAGGCGGTCTTGCGCACCTGTTTCAGCCGCCGCGCCCGGCCGACGAAGGCGAAGACCCGCCGGCGCCGGCGCCGTGGCGCTGCATGCAAGTTGGCGCTGCGGTAGCGGAGGTGCTGGCGGCCTCGCCCTATCGTGTCGCGCTGATCGCCTCCTCGAGCTGGTCGCACGCGTTCCTGTCGCCGAAGAACGGCTATCTCTGGCCCGATCACGAGGGCGACCGCCTTCTGTTCGATGCGGTCTCCCGCGGCGATTACACCACGTGGCGAAAGCGCTCGCTGGCCGAGATGGAGTTTGCCGGGCAGCATGAAATGCTCAATTGGATGGCGCTGATCGGCGCAATGGAAGCGCTCGATCGCCGCCCAGTGATCCAGGACTACATGGAGACCTACATTCTGGCGTCCGATAAATGCTTCCTTTCGTTCCCTGCTTGATCGGGATGAGGCACAACAACTGCAGCATCAGGGGTAGCTAACGCGGCCTTACCGGAGCCTCTGAGGGCGACGGAACCGTGCACCCGGACCGTCGCCGCGCTCCCTTTAGAGCAGACTGATAGAGCCTAATTACGGGTCTGCTCTACCGGCCGGCTCCAGCGCATTGCTATTGATGCAAAAGTTCGTCAAATCCGATTAGAAAAGTCTAGCGGACAGCATTTTGACGTGCAATAGACGGAATGCTGACTGAATCGTGGTTAAGGTCAGCGCCGTCTGATGCCAGTCGAAATGTTCGATTTCGTGCACTGGCCATCAGCGACACGCCGAGCTGACGTGACGGAGGTGCTGGTGGACAGCAATTTCGTATTGCAGCGAGCCCACTGCTTTGCTTTGACCAAGAAAGCCTTATGTTTGGCGGCATTGTTGTCGTCACTCGGGCTCTGGGCGGCAGTCTGGGCGGCAGCCGCCTCATTAGCTTCCGCCTGGCTGCAGTGACACAAGTTGGCGAACGCTGCAATCGACGAAGACCGAGTTGGGCATTTGCCTGACACTGGTCAGGTTCTCGAGACAAAGCCCCAATCACCCGGCGATGCCGTCAAGGATGGCTCGCCCATAGTCAGGGAGAACATAATGCACGCCATCTCTGACAATCGCGACGCGGTTATTGACGAATATATCCGTACTAGAGGGGTTACGCGTTGTCCTACTGCCTGCGTGGTGCCCACCCAGGCGTCAGTCAATGAGGCCGACCGCGCCGCGCTCAGTGAATATGTCGTGGCACGCTCCCGGCAGCGCCGGGAAAAGGCTGCTGCGCGCGCCCGGCTGTTCTTCGGTATTGATCTGCCACTTCCATCCAATGGAACATAGAAGCCGCTGACGTTGCGCCGCCGCTTCAAGCGTCGCGTTTACGAGACGGCATTGTGTCGAGAGCGCTCTCGACAGCTGCAAAGTAGACCGGCGACGGGCTGACGGCGTGGCGTCGCAGACATGCTTCAGTAAATTTTATGACGTGCTCGTCGCCATTGGCGATGGCGCGGCCGACCAACCCGTCCTCGTCGAACTCCCGCGGCTCAATGTCCGGTGCCAAGGCCGTCTCGCCGCCAAAGCACGCGTAGAGGCCGCATCCGGATTGCCACGCGTAGCGCAGCGCCGTTCGCGCCGTCGTTTCGCTCACCTGCGGGATAATGTTGCCCAGTGCAGCAAGGCTGGTCACTCCGTGGATAAAGACGATCGTCGTCAGGATATCGTGAGCGTTCGCCAGATAGACCCTTGCGAATGCTTCCGTAAGTTCCGATAGGAGCGGATCGATATCGCCACCGACGTCGATCAATCCGATAACCGGCCCGAATTCGGGGAAGTCACCGAGCATCGCGAGAGACGCCGTAATGTTTCCGAGATTGTGTCGGTTAACTAGGGGTATCACGGGAACCCTGGTGATTGCTTCGCGCGGCGCCAACTCGCCATTCGCAACGCGATGAGGAGCCGGGAGCTCCTGGTACGTGGTCGCCCAGCTAGCTAGCGCATCGGCAAGCTCCCGTATCCGGCACGGCGTTTCGTCAGCGGCAAGGCTACGCACCGCATGACCGACGCGAATGACGCCATGCGTCGCGGCGGAGCCAAACCCTGGGGCAAGACGATCCACCCATTGGTCCAGTACCTGCGGCCAGGATGCTCGCTGCAGTTCCTCGCCAAAGAGCGCCGCCCAATCGGCAAAACGATCGCGTTTGCCGAGCGCGCTGCGCCATTCCTGCGGCCGAATGAAGTCGCCGACCGCCGAACGGGGCAACATTCTCTCGCGATATCGCGCAATCCACGGCATCACCGCATCGGGCCGACCCAGCGCGCAGAGCGCTTCGGCCACCATCGGCGCGTGGTTGCTGTTGCCGTTCGTCAGCCCAATACCGTAGCCGGCCAGGCTCTCGAGGGCTTCATCAAGCGAGGCATACGACGGAGCGCGCATCACACACATCCTCATCGCCTTTTACAAATTTAGGGTTCTCGACAAGGATTGCCAGAAATCGGGCAGGACAAACGCGGCGCTTCCTTCGAGACGACCGCTCCGCGGCCTCCTCACGATGAGATCGTTTTCCTAGTGCCATCAAGGGTCTGCCTCATGCTGAGGGCGCCCTAAGGGCGAGGCTCGAAGCACGCACAACCCCTGACGCAGCATCTCTATAGCGGGGTCGCCAGCAAGCTCGGGACGGCAAAAGTGTCGAGCAGGACCAGCTTGTCGCGGATCTTGAGGCGCTGACCGACCGCGGCGAGTGTGTCGCGATAAAGGCCGGTCGCAAAGAGCCGGCTCTCGCCTTCCTGATCGGTCTGGTAAACGGCGAAGGGCGCCTCGACAACGAGGCTGTCACCGCAGATGCGCGGCAGACCGATGAGATGGCGATCGGTGTGGATGTTGTATTTGTTGGCTTCGCGCAGCGCGCGGATACGATCCTCGAGCATCGCGCGGCTGTCGCAAAAAACCAGCGCTGCCGGTAGGCCGCGATCGAAATTCTCGCGTGGACAGATCTGGTAGCGGCACTCTTGGGAAAAGAGGTCGAGCCATTCGTCGAACTTGGCCGCATCGATCAACGCGCCGTATTCGGCCAGCAAATCGTGGGCCGCGGCGCGGTCGATCGTCATCGCACCGCGCCTTCGGGCTCAATTCCCAGCAGTTCGGCGTAATACGACCAGAAGCCGCGGAGCGGCACATCGGTCACCCGATAATCGCGGTCGGAGATGACACCGGCGCCGCCGAGCTCGATGACCGTGCTGCGATCGAGATCAGGTTTGGAGGCGTGCTGCGCGATCTCGATCGCCTCGCCGTCTTCCATCGAAACGAGGCCCGCCGGGCCGACCAAATTGGCTTGGCGCAGTCGGTGCAAGGTCATCTCGGACGTATCGTCTTCATAGCCGAGCATCGTCTGGCACACCTCGACCTCGTCGACGCCGCGCGGACGGATCTGGCGTACCGCCAGGCTGTTGCTGATCTGCACGAAGACCGCCGAGGGGAATACCGAAGTGATCGCAATGTTCAGTTTGTCGGCGCGTTCGGGATGGAAGGTGACGAGCGCCGGCTCCTTCAGCGACAGGAAGTCGTTGCGCACACTGGCGCTGCTATAGGTCTGCCGGGCGAACTCGTCGGTATCGCTGCCGGCCTCCGCCCAGGTGATGTTGTGGCGGTGACGAGGGTCCATCTTGACGCCGCCGACCTGCGTCGACCGGTCGAGCCCGAAGGTGACGAGAAATTCGTGCAACAGGCTCGCATGGTAGTTGTCGCGGGTGTTCTCGGCATAAAGCTTCCAGTTCCCTCGGATCCGCTGGCGATTGTAGCCGAGCACCCGGACCGGCCGATCGAACAGGCGGCGTAGCTGCGCCAATACTGGCGCGCCCAGGTAATCTTCGAGCGGGTCGGCTTCCTCCGCGAGGGTGCCGAACAGGACTCCGTTGATGCCACCGACCTGGAGTCGCCGCAAACCGTGCGCGCCCATGTCGAAGCTCGCGTCGAGCCCGCCTTTGCCGCGGATGCCGCGACGGAACGGAATTGCTGTCAGGCCGCCGTCGAGCCCGTAGCACCATTGATGGTAGATGCAGATGTGCTGCTCAGCATTGCCGGAGATTTCCCGCCGAACCAGCGCGCCGCGATGGGCGCAGCGGTTGACAAAGGCTTTGACCGTCCCCGACCGATCCCGATTGAAGATGACCGGTGTTTCGCCGACATAGGTTGCCCGGAAATCCCCTGGGTTCGGGATTTCGGCATCGAGGCCGAGAAAATTCCAGACCGGGCCGCGGAAGATCCGTTCCTGCTCGCGCCTGTAGAGTTCGGCATCGTGATAAAGCCGATAGGGCACCCGGCTATAATCGAGCGCCGGCCAGATCGCGGAGGTTATCATCGCATTTCTCGTGCAGACAAGAGACGGCCCCAACTCGCTTCCGGTAGGCACTCAACGGGTACGGTTGTATTGGTAATCCTCTCGCTCGCCGTCGCCGGCGCGCAGTTCCGGTCGCAGCGGCGGGCGAGTTCTGTTCAGTTGTGCATGAGTATCCAGCGCCGCCTGGTCGGACCAGCGTTCTAGTAGCGCCAGTCGATCCGGATTGAGCACACTCTGGAAGACCTCGAATTGCTCGCAACCAGGCTCCTTCATGCACTCCTCACAACGCCCTTTATAGGCCTGAGCGAGCTGGGAACCCTTACCGGGCGCGGCGGTGATCGTGACGACGAGGCGGACTGCCATATTGCTTCCTCCGTTAGCGCCAGCAGAAATCGGATAAAAGCCGAGATTGAGCAGTATCGACCTGTGGCGGCCTCGGTCAAGGGCCACCCTCGCGAGCAGGCGGCCGCCCGCCGCGCCCTTGTCTCCGGGCAAATGTTCGGGTTTAATTCTCTTAGGCGGCAGCCCACATCGCCTCCAGCGAACGGCAGATCGCAGCGATGAATCTTGAAGGGAACGAAAACACAGCGCCGGCAATTGCGCAATCGTCGGATCTTGCAGGCAAAAGAGAGAGACTGCGCGCCATTATCCGCCGTGAGTCGTTGTTGGAGAATCGGGAATTTCGTCTGACTTCCGGCCGGTCGAGTAATTTTTTTATCGATCTCAAGAAGACGATGTTCGATCCGGAGGGAGCGTGGCTGCTCGCTGACTTGCTGTTCGACAAAATAAGAGACGAGAAAGTCGACTACATCGGCGGGATGGAGGCAGGCGGCATTCCGATCGTTGCCAAACTGTGCTTGCGGAGCTGGCCCGAAAAGCCGCTGAGAGGATTTTTCGTCCGAAAGACGCCCAAAGGCCACGGTACCGACCAGCGGATAGACGGTTTTATCGAACGAGGATCAAATGTCATCCTCTTCGAAGACGTCACCACCACCGGCGGCTCTGCGATGCGAGTGGTGGATCAGGCGCGGCAATACGAATGCACAGTGCTGAAAGTCATATCCGTCGTCGACCGGTTGGAAGGAGCGGCGGAGAGTTTTCGAGAGGCGGGAATCAACTTCGAGGCTTTGTTTACGCGGCGTGATTTCAGTTGACGAAATCGGTAATCGATCTGGCGGCGGCCCATCTCAAGCGTCAATTCCTTTATCAGACGCAGCGCGGCCGGTTTGGCAGTTTGGATGCCCTGCTTGAACTGGCGATATCGGCGAGAGGGTGTGTGGCTTCCTCGATGTCGCCGAGCCGCGTCACAGTGGCTTTCGTGCTCGAGAGGGTCCTCGATCAATGCGTCGAAGACTTCAACGGACGCCCGGTACGGATCTCCGAGATTGCGGAATTGGCCGATCGCTTCCATCAGCCGGTCTCGCGCGCAATCGATTATCTGACCGGGTCCAACGACGATCCGATAGAGGTCGCTGCAGCTCTGGTCAAAGCTCGCCCGACGAAGCACCGGTAATTCATTGCTTTAGGGTTTCTCGCAACAGGAAGGCGAGACGCACCCCGGCCTTTGCCAACTGCTCCTTGGCCACCGCTATTGCGCGATCGCGATAGCCGGCATCCAGGCGGTATAGCGGCACCGGGCCACACGGGTCCTTTTCACCTTTCGGCGCGGGAAAGGTATATTTGTTACTGCCGGCATCCGCCGGAAAGCTGTAGAGGATTGCTTTGGCCAGATTATAGGACTCCAATGCCCACTCTTCCGCCGTACCGTCGGACCATTTCTGGATTTCCGCCGGCGTCAGATTAGAGGCAATTTGACCGGCCGCCTTTGCCGGATCTTTCCCAACGGCCTCTGCGACCAAACTATCCTCCCAATAGTTGCTGAGCAGGACCGGGGTTTTCGCTCCGGGGGGAAGGACCGCAATGCATCGGCCGCTCTGGTCATTGTGTTCGATCGCATAGAGCGGATCGTTGACGTCGCCGACCAAATTCAGCAGAAACTGCAGCGCCATCAGCCGCTCGCTTCCCGAGGTACTGGGCTCCCGCAGCTCCTTCGTGAACTGGTCGATCTTGTCGATAATGCAATTGTCCTGTGGCGCGTGGCTCGCCGGCACTAGCGGCGGCAAGGGGGACCTGCCGAAACAAGCCTTCTTCAAATCGGGATTGCCGGCATCTAATTTCACATAGTGCCATTTGGATGTCGCTGCCCGCCCCTCCGGGCTCTTTTCGCGCAGCGCATCGGCCCAGGTGGCTTCACTGGCGATGTCGGTCTTTGTCCAGTCATTGGATTTATCGGTCGCGAGGATATCGGCAACTTTTTTCTGGAGGGCCGTATTCTGTGTTTGCAGCAGTTGGTTGGTGACGAGCGCGATAATCCGGTGTCCTTCACCACCCCAGGCCCAGCCCGCCGCAGGCTGCCAAACTAGGGCCACTGCAGCCAGAAACAGCATGTCACAACAACGGCAAAACGGATTCATCGCAAGCTCCGCATCGGCGAAGGCGTATTCGATGATGGCGACGACGCTAGCAGTGCCATGAAACCCGCCCCATTCCCCAAACCTTAAGCTGGACCGTTGTAATGGGGCGCCCGCGATGGTCCGCGTCAGCCGGCGGCGCGTGGCATCGGGGCGGCGAGGTAACAGCCGAATTCCTTGGCGAAATCGACGGAGACGCGGGCGTGCACCCGGCTTTGGCGATCGAGGAACTCGGCATGATCGTCAAGGGGCACGACCGCACCGTGCCAGATGTTGGGATGAATATAAAGCCCACAGCTCCCGTCGCACCAGAATGTCCGGAAATGCTCCGGCCTCACATCATCCCCCGGCAGTGCCAGCGGCACGACAAAACTCTGGCCGTGCAGCGGATAGAACAGCTGACCGCCGTCGGGATGATAATTGGCCCGCCAGATCAGCGCGCGCTGGCGCAATCTCCCCGGTCCTTCGCGCGCCGCCTCTTCCGGCCAGTTGCTCCAGCCAAAGAGGTAGCTGTCGCCCACGGCGTTGTTGCGGGCATAGAGGGTCTCGTCCTTCCACCAGAATTCGAATAGGCCTTCGGTTACGCCACCCTGATCGCCCGAATTTTCATCGACTTGACGCCAGCCCCGGGCGGGCCAACGGACGATCTCGATCGGGAAGGTTCTCGGCTCGTGGACAAGGCAGCCAAAGCCTTTGAGGCTTTCGTCGCTGGCCGCGACGAGCGGCGCCCCATGCGCCTGCCGCACTCCCGTCGTCGGCACGTAGGCGATCTCGGCCGGATCGAAATTCATGACAGCCCCCGCTCGCGTTATTCGAACAAACGGCATCTTACCTCGTCTGCTAGGCCCTCGCTGCCTCTTCTTCAGAACACTCGCGGCCGGATGTTCCAATCAGGCTCCAGTGGTAGAATACGCGGGGAGCTGCCCATTGGGACTTTAAGTGGCTGTGCAGGTTCACCCTTATCGATGGCGTGTGTCGGGAAGTCTTTTGGCTCATCTGCTGAAGGCGACGACCCAACAGCATCACCGCGCCCTTGCCCCGACGATTGCCCGGCTGGTGCCGTCGACCGCTGTCGTTTTTGATGTCGGCGCTCATGCCGGACAATACACGAAGCTCTTCGCACGAGCTGCCAGTCATGGGCGCGTTTATGCCTTCGAGCCGGGAAGCTATGCGCGCTCGATCTTGCGGGCGGTCGTCTGGCTGCACGAATTGTCGAATGTGACCGTGGTGCCGATGGCGCTGGGCTCCGAAGCTCGTCTCGAAACGCTGAGTATCCCGCTCAAGGGGAGCGGCAGCTTTGGGTTTGGTCTGTCCCATTTCGGACACCCGTCGGAGCGCTGGCGCGACATCGCTCAGGAGCTGGTGGCCATGACGACGATCGACGAAGTGGTGAAAACCCTCGGTCTCGACCGCCTCGATTTCATCAAAGCCGATATCGAGGGATGGGAGCTTCGACTCCTGCACGGTGCCGAAGATACTCTCGAACGTTTGCGGCCGCGTCTGTTGCTGGAGCTCAACGGCACCGGTTTGGCCCGTGCCGGCGACAGTCTCAACGACGCCTTCGACCTTCTGACTGCGCGTGGCTACCGCGCCTTCCGATTCGAGCCGGCGGCCGGGCTCGTGCCGAACACGGTGCTGAGCGACGGCGATTTTTGGTTCATACCAGCCGGCGACGTAGCATACTTGCCTTGAGGGAGAGAGCGATGGGGGAAGGGCGGCTCAAACATTTTGGCTGGGGTCGCGAAGGCGAAGGAATGACGGCCGAGGAGGTGGCCGCCACTCTCGACCGCTATCGGCGGCTGTTCGATGTCGCGAGCTTCGACGAAGTGGCTCCCCCCAATTTGTCGGAAATCAAATTGCGGACGCCGCGGATCGTGGCGCCGCTGGCTTTGGTGTCCTGTTGCTCGAGCGAAGCTTACGATCGGGTTGCCCATACATACGGAAAGTCTTTTTCCGACTACGCACGCGGCCTGGTCGGTCACTATGACAACGCGCCCGATATCGTCGCCTACCCACGCAATGAAGCCGAAGTGACCGCGGTCGTGGAATGGGCGGGTGGTGCAGAGGCCGCGCTGATCCCGTTCGGCGCCGGCAGCAGCGTTGTCGGCGGTGTCGAGCCGAAGATCGACGGGACGTCGTATCGGGCGGCAATTTCCCTCGACCTGCGGCATCTCAACCGAGTCGTCGAGATCGACCCCACATCGCGTGCGGCGCGTATCGAGGCCGGCGTTTTCGGGCCCGCTCTCGAAGCTCAGCTGAGGCCGCATTCACTGACCTTGCGGCATTTTCCGCAAAGCTTCGAATACTCGACCCTGGGGGGCTGGATCGCAACCCGATCGGGTGGTCACTTTGCGAGCCTTTACACCCATATCGACGATTTTGTCGAAAGTCTGCGGGTCGTCACACCCCGCGGCGTGGTCGAAACCCGCCGGCTCCCCGGCTCCGGCGCTGGCCCCAGCCCCGACCGTCTGTTTATCGGATCGGAAGGGATTCTAGGGGTGATTACCGAGGCGTGGATGCGGCTCCAGGACCGGCCACGCTTTCGCGCCGGAGGCGCTGTCCGATTCGCCGATTTCTTCGTCGCTGCTCGCGCCGTCAAAGCGATCGCCCAGGCCGGCCTCTACCCATCTAACTGCCGAATTCTCGACCCGCAAGAGGCGCAGAACACTGGGGCGGGAGACGGGAAGTCGGCGATTTTGGTGCTGGCCTTCGAATCGGGAGACCATCCGCTCGATGCATGGATCGGCCGGGCACTGGAGTGCTGCGCCGATCACGGCGGCAGCCCCGATCACCCCGACAACGCCGATGCCCATCGCGAGGGCGCCGCGGGCCAGTGGCGGCACGCGTTTATCCGCATGCCCTATGCCCGCGAGCACCTCGTCAAACGCGCCATCATCGCCGACACTTTCGAGACGGCGATCACCTGGGAGCGCTTCGAAGGCTTTCACGAAAGGGTCAAGGCCGCGACCGAAGCGGCAATTCGAGAAGTTACCGGCCGGCCGGGACAGGTGACCTGTCGGTTTACCCATGTCTACCCTGATGGGCCGGCACCCTATTTTACATTCCACGCCTTGGGGCGGCACGGCGAGCTGCTGTCGCAGTGGCGAGAGATCAAAAGTGCCGCCAGCGAGGCCTTGATCGCTGCCGGCGGCACGATCACCCATCACCACGCGGTCGGACGCGACCACCGCCCGTGGTACGACCAGCAGCGGCCGAACCTTTTTGCGTCCACGTTGCGTGCCGCCAAGCGCGCGATCGATCCGCAGGGCCTGCTAAATCCCGGGGTTCTGATCGATCCCTGAAAGAGCGAGCTGCCGCCGACGCTTGGTCTAGCCTGAGGGATCGGCTATCCGTAATGTGTCCGAGTTTCGCAGTGAATAAAAAACTTGGTCGCGAAATTCTCTTAGCTCGGCCTCATTTGGGTACGACAAATATTCGAATCTAAATGAATGCCGCCAAAACAGACTGATACCGCTTTCGTCAGCAGTCATCTTGCGACCCAGGTCGCCACGCGTGATAATGTTTTGCCGTGCGAGCATCTCTTTCTCTTTTGGAATAAAACGAAGGTGCGTCCCTGTAAGCTCGACATACCAACGGTGATGGTCGTAGCCTATCGATGGCGAGCGCCCAATGAAGCGGCGGACTGAATACCATCTCGCTTTGCTAAAAATCTCCCTCGCGCGAGACGGGGTTTCGATGTATCCGGCTTTTGATACCCGAACCAACTCGGCACAAACGGCGACGGGATCGCGCACGTCTTCGAGTATTTGGGAGCAAAAGCTGAATTCGAAAAATTTATCTGGATACGGCCATGGCCTCTGACACACATCGTGGATCGTCCATGTCTCTGCCAAGAAGCGTGCCGGATGGTCCGGGTCCAGGGCATCGTGCTGGCGCCGCGTTTGATACGGCATGACATCCAGGACGTGGGTCGCGAGATTGAATGGACACCACCATCCCCCGACATCCAGGACGGTGTCTGCTTTGGCGGCCAGCTCCGAAACCCGCCGCATGTTGCTCAGAAGAATCATCAACGAAAATTCCTAGGATTTCGGCGCCAGGGAGCGGGATTGTCCGGCTTTTAGGCGTCGATGGCAACGGCCGCGCTTTGTCACCTTACGTTGTATAGTCGGTGAGACCCTGCTCACCTCCGCGGGCGAAGCAGCCCCAACGCCCACGGTGGCCCGTTCGTTCCTGCCTGCCCCGCCGAATTCGCCACCGGTTGTGTTGCGCTCCGCCGGTGTTGCGAAAAAGACGCGGTGTGACTGGCGAAATTGGTCGGGTTGTTTTTAAACTGTTGCTTTCATGCCGCACTACTCGCAGTTCTGCACAGAATCCTCGACAAGCGGTCTCGTTGAAGCAAAAACCGTTTGCCATCGGGATGGTGGATGGGGAAAATCAGCCAACGTGGCGTCATGACCATCGTCAGACGCGTATTTGCGGCCGGAGGTAACGGATGAAAAGTCGCTATCTGCTAAGCGCTGGCGCAGCTCTTGCCGTGGCGTTTGGTTGCGCCGAGGCGAATGCCCAATCCACTTGGTTCGGGGGTCCCTATCCGGTGGCCTTCTACATCGGCCCGGAGGGCGGGTGGACTAGTCTCAATAACGAGAACAACAACATCACCAACGTCCCCAACAATCTCGGCCTTCCGGGCAGGAACCAGGTGAGGTTTGATTCCGGCTTCAACGCCGGCGTCCGCGGTGGCATCCAGTGGGGTCCGATCCGCGTCGAAGAAGAATACAATTATAAGCATAACAGTCTCTCCAATCTCGGGCCATTCGCCAACAACAGCTTCAACGGAGCCGTCACTGGTGATCGCAATACCCATGCGATTATGACGAATTTTATTTATGACTTTGGCGGTTGGTTCAGTTGGCCATTAACTCCGCATATCGGGTTTGGCATCGGCGCGGTTGACATCGTCGACAGTGCCTCGCTCACGACCGGCACGATTCCCGGTCCGATCTCGTTCACTCTGCCCACCGGGCCGGTGTTTATTCCCGGACCACAAACTTTTGGCGGCACACTGTTCAAGAACAACAGCAGCTGGCAATTCGGTTACCAGGGGATCGCTGGTTTCCGTTACGATATAAACCCGCTGCTCGCATTTGATCTAGACTATCGCTACTTCGCGACAACAGAGACGACCTACAACAATAAAGGAGTGTTCCCCTTCCCGAACGGGAATAGGGGGACGAATGTTCTCTCCGGTCTCAGGGTCCGTACGGGCTACAGCACCAACAATATCGTGGCCAGCTTGACCATGAAGTTTGGCGCGCCACCGCCGGCACCCCCGCCACCGGCACCGCCGGCCCCACCGCCGCCGCCGGTCCATCAGGTCTATCTCGTGTTCTTCGATTGGGATAAGTACAACATCACACCGGAAGGCATGCAGATCCTCCAGCTTGCCGCGAACCAGTACAAGTCGGGCGGGCGGGTGCAGCTCCAGGTTACCGGCTACACCGATCTCTCGGGCCCAGCCGGCTATAATCAACGGCTTTCCGAACGGCGTGCCAATGCCGTCGCGGTTGCGCTCGAAAAGCTCGGCGTGCCCCGCAGCGATATGGTCGTCACCGGCCGCGGTATGAACGATCCTCGCGTCCCAACGGCACTGGGCGTTCGCGAGCCGCAGAACCGCCGGGTCGAGATCGTCTTCCCGTAACGCTTCGCCTCCGGACTTTGGGGACCCATGCCGGGGTCCCCAAAGAACCGCCGCGGTCGACCGCGGCGGTTTTTTTTACGCAGCCGATCGGTTTAGGGTTCCGCCGGCCCGAATCGATCTCGCCGACAGAATACTTCCACTGGGTCTGACGCCCGTTCGCCGACACTCGCACGTCGCGCTTCGTTTGCCTCCCCGGTTCCGCTGCCGAGACCTCGCTCGCCAACGAACACTTCAAAGGGAGTAACGTGGCCCATCTCCGGATGGCCAGCGGCTGCCGACTGGGGTCAGCAACCAGCACGATGCCGGATAGGTGTCATTTGAGCATCTTTCTTCCATAATTCTTACATACTTCCATGGCAATCGTGATAATGTTAGAGGGTGGTTGGGGGACGCAACTAATGCGGTGGTATTGCTTGGCTGCACCCCTCACAAGTGCGAGAAAAACTGCGAAGCGTTATTTTGACCAGGAGTCCCTCTCATGAAGGCGCTTGTCTCGGCGATTGCGTTGCTCAGCTTCGTTGCAGGTACCACATTGCCCGTTCGAGCCTACGCTCAGACCGCCACAAGCGGCGGGCAGACCATGGCTCCGGACACCCCGACTTCGTCCGCTCCGACCGCGAGCACAAAGAAAAAGAAGTCGTCGAAATCACATCATGCCAAAAAGAAGTCCAAGAAGTCTTCGACGAGTCAGACCAGCTCAATGAAGCAAAAGCGTTCGCGCCACGCCGTCAGCTGACGCGGTACTCCCGCTGATCGAGCCACGGTGACAGATCCGCTCTGTCACTAGCGCTCCGTCGCGCCGCGGCCAAGCCGGCCTGCAATCAAGCGGCGAGAAACGGTAGGGAAGCGGAGCATCGGTATGGACTCTGACAAACGTGTCATCTCGGTAACGTTGACATAGGCTTGCCTGCGTTACCAACTTACCTCTAATTGCAACTTGCGGCGGCTGCGATATGTGGGCGATGCGTGCGGTTCCTCGATTGAAGGGAGGCTGACCAAGCTAGCAAGACGAGCTGTTTCTCGGGTCGAATCGCACGATATTATCGCTTTTTCGGTTTTTCGCTTGCACGCTGGGCTACTTTGACGCTTGAAAGGGTGCTCTCGCCCCTATATTATGCACAGGCGATGTATTAGAATGCTCCCGGCTGAAATTTGCGCGCTATGGGAACATTACGGCACACTCCGCCGTTTATCGTTGGGGCGTCATGCGTGGGCAAGCAGAGGATGGCGCATGAGGCATCTCGTGGCCGTGCTGTGCTCCCGATCGTAGTCCCTGCGCGGACTATGATCGGCATCGAGGACGGTCAGCATGATGCGCTACGAACACGCGCAGTCGACACGGCTGATCAGCTGAACCGGCAGGGGCGTCTTGTGGCTCCAGACGGATCGCTCGACGCCCCCGCGCTCTATCCTGCGTCCGGGACCCGGACTCGGAGTCTGCCCAGCGGGGGATCAGCGCGCTGAAATCGTCCAATGAGATCGTTCCCGATAGTCACAGAGAGGATTGAGCCCATGAAGCATCTCCTGACCGGCGTGGCGGTGGTTGCCGCGCTCGCATTCTCGGTACCCGTCGGGGCCCAGCAAGCTAATCCGTCGGGTGGAAACGCAGTTGGTCTGCCAGGGCCCAACCCCGGCGGGCCGGGATTGACGCCCTACAGTTCGGGCCCACCGCCGTCCGCCCGGACGCCTGGTCCGAAGACATCGGGTTCGAACTATATCCCCCCGCCGCCTTCGGCTTCCGATACCACCTCGGCGATGCCACCAACACACCGTCATGCACGCCACCATGTGGCAAGCACTCACGAGGTTCTCCATGCCCATGGCCCCAAGTCCGGGACGGATACCACGGCACAGCTGAACCAAGCAGAGCTCGCCCGCCTGCAGCAGGGTGCGCCGCCGATGCCCCCGAGTTCGACCACGCCCCCACCGCCGATGCAAGGGGGGAACAGCATGGGTATGCCGGGTCCGAACACCGGCGGACCAGGCCTGACGCCCTATAGCACCGGCCAGCCGCGTTGATCGGTTTGGGAATCGCGCCGAGCGTCTGAACCGATCGCAAGGGCGCGTGCTCCCCTCGTTGTGGCTTTCGGTTTCGGTTAATTCAGCTGATAGGATCGTTCTCAATGCCCATAGAGAGGATCAAAGCATGAAGCATCTCCTAACCGGCATGGCGGTGGCTGCCGCGCTAGCATTCTCGGTACCCGTCGGGGCGCAGCAAACCAATCCGTCGGGCGGAAACGCACTGGGTCTGCCAGGCCCCAACCCCGGCGGGCCCGGATTGACGCCCTACAGTTCGGGCCCAACCCGTCCGGTAGCTGCTCCTCCAACAGCGGCGCCCCCTCCTGCAGCAACGATGCCGCCGCCCTCGACGTCGGAGACTAGCTCAGCAATGCCGCCAAAGCACCGTCACGCGCGCGCCAGCTCACACGGCAAGATGGCCGGTCATCATGGTAAAGGCCCGCACCTGACGGGGAGCACCGCAAACCAGCTGAACCAGGAAGAACTTGCCCGGCTGCAGGCCGGTAACTTCTCCAACCCCGCAGCTCCTTCGGGGCCTGGCATGGCGCCGCCACCCCAGTCGGATGGCATGAACCGGATGCCCGCGGGAGGGAGAGCAACCTCAAACCCGACGGGCGGTCGCTAACGCGGGATTGAATATTATCCAACGCTGGGCGGGTGACCGCATGCGGCCCGACGCTCGTGTTTCCGGATCGCGTGCGGTGCAGCGACGACTGCACCTCGGCTTTCAGCCACCGGGGGATGGGGTAAACCAGCCAACCACTCCGAACTGCAACAGAGGATCGAGCCCATGAAGCATCTCCTGACCGGCGTGGCGGTGGTTGCCGCGCTAGCATTCTCGGTACCCGTCGGGGCGCAGCAAACCAATCCGTCGGGTGGAAACGCACTGGGTCTGCCAGGCCCCAACCCCGGCGGGCCCGGATTGACGCCCTACAGTTCGGGCCCAACCCGTCCGGTAGCTGCTCCTCCAACAGCGGCGCCCCCTCCTGCAGCAACGAT
>Ga0306923_10000388_pt1 | contig 33981 bp, 31 predicted proteins | sample sta12Can44000108_FD_203841 | JGI IMG/M metagenome (GOLD analysis project Ga0306923, IMG submission 203841) | Lab enrichment of tropical soil microbial communities from Luquillo Experimental Forest, Puerto Rico - statanox.12C.anox.44.000.108 (v2)... | ecosystem: Environmental > Terrestrial >... | reverse complement strand
GTAGAGGGAGTAGGCATCGTTGGCGATGACGTGCTTGGCGTCTCGCTGATCCACTCCCAACAGCACATGCCAGGAACGCAACTCGGGTGTGCCCGGCGTTGCTGCGAGCTGCTGCCAGCTCAGCGAGTTGTCAATGGTCCGGTAACGAATCACCGACGTTTGGCCGCTGTTGATGTCGTTGTAGAACAGCACCGCGTAAGTACGCGGCCTCTCAGTTTCCTGCGACGCCATGGCACGCACCTCATCAGCCACTGACTGAGCGTAAACGTTCGCCGTGGTCGTGGCGTAGTGAGTATGGCCCAACACCGCGCCAGCATCTTTCAGATCATTGCGATGACGAGTAGCGAACGAACGGCGCAGCACCTGAAAGGTCACGGTGGTGTTGATGCCGATCTGCTTGGCCAGATTTTGCAGATGCTTCTGCATCCAGACTCCTGGCCACATCCCACAATGTCAGAGCTAAGCCGGGCAAGCAGCAGGAGACGGCGGGAATTTGAACACTCTATTTTCTGTTGAGATCAACTCTCAACTCTCCGCAACGATCGTTTTTGGACGGCTTCCAGAAATATCCGGTCGAGAGCGTAATGCTCTTTACCGAGACCAGAATTCGCCCGGAAATACCGTTGGGATACGGATAGCTCACCGTGTATTCCATACCTGGAAAAAACAAGGCGTTGGTCTCGCGGCAGCTAATACGTTGTTCTTTATGAACAGGCTCTTGAAGCGGTACGCAAGCGAATTCCAGCTGGCGGATCGGTAATTTTCCGATGTTTTGGAAGGTGATTGAAATAGAGTTCGCGGCACCGTCGGCACCGAGCAGATTGATAGGACAAGAGCCGCTGCCAAACGCAAGCAGATTCAAAAACAGAAAGATAACGAGAAATAGTGCCGCTTTTGCCATACCCCAAAAGAGTTTGAAGCACAGGGGGTGGATTACGCTTGCCGTCCTCGCCACCCTTCTCGCGTCGACAGTAACAATCCTAGCAGCCGGGGCAGATGCTAACCCCCGTTAGCAACAGGTGCGCCCGCGCCACTGGCCTCCGCCTTCCCCCGGAAGAGAAGGCGCAGGAACAGGCCAGAGAATTCGCCACACCGGTAAGCGGCGAGCTTCCGTCCCACAGCAGACTAACATGCATACTTAGCGGCCTAAGCAGCAGGGAAACCGCCCCGGTGGTGGGCAGAATAAAGCCGTCACACTCCCCCCGGAAAAGTGACGGCATAAGAGTGCGCGGCCAGAGCCAAACAGGCGTGGCACCCTCGTCGTGCCCTGGAATCGTACGGACCAACGCCCGCTACTATTATCAGTAGTATGTGAAAAAACCCACGTTTGTGCCGAATCTGCGAGCGTCTCTTCCCCGTCAAAGAAAATGAATCGTTTTACAATGACGGTTTGATTCGAGTAAGTCAGGTGACCGTGCCCTGAATTGTTGTCCCGAATTGTCCCGAATTGTCCCGAATTGTCACTTGTTGGGTACTGATTACGGGAGTATCAGGGTAATTGCACCTGCGTCGTCGCTTTGCCAACGGTTATGCAGGTAAATCAGCCGCCAGTCCGTGGGGGATGGCGGCTTTTTCACTAGCAGCAACTCAGACCTACTTTTAGGTACGTAGACCCATGGAGCTTCCGGTCGTGTGTCCCTGTTGCTGGGACACCAATATCGAACGTGTCCTTGACGCAAAGTTGTATGCAGAGAACCTTCCGGAGCAGACGATACCAATCGCAGGCGCGGTCTTCCGTTGCGGCCACTGGCACGTCTTCGTCATCTTCCAGCCCGATGGCCCATCACGAACCGATGCTAAGCCCTCTAAGCAGCAGGTGTGACAGCGTCCGCGGTCTAGGCTCGAAATTGTCCGCCCGAACGCCATTAAGATTGGTTTTCGATTTTGGCGGGATGGTCGGGTTGAGGATGGTCCTCTTCTGGCACCGCTTGGGAATGCTTGAGCGCATCGCTTGCACTGCAGATTGTCGGAAGTCGAGCCGCAGCAGATCAGCTGATTATTTCAATGTTACGTGCATTGCCAGGTCGGATTAGCACGATGAAAGTTGAGCCTCCGTCTAAGGGGGAAAGTACAGCGGCCTTTTTGTATTGCCCCGGGTGCCCATGGGCTTTCACCAATACTGGGAGCGAATCGGCTATTTGTGATTCGGTTCTTGGATCGGGTCTTGTTTTTGGACAGGTCTTAGATTGGCACTAAGGTGACGGTGGGTCACAGACGCGCAAGCTGTTGGGTATTAGACCGCATCGCGAAGTGCCTAATTTCCTGTCACCCCCTAAGCAGTCTTCCTGCCGGCGTTTTGAAGGGGCGATTCCGTCGTGGCTGCTAGGCAAATACTCTACGTCAACTACAATCCTGCGAGATTGGTTCGGGACGAACAATGGCTCATGCGAGCAGGATACGAAGTAGACACCGTTTTCGGCATAGACGGCTTGCTGGCATGTAGATCAGTTGCGGAATATACCACAATCTCGATTGACGAGGAGTGCCGCTGGGAAGAGAGGGAGAGGCTGATCTCCTGGTTGACGGTAATTTCCCAAGGCTGAGTATCCTGCCTGCGCCTAGCCTTGAAGTGACAAAGGCACACGCGTTGGCGCAACATAACGTTAACAAGGTGGCCGCAGTGTCCTTCACCTACAATCACCATGAATCCGCAACCAGCCTGTTGAGAGAGCTATTTCCCAATCCGTTCCAGACAAGAGCCAAATTCATGGTTGATGTGCAATTCCCCTATTGCACGAGACAGTCCCGCGTTATACTTTGCTCCTCTCGCCTTCCCGCGGCGAGGGAGCAAAACAGGACAATACAGGACATTTCGGGCCATGATCGAGGATCGGCGAAAACGATGCCCAAATCGCCGGTTGGATTCGTGGAAAGAGATCGCATCCCACTTCGGGCGAGATGAGCGCACAGTTAAACGCTGGGAAAAGGACAGAGGACTCCCTGTTCGACGCCTGCCCGGCGCAAAAGGACGCGTGTATGCATTCACCGACGATTTAGCGCGGTGGATGAACGGGCTGGGTCACCCCTCGAATCCGGAGGGAATCGAGCGGTCAGAGCTACTACCAACTGCGTCGAATGAAGTTGACCCGCAGCCGGACGGGGAACCGTCCACTGCGGAAGCGGCAGTAACTGCGCCGGTTACGATTTTCACGCAACCATCGACTAGGAAGACCGGATTTATTCGCTGGTTACTGCTGGCTGCAGCTCTCGCTGTAACGTGTGCACTGGTATTCGTATTGGTCGAGAAGCGGGTTAACGGAAGTGCTTCCGCTACGCTGTCAATAGCGCAGTCTACGACACCGGCGAATCCACACGTGCCGACTCCCGCAGCGAAGGAGTTGTACCTACAAGGGCGGTATTACTGGAACAAGCGCACTCCGGTCGACTTGAAGAAGGCCCTTGGGTACTTCCAGCAAGCCATAGCCGGAGATCCCAATTACGCGCTCGCTTATGTGGGGCTGGCGGATTGCTACAACCTGCTGCGCGAATTTGCCGCGATGCCCGAGGAAGAGGCTTACCACAAAGCGATTGAGGCGGCGAAGAAGGCGGTCGAGCTCGACCCTACGTTGGCCGAAGCGCACAACACCCTGGCATTCGACCTTTTCTTTGGCACGCTAGACAAGAAAGCCGCGGAACAGGAGTTCCAGACCGCGCTGAAGCTGAATCCGAATTACGAGCTCGCCCACCATTGGTATGCGAGCTATCTCGTGACACTTGGCCGGACCAACGAGGCGCTGGAACAGATCGAAGTGGCGCGGCAGTTGAATTCGTCGTCGCGTTCGATTCTCGCGGACAAAGGAATAATTCTGTTTTACGCGGGACGAAGAGATGAGTCGATTGCTCTGCTCAAGCAGCTCGAAGACACAGAGCCGACTTTCGTTTCGCCTCACCGCTACCTTGCGCTGATCGATCTGGTAACCGGGAATTACGAATCATACCTGGCCGAGGCAAAGAAAGTGGCGGTACTTTCGGGCCACCAGACAGATCTGCTGATAGTGAAAGCCGCGGCGAAGGGCTTTCAACACGGCGGGCCCGAGGGTATGCTGAACGCGATGTTGGCGGAACAGCAGAAGGCGTTCAGCAAAGGTCAAGTGCACGCGTTCCGAGTTGCGGAGACGCTGGCGCTGCTTGGCCAGAAAGACCAGGCTCTCGCGTATCTGCGCACTTCATATCAACACCACGAAGTGGAACTGTCCGGGCTGGCGACCGATCCGCTGCTCGGAAATGTTCGCAGCGATCCGTCGTATCAGGAACTCGCGATGCACTTGGGTTTGGTGTAGAGCGAAACTGACGCGTTCCTTCTTTTCACAGGCAAACGAAAACTGGACAACGAAGCGACGAATTGCCGCTTGTGCTTTGACTGGTAAAGGTATCAAGGATTCGATTCCCCTCTCCCGCTCCAAGTAGGTTCTCAGTTGTCTGGAAAACCAAAGAACCGACCTATATGCTGGCCTGAAGTCCGGCACTAGTGACCTCTTGCTGCATAAAATTCTTGCCGTGATGTTCGGGGCCGAAAATCAGAAGCAATGATAGTCCGGCAATCACCACAAGCTCGAACGAGACAAGTGCCCACGCGTAGCCAAGGTGATCGCGCAGGGCGAACTCGACGGTTGGAGTCGAGGCGGCAAATAGAATTCCGATCTGATATGTAAACCCGGGCATGAGGCCACGCACCGCGTCAGGCGAGAGTTCGTTGAGATGGACAGGAATGATGCCCCAGGCGCCTTGCACGCCCATCTGCATGACAAATGCGCCGAGCGCGAGAATCATCAGCGTGCTACCGAAGGCCCAAGCCGGTATGACCAGTAGCGACAATGCAAGAGCGCACAACATGCTGTAGCGTCGTCCGAGTCGTTCCGAGAGCATGCCGATAATGATCGCACCGACGACCGCTCCAACGTTGTAGAACATCGTGATGTAAGCGACAGTGTTGGGTGCAATGCCGTGGCCGTGCTTGAGGAAGTCAGGATAGAGATCCTGCGTGCCGTGAGAGAGGCAGTTCATCAGGAACATCAGGGCGATCATGTAAACCAAAAGGCCCTTGTGCTGCATTGCGATCTTGGGACTGTCGAGTGTGCGCAGAACACGGTGTTGCTGCCAGGCTTGGGATTCGGGGACCTTGGTGCGGATGTAGAGCGCGAGAAGTGCAGGAATGCCTCCGACCCAGAACATGGCACGCCAGCCGAGGTTGGGGAGAACGACGCGGGCTGCGATAGCGGCAAGCAGATAGCCATTAGAATAGCCGCTCTGTAAGATGCCGGAAAGGACGCCACGCCAGCGGACAGGTGCGTGCTCCATGGCTAAGGAAGCGCCGACGCCCCACTCGCCACCCATGCCGATTCCGAAGAGCAAGCGCAGGATGAAGAAGACGGTGAAGTTGGGCGCAAAGCCGCACAGCAACTCGACGGTGGAGAAGAAGACGACGTTTGCCATAAGCGGGCGGCGGCGACCATAGCGGTCGGCCATCATGCCAAAAATAAGCGCGCCCACGGGCCGCATGGCGAGCGTGGCAGTGACGGAGAAAACGATTTGCGCTTTGCTGACGTGGAAGTGTTCGGCGAGGATGTCGAAGAGGAAGATCACGACGAAGAAGTCGAAGGCGTCGAGGGTCCAGCCCAAGAAGCCAGCCATGACGGCGTGCCAGCGGGAGGAGGTTTCCAGTTGCAGCGATTTGGTGGCGACCATGGGGGCGGATGCAGTGTATCAGCTGGGCAGTGGGCGGCGTTGGTTAGAAGTAGTCGTAAGCGCCTGCGGCACTAGCAGTCGAAAGCCGCCCTTAATCGCAGGTCCTTCGACCTCGCGCTCGCCCGACTAGCAAGAGACCCGGGTTGGAAGATTGTGAGCGAGCGCCCCGCTCAGGATGATCCCCGATTTGAGTGAGTCTTACGGCACGAGCGAAGCCGTGCCATTCAAACAACTCGGCAGATAACTAATAGCCGACGTGTTTATCGACCGACCAAAGCAGAGGCTTGCCGGCGAGGAAGAGGCGAAGGTTCTCGCTGTAGTTGGCGTAATGGCGCTCCCACATTTTCTCGGCGTAGCCGGCGGTGTGGGGGGTGATGAAGACGTTGTCCATGGGCCACAGGCGCGAATTCGGTGGCAACGGCTCTTCGCTGGTTACGTCTAGGGCAGCACCTGCGAATTGTTTCGCGTGCAAGGCGTGGATCAGGGCTTCTTCGTCGATGAGGACTCCGCGGCCGACGTTGATGAGATAGGCAGTCGGCTTGAGGTGGGTAAGGCGCTCAGCATTGATTAGGTGATGGGTTCTGGGCGTGACCGGCGCGGCGAGGACGATGAAATCACCTTGCTCGAAAGCAAGGTTCAGGTCATCGAACCCGTAAATGATCTCGGCGAGGTCGCTTCCCTTCTCTGGACGCTGGCGCACGGCGATGATGCGCATGCCGACCGGGCGGGCGAGTTTGGCAAGATAAGTTCCGATTGCACCGAAACCGACGATGACGAGGGTGGAGTCGCGGAGGTCGCGCGGGCGCGGCGGCTCAGTGCAGATTTCCTGTTGCGCCCAGTGCCGCTGGGCCTGGAATTTTGCAGCTTCTGGCACACGTTTGGCCATAGCAAAGACGAGAGCCATGGCGTGCTCGGCGACCGTGGGTCCGTGGACGGCGCGCGCATTGGTGACGATAATGTCGCTGGCTTGAAGTTCGGGCGACATCAGTCCGTGCACCGCTGCGGCAGTGGAATGGATCCAGCGCAGCTTCTTCGCGGCCCTGAGCTGGTCTCCGCCGATGGACCAAGCAATCGCGATGTCGGCGTCGGCAATTTCGTCGGTGAGGTGCTCGTAGTCGGGAAGTTGGACGACGTTGAGTTCGGGGAAGTCCTGGCGCAAGCGCTCAGAGAACCAACCCGGGGTGATCCAGGGCTGGAAACGGTGATGGAGGGCGATAACGAGCTTCATCGGAACAGGTTCAAGCCAGCAACTAGCGACTAGTAACTAGCAATTAGCTCTTGGTCAGTAGTGTCCGGTTAAGGACTCGTTCGTTTTGTGTAAGCCAATGCTGCACCATAGCTTAAGTATGGCGAAGCGCGTGATCGATTTGCACTGCCAAGGGCCCATCGGCTGCCCTTTGCCTTCTCAATGGCGGCGATATGAACAGCGGACAGTGCCTGCTTTCGCAACCGATGAATCACTTGCCGAAACACGAGTTTCGCAAATCCCTCGAGCACGATGCTGGCAATACCCTTTGCGTCGCGGCTGAAGCCGTCTCCTTTCAAAACGTCGCGCTAACGCTTCGCGGCTTCTGCAATCACTCGTAGATCGTGGCCGGTCATCTCCTTCGGTTGGGGAATGCCGAGGATGCCTAGCATTGTCGGAGCGATGTCCTGCAAGGCGCCGTCGGGTTTCAGGGTGAAACGGCGATGGTCGCCCTTGAAGCGGTCAGGCGTCACAGCGAGTTCTGACGCGACGATGAACGGCACGGGATTCGTAGTGTGTGCCGTTTGTGGGCTACCGGTTGCGGGATCGATCATCTGCTCGGCATTGCCGTGATCGGCTGTGACGATCATCGCTCCGCCAACCCGCTTAAGAGCAGCGTAAATCTGACCCAGGCAAGCATCGACGGTTTCACAGGCCGTGATGGTCGGCGGGATTTTGCCGGAGTGTCCTACCATGTCGGCGTTGGCAAAGTTCACTACCATCACGTCGAAAGTTTTGTCTGCGATGGCCTTCACAACAGTATCGGCAATGCCTTGCGCCGACATCTCCGGCTTCAGATCGTAGGTCGCGACTTTGGGCGATTGCACCAGCACTCGGTCTTCGCCAGGGAAGGGCTTTTCGACTCCGCCGTTAAAGAAATACGTGACATGCGCATACTTCTCGGTTTCGGCAACCCGCAGGTTGCGCATGTTGAGGTTCGCCATGACATTGGCGAGAATGTTGCCGAGCGATTCGGGTGGTGATACGACCGGCAACGTGAAGTGCTTGTCGTACTGCGTCATACAGACATAAGAGAGGTCTTTGGGGACGCGGTCTCGCGGAATGGTGGCGTCGAGCTCGGCCGCCGCATCGAGCTCTGTGCCGTCATGCGGAGTGAAATGGCTGTTGCGGGCGAGGCAGCGCGTGATCTGGCGGGCGCGGTCGGCACGGAAGTTGAAATTGATGCAGACATCGCCGTCGCGAATGGTACCCACGGGTTCGCCGCGGCTGTCGGTAACGACAAAGGGAACGATGAATTCGTCGGTGACGCCGCGGTTGTATGACTGTTTGAGGCCCTGCACCGGGTCGCTATAGCGACCGCCTTCCGCATCGCCGAAGACCATGGCGTCGAAAGCTTTCTTTTCGCGGTCCCACTTCTTGTCGCGGTCCATGGCGTAGTAGCGTCCGCTGACGCTTGCGATTTTGCCGACGCCGTACTCGCGCATCTTCTGCTGTAACTGCTCGACGTACATCGCGCCGTTGGTTGGCAGGGTGTCGCGGCCATCCATGAAGCAGTGGACGAAAACGCGCTCGACGCCGTTCTGCTTCGCCAAACGAAGCAGCGCGTAGAGATGATTCTGATGCGAGTGGACGCCGCCGTCGGAGAGAAGTCCGAAGAAGTGCAGGCGGCGCTCACCGGTGCCCGCCTTCTGCATAGCATCGACGAGGGCGGGATTTTTCTCGAACTCAGCGTTCTCGATCATCAAGTCGATCTTGCTGATGTCCATGTAAACGATGCGTCCCGCGCCGATATTAAGGTGGCCGACTTCGCTATTACCCATCTGGCCGGTAGGCAGGCCGACGTAGCGTCCACTGGTGTGGATGAGCGTGTTGGGGAACTCTGCCAGCAGCTTGTCGTAGTTCGGCTTGCGGGCGAGCGAGATGGCATTAGTGTCGGACGGCGGAGCATAGCCCCAGCCGTCGAGAATGATGAGGACGAGAGGTTTGGGAGGAGTCATGGATTGAATAGCTCTTCGAGTACTTTTTGGGAAATATTAAGGCATAGAAACTTCGACAAGAATGGTGTTCAAGGTTCCGACCTTTAGGCGGCGATGAGCGGGTATGGTGATGTGGTGTTCCTCGCTACGCATCCGTGAGGTCAGCCGCAGATGGCAGCAACTTGGCGAGTTCATGCCCACTACGGTCTCGCGGAATCATCGAGCAAATAACCTCATCGCAGGACGAAGGGGAGACGAATAATGGCGGGCATTTGCGCCTCGTCAACATGGCAGCCTACTGCATCACCTACCATTTCCTTCAACTCCTGGATAGAATCGGCCCCAGGAATGATGGAGTGGCCCAGGGCGTGAGCTCGTATCCACCCTCGGCCGATTCTTCGACTGCGAAAATAATCTCTGCTTCCTTCATGGTCAACTGATTATATCCGCGCCGACACCCTGTTCTCGTATCGGCGCGCGGGACCGAAGCAGTGCGTCCTATGCCCTCTTCTTCGCCAGGTCGCCACGGTAGTTCAGGGCCTTGAGGCCGTTGAAGCGAGCGGCCGGGCCGAGCTCCTCTTCGATGCGCAGCAACTGGTTGTATTTAGCAATGCGATCGGTACGGGAGGCCGAGCCGGTTTTGATCTGGCCCGCGCCGGTGGCAACGGCCAAGTCGGCAATGAAGGTGTCTTCGGTCTCGCCGGAACGGTGCGAGATGACGGCGGTATAGCCGTTCTCGCGCGCCAGGTTGATGGCGTCGATGGTCTCGCTGACCGAGCCGATCTGGTTCACCTTGATGAGGATCGAGTTGGCCACGCCGGCATCGATTCCCTGCTGCAAACGCTGGACGTTGGTGACAAAGAGATCGTCGCCGACCAGTTGGATCTTTTTGCCCAGCTCATCTGTCACGAGTTTCCAGCCATGCCAGTCGTCCTCAGCGAAGCCGTCTTCGAGTGAAACGATGGGATACCTCGAAACCCAGTCGGCCCAATACTTCACCATTTCTTCGCTGGTGTGTTCGCTCTTGTCGGACTTCTTGAAGACATACTTCTTCTTGTCAGTGTCATAGAACTCGCTCGCGGCTGGGTCGAGAGCAATGGCGATCTGCTCGCCCAGCTTGTATCCGGCCTGGGTGATGGCTTCCTGCACAAGTTCGATGGCCTCGGTGTTCGACTTCAGCGAAGGAGCGAAACCACCCTCGTCCCCGACGGCGGTGTTGTAGCCCTTCTTCTTCAGCACGCCTTTGAGGGTATGGAAGGTCTCGACGCCCCAGCGCAGCGCTTCGGCAAAGGAAGGCGCACCGACCGGCATCACCATGAATTCCTGGAAGTCGACGTTGCTGTCGGCGTGCGCGCCGCCGTTGAGGATGTTCATCATCGGAGTCGGTAACAGGCTGGCGGTGAAGCCGCCGAGATACTGATAGAGCTCGATGCCGAGGTGGTCGGCCATGGCGCGCGAAGCGGCCATGCTGACGGCGAGGATGGCATTGGCGCCAAGTTTGCCCTTGTTGGGAGTTCCGTCAAGCTCTTTCATCACGGCGTCGAGCTCGCGCTGATCGCTGGCATCCATGCCCTCGAGTTCGGGTGCGATGATCTCGTTGACGTTGTCGACGGCTTTGAGCACGCCTTTGCCGAGGTAGCGCGCACTATCGCCGTCGCGCAGCTCGACGGCCTCATGCTCGCCAGTAGAGGCTCCGCTGGGAACGGCAGCGCGGCCACGGGCTCCGCTTTCCAGAATGACATCGGCTTCGACCGTGGGATTGCCACGGGAATCCAGGATTTCGCGCGCAAGAACCAGTTCGATCTGGGTCATGGAAATGAGTCCTTCGTCTCACACCGTGGGATTTGCCTTCCAGAAGCATGCGGAGCTGACTGGTGGGCATGGGCTGAGGCCAGGCAGTTCTCCTCGCCCGGAATGCTGCGGCGGGAGATCTATGAAACCTTTCATTATACGGGGCGGTATGGCGGCGACGGCCGAGGCGTAGGTGAAAGATCGGCGAGAAGAAAAGGTTAAGCGTGAATCCGGACTTCGAAGGGTAACCCCTGCAGACCGATAACCTGTGGAAAAAAGTTGGCCGCCGGGCACGAGTTCTGTATCCTCATAGGAGCAGTACGAGACCGGAAAGCGTCCTGATAACAGCGGCTTGGCCGCTTTGCCGTCGTAACGGAGCTTTGGCTTATGTGGAAATCGACACGTAAGGAAGATGAATTGACGACACCTGAAGCGAACCCGCCCAAAACAATGTATACGCCGACACCTCCCCTAAACCGGCCGGAGCCGACGCGTGTCGAGACTCCACGGGCGGTGGATGTGGCCACAATAGGAAAATCGGTGGTAGTGCGCGGCGAATTGTCAGGAAGCGAAGACCTGTACGTGGATGGCGAAGTGCAAGGCTCGATTTCGTTACGCGGTCAGACCCTCACCATTGGGCCAAATGGTCGAGTGCGGGCCAACCTGGAAGCGCGCAATGTGATTGTGCATGGAAGTGTGGATGGCAACGTGACGGCCAGCGATCGAGTGGATTTACGCAAGAGCGCTTCGCTGACCGGCGACATCTCCACCGCACGAGTGGCGATTGAGGATGGAGCGTACTTCAAGGGGACCATCGACATTGAGAAGACGGAACCACCCGCGCGCGTGGAACCGAAGCCGCAAACCGTGACTGCGACGCCGGCGGCGCAAGTCACTTCTACTGCTGCGCAGGGCACACTGATCGAAACCAAGAAGTACTAAGGGCTACAGCTCGAAGGAACGGCGGGACGCTGGGGCGTCCCCGTTCTTTTTGCGTTCTTTGCCAGGCGCGGCGCTAGGCCGGCGCGAAAAAATTCGTTCCGCCAGTTGGCTGACATACAATAAAGCAAAATGTCTCCCGGCGTATTCAATAGGATGTTCGGCAACTCTGACCACCAGCCTGCACCAGGCGAGGCGGTTTCCGGCGAACGCATACAGCGCCGCTCCACCGGATTCAGCGAATTTATCAAGTGGATGGCGCGGGAAGAGGGATTGTGCGTGCTCGATTTGGGGCCGACGTCTCCCGCAAACATCACGTTCTTTATTGGGCTGGGACACAGGTTTCATCAAGAAGACCTGTTGCGGTTGTCTTCGGACAAGTCGCTGCTGGTCCCGAATGGAGATGACGGAACGGCGTTCGATGTGGACCGCTTCCTCCGTGAGAACCTGCGTTTCGAGCGGCAGGAGTTCGATGCAGTCTTGTTCTGGGACCTGGCTGACTATCTTCCCGAACCGCTAGTGAAGCCGGTCATCGAGCGGATTCACGTTGGCATGAAACCGGGTGCGATCCTGTTTTCGTTCTTCCACACTAAAGACGCGGGCGCAAATGCACCCTTCTACCGCTACAACATCGCCGCCAAAGACACTCTGGAATTGCAGCCTGCCGCTCCGTATAAGCTGCAGCGAGTATTTCAGAACCGGCACGTAGAAACCCTCTTCCGCGATTTCAACTCCATCAAGTTTTTTCTAGGACGAGACAATATTCGCGAGGTGCTGGTGATTCGTTAGCATGCGGGACTAGCCCGTCGAGTTTTGCCGATGAAGTACGGCAGCACTCCGGGCGTGCGCAGTAGCTCAAAGACAGCAATCTGGAGCGGACGCGGCCAAAACAAGAGACGGCGAATTCGGGATGCGGTGACGATGGGAGCCGCGAATTGATTCCTGTAATTAACTCGGTAGGCCTCGACGGCTGCAGCCAGCGACATCGAACCTTGCAGGAAAGCCTGTAATCCGCCGGCAGCAACGGCTCCGGTACGAAGCGCAATGGAAATTCCGTCACCAACGAAGGGATCGATAAATGCGGCGGCGTCTCCCACCAACAAAAAACTACCGCTGGCCGGCATGGGCTCGCGATAGATGAGCGGAGCCGTGGCAACGGGGTTAGTTGCCGGTTGCCACGTCTGTACTCGGTTGGCAAGCGTAGCATCGAGAGCAAAAACTTGCGGCAGGGTGGTGGCAGCATCCGACCGCACCATGACACAGGCGTTAACGAGGTTTTCCCCGACTGGCTGCACGCCGCAATATCCGCCCTCGAAGAAGTAGAGGCCGGTTGAGAGTTGTGGCCGGGCTTCGCGAAAATGCGCCTTGATGCCCAGCCATTTTGGCCCTGACGGAACTGCGACGCTGGGAGTGAACTTAGACCAGCGCCCTGCTGCGATTACAACCGCCGTTGCGGTCACAATGGAATGTTGGGTTGCAATGTAAAAGGGGCCTTGGCCTTCGACAGAGCCCACCTCGCAGTTGTCGAAAGCGCATACTCCTGCTCTTTGCGCCGCACGCCATAGAAGACAGTCGAGATCGTAGCGCGGGATGCTGATTCCCGGCGGATCGATAGCGGCTCGAACGCAGCGGCCGCGGAACCACAAACGCGTCTCGCCGATGACAGGCGCGGCGGCGAGTACCCGCTCGGCCTCTGGTGTATCGCGCAGCAAATCGTGCAGGATGTGCAGCGACTCGGCTGAGACGTACTCACCGCAAACTTTGTGTCGGGGAAATTGCCCAGCCTCGACAAGAACCACTTTCGCACCCAGGCGCGCAGCTGTGATAGCTGTTGCACTGCCGGCAGGGCCGGCACCAATGACTGCGAGATCAAAGGTAGAACTTGCGTTCATAGATTCAGGAATTTCTATTTCCAGACAATTATGCCCATGCGATAGAGGAAGTGGTGCGAAACCTCGGTTTTGTGCGCATTGAAAGCTGACAGCAGCGAGCGCATTTCGCCAATGGAGTAGGCCGCACGGACAGACGCCGGCGCGTCGTGCCAGGTGATGCGGCTGCGAAAGAGTGGTAATCCGAGGTACACCAGAAGCAGATGCAGGCGGCTGCGAATCAGGTCGTTGATGATGACGGCGCGACGGCAAACGCGCAGGGCCTCACTCATCATGATGGCTAGAGAATCCGGAGCGAGATGATGGGCGAAGAGCGAGGAAGCGATGACATCGAAGGACTCGTCGCGGAATGGGAGATGAACGGCATCTGCTACAACGGACGGCGTACCGTTGTGCGGCAAATGATTCCACAGGCGGTCAAGCAGCGTTACATGAAGAGATATTCCGCTCTTCGCAAGCGAGTTCCTGGCCAATAGCGGGACGTCGCCCTGTCCGGCGCCGATTTCGAGAAGGGAGAGACCGGTAGTGCGGCACTTTCCGGCAACCTGGCGTAACAGGCCGATCGTGGTGCGTGTGCCACCGAACCACTGATTGATGTTACGCAGGTCGCGGAGAGTATCAGCAATCTCGGTAGGTGTGCCGAGATCGTCGTCGAGAAGCTCAGGTGTAACAAGACGGTTCATGCATGTTTGCGCCAGTGCAGTGCGCATCCCAACCGCAGAAACCTGATCCAGAAACCAGGACCGGCCTGGTAGTTTGGTGCTACTGTTGGACGCAAGACCACTCGATGTTCATGCGCAAAACACTCTTGATTGTAGCTGGCTTGGCCTACCTGATGCCGTGTGGCGCTCAGGAGAACCCGACCCTGGCGGCCGTGCTCACCGAGCACTCGATCGCGTTACCGCCGGAACCGGCCCCGCATCTGAATGCCAGGATAACAAGCTACGGGATTCTCGACGATGAGAAGGAATTCTTGATTGGGTACTATCTAGATCGTCCGAACTATGAACTAAAGGCTCCGCTGCTGCTTACTCGATTCGACAAAACATCGGGACGCTGGGACAAGAGAGAATACGACGAGTCGCAATTGCGGATGTCGGACATCAAAGATGGCCCCGAGGTACCCTGTCTGGGCTCAGTGCTGCGCGTGCAACGAAGTGCCAAGTGGTACTTCTTGACACTTCATTGGAATCCATCAGCTGGTTGCTTCGTGGTTCTGAAGTCCGACCTTTCGGTCTCAGATGCACGGACGGGAGGAGTATGGAACACGTTTAGTTCTGGCTTGACGATTGTGGACGGTAACCTGGTTCACTTTGCTGACGTGCATCCTCAAACACTTTATCTTTACGATCTTCACAGCCGTCAAGCCTCGCCCCTTTATCCGCAGGCGCACGATGCTTTTCGCGAAGACTTTAGCCGCCGGCTGAAGGCGGCAATTGTTGAGGACCAATGTAGGAAGAACAACTGGGGATGCCAAACGGAACGGTTCACTACACATCTCAGCTATCCGATTGAGATCAACAATGAAACTCAGGCAATCGCATTTCGCGCATCCTTCGATCCCGAGGATTCCTGCCGCGCGAGGAAGCGGAACGGAGTGGAGCCTGGTACGACGATGACTACGCGTACATTTTTCAACTAAAGCCCTTTAGCTGGCGCGAGTTCTCGATTTATGGCCTCCAGCCTAAGTTCGGCACTGACTCCCTCGAGAAGCTCATCTCGCCAGCCCTGATCGAAAGGGTATTTGCCACTCCCGCACCGCCATAACCTATTTCAGCGTCTGCTTGCGCACGGTCAGCTTCTCGATGAGATCATGCCGCAATTCATACCCGCGGCCCGGCTTGTCGGTGATGGCGATGATGCCTTGCGGCGACACGACTACTTCGGGTTCGATGATGTCATCTTTCCAATAGCGCTTCGAGGCAGAGACGTCGCCTGGCAGCTTGAAATTCAGAAGTGTCGAGAGTGCCACATTGTGGGCGCGGCCAATTCCGGATTCGAGCATGCCGCCGCACCACACGGGTACGCCGAAGCGCTGGGCGATGTCGTGCACTGCAATGGCGTCGGTGAAGCCGCCAATGCGCCCTACTTTGATGTTGATGATGCGACAGGAGCCAAGCTCGAGCGCGGCTTCCGCGTCGCGCGAGCTGCGAATGGCTTCGTCGAGGCATATCGCGGTTTCTACCGATTTTTGCAGGCACGCGTGGAAGTAGAAGTCGTCGTTCCAGAGGGGCTGCTCGATCATGAGTAGCTTGAATCGGTCGAGGGTCTTGAGATGGTCGAGGTCTTTCAGGGTATAGGCGGAGTTGGCATCGCAGCTCAGCAAGATGTCGGGCCAGCGGGCGCGAACTTTTTCCAGCACGTCCACATCCCAGCCGGGCTTCACTTTGAGCTTGATGCGCTGGTAGCCGGCAGCTAGTTCAATTTCAATTTTCTGCAACAACTGCTCGTACGAGTCCTGAATGCCAATGCTGACGCCGCAATTAATCGCGGTGCGCGATCCGCCGAGCAGCTTCCAAAGGGGAATGTTCTTCGCCTGTGCTTCGGCATCCCACACAGCGTTCTCCAGCGCGCCTTTGGCCATGCGCTGCTCGCGCACACGGGAGAGGAGGCAGGGTACTTCCCTTCCGGACTGCATGGTCCTGCCGAGCAGCGCAGGACCGAGATATCGGACGATCACCTCCCAGGCGCCGTCGATGTATTCCGCGGAGTAATACGGATCTTCACCAGCAACGCACTCGCCCCAGCCTTCGAGTCCGTCGTCATGCAGCGTGAGCAGCAGAATGCGGCGATGATAGGTGCGGCCAAAACTGGTTTCGAAAAAATGGACCAGCGGGATATGCAATTCGCGGAGCGTGATGGCTTCGATTTTCATGATTGCCTTTTGCTGTTACGAATTCGGAGCATACGACCAGTTTTCATCCCAACGCCCAAGCAAGAAGAGGCCGTTTCCCTGGGCGTCGCTCTCGTATCCGAGACACGACAGCCCGCGCGCGAAGGCCGACTGGAAGATCTTGCGATTGCGCGACTGAACCTCTTCCGCTTGCGAGCGCAAGGTGGGATCGGCTTTCCACGCATAAATCTCATGCCGCACTTTGATTCGTTCTTCGAGCAGAACGGTCGGACGGCCGCCGTTCAGGACTGTCTTTACCCGCTGCGAATTCATCCACCACTCAGCCACCAGGCGATCCGTCGGTAAGAATCCCTGGAGTGGCGAATTGGTAATCCCGTACTGGTTCACGTTGTAGCGGCGGGCGATGGCTCCGAGACGTTCGAGGTTGAAGTAGGAGTTCTTGATCTCCAACGGATCGAAGGTCCACTCCATCAGCTCGTAACCGCGGGCGATGGCGTCTTGGCGCTGGAACAACTTGAGCTTTCGGCCAAGTCCGGTGTTGCGATAGCCCTCTTTCACGGCCACCATGTGCGAATGCAGGTACGGGTGCCCGTAACGATTGCCGGGGATCGCCATCGCATAGCCTACAAATGTTTCTCCGTCCCATGCGCCGACGACCTGCCCGCCGATTTTGGGTGCCAGGGAGAAGATCCGCAATGGTACGAGCTCGGCGTCACTGAAGCCCCAGACTTCCTTTTGCAAAGCCACGCACAAACGGAACCCTTCCAGCGTAGAGCAGTGACGCAACACAAGCGTATCGACGGTCACCGGCGCTCCTGGTGTTTGGATTCCTGCCAGAGCGCTTCCATCTCATCGAGCGAGGCGTCGGAGGGCTTGCGGCCTTGCTCACGGAGCTTCGTTTCAAGGTAATCGAAGCGTCGACGGAATTTTCGGTTCGTATTCCGCAGGGCAGATTCGGGATCGAGCGAAAGGTAGCGCGCGACATTCACTAGCACGAAGAGCAGGTCGCCCACTTCGTCCTCGATGCGAGCCCGAAGCTCCTCCGGAATTTTCACTCCTCGAGCGCTGGCTACGGCCGAGGCAGACTGCGGCTGCGGGCCGGGCTCGGGATACTCCTTCAGGTTGTGACGAAGCTCTTCGGTCTCTTCGTGTAGCTTGTCGAAAAGGCCTTCAATATTGGGCCAGTCGAAGCCAACATGCGCCACCCGAGTGCTGATTTTATGAGCTTCCATGAGGGCAGGCATCTTCGAGGTCACATCATGCAAAACGGAGTCAGGATGGCCGAGCTCAGACGCCTTCCCTGACTCCTGCTGACGCTTCTTCTTTTCCTCGGCTTTGAGAGCCTGCCAATTACGAACGACTTCGCCGGGAGTAGCGGCTTTCACTTCACCGAAAACATGGGGGTGACGGTCGATGAGCTTGTTAGAGAGGCGGTCAAGAACATCGTCGATGGTGAAATGCTTCTCTTCGGCGGCCATCTCGGCATAGAACAGCACCTGCAGCAGCAGGTCGCCCAGTTCGCCGACCAGCTCATTCCAGTCGCGAGCGTCGATCGCCTCGAGGACTTCGTAAGTCTCCTCCAGGGTGTACGGTTTGATGGTATCGAAAGTCTGCTCGCGGTCCCAGGGGCACCCGCCGGGAGCGCGCAGTCGCGCCATGATAGAGACGACGCGCTCGAATCGCTCGCCTGTGATAGCCATTAGACTCACTCTAAACGAGGCGGTGGCGTTTTGCTATGGCGGGGTTAGTGAGAGTGAAACGTTTGATACAAAAGCTTCGGATCATCGGAGATGATGCCGTCGATGCCCCATTGGGCGAGCTGGCCCATGCGGGCTGGATCGTTCACCGTCCACGTCATGATTTGCAAGCCGCGGGCATGGGCTTCGTCAACGAGCTCCGGAGACAGGAAATCTTGACGCGGCAGCAAGACGCGGATGGGCAACACTCGCCATACGGCCGTCGCCTCGTTTCGATCAAAGATAAAACCCAGCGGCAGCGCAGAATCGAGCGCGCGCAGCCGGGTCAGAATTTCGGGGCAAAACGAAGACACCAAAAAGCCTTTCTGCGGCGGCGTCCTCTGCAATGCCTCGATTACAGATTCTTCGTTGCCCAGTACCTTAAGTTCGATATCCAGATAGGCGCGGTTCGAGAACCTCTTTAACACGTCCTCCAGAACGGCGAGTCGTGTACCGTTCTGACCGGTGAGAACGGCCGCGTCACTGGAAGCCAAGGGCAAACCTTGCCAGTCCGGGTCGTGCCACAACACATTGCTCCCATCGCGGGTGTAGCGCACGTCGAATTCGAAGCCGTCGCATCCCGCGGCAATCGCATATTCCAATGCAGCTAAGGAATTCTCGGTCGGCAAGTTTCGAGCAGACCAATCCCGGCTGCGGCGACCGCGGTGTCCCAGCAGAAGTGGCTTGTCTCTCAAACCAGTCCCTTAGTCGAGATCGAAGTCGCGCAACGGCTTGCCGGTATCGGGAGTTTCTTTCGCCTTGCGCAGGGCTTCCTGAAATTTCTTCTCCAGCAGGTCAGCCTGGTTCTTCTGCGCTTCGACCGATTGTTGAAATATGGACTCTTTGCGACTGTCGCGCTCCTTCATGGCGCGCGCAGCTTCTTCCATATCATTAAACGTTTTCGGAGCGGCTTTCGGGATGTGCGAAATAACTGCCTTTGTGGCTACGTCAATTTTGAGCAGCGCACCACAGCAGGGACACGGTACTTCGAATTGGCCTTGATTCTTCGCCATTGCGGAATCTTATCGCAACAAGGATTCGTAATCCAAGGCAGCAGACAAGGAAGTAACCCACGCGAGGATCTTGCACCGGGCACTGGGCAGAAACATCCAATGAGCTAAGTCGGCCCTGTCTTGTAGTCTCAAGCTGCTTTTGTTTCAAGGGCTGCGGAGAACGTCGCTTTTGCATCGGCCGCGCCGACTGAAGTTCCGCAGTGGCTCAAAAAAGATATTTATCGGCGCGACTGAAGTCGTGCCCTGAGCCGGATCATTCGCACAACGACTCTCCTGCCAGCTCTCACGCCAGGCTCTCTTCTAGCCGTCGGGAGGAGGGCCCTACAAGCGTCTGCTCCAGAGCGACCTAAAGTATCGGTTAGTGATTGATATGGCATCGCCGAAATAAGTTGTTGGTTATCACTTGTCAGTGTAGTGCTCGGATCTCCATTGAAAACGCCCTCCGCAAGGAGGGCGTATGTTTTTGCTCCAACGCTTTATTACGATGCAGCAAGCTGATGGCTGACGGCTGTTGCTACCGCAGCGCTTCCATGCACTCTTCCAGCACTTCGCGCGAGGGACGAATCAGACTCTCAGGAAGCGTAGCCAGCGGTGCATCAGTCATGTCCAGCATGTCGAGGAAATTCGGCGCCTGGGTGTTTACGTAGAGCACACCAGTGAGCACCTCTTCGGCTTCCTGCGACTCCATGATGCGCTTGATCGCCCCGATTTTATTGGTTGGATCGTAATCTTCCTCAATCTTGTGCAGGCGCAGCGACGAGCCGTCGTGCATGGTAACGTTGACGACCGAGCCCGGGTCGTAGTCCACGTCGATTTCTGCGAAACGCGGCACGAAGTTGATCTCGTGCAACGGCTCTTCGTGGTCCTTCATGAACTTGTACGACTTGGTCGAGCCTTCGTGATCGTTGAAGGTCACGCAAGGCGAAACTACGTCGATCATCACGGTACCGCGATGTGCCAGCGCTGCCTTCAGCATGGCGTGAAGCTGGCGTTTGTCACCAGAAAACGAGCGGCCCACGAACGTCGCACCCAGTGAAATCGCCAGCGCACAAGTATCGATCGGAGGAAGATCATTGATCACACCCGTCTTCAACTTTGAGCCCACATCAGCCGTAGCCGAGAACTGCCCCTTGGTGAGGCCGTATACGCCGTTGTCTTCGATGATGTAGATGACCGGCAGATTGCGTCGCATGAGGTGCACGAACTGGCCGATGCCAATGGAAGCCGTATCACCGTCCCCGCTGACGCCGAGAGCCACCAAACTAGAATTCGCCAGCACAGCTCCCGTGGTAACCGACGGCATACGGCCATGCACCGAGTTGAAGCTGTGCGAACGGCCCATGAAATACGCCGGACTCTTCGACGAGCAGCCGATGCCCGATAGCTTGATGACGCGTTCGGGCTGCATGCCCATCTCGTAGAAGGCGTCAATGATGCGTTCAGAGATGGCGTTGTGGCCGCAACCGGCGCAGAGCGTGGTCTTGCTGCCACGATAATCGAGCACGGTCAGGCCGATGTGATTCGTTTTGGGTTGAGTTGTGGAGGTGGCAGGCATTACTTGCTCTCCTGGGAAATGATGTCATCGGTAACGGACCGCCCGTCGATCGGCAGTCCGTTGTAGTGGCGCACGCTGCGCAGGCGCACGACGTGCTCTGCGGCAATGTCAAGTTTCAGCAGGTTCAGCATCTGGCCGTCGCGGTTTTGGTCAATCACGTACACGCGCGGATGCGAGGCGATGAAGTCATGCACCTCTGGGGTGAAGGGGAAGGCTCTCAGGCGCAAATAATCAGCATGCACGCCGTGATCGTCTTTCAACTGATCGAGCGCCTCGACCAGCGCGTGATGCGACGTGCCGTAGGCAATGATGCCGATGTCGTTGCTCTCGTCGCGAACGACTTCGGGCTTCGGAACCAAGGTGCGAGCGTTTTCGAATTTTCGGCGCAGGCGATCGAGATTGTTCTTGTAATCATCAGGCCGCTCGCTGTATTGCCCCTTCTCGTTGTGTCCGCTGCCGCGCGCGAACCAGGCACCCTGAGGGTGATCAATGCCCGGCAGAGTGCGGTAGCCGATGCCGTCGCCATCAACGTCTTTGTAGCGATTGAACCCTCCCAGCCGGTCGAGATCTTCTTTCTTCAGGATCTTGCCGCGCTTGATGGGCTCCTTCGGATACGCGAACGGCTCCGACATCCAGTTGTTCATGCCCAGGTCGAGATCGCTCATGACGAACACCGGCGTTTGCAGATGCTCGGCCAGATTGAAGGCCTCAGTCGCCATGCTGAAGCATTCCGAAACTGTCGACGGAATCAGCATGGGATGAAATGTATCGCCGTGCGACAGCTTGGCCACAAACTCAATGTCGCCCTGCGAAGTGCGCGTTGGCAGCCCGGTCGACGGACCGACGCGCTGAATGTCCCAAATGACACCGGGCACTTCGACGTAGTAACCGAGTCCGGCAAACTCCGCCATCAACGAAATACCTGGGCCGGCGGTCGCAGTCATGGAGCGTGCACCGGCCCATCCTGCACCCAGAACCATGCCAATGGCGGCGAGCTCATCCTCGGCTTGCACAATGGCGAAAGTTGCTTTGCCATCAGGTCCGACACGATAAGCCTTCATGTAATCGATGAGGGATTCCACCAGCGACGAAGACGGGGTGATCGGATACCACGTAACCACGGTGACGCCGGCGAACATGCAGCCCATCGCCGCGGCGGAGTTGCCGTCAACGATGATCATGCCGTGGGTCTTGTCCATGCGCTCGACGATGAACGGATCGCTCTTAGTGAGCGAGGCGTGGGCGTAATCGTAACCGGCTTTGGCGGCGTTCCAGTTGAGGTCAGCGGCTTTTACCTTCTTGGCGAATTGCTTGCGCAGCGCCTTCTCTACTTCGGCCATATCGATGTTCAGCAACTGCGCCATCACGCCGACATAGATCATGTTCTTGACCAGTTTGCGCAGCTTGGCCTCTGGACAAACGGCTGCAACCAGCTTATCGAACGGCACCGAGTAGAAGATGAGGTCGGAGCGCAACTCGCTGAGCTTGAGCGGCTCGTCATAGAGCACAGCCGCTCCGGAGGCGAGATTGAGGACGTCTTCGCGTCCGGTCTCGGGATTCATCGCCACCACAAAGTCGATTTCCTTCTTGCGCGCAATGTAGCCCTTCTTACTGGCGCGGATGGTGTACCAGGTCGGCAAACCGGCAATGTTCGACGGGAATAGGTTCTTGCCCGAGACGGGTACGCCCATCTGGAAGATGCTACGAAGAAGAATGGTGTTGGCGCTTTGCGATCCGGAGCCGTTGGCGGTTGCTACTTGGATGCTGAAGTCGTTGACGACGGGCATGCGCTCGGCCGACGTGGCCGAGCCGGTTGGTGCAATTTCAGTTGTGGCCATCCATACCCCTGATTCGGTTGCCCCACGCAACTAGTTCTGACACCGGCGACTTGGGGCACAGATATTATAGGACAGTGAATCGGTAGGCGGAAATCGTCAAGGGACCCAGCCAGGTGTACTCAATAGGTGCGGATTGCCTTAGAAATGAACAAGCAGAGGTCACAACAGCGGGAGAATTCTAGCTCGAGACCTCATGCTTCCCATTTCTCTTCTTGGAAGAGTGTCACCCACGAGGGCGAAAGGTTCATATCAATCAGTACCCTCACGCCCGCTTGAGCTCGACCTCACGCTCCTCGGAACGCAGCGCCGCCTGAGACAATGCCTGAGCAACATCCTCGGCATCGAGGTAGGGATATAGCTGGAGGATTCCAGCAGTGCTGTTGCCCTCGGCAAGCATAGCTACGATCATGCGGCGGCCACGACGTTAGACCGTCTGATAGTACTGCGCCATGTCCCGAAACTTCTTATATCGCGCCTCCAGCAGCGGCTGGAGCGGCAGCTTTTCCAACTGGCTCAGGTGCCGCTCGAGCGACTCGGCTAACGAAGCGGCAGCGGCATCGTAGTCATTCTGCGCGCCGCCCGTAGGTTCGGCAATTACCTCGTCGCAGAAACCCATCTCAAAATTGTCTCCCGCAGTGATGCGTAGCGCGGCGGCGGCAATGTCTTTCTTGGAAGCGTCGCGCCACATGATCGACGCGCAGCCTTCCGGCGAAATCACCGAATAGATGCTGTTCTCCTGCATCAGCACACGGTCGGCGACGGCAATCGCCAACGCGCCGCCGCTACCGCCTTCGCCGGTGATCGCCGCAATGAACGGCACGCGCAGGCGGGCCATTTCGCGCAGATTGTTCGCAATTGCCTCCGCTTGCCCACGCTCCTCAGCGCCCAACCCAGGGTAGGCGCCGACGACATCGATCAGGGCAAGCACCGGCCGGTTCCACTTCTCGCAGAACTTCAGGAAGCGCTGTGCCTTGCGATAGCCTTCCGGGTTGGGCTGGCCGAAGTTGCGCAGCACGCGCTGCTTGGTGTCGCGTCCTTTTTGTGTACCGAGCACGCCGACCTCGCGGCCGTGGAAGCGGGCCATGCCGCAAATCATGGCTGCATCGTCGGCAAATCCGCGGTCGCCGTGAATCTCGCTAAAGTCGGGGAAGATGCGATCGATATAGTCCAGCGGATAGGGCCGCATGGGATGCCGCGCCATTTCGGTGCGCTCCCACGGCGTGAGATTGCCGGAGACCTGGCGGCGCAGGGCATCGACGCGCTGATGCAGATTCTCGAGCTGTTTTAGCGCCTCCTGATTGTCGCCGGCAGCGGTCTGTAGTTGCTCAATCTGCTGCTCGATGCGTTGCAGCTCGGCCTGGGGATTGGTGGCTGTTTCCATTGGCGTGGTCGGTCCTGCCAGTGAAGCTAGTCGATGATGCGTACGCTGCCGCGGCCGCAGAGCTCTTCGACGCGATTGATGAAGGCGCGGTCCGGCAACACATTATAGCCTTCCGCTTCCATCACGGCAGTGAAATCGCCCCTGCGCTCCAGGTCGAAGAGCACCTTGGCCTCACCTTTACACGCCGCGCAGATGGAGTACAGGGCATCAATCGTGCCTGTGGAGGCCGACTCCAGCGGTATCTTGATGCGCAAACTGCGCGGCAGCTTGGGCTGCGCTTCCTCCAGCGGAGTGATGTCGCTGATCAAAAGCTTCGGGTTGGATCCTTCCTCGACCCGGACACTTCCCTTCACCAACACCGGCACTTCGAGCTTGAGCCGTTCCGAGAGGCGCTTGAAGGAGTCGGAGAAGCAGAGGACATCGAGGGAGCCGATCATGTCTTCCAGCCCGCCTTGCCCGTAGAGCTCGCCTTTCTTGGATTTCGAAATACGTACACCCTTGAGCATGCCGCCGACGAGAACCTCATCGCGCCCCGTGGAAGACTTCATGTTGCAAACGTCTTCGGTAGTGAGTGCACTGAAGTCGAGCAACTTGTCGCGGTACTTTTCCAGCGGATGCCCGGTGATGAAGAAACCGAGAATTTCCTTTTCGGCCGCGAGTCGCTGATGCTCGTCCCAGTCAGGGATGTTCGGCAACGGCTTCTCGGCGGGAGCGTCAACTTCCTCGGCGAAAACACCGAACAGGCCGTGCTGCCCCATAGCAGCATCGCGCTGCGATTTCTGAGCGTTCTCCATGGCAGCATCGACGACTGCCATTAGTTGCGCGCGGCGACCCAGCGGATCCAGGGCTCCTGCTTTGATGAGAGACTCGATCACGCGCTTGTTCAGCAGGCGGAGGTCCACCTTCTCGCAGAACTGGTAAAGCGACTTAAACCGGCCAACTTCTTTGCGAGCGATCACAATGGATTCGATGGCGTTGTGTCCCACGTTTTTGACCGCCGACAAGCCAAAGCGAATGGCTTCGCCATGCGGGGTAAAGGTGGCATCGCTCACGTTGATTTCGGGCGGCTCAACCGGAATGCCCATCTCCCGGCACTCGTTGATGTACTTCACCACATCGTCGGTCGAGCCCGAGACCGAGGTCAGCAGTGCCGCCATGAACTCCACTGGGTAATGCGTCTTCAAATATGCGGTCTGATACGCCAGGAGTGCGTATGCCGCCGAGTGCGACTTGTTGAAGCCATAACCCGCGAACTGTTCCATCAAGTCGAAGATCTTGACGATCTTCTTCTCCGGGAAGCCGCGCTCGATAGCTCCTTTTACAAATCTCTCGCGCTGCTTGGCCATCTCATCGGCGTTCTTCTTGCCCATGGCACGACGCAGCAAGTCGGCTTCACCCAGCGAGTAACCCGCCAGGCGGTTGGCGATCTGCATCACCTGTTCCTGGTAAACGATAACGCCCAACGTCTCTTTCAGCACCGCTTCCAATTCCGGCAACTCATATTCGATCTTCTTGCGTCCCCACTTGCGGTCGATGAAGTCATCGATCATGCCGCCCTGGATCGGCCCTGGGCGGTAGAGCGCGTTCAACGCCGTAAGGTCTTCGACGGACGTCGGCTTGTAGCGCCGCAACACATCGCGCATGCCGTGCGATTCAAACTGGAACACACCCGACGTTAGTCCGGTGTGAAACACCTTCTCGTAAGTCACTTGGTCATCGAGAACCAGTGTTCCCATGTTCAGAGGCTCGCCGCGCGTCTGCTCGATAAGACGGAGAGCGTCGTCGATGATGGTCAGCGTGGTCAGCCCAAGGAAGTCCATCTTCAGCAGACCGAGCTTTTCCACCGCCTTCATGTCATAGGCAGTAACAATTTCGTCGTTCTTGGTGCGATGTAAGGGGACGAGGTCGATCAGGGGTTGCGGCGAGATCACCACTCCCGCAGCGTGGACACCGGCATTGCGCACTAACCCTTCCAGCTTCTTCGCAGTGTCGATCAGCTCTTTCGTCTGCGGCTCATTCTGATAGGCCGCAGCCAAAGGCGGCGAGTCCTCCAGCGCCTTCCCGATAGTGATGTTCAGCGTGGGCGGCACCATTTTCACGATGCGCTCGACTTCGGCAAAGGGAACGTCCATGGCCCGGCCAGAATCTTTAATCGCCGCCTTACAGGCCATTGTGCCAAAAGTGATGATCTGCGCCACCTGTTCGCGTCCGTACTTCTGCGTGACGTAGTTGATGACTTCGCCGCGACGGTTCATGCAGAAGTCAATATCAATATCGGGCAAGCTGATGCGCTCCGGATTCAAGAAGCGCTCGAACAGCAACTCGTTCTGCAGGGGGTCGATATCCGTAACGCCCAGCGCGTAAGCAACCAGCGCCCCAGCCGCCGATCCACGGCCCGGACCGACGGGAATATTGTGCTCCTTGGCGTAGCGAATGAAGTCCCAAACGATAAGGAAATATCCGGCGAACTGCATTTGCCGGATGATGCCGATCTCGCGCGTGAGCCGCTGTTCGTAGTCTTCCAGCGAGTGCTTCAGGCGTCCCATGGTCTGCAACTCGCGCAGAAGATTCAGGCGCTTGGCAAAGCCCTCGCGGGTTACATGCTCGAAGTAATCTGGAATCGTGAACCCCTCCGGCACCTCGAATTGCGGGAACGGGTCTCGCACTTTCTCCAGCCTGGTGTTGCATCGCTCGGCAATTTGCAGCGTGCGCTGCAGGAACTGCTCGTAGCCGGTGAAGGCTTTCTCCATCTCGGGATAGCTCTTCACAAAGAACTGGTTGTTGGCGAACTTCAGGCGGTTGGTGTCGTTGATCGACTTGCCCGTCTGGATGCAGACCATCACGTCCTGTGCGTGCGCGTCGTCTTCGCACAGATAGTGGCTGTCGTTGGTCGCCACCATAGGGATGCCGAGCTCTTTCTCGAGCTTCAGCAAATTGTTCTGGATCCGCTGTTCTTCTGGGAGTCCCTGGTTCTGAATCTCCAGAAAGAAATTCCCGGCACCAAAGATGTCGTTGAAGGTCGCTGCCGCGTCACACGCCTTCTCGTAGTGTTCAAACACCAGTTCTTCCGCGACTTCGCCTTTCAGGCAACCGGAGAGGCCAATAAGGCCCTTCGAATGCTCGGCCAAGAATCGCTTGCAGATGCGCGGCTTATAGTAGAACCCGTTGAGCGACGCCTCGGAAACGATCTTCACCAGGTTACGGTAACCTTCGTCGTTTTCGGCCAGCACAATAAGGTGGTTGTACGTGTCGCCTTCTGGCGCGGCGCGGTGGTCTTCCCTCTTGCAGATGTACAGCTCGCAACCAAGAATCGGCTTCACACCGACCTCTTTGGCGGCGTTCACAAAATCGACTGCGCCAAAGATATTGCCGTGATCCGTCATGGCAACGGCCGGCATGTCGAGTTGCTTGACGCGCTTGACCAGTTTGGAGACTTCGCACGCTCCGTCGAGCATGGAAAAGTCGGAGTGCAGGTGAAGATGAACGAATTGCGATGACATGGAGTTCTTATTAATTGTATGCGCTATTTGTATGCGCGTGTCGATGTGGAAATCAGGGAGGGAATTCGGTTTGTGATCAGGTGTGAACTGGTGGAGTACGCCTTCAGGCGCGCATCATGAGATCACCCTCTGGGCAAGGGCACGGCTTTTTGCGCCGTCTCTTTTAACCACGGCGGGCTTCAGCCCGCGGCAGGTTCGCTGCATCATCCACGGGCCCCAATAACACTCCGCCGGTAATCGTTCTTCCAGGTGGCGTCTGCCGAGGCTGGGCTCTCCGAGCCTCTTCCTGGGCACGCTTTCGAGCCAGAGCGCGATAGGCGAAGATCACCGCCAGCAGCGGAGCTGCTAACAGGACGCCCCAAAAGCCAATCATCATGCTCAGCAGGATCGGCACAAGCAATGATGCCCAGATGGGCACGCGCGCTGTGCGTCGCATGATCAGCGGCTGAAGCAGAAGCCCATCCAGAACGATGATGAGTCCATAGAGTCCGAGTACCCAGAGAAACAGCTCTAAGCCGCCGCCGATGATTGCCGCGAACGCCGGTCCCACAAACGTGAGCACGGGACCGAAGTGGGGAATGAACTGAAAGATCGCCGCCAGCACGGCCCAGAACGGGGCCCATGGCACATGCAGCCACGCCAGTCCGAGCCACCACATCAGCCCGACACAAACCGAGTCGTAGCACTGCGCCACAAACCAGTCGCGCAGCGCTCGACCAGTGATCTGCACATGACGTGAGAACTGCATAGTTAGTTGGATGCGCGCGCCCAGGGGCCCGCCGCAACCATGCTACACTGGCCTTGAACCCCCGCCTGGAGCACGTAACCATGAAATTCGGCGTCATCATCTTCCCCGGATCTAACTGCGATCACGACGCGTACTGGACCATCCAGCACGTCTCCAAGCAGCCGGTTACGTTCCTCTGGCATGACTCGCCCGACCTCCAGGGATGCGACGTCATCATCGTTCCCGGCGGCTTTGCCTATGGTGACTATCTCCGCACAGGCGCGATCGCGAAGTTCTCCCCGGTCATGGAATCAGTGCGCAAGTTCGCCGCCGATGGCGGTCTCGTGCTTGGAATCTGCAACGGCTTCCAGATTCTCTGCGAATCGGTGTTGCTTCCCGGCGCGCTCATGCGCAACGCAGGACTCAAATACATTTGCAAGCCGGTGCACCTTCGCGTTGAGAACACGAACACGCCGTACACTCACGGGCTGTCGAAAGGCCAAGTGTTGGAAATTCCCATCGGCCACATGGAAGGCAATTACTTCTGCGACGAACGCACGTTGGACGAATTGAGAGACCAGGAACGCATCATCTTCCGCTACTCGACTCCGAGCGGCGAAATCACAGCCGACGCAAATCCCAACGGCTCCATTGAGAACATCGCAGGTATCTGCAACTCCGGGCGAAATGTGCTCGGCATGATGCCGCATCCCGAACGCGCCAGCGAACCCGAATTGGGCATGACCGACGGCGTGAAGATTTTCGATTCGCTGGTGTCGGCGCTCGTGACGAGGTAGGCTGCCGCTTCAGGAAAACGACCGACTTAATGCGATCCGCGTTCATCGGCAAAATCCGCGGTTGAGTTTTCTACCCTCTCTCGGTGTCCTCCGTGGTGAACAATTCCTAGCGAAACGCCTCCTTATTCACCACCCACGGCATCTTCTGGATGTTGCCGCCGTAATTCTTCTCCAGCACATCAATCAATCCCTGAATGCAGCGTCCGGCCATACCGCGGTTAGGGTCCAGTGATAACCGCGTCATGCGTCCCGCACTGGCAAAGTGTGGATAGAGGCGGCAACGATCTTCCAGTTCTGGATCGCGCAATGGCGAATTTGGTGGCAGAGGCTCGGTTTCGTAAACGTCCAACGCGGCGCCGGCAATCCACCTCTCTTTCAAGGCGCGCGCCAGCGCCGCCTCATCAATCACCGGACCGCGCGAGGTATTCACCAGGTTAGCTGTCGGCTTCATCAGCCGCAGACTCTTTTCATTAAAGAGGTGATAGGTTGGGGTCTCGCCCTCTCCTTGGCGAATCAGCGGAACGTGCACGCTAACGAAATCCGCCTGCCTCAAGGCATCCTCGAATTCAACGTACTGAATAGTGGTTCCCTCCCGCTGCAAGCCGCTGATGTGCCGCAGGTCCATGATCGCCTGAATGGCGCTGAGGAATTTCGGCTGTTGAGGACCGGGCTCGTAGCACAAGATGTTCATGTCGAAGCCGGTGCATTTTTTTGCCATGGCTTGCCCGATGCGGCCAGCGCCAATGATGGCGATTGTCTTGCCCGTGATCTCGTCGCCGAGAAACGGCAGATAGGGATGCCAGTAACCCCACTGGTTCTCGCGCACGAGCTTTTCGGCCGGCCACAACCGGCGCGAAAGATCGGCAAGGGTAAAGAACGCCCATTCGGCCGTGGCTTCCGTAAGAACATCCGGCGTATGTGTATAGGGAACCCGGTAGCGGTTGGCAGCAGCACGATCGATGTTATCGAAGCCCACCGCGTACTGCGCCACGCCTTTCAGCGTGCCATCACCTGCAGCGAATACGTCGGCGTCAATCTTGTCGCGGAGAGTCGTGATGAGGCCATCGATTCGGCTGCGAACTTTCTCGATGATCAAGCTCTTGGGCGGCGGCTCAGGCTTTGGGTAGACCTCCACTTCATAGCCGCGCCTGCGCAGGCGTTCGAAAGCGGGGTCGCCAATGTCGGCGGTGGCAAAGATTCGGAAACGAGGGATGTTGGTGGCAGGTATCATGGCGGCACCGCAAATGGCTGATTGTATCGCTTGCGAGGAATCGGTTTTGGCGAGGGCGCTCCAATTCCAAAAATGGGAATGACCGCAGGTTCCGGCATCCCTCCCTCTCCCTCCCTGAAAATAAGGGGCTTACGGCGGTACATCGCCTTCTCGCCCGTAATCGATCGGAATCGTAAGAAGCCAGCCATCCGGTGCGGACGACGCAGAAAGTGGGGGCCCAGCTCGGCGCTCTTCTGCGTCCTATTTCACAAAGCTAGAGATGCTGGGCACTTTCACCAAAAACAGTTGTCAGGGGGTCGGTTGTCAGGTCTCAGAAAAAAAACCGCAGATCCTTCGACTCGATCGCCACTGCCGCCCCGCTCAGGATGACAAGTGAGGTTGTCGGCGGCAAAAAGGGCCCGCTCGCGGCGGGCCAGAAAACAAAGGAGTAGAGTCAGCTACAGGTTCTTCTTCGTCCACTGATCGATGCGGTCCAGTGCGATCTCGATGTTCTCCACCGAGTTGGCCACGCTGAAGCGCAGGTAGCCTTCGCCAAATGCACCAAACGCCGTGCCCGACAGCGCCGCCACACCGGCCTCATCCAGCAATGCATCTGCCAGCTTCTTTGAAGGCCAACCTGTCTGTGTAATGTTGGGGAAGGTGTAGAAAGCGCCCTTCGGCAGCCGACATGAGAAGCCCTTGATCCGGTTGATGCCATTCACGAACACGTCGCGCCGCCGCTGAAATTTCAGCCTCATCCGCTCCGTCGCGGTCTGGTCGCCGCGAATAGCCTCGATGCCTGCCATCTGGGTGAAACTCGCTGTGCAGGAGTTCGAGTTGGTCATCAGCCGCGCGATGTGTGTGGCCAGGTCGGCGCGCATCACTCCGTAGCCCATGCGCCAACCGGTCATGGCGTAGGTCTTCGAGAAGCCGTCAAGGATGATGGTCCGGTCCTTCATGCCCTCAACCGCCGAGATACTGAACGGCTCGCCTTCAAACAGCAACCGGCAGTAGATCTCGTCGCTTAGCACCATGAGGTTGCGATCACCGATGGCTGCCGCGATGTCGTAGATGTCATTTTTTGTCAGTACGCCGCCCGTCGGATTCTGCGGCGAGTTGATGATGATTAGCTTCGTCCGGTCGGTGATCCGGCTCGCGAGCTCGTCCACGTCAAGGCGGAAATCGCGCTCCTCGTGCAGCGGAATCGGCACCGCCTTTGCTGCGAGAAAGTTGATCATCGACTCGTAAATCGGAAATCCCGGATTCGGATAGATGACTTCATCTCCCTCTTCCACCAGTGCCAGCAGTGTGAAAAAGATGATCGGCTTTCCGCCGGGCACGACGACTACTTCCTCTGGCGTAAACTTTACTCCCCGCGAGCGCGAAACATCTTCCGCAATGGCTTCCCGCAGGTCGGGCAGTCCCGCGGACGGCCCGTAATGGGTGTAGCCCATATGCAGTGCGCTCACAGCCGCATCGACAATGTTCTTCGGTGTATCGAAATCGGGCTCTCCGATCTCAAGATGAACGATATGTTTGCCCTGCTTCTCCAAGGCGCGGGCGCGGACCAGCACTTCGAAGGCAGACTCGGTGCCCAGCCGCGACATGCGCTTGGCCAGGTGCAATTCGGTGGGTACAGAAATCATGGTTGTGCTCATTTCATGTCCTCGTAACTACCGGGTTTACAGGCTCCAGCCCGCAGTCGTCCATTGGACATTTTGTGCCCGGTTACACGGTTGCGCTGTGACGGCCGGACGTTGCTGTTGTGATGCTGCGCACGGCCAGGATCCAGGGCCGGGGCCGACGGGCCGATGCTGTGCAGCACTTCTTTGGATGCAGTTCTTGGATTATTCGAGGTATTCGATTGTGAAGGTTATCTTGGCCGTCTTTTCCAGCATGGCGGACACCGAGCAGTATTTTTCTTTCGACAGACGTACGGCGTCCTCCATCGCTTTGTGTGTCACTTTGCCGCGCACACGATACACCAGCTTGACCTCGGTGTAAACCTTGGGGAAGTCACCAGCACGCTCCGCCTGGGCCGCAACTTCGAGTGCGGTGAAAGGCTCCCGTTTCTTGCGGAGAATCCCCACGACGTCGCTTGCCGTGCAGCCGCACAGCGCGATCAGGACAAGCTCGATCGGCGAACTCGCGCTCTTGGTATCGCCGGCGTCGACAACCAGGGCATGACCGGAGGTGGCCTCGCCCAGGAAGCGGTCCTTGTCGGTCCAGATAGCTCTGGCTTCTACCATGGGAACTCCTTTGGGCAATTGGGGGTGCCGAGCGGGCTAAAGCCCGCTTGAAAAAATAAACTACAGAGACGCTGGCCTGAAGGCCAGCTCTATCCGACATCTATTTTCTCGCAGGCTCACTTGCCGGCGTCAGCTACTGCGGTTTGTCCTGGGATGCCGGAGGCTGAGTGCTCTTCGGCTTGTCGTACGTCGAAAATTGCTCGCCCGGCCGCTTCAGTCGAATCTGGATGTCCATGGTTGGCTGGTTGACCTGGTAATCTTCGCCGAAGGTCTGGAACCCCGGCGCCAGCACCTGCACCCGAATCGGACCGTAGGGAATGCCCTCCGTAGCCGTATTCCCTTCGTTGTCGGTCTTCAACTGAAAGCCACCCTTGCCTTGCGTGCCGTTCTTGTTGACGGGATGGAGAATGACACTTGCGTTGCGCACCGGCTTGTTGTTGTCATCCTTGACCACAGTAAAGTGCAGATTAGAGTACTGCTGCTGACCGGATTGCTTATCGCTGGCAACAGCCCAAGGCGTCAACAGGAGCATGCAAACGAGAAAACTGACCAATCCACGAACCGGCATGCGGGTATTCTAGGCGGAGAATTCGAGCTGTCGCAAACCGTGACTCGGTAACACACTGCAGGCGATGATCCCACAATTCAATCGCACGATGACTAGGTCTTCGGCAAATACCAACCGACATTTGGGCACGAGGCTCAAAGAGTGGATTAGCTCGCATGCAGCATTATTTGCCGTTCTGATCACCGTGCTCGCGGCAGCGCTGCGAGTGTTTCACCTTGGAGCGCGCAGCCTGAATCTGGATGAGGGCTTCAGCATTTTCCTGGCTCGGGCGAGCGTGTCCGAGTTCTGGAGCTTTGTGCGGCTTGGCGAATTCAACATGGTGCTCTACTACTCCTTGCTCCGGGGCGTAAGTGGGGTGGCATCCACAGAGGCTGCCTATCGTTCGCTTTCTGCTTTTTTCGGGATTATCACTATTCCCGTTCTCTACATGCTTGGGCGACGGCTCTATGGCCCGGTTGCCGGGCTCACGGCTGCGCTCCTGTTTGCCATTCACCCTTACGCGATTGCAATTTCACAGCTTGCCCGCTCTTACGCCCTGGTTGTGCTGCTCGCGGGGCTTTCCAGCTGGCTGTTGCTCACATTCCTGGAGCGGCCGTCCTGGAGGACTGCATTCGGCTACGCAGCTTTCACTGCTTGTGCAGTTTACAGCCACATCTTCGCCCTCCTGCTGATTGCAGCCCAATTAGTATGGCTGCTCGTATTTCGGCGCGAGAGACTCTCGGTTATTGTGGCAGCCGCTTTTGGCACTTTACTCTTGCTGCTCTTGCCGATGTTCTTCCTTATTGCTCGTGCGAATGGGTCAGGTCTCGCGTGGGTAGCTCCGCTTAGTCTCGCCCAGATACGGTATGTCCTTTATGCCCTCACGCTGAGCCGTGGACGCTCGCTGCTCTACGTCTTAGTTTGGGGAATCGCACTCTTCGCAGCACACCGCGACAGGACGGGGAATCGCGATCGAATGATTCGCTTGTAATCCTTTGGCTCACGCTGCCACCAGCCATCACGATTCTGGCGTCTCTGCTAAAACCCTTGCTGGTGGAGCGCTATCTCGCAATCTGTTTGCCGGCAG
>Ga0306923_10000384_pt1 | contig 34073 bp, 26 predicted proteins | sample sta12Can44000108_FD_203841 | JGI IMG/M metagenome (GOLD analysis project Ga0306923, IMG submission 203841) | Lab enrichment of tropical soil microbial communities from Luquillo Experimental Forest, Puerto Rico - statanox.12C.anox.44.000.108 (v2)... | ecosystem: Environmental > Terrestrial >... | reverse complement strand
ATGGTATAGCCTACGATATGTTTGTTTAAGTATTCAGCCAAGATTCTTACTTCGGGACCTTCTGGCATTTAGATTCGGAACTGTTAATAATGTTATAAATAAAATGTCAGAATATATTGCTACCATCACTCTATTACAATCGCCATGGAATACTAATTTAACCGATAAGGATTTCATGACTGATTCTGATACCCCTATTAGGCTCAAGAGACCTGGTACATGGGTTGTTCTATTTTATGGTGAAGATGAAGTGTCTAAGCTGGCCCTCAATGTATGGTCCAAAGTAGCTCAAGTAACCATAGGACCAGAATTTGGAACATGTAATCTCAGAAGTGAAGCCAAATTAGCGTCTAAGATCTTAGATTTCCATCCCTCCATGAAGTGGGTTTCTAATTTGAGAGTTCCCTTCATTTTAGCTTATAGCAACTCTTGGCCTGTAGCTAAGTATAATGGTCCGGTAGAGCAACAATCCATCTCTAATTGGGCTCTAACATCTATCTCAGGTCCAGTAGGTATGGAATCAGGGATTGTAGCTACAAGTGTAAATAATAGCCCATCAGTCCAAATTATAACTCAAGGAACTACTGGAGTAACTGGAACTACTGATATTGTGGCTACTATTCCCAAAACTCTGGAATAAATTAGAATAACGTAGAAATTTTAAAAAATATTTGCTTCACTCCAAAAAATCGTTTATTGAAAAAAAGACTAAATATTTCGATTTATCCTATTAAAATGTCTCAAGCTATTAACCTTCCAGGACTCCAAGTCACAAGTACCAAGAGATCACACCCATTAACTGCTGATAAGATCCAGAAAAGAAGAGATAGTGGTAAATTCAAATCTATCACAGGTAGAGCTAAGGGATCTTCTAATCTTATGGCAACTAAACGTGCTGTTTTCAACCATATCCGTAAGTTAGACTCAAAATACGCAGCTAATGATGAGTTAGCAACTGTGCATTATGATATCTTCAACATGGTTGCAGGTTCATGGTCCCTTCTCCAAAACTTCTATATGGAACATAAAGAAGCTGATACTGACTTAACCAAGACATCAGATCAACTCTATTTCATCAACAGGTTTTGGCTCAACGCTAACTTAGATGATTTTGCTTCCAATGAAGAAGTTGAAGCTAGATTTGCTACTTCCCATAGCAACTTGTCTGCTCAAGAACTCGCTGGACAAGTTGTCGCTTTGAGAACTGCATTTGATGTCTTCTTTGTGCAACAAGAGAGAGTCAGTGCTCAACATAAGTCACAAACTTCTAAGGCTGGTGTTCAAGATTTCGCTCAGCTTCAAGCTGAGTTGGGTGCTTTAACTGATTATAGTGCTTCATCAGCTATCGCAACTTATATCAAGAAGTATAGAAAATCTCTCAAGACTACGGCTAAATCCTCTAGAAGAGTTGGTGCTCATTCATTGGCTAAGTTCTTGACATTAGAAAGTCCAAGCAACGTCATTTATATCTCTAAGCGTAAGACTAAGGAAGGACATGCTGATGTTCATGCTCAAGAGAAAGTTAGATCTCTATCCGATAGAGCTATTGCACCATTCGCTTCACTTCCTTACATTCGTATCAGTAATGATGCCAATGTAATTCAAGCTTATCTTAACAGACTTAGATCCCATCCAGATCTAGTAGCTTTCGAGTTAGCTAAACCACAATTTTCAAGCACTAGATTCGCTGTTTTGGCTACCGATGATGAAGTAACTAAGTTGCGTAAAGTTAATGAGTTCATTAATGAATTAGATAGAGAATATAACTCCTTCGTTGCTCATCAAACACAAATTACTACTAATGTGGTTTATCAACCACAACCTGTTATTCAACCTGGAACTTTCGCAGCTGTTCCAGCAACTACATTACAACCAGGAGCACTTCAAGGTGTTATGGGTGGCTTAGGTCTTAGAAGATAGATGCCTTAATTATAACCCTTTAATTTTATAATATCTCCTCGTGAGATATTATAATTCTTTTCATGAAAGATTTACTTTAAAGCATCGAACTTTATGCATGTTATTATACTATCACAGTCATAGTATAATATTCTTTAATGAGTTTTTAGAGCATTATATGTTGATTTTCACGATTTCATTGTTCTATAAGCTTATAGATTTTAGGAAAAATTATAGAGAACCTATAAGAATTATGAAAAACATTCATTGAAAGATCCAAATAATGTTTCATAGTTACTCTACTCTTGCATATAATATCTCATGACATGAGATATTATAACATTTATAGTTGAAATTCATAGAGTTCTATAGGTTCTCTATAATTTTTTCTAAAATCTATAAGCTTTATGTCATGAACTTCATGAAAACAATGAATGAAACTTTTAAAACTACTGTTTCAATATTGTACTATGACTGTGATAGTACAATAACATGCTACTTAAACATTAAGATGTAAGGTTTTCCATGAACTTCAAAGGTTACTATAAACTTTTTCATGATTCCTTGGGGTTTTTATATAAAAACCCCAAGGAATCTGAATCTATAAGCTTTAAGAATCCAAAGATCATGCTCTAAAAACTCATTGATGAATATATTCCCTAGCATGTGAATTGTTGAGATGCCGGACATAATGCATTAGTAGCTGATACTACGAAATAGTAACGTGTATCGATCTTGGCTACAGGTACAGCTAAACCTGAACAACCAGTTGGTGCTATTCTATCAATACACGTTAGAAATTGTTGATTAGTAGGATCCAATGTACATGTTTTAGTACCATATGATACTTTACCCTCAGGACAGAAGCCACTACAAGCATCAATGTAATAGTTAGCAGAACTACTGAGTACTACGTTATGCGTAGGATCATATCTCAAAGAAGGAAAAACTACATTAGTGCAACATTTGAGACTATTAGCATCAGGTAGGACATCTAATGACGTAAGGCAAGAAGTGTTAGTTATTGTGGCTGTGTTATTGCTTTGGTTCGAATTTACCTTATCATTACGCTCATAATAACTTAGGATAAAAGCTAGAAGAATTATGCAAGCGAGAATAAAAAATAAAAAAAGGCAAATTATTACATCCTTCATCTAAAATCGCGTTTTTTGAAAAATTCACAAAAAACAACGCTTAGCTTTATAAAACAAATGTCAACATCCGTCAACTCACAACAAGCTTCAGGTTCGCCAGCTTCCGCCTCTCAAATGTCTGCTTTGGGTCTTCCAGGTCATAAGGTTGGTAGAAAGCAATTCAAGAATTATGTGTCTAAAGTTAAGCACGACGCTTTTGCATATGCTAACATGGTAGCTGCTTTCCATCAAGCAATTAAGAAAGGTAATAAAGCTACTCTAGGATCAGACCTTAGATTTAAGATTACCAACACTGCTAAGAAGCACTTGCTCAAGTTTGCTGAATCTGGAAAGATTATTCCTTACACTGATGATACCTTTGCTTTAGCTCAACCATTAGAAATTAGCTCTGATACACTCAAGAAGTATAAGAGCTTTGTTTCAGTGGAGTTTGATATGATCAATGATGCTAGTAAACTTGGTTCTAAGAGATCAGGAGTTTCTACATCTGGAGTTGCACTCACTGATGAAGGTTTTAATTTCATGGCTGCTGCTTTCTTCGAGAATTCTGGCAACCCAGACTCGATCTTCAGAGAAGATGTTAATAGATATGCTAGGGAACATGAAATTCCAGAAGAAAAGCTCAACGATTTCTATAATATCTTCGTTAAGTTCCAACAAGCTCTTACTTTGTCATTGAGTGCTGATTATGGTGATGATGCTATCAATGGCATCTTCAGAGGTGTTATTGGTAATACTCTTTCAACTAAATTGCTCCATCTCTATAAGAAGTTTAAGTATGAGAAATCACCATCAGGAAGATATGTTACTAATGGATTGATTGCAAGTATGTCTAATGCTTATGCTGTAGCTGTTAATAAGGCTCAAGAGAAAGTTAATGAACTTGCTGCTCAAGTTGGTCTCCAAAACTGGGAAGCTTATGATGCTTTACTCAATCAATACTTCAGACCAGTTCTAACTTCATCTGAACTTGCTGCAATTGCTAGAGCTAGAACCAAGGGTGAGAAGCATAGATTAGAAAAGGAATTCAAGTTAGCTCATAGAGCTGCTTTACTTCAAGAGCTTAGAAGATTCAATCCAAGATTAAGTGAAAAGCAAGCTCTTAGCGATGCTAGATCATTGAGTGCTCTTACATCAGCCGACGAATTTACTAACCAAACTTTCATGTCTATGGCTCATGCTATCTTAGATAGAAATATCACAGATGATAGACTCAAGAGCACTAGAAACACTAAGATTGAGAAAGTTAGAAAGCAAATGTTAGTTGACGCCATCACATCCACAGAATCAGACTTCACTAACTACGTTACATCTAACCCCGAGAATGTTAGAGAAAAGGCTTTCGCACTCATTGCTGCTAACGATCCTTCTAATAACAATGGTTTAGCTGTTGCTGCTAAATATATCAACAACTATATTTCAAGTGCCACCAAGTTCATTGAGTCTTTCATTAAGAATAACAGTCTCCATCAACCAAAGAGAAGAACTAAGAAGCACGATCAACAATCCTTAGCTTCAGTGCTCTATTAAATAACATACTTTAGTTTTTACACTTCGCTAACTATAATATCTCTCAAAGGAGATATTATATCTTTAATGTTCATGTTACATTTCATGGTTTCATTGTTCTATAAGCTTATAGATTTTAGAAAAAATTATATAGAACTTCATGAAATCTATTAAATAAAAGTTATAACATCTCAATGAAGAGATGTTATATATTATATGTAATTCTAAAGTAACTATGAAACACTCTTTGGATCTTCTATGTTATATTTTTAATGACTGTATAGGTTGTATATAATTTTTCTTAAAATCTATAAGCTTTAAGAACAAGACTTCATGAAATTTCATCATAGATTGTAGCAAAGAGTATGTTATTGTACTATCACTGTGATAGTACAATAACCTGTTCTTTGTGTTACTAGAATACACATGAAATCTTGTTCTTAAAGCTTATAGATTTTAGAAAAAATTATATAGAACCTATGAAGTTCATGAAAAATATAGCATAGAAGATCCAAAGAGTGTTTCATTGTTAGTATAAGCGTATCTATAACATCTCAATGGAGAGATGTTATAACTTTTCTATTCTTTCTACTGACTGAGATATGCACTAGTATAAGGGTCATGTCCTTGAGTTGTAGGGTTATACTGAGGATCATAAATATCATAAGTAAGAGCTATGTTAGCTGCTACTTGATGTAAAAACTTACTTGGTATAATACGAGGATCATTGTAAGCTAATCGTTTAATCTTATCCATGGTTATGGTAGCTTTAATGGAATTAACACCAACATATTCATATAAATATATGCCATTATAGAAGGTCATTATCTCATACAAATGATCTCTATGACTTGCACTAGGATATAATTCATACTGTACTTTTAATTCATTGAACTCAGTGATAGTTATAAGATCTTCTATGGCTTTATCTACATCTTGAGATATAGTAGGATCATTCCAGGTTAATTTAGTTACATAACCTCTACATAAACAAGTGTTAACATGCTTGATGAAGTTATAGACATCGGATCCCGAATGTTGAGAGTAGCTATTGAACATACACTGTAGAAGTCTAAAGCCAAATTCATACATAATGTTACGTTTGAATTGGGATGATGGTGTTATCATTTCATCGTACCAATCGTTATGAGGTGTAAACATGAATCCATAAGCATGCATAGTGATTTTCTGGACATGTTGTTTAAGAGATTTATAAGCTAATCTAGCTGCATTAGGATATTTAATAGCTATGTCTTTAGCTATTAAATATGTATTTTCATTGGCTTCAGTAGGGTCAAACTGCTCTAAGACTAGTTTAAGAGCTTTGTATGCTGGATCTGTCTTGGCGAAATCCTGTTTAAGTCTAGCACTGAAATACGGATCTAAGGTCATTTACTTTAAAGTATATATCTTATATTTTGGATTTCAAAGCCGAAGGACATACCAACTAAGGTTCCATAATAATATGCAGCTCCGACCAACCAATTACTTGAAGTTCTAATGCATGTGTTGACATCACTAGTATCATTCTTGTTAACTAGATCTAATCTATCTTTAAGAGTGGAACCGACAGTCGATAGCTTCCAATGAAATTTATTAGAGATAGTATCAGCAGCTCTTAAGGGCAAGTTTAAAATAATGTCTTTAATGGATTTCTCTTGGGTTAGATATTCATCCAATTCTACCATAGCTATGCCTACATTAGAAGCTATGTTATCATCTCTGAGTAAGGTATCTCCATTCATGGGATATGTGTTAGGACTAGTACCATCCCAACCTCTCATGTACATACCTGTGACCATAACTTTGTTGAGGGCTGTTCTTATAGCTTCTTGAATCTCTATCCTACTACCTTGGAAGCATCTAATCCATATTTTATCATCTTGACTTAGATTAGCTAGACGTGTTTCTATGTCACAGATAATGCGAAGAAGTATCTCATCCTTAGACAATAATTTTAGCTTGTTTATAGCATGAGTAGCTATGGGTTGGAGATCAAAGTCAATGAAATCTCTATACATCAAGAAGTGATCACATAGTTCTGTTATGGTCATGGTTATACAAGCATCATACTTACCATAACTAATGCATAATTCTTCTGGTATTTCATCTAAGCTATCATAGGAGATAGGTGTATCTGTATTAATGGAATTATGTTTACCTTGATAGAAGGTTATCTCTTTGCGATGGGAAATTAACATATCATAACCTTCCTTAGCCGATGATTGATCCGATGCTTTAGCTAGGGAAAGTCCAGATGGAGGAACTAGACCTTCTTGAAGTAATAGATTCTTGATGCTACTAGCTTTATAACAAGTATATGGTAGTCTGGGATCAAAGTTGCATCTGAGAATCAAAGTATCTTTAGGTATAGTCTTATGTTCATAGGCTTGATAGTTAGGAAAATTAGAAGCTGCTTCTTGAGGATATTCAAAGTCGTATAAGTTGATGTCCATATGAATAGCAGACCAAGCGATGTAGTATTCCCTTTCCTTATCGGGTAAACGATTCTTGTTGGGATCGTTTCGGATCACTGAAGCCCAATAGCAAAGTCTATCTCTAGATGTAGTTACTTGATGTTTCATATCCATTGAAGAGAGCATATTAGTTAAGCTTGAAACATCTAAGTTATTAAATAAGGAGATAATAGCATCCTTAGGTAGACTATGTAATTTACATGCATTATAGATAGCTCTATGAGATGCATCTAATTTAATCTCTAGCTTATGTTTCATACAATATAGATATGCTAGGATTATATTAATAGTTTCTGGATTTTGGGCACATGCATTCTGCAATGGATACTTGATTATGTCTTCTCGATTTACGGATTGAAGCTTTAGGGCTATGAAACTCAAGGCTTTAGTTACGTTTCGCTTATTCCATTCGTTCACATCAGGGTTAACAAACAATGCTACTTGTGGCAAGAGCTTAGGCTCTAGATCTTCAATATTAACAGTTGGTGGTTCTAGCTCATTTAGCTTAGTTATTAGCTTAGCTCTGGCCTTAGAGCTAAGTGTTTGGTTTTGGATCAACATACCGCCCATAGACTTGCATAAAAAGAGTAAAACGCAATCTGGAACCACAGATAGATCTCCTAAATATCTCATATAATCAAGTTGGAACTCTAACATTATTTTAAAGTAAGAGATTTTTCTATTGGAATAGCTATGAAATCATCTCTTGCTATATGCTGAATTTGGTATTGGATTTCATCAAAGTACTTGAACAGTGATTCTCTGATCGAGGGTCTACAATCCCATGATTCAAAGAAGATAATGGGTCTATTCTTCTGGATGAGTTTGGCTCCGCCTTTGAGTACTTGTTCTTCATAACCTTCCACATCCAGTTTGATGAAATCTACCCTATCTAATCGTAGGGATGGATTATCTAAATAAGTTAGAGTCGCGGTCATACCTGTATCATGTAAGTTATCAAACTTCATTAAGCTAGTGGCTCCATTGTTACCAGGTTCTTCAAACATTTGCATAACCTTTCCATCATCCAATTCAGTGCTTAGAGCATAGTTATGAGCTATGACATTAGTCCTCTTATTGAGCCATATATTAGCGCATAGTTGATAGAATTTCATCCTTTGAGGTTCAAAGCTATGAACTGTGATCTTGGAATTCATGGATAGCATGACTGTCCAAGCCCCTAGATTAGCTCCTATATCTAAAACTATATCACCATCCTTAATGCGAGTTAGAGCTCTTTGAATGAGTTCTAGTTCCCATGATCCAGTCTTCATGATTTTAGAGGTTATAGCATCATAAGCGTCATTGTCCAACAAGTATGAAGGATGATAACCCAGACTTAAGTTTCTACCTTCTCCAGTGTTAGAATTCATGAAAAATGGCATTTTATTCATGAATACTCTTAGATTAAGTGAAAATTACTAAAGATAAGAAAGAACCATGATAAAATGTCTTCAGCTAAACAATTGGAATATTTATGCGAATCATGCAAGGAAGCTTTAACCACCAAAAGAAGCGAGTTATCAGTGATTCCACTTAAGATTCAAGATCAACTCAACGTGGTTTCAGGCTTTGAGCCGGATAAAGTAACAGATGAAGATCTAAAAGCCCTTTTCGAGCAACACAGAAAGGATTTCTTAGAGGGAGATAGATCTTGGCCTTTAAACGCCAACTTGGTTCTTAAAGGTTTAGATATCTCTTATTGCTTCAAACTAGCAGAAGAGCAAGATCCTGATTTAGCTGGAATTATTCTTTATAGAGTTTACAGAGCTTTGGAAGTATCTGATGCTTTAGAGGAAGAAGACTTCCAAATTATCCAGAAGCGTTCATCTACCATTAAATCTATGCTTGATGGAGATAGCACTGCAGGACCTTCAGGTATTGAGCTTGGAGCATTACATCAAAACCTTGGTGGTATCATGCAGAACATCCTACCTATGTTTGAATCTCTAATGCAAAGTAACGAATTTAAGAAGGTCCTTGAGAAAGCTGTACCTAAAGAAACACAGACCGGTAATAATCCACCAGATATTTCATCCGTTATCAAGAATACACTCGGTGTATTCGAATCTCAAGAAGGTAAAGAACTTTTCAGCAAAATCACCAATGTACTTCCAATACCAAAGAAATAAAAAATCTCATTGATAGATAAGTAAATGGTGAAAACTCAAGATAGATATGGACCTGGAATATGGTTTGTGTTACATCTTCAAGCTGCTTATGCTGAAACAGATGAACTTAAAAGAGCATTCATCCAGAACGTTAAAACCTTAGGTCAACACTTCCCTTGTGAACAATGCCGTCCTCACTTTGCAGCTTACATTCAAACTCATCCTATTGAAACTTATGTTAACAAACCTAGAGGTCTATTTCAATGGACATGGGAGTTCCATGATAGCGTTAATAAACGTCTAGGTAAACCAACCATGGAGTTTGAGGAAGCATGGTCTCAGTTCCGTTCTAAAACTGCAGTATGCACTGATGATTGTGGTGAAACCAGTGAGAAACCAGCTACAACATCCAAAGCTGAAGTAAAGTATTATACTATTGCTTCCTATCAATCCTACTTAGATCGTCTCAAGAAATAGATGAAGAACAGACACGTATAAAAAGTTATAACATTACGATGTTATAACCTCGATCAAGACAATTTAGGACACCAAAATCAATGAATGGATCCCTTAAAACGTCTCTAAAATATCATACTATAACACTAATGGTATGATAACATATTATTGTAACATTAACACATGAAATTTCATGATCCTTGTTATTAAAGCTCTATGATTTTAAGAATAATTTATAGTAATCTTGAAGTTCATGAAAATCCATGAATGAAAGTCCTAAAACCTTTATCAATGACACTTAACCTCCAACAATGACACATAAAGTTATAACATCTCTGATATGAGATGTTATATTTAACCCAAAGTTACTTTGAAGCCGTTTCGAGATCCTTTGTGATGATTTTATTCATGAACTTCAAAGGTTACTATAAATTTTTCTAAAATCTATAAGCTTATAGAACACAAAGATCATGAAAATCAATGAATGAAGATCCTAAATCCTCTTATAAATATCATACTATCGCTGTAAGTTGTTATGATAACATGTTATCGCTCCCTTAGATCATGAAATTTCATGATCTTTGTGTTCTATAAGCTTATAGATTTTAGAAAAATTTATAGTAACCTTTGAAGTTCGCGAGATATCTTCATTGTAACATTTCATGAATTTGTTAAGGGTCTAAGGTCAGTGTTAAGGGTCTAAGGTCAGTGTTGAAAACGTTTTCTTTCATGGACTTCAAAGGTTCTATATAATTATTTTTAAAACCATAGAGCTTCGTAACACAAAGATCATGAAATCAATGAATGAAGCCCTTAAAACTCTCTTAAAAATATCATACTATGACATTGATAGTATGATAACTTACTTTAGTTACATTAACTCATGAAATTTCATGATCTTTATGTTATATAAGTCTATAGATTTTAGAAAAAATTTATGGGAACCTTTGATGTTCAAGAAACATGAACATCATGAAAGACCTTCAACACTGACCTTAGACCTTCAACACAGATCTAAAAAGCAAATAACATGTCATGATATTATAATATTTTAGAAACATTTTAAGACTTTCATTCATTGATTTTCATGATCTTTGTGTTATAAAGCTCTATAATTTTAAGAATAATTTATAGAAGCTCTTGAAGTTCATGAAAGTCTTAAAACATTATCATGAATGATTTTAGTTAAAATATAAGATCATTCACATGAAATGTTATAGCTTTATGTCTGCTCTCCCGTTTAATTCATGAAATTTGTTAAGGAACAGTGTTGGAGATTATATCTCAACTAAGAGCAATGATAAATGTGTTTCAAGATATTCAAAGGTTCTATATAATTTTTTCTAAAATTATAGAGCTTTATAACACAAAGATCATGAAAATCAATGAATAATTACATTAAAACCATTGAAGAATATCATACTATGACAGTGATAGTATGATAACATGTTATCATACATTTTTACATGAAATTTCATGATCTTTGTGTTATATATAGTACAAAGATCGTAACAGAACACATTTAGCATAAATTATTTATATATTTAATTATAGACTGTAACTTCTTTTTCCTTCATGAAAGAGATCTCCGATAACATGCTTGTTCATTTGCATCAGTACCCGTGGAAAATCTCAAACTTCAAGAGGAAAATAAAAAATTTTTATATTATGTTAACTCATTAAATAATGTAGTTAAGATGATTTCGATCATTAAAGTTAATGACGGAGGTAATCTCCTTTTACACCAAAATCTCCTCTTATATGATTATAAGAGCATGCCCTTAAATACCTTAGAATCTAAGCTTCCAACCTTACACTATATTAAGGTTAACAATTCCATCATTGGATATATACAGCTGTATCCAATGATGTATTGCAATAAGCAATATGTAGCCTTAGAGGAAATAGAGATATTCGAATTCTATAGAAAGCATGGATATGGATCTAAGATTATTGAGACTTTAAAGGATATGTATCACAGTCTTTTAATCTTAGATATTCAGGATTATGCTTTAGGATTTTGGCTTAAAGTTATGGGAGATTCTTACTGGCAAGAGTGGAGAAATATATGCTCTGATGTAAATCAAACTATTAAAGCTTGTCTATACAAAGGTAGTGTAGCAGATTACTTCCGTCAAAGTGTTGATAATTAAAGAATAAAACTAGTGTGATAAATGTACATTGAGAGACATTCTATGGATTTCTTTCAAGAAATAACAGGAGAGATATAACTCCTGTTATTTAATTGTGTTAGACTATGATACAACTTTAGCTCATATCATGAGACTCTTTGTTGTATCTCAATGGTGTCATCTTATACCCAAGGATTTAATGGTACCTTGCAATTAATGCACAAAGGATTTATATCCTATGGAAGAACTCTTAGATCTTAGAGATCTATAAATTTCATCTTATCCATATTTAAATCTATAATATCTCATGTTAGAGAGATTATATCCTTTCCCTTAGCTATAGTTGCATGTTGTAATGAGACTTCCAGATCCAGTACAGAAGAGACCACTCTGACAGTCGATATTGGAACTACAGACCTCTCCTAAGGTGCCTCTTTGAACTCGACATACTGCGCCAACACAAGCTCTACCGGATCCATGACATGATGTAACATCAGCTTCAGTTAGACAGAAACTTCCCTCTTGAGATAAGGAACATGTTCCTTGAACACAAAAACTATTACCGAAAAGATTACAGTCTGAGTTCTGAGTACAAGTATATCCAGGAGGTACACAATAATTATTTAGACATTTAGCAGATTTACAACTGGAATCATCAGCACAAACAGCAAAAGGATAGTTGGGGAAGGTTTCAGGGACTGAAGCCTTATTGCAACGGCAACGACCATCTAGGCAGAAGTCACAGGAACCTCCACAGTCAGAGTTGTCTAAACAAACGTTACCACATGGAGCTTCATCTGGACAACATGCTCCAGCTACAGCTTTGAAGTTTGTAGGGCACAATAGATCTGAAACGATAGGATAGCAGAAACCTTCAAAGCTAAGCCAACCGGTGGGACACAATGAAGGAGGAATATTACCTTGACATACTCCTCCGGTGCATATAAGAGCACCTCCAAAACAATCATTGTTAGTATTACATGATATATTGGTTTGGTAACATATATTTTGCTCACATCCGCCCCCTGTAGGACATTGATTACTATTAACACAACTATTACTTTGACATAATCCATTAACACAATAGCTAGAGTTAGGACAGTCTGAAGATTGCTTACATGTAGCTACTGAACATTGTCCGGATTGACATATGGAACCAACGGGGCATTGATTATTAGCGGTGCAATTAGTTTGAACACAACGTCCTCCAATGCATGTATTTCCGGCTCCACTAGCTGAACAATCAGTGTTATTCTGACAGTTGGGACTAGTGGTACAAGCACCATTAATACAGATGGTACCGTTAGAACAGTCAGAATCGGAACTACATTGGGTTGAAACAGTGGTATTCTTATTAGCTATTAAGGTTAAATACAGAATGGTACCTAAGAGCAACAAAAATCCAATTAGAAGAATGGCTATAAGAGAACCGTATGACATTTTTTTCTGAGATTTATTATTCGATCGTGCAACAATCTGTGTGAGAATAAAGTAAAAATGGAAATCTTGAACACTATCATTCGTGAAGAGAACTTAATCATTGAACCTAAATACCTCCAAGAGTTAGATAACCTTAATACTGCTGTTTCCAGATTTGCTCACGCTCCAACTAGCAGTCACTATCAGAGATTAGCTGGTGTCATCAATACATATTTAGTATCCAAAAGATCCTCCAAAACCATAGAAGAGTATGTAGAAAGATACCGTAAAATCTTACATCCAGAAGTTGCAACATATATGACTAAACATGCTAAACAACTCAACCAATTACTCAAGAAATTAGATTCTTATAATTATCGCTTCTATTATACTGGTTCCCTTAGCATGTCTAATACATATTCTCTTAGAGATAGATTCGATGCAGAGCCTTCCGAAACGCCAATCCAAATCTATCTAAGAAATGCTATTCAAACACATTACAAGCATGGTATGTCTGATATTCAAAGATGTTGCACGGATCAAGCTGAAGGACTCTATTCATCTGCTACTCCAGCTCTAGTTAGTTCTGGTACCTCTAAAAATCAGACAGCTAGTTGTTATATCTTAGATGTGCAGGATAACATTGAATCTATTGCTGATAAGATCTTCAGGTGTACAGCCATTATTTCATCTAATGGTGGTGGTATCGGTATTAACTTAACTAAAATTCGTCACTCTGAGATAGCTGCTCGAGGTATGTCTAAAGGTGTTATTCCATTAGCTAGAATTCTCAATAAAATCATGCTGTATGCAGATCAGAGAAACACTAGAAAGGGAGCAGCTAATCTATGCTTAGCAGTCTGGCATATAGATGTAGAGGATTTCATCCAATTAACTCGTAAGACAGGTCACGTCAAAGAAGGATCTACCGAAACAGTAGTTGAAGAGCCTTTCGAAATGTTTACCACTGTTATGACTAACTGGCTTTTCATCCATAGAGCCATGACTAAACAGAATTGGACTCTCTTCTGCCCTTCTAAGGTTCCTAAACTTCATGGACTCTATGGTAAGGAATTCATCAAGACTTACTTAGAGTATGAGCAAGATCCAACCATACCAGCTCATGCTAAGAAAGTAGTTAAAGCCTCTGACTTAGCTAACTTGATCTTTAAAACACGTCTCAATACTGGAGGACCATATACCATCGATTCTGATTCTATCAACGCCAAGAATCCCTTAGGTGATAGATTTTACATTAATTGCTCTAATCTATGCTTAGAAGTTTTACAGTATACTACTGAAGATGAAATAGCGGTCTGTAATTTAGCTAGTATCTGTCTTCCAGCTATCATCAAGGATAAAAAATCTAATGATCTAGAATCCAATATCGATTGGGATAGGTTAGGTTATGCTGCTAGAGAACTGGTCCTCAATCTTAATAGGTTGATTGATAATAGCATGAATTCAGTGGAGCAAGCTAATGTAGGTGCTCATAAAAGAAGATCTTTAGGTATTGGGGTTCAGGGATTTGCAGATTTCTTATATCTCTTAGATTTGCACTTCGAGCATGAAAAGACTCGGTTGCTTAATAAGAAGATCTCAGCTTGTATCTATTGGAATGCCCTAGTTAAATCTGTGGATCTAGCCATTGAAACAGGTAAAACCTATGAAGGCTTTGAACATTCTCACGCTAAAGATGGTAAGCTCCAATTCGATCTGTGGAAGCAAGAGTATGAAACCTTAAAGGACTTAGGCTTCTTACAAACTCAACTTAGAAAACCTGAAGATGATACCCCTATCAATCCACAAGACTGGAACCAGAAAGCCATTACTCTATCTAATGATGAAGTGGTGGAACCAACATGGGAATCCCTCAAAGCTTTCATTCAAAGATATGGTCTTTATAATGCTCATGTAACTTGTCAACAACCTACAGCTACCACGTCTCTAATTAATAACAACTGTGAGATGAAGGAAGCTCCAACTCAAAACATCTATACTAGAGAATTGATGAAGACTGAATTTACTATTGTTAACTCTCATTTAGAGCGTGATCTTAGAGCTATTGGACTCTGGGATGCTGCAATTGCTCAACATGTTATCTTCAACAATGGTTCTATTTCTAACCTTGAAGCTTTCATCACAGAGCAAGGCTATCCTAATAATAATCCAGAACGTCTCAAATACCTCATCACTAAGTATAAAACCATGTATGAAATTAAGAACGCTGTCATGCTTCAGCTTACAGCTGATTCAGGTAGATATGTATGTCAGTCTCAAAGCACTAATCTATATTTCAAAGAACCTGATGTAAACAAGATCAAAGGAGGCTTCTTCTTAGCTTCAGGTTTAGGGCTTAAAACTACTTCATATTACACTCGAATGATGTCTTATACTACTCCAGCTTTCATTACTGAAAAATCTAAGACTTACATTTGTACTGATGAAGTATGTACCGCTTGTAGCATGTAAGCTATCAATGCTACAAGAAAAGATTTAATAGCATAAACAACTATGCTATTAAATGATGATAATCGTATACATAAAGTTACCCCTTAAATAAAAATGAGGGAATTAGAAGAAGAATATTGTAGCATAGTTAGGAACATCAAAGAATCCATTAAACATAGAAACTCTTATACCCTAGAGCAAGATATAAGAACTGCTCTAAAACTTATAAAACAACTGGATAACATCCTAGAACCAGAACTCAAGAAACGTCTCAAACTTTATAAGCAAGAAGTTCAAGAACTCCAACATCAAGCATCCAACATTTTACTCTTAGATGATGCAGAAATGCTAACCTTTGAGAGATCGATACCACATAAAGAACATAAAGTTAGATTAGTTACACCTCTAGAAGTCCAGAACGTAGAACTTAGCACTGTAGAATTAAATCCAACACCTAGAACTAACTATAGGAGTGCCTGTATTAAGTTATCCATTATTTTAGCTTTAGGCTTTGGATTGATTTCTACATCCCTAGTTGTGACATTACTCGTTTACTTCTTGCTACCTGTACCTAATCAATGAAAAAGGTAGATTAAAGTTATAACATCTCAATCGTGAGATGTTATATGTAAGTATAGATCAATGATGAAGGTGTTTTTGGACCTTCTATGTTATATTTTCCATGAACTTCAAAGGTTACTATAAACTTTTTCTAAAATCTATAAGCTTTAAGAACAAGATTTCATGATTTTTATCATAGATTGTCACAAAGAGCATGTTATTATAACACTACTGTAGTGTTATAATATTTCTTAACACGTTTTAAAACATTTATGCATTGATTTTCATAGTTTCATTGTTATATAAGCTTATAGATTCAGACTCCTTGGAGTTTTATATAAAACTCCAAGGAATCATGAAAAAATTATATAGACGGAAGGCTTCAGCCTTCCTTCGGAGCAGGAACAAGTTCCTGCGCCAACCTTTGAAGTTCATGAAAATATAACATAGAAGGTCCAAAAACATCTTTATAGTTACTTCTAGCTTAAATATAACATCTCTTCATTGAGATGTTATAACTTTGCCTCATCTATTTTCATGAACTTCTACACAGGAATGCAGGTTACATTCATATAAGATCCATTAGATATAACTATGCTTCCAGTTCCGTTGGGACAATCAGCAAGGATAGAAGTCATAAGAGATATTTTAGAGCCAGTAGGTAATATCCCCGACCATGAATAAGCAGTATTCAAGAAAACATTGAAGTTATTAGCGGTTATATTATAAGTGGAGACAGTGTCTACAACGGACTGAGCTCCAGATCCAGTATCAACTTGAAGGATAGTAGTAAAGTTAAGTTCGTTGATAGTGCCTCGATCAGGGAAAACACCATTGTTACCTTCAATCATACAATAAACACTTCCTGCTGAATTAAGAGTTAAAACTCCAGTTGAAGTATTTAAGGTTATATTATTGGATTTTACATTAGTTAAAACTACATTAAAGGTCTTAGCTGTAGCTGAAATTACACTTTGGGTACTCGGAGTGGAACCAAAATTACCATAAGTAGTTATACTGACTGTGCCTCCACCTGTAGGGCCTACTGGACCGGTGGGACCAGCACTCCCAGAACCCATAGTAAAAACTAAGATCAAAGCAACGATAGCTATAATAGCGGCTATGATTCCTACAATTAAAGATATCCAATCTACCATTTTTCTGATCCTGGGGGATTATTCACCTGTAACTCCAGAAATGTCTATTTACTGTGTTATATTACAACATAGTTCTGAGATTAATAGAGCACGAGAGATATTAAAGCAAGTCTATTGTGAAGAGTTAGGATGGGAACCACCAAAAACTAACCCTATCAACCATAGAGTTGAAGATGGAATGCTCAAAGATGATTACGATGATAAAGTCATATGGTTAGGAGCTTATGATGCCGATATCATGATTGGATGTGCTAGAGTATTTTTAGGTGTTAAAGGCACTCATGAAGTAGAGTTATTCGATCCTGATAATGAATTATTCAGTAAGTTACCAGATTCTTACATAGAGATTAATAGAATAGCTGTAGTTCCATCATATAGAAGAAGTAATGCCGTTAGGATCATTATGTCTTATGAATTTCAATTAGGCATGAAGTATAAAATGCCCATTCTAACTACTACAACTGTTACAAAGCTCATTAAAGATTTCGAAGGTATATTCTATCATGTAGGAACCATGAGATATTATCCTGAAGATGATGAAACTAATGTTTTAGTATGTTGGAAGCCACTTGATGGTTTTAATTATTGTCAGGAAAGGATCCACAGATCCTCTAAACTTTAGGTCTGAAATAATGGGATAGAGGAATCCCATTATTTAAAAATGTCTTCTGTTACTGCATCTATCATTACGGAGGAGCAAGAGATCCAAAGAGTTAAAACCAAGTTGTTGCCTACTTATACAGAAGAGATAGATTTTTTCATAAGTATTTATGATACACAACCTATAGGTGCTTGTATTATAACTAAGGAATCATCTAATGCTTATGGTACTCCTAAGACATATTTATTGGTTAAATCCTACTACATTATGCCTAAATATAATCATGAACTTACATATAATAAATTAATACGTATATTACTACAATTAGCTGTAATTTACGATACATGTCTCATAGCTCCATCTCTATTGTTTACGGAAGATAAAGACATAGGACTATTCAAGAAACTACATGGTTCCTCAGTTATCATTATATATGAACCTCTTACAGCCTTGAATAGATACTTTAGTACTAATCTAGAACTAGCCATAAAAGATATTCATCCTTCCTCTAATAGAGCATCAAAGCTTTAGTACTAAGATGAATAGGAAACTTTATATTCTTTTCCTAAAAGCCATGAATCGTATTATATACTATGAAGTAGACTTAGATCAGTATGACATTATCCAGCATGAAACTCAGCCATTCCAGAGTTCTAATGTTCTAGATGTAACATCGAAATATAGGGTTCATGTAATAGATGCTAAACAAGTATCGGATCCAAATTTCATCGTTCATGACGGAGCTCATTATTACACCTATGTGAAAGTTTCACCCAGAATGTCTAAGCTATAGATACTATTTTTAATAAATAATAGGTTAGGTTATAACCTATTATTTTTACATTGTTATACTATTATATTTGCTTGAATTGTCTTTGGAGGTTTTCTGGTATATCTCATTAATGTTTTCTATGATGCTTATGTTTCATGCATTGATGCCATAGATCTTGATAATACATGGAGATGAAGAATACAATAATAAAGACGTAGAAGAATGATAGAACATAAAGACGAAGCATATTCATACCTTGCTTATGACAGTAATAATAATAAATTAAAGCTAAAGGTATGGTAACTATAATAGTGACAATAAGAGCTCTACGCCATTCCACGGCCGAATAGAATAGTTTCACTCGCTCTTGAGTGGTTTGCTCTGGAGTCAGGTTGATATTACGTCTCCACCTGCTCTTGTTATCATGGACCCAATGGGAACAATGGGTAGTACAGTCTTGTGATTCCAATTCGGATTGGTATGCAACCACGAACCCTATGACCAGGATCAAGATTAGTAAAATAAAATATAGCATTTTTTGATACTGGTAAGTTGTCTTAATATATTCCGGCTCCACAAAAGATGATGGAATCGTTTTCGTTATCTAATTTCGATAATATGGTCTCTCAAGACTTGGACTATACCCATAAGAAGCTTCAGCCTTACGAGGTCAAGCTCAACCTGTCCTCTAGATTACCTGATTTTTGGCTCCAGTATTGCACTGAGGTAAATAACAATGAAAGTAGGGAGGAGCCATCTACTCTTTCATACGTTGAAAGAGGAAGTGACTATATGCATATCAATGTCACCATGGTCTTTAAGTATGATTTGGAAGATAGAATCGATTACAGTCCTACTTTTGTAGCTGTAGCTGTCTCAACCATTCAACGTACCATAGATGAGATATATGAGCTTCCACCTAGAGGAAGCCACGATGATATTGTTAAAAGAAGTCCTCTCTATTGTTGCGTCTTATATGGTGAGGATCAGTATCAAGATGATATGGGAGAATTTTGCCATGCTATCTCTTTTAGGTTTCCTAGATGTGTGGTTTCAACCAGCTCACAAGTAAGTATCTTCAGGAATAAGCTCATCGATAATCTTAGAAAGAACAATATCTTGCATTTCATTCCTATGTCCAAGAACACTTCTTTAGAATCTATTATCTGCACTACTCCACCTATGGGAGATTGTACCTTATATGGTAGTTCCGATAACAACATTAAAACCTGCTTTAGCTTTGAGAGCTTGTTGGGTGAAATTCCATTAGAGGATCTTAATTTAGATGAGGATGGCGTCTTTCCTATGCAAAATTATGCTCTAATCTTAGAGGAATGCGAATTATTTAATCCTAATATCCACGTAGATTGTACTAGATATGCATTTGATCCTCTGAACTTGCGTTATGATGTTACATTCTGGTTACCTATGATCTTAAGTGTTGGCTTCTTTAATGTCAGAACTAACGTTAGAAAGTTAAGTCCTCAAGCTAATACTAATAATCATGTTTCAGCTGCTCCAGTTCAAGCTCCTCACTCCGATACAGATGTCTCCATTGCTCAAAGCTTGATCGGTTTAATTCAAAAGCGTTCAGTTGAAGATTGGATTATCATAGGTAAAGCTCTTTATAATTCTTGGTATGATCCTATCTTCAAAGGTAAGAGAGGTCTTAACTCTGAACTGGATAGAAATCTAGAATCTATAGCTTTAAGTGTCTGGAAGTCAGGTCTGCTAAGATGTGAATATAATCCAGAGGAATTCTTGGACATGTGGGATGGCTTCAATCACGATAACAACTTCACCGTCAGAACTATTGCTTGGATGGCTAAACAAGATTCACTAGAGAACTTCCAATCTTGGACTCATCAATGGCTCCAAAATCCTATCAAGAGAGCGGTCGAAACTAGTAAGAACAATGATCATATGGCAGTTGGTAATGTATTTTATCGATGCTTCTGGCTTGAATATGCATATGTTGAAGGTCTAGGTAAAGGATCTGACAGATGGTATAGATATAAAGATCACCATTGGAGTTCTATCAGTGAAACCGAAATGAAAGAACCAGTCCTAAGATTCAGAGAGCATATTGAACAGTCTATGACTACTATGGTTACACAAATGCATGAATGCAGAGATCAAAACAAGAAGGATCTACTCAATAACCAAATTAAATTAGCTACAGAACTCTACAATAAGTTAGGTGTGGTTGCTTGGATCAAGAATATCATTAGTGCAGCTAAAACCTTCTTCATTATACCTAACTTTGAGAGATTAGCTAATAATAACAAGAACATCACTGGAGTTCGTAATGGAGTCATTGAAGTTAATGAAAAAGAAGCCTTCTTTAGAAGCGGTAGGCCTGAAGACTACATTACTAAATTCACTAATGTAGCTTATGATCGTAACTTACATCAAGAACACAAGTTAGTTAAAGATTATTTAAAGTTTATCTCGGAAGTATATCCTGATAAAGAATTAGTAGATCTTATGCTTAGATTCTTCAGTTCCTTACTCTTAGGTGTTCCATCTAAATTCTTCTATATCTGGACTGGTGTTGGAGACAATGGTAAATCTACTATGGTTAAACTCTTAAATGCTACTCTAGGAGATGATTATGTAGCTAACATTCCTCCAACCTTTATCACCATGAAACGAGGTAATAGTTCCAATGCTTCACCTGAACTTGCTGCATTGCGTCACTGTAGGTTAGTAGTTATTCAAGAACCTGATGAAGGTGAACAGCTTAAAGCTGGTAAAATCAAAGAAGCTACTGGTGGTGATAAGATTAGAGCTAGAGCCTTATTCGAGAATGGAGGTCCTATTGATCCAACATACCAAATAGTCTTACAATGTAATACCATTCCAGAAGCTAAGAAAGAACAAGCCATGACTAATCGTATCATGATTATTCCATTCCTCTCGGTCTGGATGGATCAATCTAAGATGCCTCCAAAGGAACAGTGTGAAAGAGAGAATATCTTTAAGAAGGATCCAACCTTCATGTCATCAGTCCAAAAGTTCGCTCCAGCTTGTCTGTATATGATGGTAGAATACTTCAAAGAATTCAAGCTCAATCCTATCTCAACTGTACCTCAAGTAGTAACAGAACATACCAATTCATACTGGGCTAAAGTAGATGTATTCAGTAGATATCTCCATGAACGTATTGCTTGGATCTATATGGATAGAACTGCAGGAGAACAAGAATCTTACACTAAAGATCTTAATCGTTCCCTAGATCCTAATGTAGCCTTATCTCAGTATGACATCTACTCTGACTTTGTAGCTTGGTTCAAGGAAACTGGAAGAAATGGTAGAGCTGGTGGTGAAATCCCCATCTATGATAGAGTGGTTGAAGAATACTCTAAAATCTTCGGAGAACCTGGTTATTATGGATGGCCTAGTCTCGGCTTGAGGGCTGCTAGATCCAGCAATAACAATGCAGCAAACATGTAAGATATGAGTAAAAGCGTAATATAATATCAAGAGTTCTTGATATTATAGCATCTGTATATAAAATATGTCTAGATTTGCAGATTTAATGAGAGAATGCAACACTAAAGTTATAGAACGCATTAAGTTGCTCAACTCTATGACTGAAAGTCATAGGGAGGATCATTACTTATTCCAGATCAAGAATGAGAATTTAATTCAAGCTGTAAGTACTATAAGATGTGCTCTAAATCATGGAGATATTAAACCTAATTTTATTTATCTTATACAAGGTTGTGAATTTACATATAAAGATATAGTAGAATGTTTAATTACAGAGAGGTTATGTAATGTTGAAAGTGATAAAGATTTATATGTAGAGCTTATGGTATTACAAGTATTAGATGCAACAGATAGAGATGATATTCTTAAGGCAACGTTCAAGAAGTATAGAGGCTTAAGAGATAAAATCTATGATTATTATGTTCTAAAATTCTATAAGGACTCAGATCATGAAGTGATACAATATATGTTAAGTTTCTAGGCTAAAATATAATACCAAGGATCCTTGGTATTATATGAATATTGCTTATTTAATCCATCTTGCTGCCATATCTGCTAGATCATAGGTTGCTCCAGGCACTGCTTTAGAATCCTTAGTTCGTTCAGCTATAGTATATTTAATGCTCAAACGAACTAAAGATTCCATGGCTCTCCATACATAATTAAGGTTGAGATCTTCATCTGGAGTTCCTTGTTGCTTGAGACGTTTATCAGAGAGTTTCATGAGTTTCACTACTTCAGCCATCTTATGACTGTTAATGATACTTAAAATTAAATCTCTCATGGAATCGTCTATCTTAATAGAGTTAATGACTAACTCTACATTAGAGCAAATAAAAGACTCATCATGTTCAGCTACCTTGTCCCAATACTTGTGAGTCTCATTAGCATAGTATTTAATCATGTTCTCTGGGTTCATACGCTCTAAGGCAAAAGAAATCATGTTAAAGATGGCAGGTTCAACCGGAGGGTTGGAAGATTCTGCACAAATATCTCTTAGGGTTTCTAAAATAGCTCTGCAGTTGTTGACAAACTTTGAATCGAATCTTTCACTCATCGTTATTTTTTACTATAACTTCCTTGCCTTTAGTGAAAATGTCAGGTTTAATATTTTTAGAGTTTCAAGATCCAATCAATCAAGTAGCTAAAAGAGTATCCAGACAGGTATACTCAACTATGGGTGTATTTTATACTAATTATTTGACCGAAACACCATCTATTGAGGTCTTCATTCCTAAGATCTACTCCGATAATGATCCTTTGATCGGAACTAATTTAGATTTCTATAAGAATCATCCATTAGTTACTAAGCTTTCCTTATCCTATATTAGAGATGCTTACAAGAAGGATTTCCTCAGTACTTTTGCTGTTCTAAGGGCTTCAGTCATTACACCATCAACAGATGAACTCTTAGATTTATTCATGGGTATTGGATCTGAAAACACCATTAGCTATAAGAATACAGGTGTGGGTTTCGTCAACAGTATCATCAAGCGTGTAGGCTTGAGTTCTAAGTTCCAAAAGTCTAATGCTGGATCGTTAGATTATCAAGAGAAGGAAGAAACCAACCTCTTGAAGACCGATCTCATCATTGAATACATGAGAGCCTTCAAATCTCAAATACCTGTAGGTGATAGTAACTTCCTACTTTGCTCTTATCTATTACCTAATGAAGTTTTTGAAGCTCCCATTGATATAGCTTTACCTTCTAAGAATCCATCAAGCTATGATATGAAAGTGTTCCAACAGAAGATGGTTTCCCTATCTGAGACTTTCATCACTAAGATGAGCAACAATTCCATCTATAATCGTGATTTCGTTAAGACAGTCATCAGCAGCTTCAAGAATGTTCAAGAGGAACAGAAACGAGCTAAAAGACTCTTAGAAGCTGTAATTCAAAAGCTCAATACCAATTCTAATAACTCTATCATGTCAGAGATACTTAACAATGATACTTTAACTTGGGACAAGATGATGGAAATGGGTAAGAATCTTCAAGATGGATTAGATCTAATGAACTTAGTTACCGGTAATGAACCGGTATTGAATTCGACACTACCTGTTAAACCAGTTCTATCTTATAATCTTAAGGTTGAAGTAGATAACAAACCTACAGCTTTGCAAATCTTCCTTGAGAGTATGACTAAATTAGTTACTGAAACTCATCAAAGCTTTAATGATAAACATACAATTCCAGAAATTCATTGGGGTGAACTAATAACTTATTTAAACATGATCTTACTTCAAGCTAAGATGTCAACCATTGAAGTTCCTCAAGTTAAACCAGTAGAAGCATTGGTTACCTTTGATCCATCCAGCCAAATCAACTTAGAGCTAGATTCAGGTAAGCATGTAACCATAACTAACCAAAAGGGTGATGAAATCCAACTCAAACAACTTAGTACATCTGATCTCCACAATTTGAACTCAATCTTAGATGTTATGGCAGGTCCTGATTTCCGTTTAGATCATGTTAGATCAGTCATCACCAAACTTCTATCCAAGAGATAAATAGGGAACAATACATATAATATCTTACAATGAAGATATTATATTAACATAACTCTTTATATTAGTTCTGTATTAACTGGTTTAGAGTTTATGCCAGTTGCCACAATAGAAGACAAAGGTGGCATGCTTACATGATTCAACTTCGAATTCATGTTTACGACAATGTGTCTTAACCTTGATAGGTTTACGATATTCATTAACCACGATGATTTGATGGAAGCAATGATCACATTCTTCAACTCTTGGAAGGATAAGTTCTTTCTTGACTTTAACTGCAACTAATCCAGTCTTAAGGGAGATTTCATATTCATGTCTACGTTCATGATCGTGTTCATGATGATGTTTGTCTTTCTTATGATGTTTATCCTTACAATCTAAGCAAACTACATCTAAACAACAGCATGGACCTGTGGCTCCGGTACTTCCAGTTGCTCCTGTGGCTCCGGTAGCGCCAGTACTTCCAGTTGCTCCTGTGGCACCTGTTGGGCCTGTGCTTCCAGTACTTCCAGTAGCGCCTGTGGCTCCAGTTGGACCAGTACTTCCAGTAGCGCCTGTGGCTCCAGTTGGACCAGTACTTCCAGTAGCGCCTGTGGCACCGGTAGGTCCTGTTGGACCAGTACAACCACAACAATCATTATTTCCAGTACAACCACCACATGGAGGACAAGGTCCAGTGAAACCAACACACATACATTCACTGACGTTATCAGCATCAACGTTAACGACTCTGGAATCTCCTGTACCAACTGGATCACCAAGTGCATCTACGAGTTGGACTGTGATGGTGTGAGTTCCTGAAGTATAAATAGAGAAGAAGATTGGTCCGCACAAGCTGAAGATATCAGCATGAGTATCAATACCATCAACTAGAACTTGAATGTGATTACCGCATTGGTTAAGGAAGAAGTTACAGACGAATAAATCTAATGGGAAACATCTACCCAACTGAGCGTTTTGAGTTGGGAAGACGATAGAGACATAAGGATCTTGACCTGGCAGGCAGGCGCATTTAAGATTGGAATGAGAATCGCAATCAGAGCAAACTCCAGACATTTATGTCCTATGAAAAAATAAGAAAAAAGAATTTTTTAACCCATGAGCTCGATATCATGTATAGGAGAAAATGGAATAGTTTTCCCACAATTCATGGAATTGTGGACTCAAACTACCTTTTGCTGGGATTACTACTATAATTTAATGTTTAATACGGGTGGAAGGCCTGAATATAATCCAGATACACTTAATATAGTTCAGGCAGATTTCAATACACTTTTAACTAATTATCTTAATGCTGGATTTGCATTGACCCAACCTGGCGATCCGAAGTATAATAGCTTTCAAGAAGTATTATTACAAATATGCAATCGATATCCAGGTTCATGTCAAACCTTTCTAGAATCCTGGTGTCCAGCTAATACAGATGCTAATGCTATGGCATCCAATACCGGACTCACTAATTTCTGTGGCTGTTATGTTAAAAATTCATCATTCGATGTGACCCAGCAGTGTCAATCCTTATGTCATAGAGTCTCTACAGTTAAATTACCTGATGGCTTAGGAGGGCTTCAGCAATGTACCGATAATGTATGTATCATAGATAACGTATCTATTACTGCTGCTCAGACTGATACTCGTAGCACTAATGTTTCCTTCACTCAAGTATGTAGATGTCCTGCTGGTCAATGTAAATGTATATTATCTGATACTAACTTCTATGGTCTCGTAGGTAATGTATCTTTCAAGCAAGTATGTGGCGAAGGTTCTACTTGCTATGCGGTTACTAATAATCCAAATCAAGCACCTACTGAAATAGCCTGTCCTCCTGTGGTCTTACCTCAAAACTCTGATGTTGCTAATGACTTCTCTGTATGGCTTCCATGGGTTATAATTATTGTATTGGTAGCAATAGTCTTCCTCATCATGATATTGTAAGAACATGAAAGAATAAATAATTGGATTATACCATCCAATTATTTCTATTTATTCTTTATTAAATGTTAAGTCAAGAGGATTATAATCGTTTGACTGCTCAAACTCCGAGTAATAGTACTGTAACATCTAGACCCACCGTAACAACTAGAAGGCCAACGATTGTTCCACAACCATCAAGACCTACAGTTAGACCTAGGGTTATTCCTCAATCTAATATAGTATCGCAACCAAGAGTTACAGCATCTGCGCTATCTGTTTCTGATGCATCTCCTAATGCTCAAGTTAAGGATTTCTTATACCAATATGAACCTCAAGATTCTCCTCACTTCCAGAGATACATAACAGGTAAGTATGAATTTAGACAATTAGCTTCGGATGTTAGAGAACCTATTCCTAAGCGAGGAGATAAATTTAAACATCAAGAGTTAGTCCTACGTTTCATGAAAGCCTATGATAGATTGCTTATGATTCATGATACTGGTACTGGTAAAACTTGTTCTGCTTTAGGTCCAGCTGAATCTTTCAAGAGAGAGTGGATAGATGCATCTATTGATTATACCCAAACTTACCTTAACGGGCAGCCGGGTAATATTAATCAAGTCATCATCTTCACCAAGAGTGAAACCCTAGAGAAAGAATTTAGGCAGCAATTAGTATGTAAATGCACTAGTTATGAAACCTATGAACAGAAGATCGAAAGAACTAGACCAGGTAAAGGTGCCACCAAAGCTATCACTAATAGACTTAAATCGTTCTATAAATTCGAGCACTATAGATCCTTTGGTAATAGAATTTCAAAGCAAACTAAGGAAGGAACTAAAATAGCGCTCAAAGAACTCTATGCTAATTCGCTAATTATTTGTGATGAAATTCAAGATCTCATCACAGGTGATAGGGATGTATCTCAAGAGGAGAAGGAAGACGACAAGAGTGCCTATGCAGCTCTTTATACTCTATTTCATGAAGTACCTGATATCAAAGTTATGTTGATGTCGGCCACTCCTATGATCGATAAAGCTAATGAAATCATTCCAGTCATGAACTTGATCTTACCTTTAAATCAACAGTTAAGTACTAGTTTAAATTTAAACACTGTAACTTTAGAGCAGTTAGAACCTTACTTTAGAGGTAAGATTTCATTCGTTAGAGGATTAGATACAGGTGCAGTGGTGGAATATCAAGGTCAAGATGTAGCTAAAGGTTATCACACTGTAGTCTACCCATCTCAAATAACAGGTATCCAAAAGCAAGTTTATGAACAGGTAACTAACCAACGAGATTCCTTTGAGTCGGCATCCAGACAAGCCTCTATGTTTGTGTTTCCAGATGGTTCCCATGGTATCACTGGATTCAAGAGATATATTAAGCCTAAAGTAGGTGGTTGGTATGAATGGATTAATGATTCCATACTCTTAGAACAAGGTATCACACCTCTAATCTCTAACATCAGAGATACTAATGATCTCAAACAATACTCTGCTAAATATGCAACCATGATTCAGCTAATTAATGAGCAACCAGGAAGTCACTTTGCTTACTTTGATTTTGTTCAAGTAGGTACTAATCTCTTCGGTATGTTGTTGGAACTTTTTGGCTTTGAAAGATATGTAGGTAATGAAAGTTCCTTTAATAAGACATCTGAAGGTGGTAAGATTAAGTATTGTTCTGCTAGCTCTGATGAAGGCTCTATCAATATACGACCTAAAATAAGATATGCTGTTATCACCTCTGAAACCAGTGAGAAGAGTAGAGCTAATATCTTGGAACTCATGAATAGTCCACTCAACATTGATGGAGATTACATTAAGGTGCTTCTAGTATCTGAAGTTGGTAAAACTGGTATCAACGTTAATAACATTAGAACTGGACATTTAGCAGGCCCAGCTTGGAATTACTCTAACACATATCAAGCTCTAAGTAGATTTATTAGAGCTACTTCTCATGTTAATTTGGTGGAAAGGGAAGCAGAAAGGTTAGGCATTCCTATCTCTGAAGTTAAAGTTCCAGTCCATATTTATCAGCATTGTATTGTAGATCCCTCGGATGCCATGGATACCATAGATATTTCAATGTATAAGGCATCTGAAACTAAAGATCATAGCATTAGAAGAATCATGAGATTTATGAAACAATGTGCTATCGATTGTCAAATCCATTCTAAACGTAACATCAGACCTAATGATAAGGATGGTTCTGCAGTTTGTGACTATCAATCATGTAATTATGTATGTGTAGATCCAGCTCCAGATACTATTGATTATTCCTCCTATAATACTATCTATTCTCACGATGAAGTTAACAAAGTCATAGGATCCATTAAACTCTTCTTTAGGGAGAATTATTCTACTAAATATGAAGATCTAATTGCATGGCTTAGAACTCGATACTCTCATGATGATAAAGAAATTAAGTTTTTAACTGATAGAGCTCTGAGATCCCTCATCGATAGAAGAACTGTAGTTAGAGATAGATACAACTTCCAAAGCTATATTCAAGAGGATGGTGATAAGCTTTACCTTCAAAGAGACTTTCCAACTACCTCTAGGGATTCTTCCTTAGATCTGTACGCTTCAAACATCATAGGAGTTAAATCTTCAACCTTAGATGCTTATGTCCGTAAGTTCATGTCCCAAATACCTCTAGATGTTGAAGCTAAAATTAACAGCACCACAGATCTAATCCAACTCTTCATTTATTTGCATTCTTTAGATATAGATCTTCAAGCTAAAATCCTAGAGAATGCTATGATGAAATATTGCATCCAATACAGTGAAGATCCTAAGTACGAGCTCATCATTAAATGTTACGCATTCGATATCTATTGGTTCAATGAACCGCTCAAACAAATAGAAGAGCAGAAGAGCCAGATCTCCTCAGAGAAGTACGCCAAAGCTACTAAAGCTGGTAAAGGTATAACCAAGAAAGTTAAGCTAGGTGCTACAGCTCCAATACCTGTTCAAGGTAACATGGTCTATCTACACACTGTTAGAATCCATCAAACCGGAGGAGTTCAATATACAGCTACGGCCACTAAAACCAAGCTTTTTAACAAGATTCGTGTCATGAGAGGTGAAGATGGCTACTTCCATGACATTGAAGCTTATGAACTTCCTATCTACTCAGATCTAGTAGTTAAAGAAAAGGACAAATACTATCTCAAGTTCAAACAATTCGATATCTATGGTATTTATGATACTTATACTAACATGTTCCGTATTATAGATGAAAGAATTACCATTTCTGGTGACAAGAGGCGTGAAAATCGTGGTAAAGTGTGTAAGACATGGCCTTATATGGATGTCATTGATGTCTCAGCTCACATTGGAAGTAAAATGCCTCTAATACCTAACATCTCAGAACAACAGATGAGACAGTTACTCCACGAAAGAAATTTAGACACTTCCTCTCTATCCTCTAATGAAATTAAGTATTACTATGCATATGAATATGCACGTACAGACGTTCCAGGTATTTGTGATAATATCTTAGAGAAATTCATAGAAGAAGGAGCTCTAGCCTTCGAATAAAAGATTCAATGAAGACATAAAAAGTTATAACACCTCAATGAAGAGGTGTTATATGTAGGAGTATAATAGCAGTGAAGGTGTTTTTGGACCTTTCATAGTATTCTTTTCCATGACTGTTATAGGTTCTACATAATTTTTTCTAAATTATATAAGCTTTATACTTCATTGAAGCTCATGATTTTTATCATGAATGTTATTATACTATCACTGTGATAGTATAATATTAGAGTGATAGTTTTAAGGACTTCATACATTGATTTTTATAATTTCATTGTTATGTAAGCTCATAAATTTTAGAAAAAAATTATTATACCCTATGAAGTTCATAAAATGTATTGCATTATGCCTCTATGTTTACATATATTATCTCTTCATTGAAATAATATAACTTTCTTGTGTCTCTTTTTCATGACCTTTGTTGTATAAAAAGGTCCCTACTTATTTTATAAAAATATAACAGCTTTAATGAAATTTTTTAGACCTTTGACACCTTCTTTAGACCTTTGACACCTTCTTTAGACCTTTGACACCTTCTTTAGACCTTTGACACCTTCTTTAGACCTTTGACACCTTCTTTAGACCTTTGACACCTTCTTTAGACCTTTGACACCTTCTTTAGACCTTTGACCATAAATGTTTAACTAAAGCTATCATGTTTTTATAAAAATAAGTAGGTACTTTTTATACAACAAAGGTCATGAAAAAGAGACACAAAGGTCATGAAAAAGAGACACAAAGGTCATGAAAAAGAGACACAAAGGTCATGAAAAAGAGACACAAGAAAGTTATATTATTTCAATGAAGATATAATATATGTAAACATAGAGGCATAATGCAATACATTTTATGAACCTTTCTATGATATTTTTTATGAACTTCATAGGGTATAATAATTTTTTCTAAAATCTATGAGCTTATATAACAATGAAACTATAAAAATCCATGTATGAAGTCCTTAAAACAAGTTAAGAAATATTATACTATCACTGTGATAGTATAATAACCTACTATTTAGAACAATAACACATGAAATTTCATGATCTTTGTGTCTTAAAGCTTATAGATTCAGACTCCTTGGAGTTTTTATATAAAAACCCCAAGGAATCATGAAAAAATTATTGGCGGAAGACTTAAGCCTTCCTCCGAAGGAGAAACAAAGTTTCTACGCCTAACTCTATGAAGTTCATGAAAAAATCATCATTGAAGTTCCAAAAACACCTTCATGCTTGATTCAAGCTGAAATATAACATCTCAATGAAGAGATGTTATAACTTTCATGCCTAGGTCTTCTTGAAACCTAAATGAAAAAATAATATCCTCTGATAGGGATCAAATGAACTACGGCATAGTAACGGAGTATAAATGTACTAAGAACGGAAGCGATTGGATCAGAGAGTTTAAAGTGGTAAATCCTGAAACTAATGTATGTTATAGGTGCAAAACGCAGTTATATTTACCTTTGATGGTTTCGGACATTATACTCTTCAACGAAATGGAACAGCTAAAACCTAAAGAGCTCAACAACATTTTATATCCAGCTTTTGTTAGGTTAAACCCTGGGTGGGATTTTACTAACACATATATCAAGCCAGCTCTCAAGAAACATCCAGCATCATGCGTTAGTGTTTATGATTATTTATGCATGAAAACTAACTCCACCGATCCGGAAACTTTAGTTCAATGGGTAGAAGAGATGGTTAGGTGGTCAGATAAGGGTAAAACCTTCGAAGATACTTTAGAGCTCTTCGAACCTAAAGTGCTAGATACTCTGCTTTCATGGTTTAAGCGAAATGTATGTATTAGAAAGTTTAAATTGCTCAACTTAACTAATGAAGAAATTAGAGAGCTATTCCTATGTCATGATCAAGCAACCTATGAACTTTATAGGTTAGTATTTGAAAATCCTTATTATGCTTATCCTGCTGGGTTTCAAGCGTGTTTAAAGATAGCTTCTATAGTTAACTATAAACCCACGGCTGAAGATATAGCTAAAGGTCAAGCTATAGTTGACCTATATAAATATGTTAAGGATAACGGTTGGACCTGTATTTCAGAGCAATATGCTTCAGAACTTGTGGCTCAAAACAAGGGGTATTATTCGGAAACTTATGGTTTGAAATGGTTAGGACAGTTTATTTATTTTCCTATAACATATAGGGTAGAAACAGCTATAGCTAAATGGTTTAAGAAACAATTAGAGTTCAAGGCTTTGGGGCTGAGATCTGATAATCCTACCATTCAAAGGGTGTTTGATAGCTCCATCAGCATTATGGTAGGTGAAGCAGGTACTGGAAAGACTACTCTTATTGCCTTAATCATAGAGCAACTAGTGAAACAAGGAATAGGATATCATGTTTGCTCCTTTACAGGTAAAGCAGTTCAAAGAGCTATGCAAGTAGCTAATGCAGATAGTAAGAACTTCACTACTATTCATAGATTATTAGCTATGAAAGAGCTAGACTTTCAATTCCTAATCATAGATGAAGTTAGTATGGTTTCTATGCCTCTATTCTATCAACTAGTAAACAAACTTAAAGCTAAAGAAGTTCAGGTTCTTATGGTAGGAGATCCTAATCAGTTAGAACCTATAGAGTGGGGACATTTATTAGAGACTATTGTACACTCTGAAAGCCTAAAACCTAACATAATTAAGTTAACTACTAATTACAGACAACAAGCTAATGGACTTCTAGATGCCGTTAGAGGTATCTTAAATTCTAATGCTAACGTGTATAACTCTTCAGATCAAACCTTTACATTAATGCCTTGTATGAATGAAGTTATGTATACAGAAGTAGTTAATACAGTGGCTAAGATTAAATCTTTACATCCTAAGGATAAGATCATGATTGTTTGTCCCTACTTATTCTATCTTAAACGGATCAACTCTGATGTTAGATATTTGCTTAGGGATAATAGGTTTCCAGATCAAAGCGTTACAGATACCTGGGGAACCGACTTTCACCTAGGAGATAGAGTTATGCTAACAGAGAATGATGAAGCAGGTATTGTTTTCAATGGAGATGAAGGTGTCGTTACTGCTATAAACAATGAAACTATAAGAGTTGGATGGGATAGAACTGGAACTCATAATCTCTTCAGCTTAAATTCAGAGTTTGACTATGAAGAGATGTCTTTATCCCTCTTTGGATCTGGTACTAGTCGTAAAGCTAAATCCACTAAACTCTTGCAAATATCTTATGGTATAACCTGCCATAAATCTCAAGGTTCTGAATGGGATAGTGTAATCTTTGCTCTACCTTATCGTAAGGGTAATCAAGAGTTTGTGAATAAAAGAATGATATATACAGCTCTTACAAGAGCTAAGAAATCTGCCTATGTAATAGGTGACATCAAATGCTTCAAACAAGCTGTTAGATCTGATCCTGTTATGACATCTACCCTACTTCCCTACCACATAGATCAGGTTTCTAAGGAATAACGAAGTATATAAATAATAGCATAGAAAGTTATGCTATTATTCCTTAAAAATATATTATTATTATTTCATCAAGCTATAAGGATTTTAATAAAAATGTTTTTATCGGATCGATGTTAAAATGGCACCTGTTATTCCAGTTTATATTATAGCCAATGGTGATCCTAAATCGGATCACGTAGCTAAACTTATAGCGCTATTCGATAGTGATTTCTTCACAGTTACAGTTGTGCAATCGGATGATCATCTTTCGGCTAAAGATAGAGAACGTAAAGCATTTATTTATTCTTTCACTAACGCTCAAGAGATCGCTCCAGACGAACCATGTATTATCGTTAAAGATTGTATGTTCAGTAACCTCTCAGCTTCAGACATGTTAAGTTTGATCCAAAATATCATTAACTCTAATTTGGCATGGGATTTAGTTTACTTAGCTAGATATTTAGATAAATGTAATGGTAGTATAGTTC
>Ga0306923_10000383_pt1 | contig 34095 bp, 25 predicted proteins | sample sta12Can44000108_FD_203841 | JGI IMG/M metagenome (GOLD analysis project Ga0306923, IMG submission 203841) | Lab enrichment of tropical soil microbial communities from Luquillo Experimental Forest, Puerto Rico - statanox.12C.anox.44.000.108 (v2)... | ecosystem: Environmental > Terrestrial >... | reverse complement strand
GCCGACGCATTCGTACCTGAAGATGCTCTACAAATACCCACAGGCTGAGTATCCGTACGCGCGCCTCGTCGAAGAGAACCGGCGTCGCGGCAACGGGCAGCCGGAATTTGAGCTCATCGACAGCGGGCTCTTCGATGCGGACCGCTATTTCGATGTGTTCATCGAGTATGCGCAGGCGGAGCCCGGCGACATTCTGCTGCGGATCACGGTCGAGAACCGTGGATCTGAGAGCGCACCGATTCACGTATTGCCGCAGCTCTGGTTCCGCAATACCTGGAGCTGGAAAGCCGGCGGGCGGCGCCCCGTGCTCGAGCAGGTGGCGCCCGGGCTCGTGCGCGCGGAACACCCGCGACTTGGCGTCTATTACCTGCACACCGACGGGGATCCGGCCGAGCTGTTGTTCTGCGAGAATGAATCGAACAGCCACCGGCTGTGGAACGAGTCGCCACAACCGGGCTACTTTAAAGACGGGATCCACGAGCGTGTCGTCCGTGGTGACGTTGCGGCCGTCAATCCGGCGCGGCGCGGCACCAAGGCAGCGGCCTGGTATTCGCAGGAAGTGCCTGCCGGCGGCAGGATTCAGATCCGCCTGCGCCTGAGGCGGCGGGTGCGCAGCGAAGCCTTCCGCGACTTCGACGCGCTCTTCAGCCTGCGCCTTCGGGAAGCCGACGAGTTCTACGCGCAATTGCAACAGGGCATGCAGTGCGAGGACGCGCGGCGCGTGCAGCGGCAGGCGTTCGCCGGCATGATCTGGAGCAAGCAATTCTTCTACTTCGATGTCGCCGAGTGGTTGCGCGGTGATCCCGCGCAGCCGCCGCCACCGCCAGGGCGGCGTCACGGCCGCAACAGCGACTGGGAGCACCTCAACAACGCCGACATCATTTCGATGCCGGACAAATGGGAGTACCCGTGGTACGCCGCCTGGGACCTGGCATTCCACTGCATTCCACTCGCGCATCTGGACGCCGAGTTCGCCAAGGAGCAGCTCGTGCTGCTGACGCGCGAGTGGTACATGCACCCAAACGGCCAGATCCCCGCTTACGAGTGGGCATTTGGCGATGTGAATCCACCGGTACACGCGTGGGCGGCGTGGCGGGTCTTCCAGATCGACCGTAAGCAACGCGGTGATCATGGCGACCTCATGTTCCTCGAGCGTGTGTTCCACAAGCTGATGCTCAATTTCACCTGGTGGGTGAACCGCAAGGACGCCGAGGGCCGCAATGTCTTCCAGGGCGGCTTCCTCGGGCTGGACAACATCGGCGTATTTGACCGCAGCAGTCAGCTGCCGACTGGCGGACACATCGATCAGGCTGACGGCACGAGCTGGATGGCGATGTACGCGCTGAACCTGATGCGCATCGCGTTGGAGCTCGCGCAACACAACCGGGTTTACGAGGACATTGCTACCAAGTTCTTCGAGCACTTCCTGCACATCGCCGAGGCCATGAGTCACATCGGCGGCGCCGAAGGCGGCATCGGTCTATGGGACGACGAAGACAAGTTCTTCTATGACGTACTGCATCTGCCAGATGGCAGCATGCAGCCCCTCAAGGTCCGCTCGATGGTGGGCCTGATTCCGCTCTTTGCCGTGGAAACGCTCGAGCCGGAGTTGCTGGAGAAGGTGCCCGACTTCAAGGGGCGCCTGGAGTGGTTCCTGGCCAATCGTCCCGGACTTTGCTCCCTGGTCTCACATTGGAACGTGGAAGGTCGCGGCCACCGCCGCCTGTTGTCGCTGCTGCGCGGCCATCGGATGAAGAAGCTGCTCAAGCGGCTTCTGGATGAGACCGAGTTCCTGTCACCGTACGGGGTGCGAGCGCTGTCGCGTGCCCACGAGCAGGCACCTTACGTCTATCGCCACAACAGCATGGACCTCACGGTGCGCTACCAGCCGGCGGAATCTGACAGTGGACTTTTCGGCGGCAATTCGAACTGGCGCGGTCCGATATGGTTTCCAGTCAATTTCCTCATCATCGAATCGCTGCAGAAGTTTCATCACTACTATGGCGATGACTTCCGCGTCGAGTGCCCGACCGGCTCAGGGCGATTCAGCACGCTCAACGAGGTAGCCAATGAGCTCGCCAGGCGCCTTACGCGTCTGTTCCTCGGCGACGAACAGGGCCATCGGCCGGTGCACAGCATGAACGAGCGCACGCTCAGAGATCCGCACTTCCGCGACTACCTTCTCTTCTACGAGTATTTCCACGGCGACAGCGGCCGGGGTGTGGGCGCTGCGCATCAGACCGGCTGGACCGGGCTGGTTGCGAAGTTGCTGATGCCCCGCTACAGCGCCGAGATACACGCCACAGAGAGCGCCCCGCGACTGACGGCAGAAGCTGGCGCAACGCAGCAGCCGCCAAGCGCAGACCAGGCCCGTCGCCGGCGACAACTTCATTCAACCCCTTAGATCCACGAGGCTCACCGATGGACACCCCGACCTGCTATGCCCACTTGCCGAAGCCCGTCATGCCGCGGGTACCACCCCAGAAGCTACTGCTCGGACAAAAGGCACTGGTGACCGGCGCGAGCTCGGGTATCGGACGCGCTATCGCCCTGTCGCTTGGCGATGCCGGCGCCGATGTCGTCGTCAATTATGTGAGCGGCGAGGACAAGGCCGAAGCTCTCGCGCAGGAGATCCGTGCCAAGGGCGTGCAGGCGCGCATTTTACGTGCCGACGTGTCGGATGAGAGTGAGGTGCGTTCGATGTTCAGCGCGATGCTGGAAGAGTTCGGCACCGTGGACATCCTGGTCAACAACGCGGGGTTGCAGCAGGACGCTCCGTTCCACGAGCTCACGCTCGCCCAATGGAATAAGGTCCTGGCCGTTAATCTCACCGGACAGTTCCTGTGCTCGCGTGAAGCCGTGCGCGAGTTCATGCGTCGCGGCGTGCGCCGCGAAGTATCGTGCTCCGCCGGCAAAATCCTGTGCGTCAGCTCGGTGCACGAGGTGATCCCGTGGGCGGGTCACGTCAACTATGCCGCTTCCAAGGGCGGCGTCATGCTCATGATGAAAAGCCTCGCCCAGGAAGTGGCACCCTACCGCATCCGCGTCAACTCGATCTGCCCGGGTGCCATCCGCACACCCATCAACATGCAGGCGTGGGACACGGCCGCCGCGTATACCGAGCTGTTGAAGCTCATTCCCTACAAGCGCATCGGCGAGCCCGAGGAGATCGGACGTGCCGCGGTGTGGCTGGCGTCCGACTATGCCGATTACATCCACGGCGTCAGTCTGTTCGTCGACGGTGGCATGACGCTGTATCCCGGCTTTGAGACCGGCGGCTGAGAGATGGCGACGACAATGACACGTGCGCTGCGCACGCACTGGCCGGAATATCTCATCGAGGGCTGGGCGCTCGGCACGTTCATGGTTTCCGCCGGGCTCGTGGCAACGCTGCTGGGTGCGCCCGCCTCGCCGGTACATCGAGCGCTCCCGGACCCCATGTGGCGCAATGCGGTTGGCGGCATTGCCATGGGACTCACGGCGATCGCGCTCATTCATTCAGGCTGGGGCAAGCGATCCGGAGCTCACATGAACCCAGCCGTGACGTTGACCTTCCTGCGCCTCGGAAAGATCCGCCCGTGGGACGCACTCTTCTTCGTGACGGCTCAGGTCCTCGGCGGCCTGAGCGGAGTACTGCTGGTCGCCGTATTGGCCGGGCACGCCTTCAGCGATCCGCCGGTCAGCTACGCTGCCACGCTGCCCGGACCGTCCGGGCCGGCGGCAGCGTTCGCCGCGGAATTTGCCATTTCCGCGATTCTCATGTTGACGGTGCTGTCGCTCTCGGCGGCCGCACGACTCGCGTCCTATACCGGACTCATCGTCGGTGGCCTGGTCGCAGCGTACATTACCTTCGAATCCCCTCTCTCGGGGATGAGCATGAATCCGGCTCGTAGCCTGGCATCTGCGGCACCCGGCATGCAATGGCGCCACCTGTGGATCTATCTGACCGCTCCGCTGCTCGGCATGCTAAGTGGAGCACAGCTGTTCCTCATGGTCGCCGGCGCGCGGCGCGTGCTGTGCGCAAAGCTGCTGCACCCGCTCGGCGTGCCATGCATTCATTGTGGTTACCAGCCACCCCAGCTGGCTCGAGGTGAGCGCTCGCCCGCGCAGCCGGGAAGTGCACGCGCATGAATTCGCAACAGTACGACGCCATTGTCGTCGGCTCAGGTGCCGGCGGTGCGGCCGCGGCGTACAAGTTGGCGCTCGGCGGCCTGCGGGTGGTAGTGCTCGAAAAGGGCGATCATCTGCCAACCGACGGCAGCACCCTCGATATCGAGCGCGTGGTGCATCAGGGAGAATTTCTCAGCCACGAACCCTGGCTCGATGGCCACGGACGGCGCATGGTCCCCGAGGAGCACTTCAACGTGGGGGGCAAGACGAAGTGGTACGGAGCGGCGCTGCTTCGTTTCGCCGAGCATGAATTCCAGCCCGACACGGCTCACGGTTGTCTCGGCTGGCCGTTCGCGCTCGCTGAGCTGGCACCCTACTACCAGGAAGCGGAGCGCTTGCTGGGTGTCCGCCTCTTTGATAACGAGCCGGACCTTGCGCGGATCCTCGCGCGGCTGCAACGGCAGTCGTCCGGATGGCAGCCGCAATCGATGCCGATGGGACTGGCCGCCGACATCGCTGCGCACAGGACTGAGGCCTCGCACTTCGACGGGTTTGCCTCAGCCGCTGATCTCAAGGCCGAGGCTGAGCGCTCGCTCCTGTCACAACTGCGGTCACGCGACAATTTCCGTATGCTGGTCAATGCCGAAGTCGCCTCGCTATGCGGTTCTCCCGCTGCGCCCACCACCGTGACCGGGGTGCGCCTCACCGATGGGCGCAGTTTTACTGCGCCGTACGTGTTTCTCGCCGCTGGCGCGCTGCACTCACCGCGCTTGCTGGCACGTTACCTGCGCGGCAGCGGCCTCGATACCACGCTGCCCGCAGCGCGGCACGTCGGGAGAAACCTGAAGCTTCACCTCCTCACTGCGATGATCTCCCTGTCCTTAGGAGTAAAGACCGATCTGATCCGCAAGACGACGTTCCTCATCAACGAGCGCTTCCCGCACTCGAGCGTTCAGCCCCTGGGCTTCGATGATGAATTGATCGCGACGCTAATGCCGCGCGCGCTGCCGCGGGCCGCCCGCAGACTGATTTCCCGCCGAGCTTATGGGTTCTTCCTGCAGACCGAGGACGGCTCCGATCCCGGTAATCGGGTGCAGGCGGAGTCCGACTCCGAGTCGCTGCCCATATTGGACTATGACGAGCGGCGACTGTTGCCGGCGGCGCGCGAACACCGCGCCTTCGCCCGAGCTCTGCAACGCGATCTCGCCCGCTCAGGCATGGTCAGTTTCACACGCCGGATTGGGCTCACGGGTACCGCGCACGCCTGCGGTTCGCTGGTTTGCGGCCTCAGTTCCGCTGATTCCGTCGTCGATGGCGTCGGACGCGTCCACGGCCTGCAGGGACTGTACGTCGTTGACGGCAGCATCTTGCCCCGCTCCAGCCGCGTGAATCCGTCGCTGACGATCTACGCCTGGGGCCTGCGCGTCGGGCAGCGGGTCGCGCGTGAGTTTCAGGACCGACATGCGCCGGCGCAGCAGGCGAACTTAGAGGCGGACCATGCCGCGTAAGCCGCCTCGGCTGCGAGCTACCTGGCACGCCGCCGCCGCCCTGGCGCTCTGCGCCGGGGCAGCCGTGGTTAGCTCTGCGGCGACACTGCCCGCGCCGGTAACCGCCATCGAGTCAATAACGGTAACTGTGAGCGACCTGGACCGGGCGGTCGATTTCTACTCGAAGGTGCTGACCTTCGAAAAAGTCGCCGACCGTGAGGTCTCCGGCGAGGCGTACGAGCACCTGTTTGGCGTGTCCGGGCTGCGCGTGCGATCGGCACGCATGCGTCTGGGGGATGAGTACCTGGAACTGCAGCAGTTTCTGGCACCGCGCGGCCGACCCGTCCCGCTCGACTCCCGCAGCAATGACCGCTGGTTTCAGCACGTCGCAATCATCGTGAGCGACATGACGGCCGCCTACGCACGCCTGCGCAGCTTCAACGTGGAACACGCATCGAGTGGTCCGCAACGGCTGCCGGACTGGAACCCGAACGCCGCTGGCATCGAGGCCTTTTATTTCCGCGACCCTGATGGTCACAACCTCGAGGTGCTGCAGTTTCCCGCCGATAAAGGCGCACCGAAGTGGCACGCTCGCGACGGTCGGTTGTTCCTCGGGATTGACCACACCGCCATCGTAGTGGCGGACACCGAGACCAGCCTGCACTTCTATCGCGATTTACTCGGTATGCGCATAGCAGGAAGTAGCGACAACTACGGCACCGAACAAGAGCACCTCAATAATGTGTTCGGCGCACATCTGCGCATCACCGCACTGCGCGCAGCGCACGGCCCCGGAATCGAGTTTCTGGAGTACCTCGCGCCCCGCACCGGGCGTCCACTGCCGCCTGACACGCAACCGGATGATCTGTGGTACTGGCAGGTGAATCTATGTAGCGCTGCGCCGTCGGAGTTCGAGTCGACACTGCGGGACTCTCATGCACCATTACCGTCAGCACGCGCGATAAGACTCGGTGATGCGCAGCTGGGATGGCGCACTGGATTACTCACGCGCGATCCGGATGGACACGCCAGCCTCATCGGGGAGGGGCAGCCATGTACAAGAACCTGGTAATTGTCGGCGGTGGTTTTGCCGGAACCAGAACCGCCAAGCTGCTGGAGCATACGCTGCCGCCCGATTGGACCTTGACGCTCGTCAGCCAGGAAAACTACATAACCTTCAATCCGCTGCTGCCCGAGGTGGTCGGCGCTTCGATCATGCCCAGCCACGTGATCGCACCTCACCGTCAGATGATTCATTGCAGCCACGTGGCGATGGCCCAAGTCAGCGAAATCGACACTGCCGCGCGCGTGATTCACTACCTCGGTGAGGGCCCCGGTGTGCTCCGCTACGATCAGCTGGTGCTCACCTGCGGAACCAATGCCAATCTCGACATCGTGCAGGGCATGAGTCGCAACGCCTTGCCTCTCAAAACGTTGGGCGACGCACTGTTCCTGCGCAATCGCATCATTGCCCGGCTCGAGCAGGCCGAGCTCCAGCCGGATCTCGAGCATCGGCGCTGGTTGACGAGCTTTATCGTGGTCGGCGGTGGGTTCAGCGGCGTGGAGACCTCAGGCGAGCTTGTGGACTTTCTATACGCCAGCCTGAAGTACTACAAGCGAATCCGGCGCGAAGATCTGCGCATCGTCCTGCTCCACAGCGGTGACCGGCTGCTACCGGAACTGTCCTCGAGCCTGGGCGAGTTCACGCTACGCAAGATGCGCGGCCGCGGCGTCGACGTGCGTCTCGGTACGCGAGCTGTGTGCGTGACCGACCGCCACGTGCAGCTTGAATCCGGCGAATTTGTCGTTGGCGGCACCGTCATCTGCACAATCGGCACCCAGCCGAATTCTCTCCTCGACTCCATTCCCGCGGCGAAGAGCCGCGGCAGACTCACGGTCAACCCGGACATGTCGGTGCCGGGTGTGGACGGGGTGTGGGCTGCGGGAGACTGCGCCGCGGTCATAAACTTGGTCGATGGCAAGGTGTGTCCGCCTACCGCTCAGTTCGCCGAGGCGCAAGCCACACAACTTGCCGCGAACATCGTCGCGCGGCTGGCCGGCAGGCCTACCAGGCCGTTCCGATTCCGCCCCCAAGGCCAGCTTTCATCGATTGGACACAACAAAGCCGTGGCGGAAGTGTTCGGACTGAAATTGTCCGGCTTTGTTGCGTGGCTCATGTGGCGCGGGCTATCTCTGTTGAGAATTCCCACACTGGCGCGCAAGACACGTCTATTCCTTGAATGGAACTGGGCGATGTTCTTTCCGCCCGACCTGGCTCATCTTGGCTACCGCCGCACGCAGCGACACATTCCGCAAGTCCTCAGCGCGGCGCAGTCGGCCGCTGCGGCTGACCCCGCCGTCTCAAGCGGGGCGACAGCCGATCGGAGCGTCTCGCAGTCATCCACCGTCGCTCCAACTGCACCGGCCAACTGACAACAACAAAAACGCACCTGGACGAACAAGTTACTTTTACTCCTCGAATGATGCCGCCGATGACGGCGGGATCGCCCAATGCGTAGGCCATCCGCTGCGGCTCGCCCTCAACGGGGAACAAGCAGCGCGTCCTTGCCACACACGCGGCGCAAGGTCGTCGATGATGACCGAGGCGCGCCGGCGTGCTAGTTTTCGAAAGGACGCAAAGGAGACCAATGCCATGACACACATCAAAGGCGGCTGTCTGTGCGGGAGGGTGCGTTACAGCGCGGATACGGAGCCCATCTTTATCGGACTGTGCCACTGCACCGACTGCCAGCACTTCACCGGCTCCGCCTTCGCGACAGTGATGGGACTGCCAGCGCCAGCGCTGGAGATAACGGGAACGCTCAAGACGTTCACCAAGTCCGGAGACACCGGCAAGCCGATGCATCGTCGCTTCTGCCCGGAGTGCGGCTCCGGCATCCTAGATGAAGGCGATGCGCTGCCGGGCGTTGTGATGGTGAACGTCGGCACTCTGGACGACCGGAGCTGGGTAAAGCCGCAGTCCGAGGTCTATTGCGACAGCAGACAGCCGTGGGTACAGCTCCACGGGGAGCTGCGGCAATTTGCCAGGATGCCCAGCTGAAGTAACCGCCAGTCGCTGATCTGATCGTGGCGGTTACTTGACCCGAACGAGAGTTCTCGTGATCGACGGCAACCGCGCGGCGACACGTGCGCAGCAGGTTGCCGCCGGCGGCCAGTCTTCCGGCGAAGGCTACGCGCAGGTGTTGCAGAGTCTGGCGGAAGTAAGCTGCGACATTGTCCGGCCGGCGGATGGCGATGTGCAGTTCGCTCCCGGCACCGGGCTTGCCAGCTACGATGGGGTGGCGATCACCGGCTCGGCGCTCAATGTCTACGACGGTGGCGCGCACATCGAGCGGCAGGTCGAGCTGGCGCGCGCCGTGTTCGCGACCGGCACGCCGTTCTTCGGCAGCTGTTGGGGCCTGCAGGTAGCGGTGTGCGCAGCCGGTGGCCGCGTACGCCGTAACCCGCGCGGGCGGGAATTCGGCTTCGCCCGGCGCATCGAGCTCGGCGAGGCGGGTCGTCGCCATCCGATGTTTACACACAAGCCCGCGGTGTTCGAGGCGATCACGGTACACCGCGATGACGTCGAGCAGCTCCCCGACGGCGCAGTGGTCCTGGCCAGCAACGACATGGGTCTGCAGGCTCTCGAGCTGCGGTACGATCGTGGCACTTTCTGGGGAGTGCAGTATCACCCCGAATACAGCTACGCCGAGATTGCCGCCACGGCGCGGCGCTACGGCGAGGCGTTGATTGCGGATCGGTTGTTCGCCGACCAAGCGGAACTGGAGGCCTTCGTCACCGATATGCTCCAGCTCATGCAGGATCCTCGCGACCGGCGGCTCACGTGGAAGCACGCGCTCGGGCCTGCGATGCAGGACGAGACATTAAAGCTTGCGGAGCTGGCTAGCTGGCTCGAGCTGCAGGTGTTGCCGCACGCCCGGCGACGGCACTGAGGCGCGCTCACACTCCATGAGATGAGCGCTGAGGTCAGCCGGCGAGGGTGAGATCGCCTTTGACTGCCGAGCTAAAGATACGCGCATAGCCGTCTGCGTCGGTCGGCCGCGGATTACCCGCCGCGGAAGGATCGAGCGCGGCCTCGCGTCCGATGACGGCGGCCTCAGAGCCGGGCACCCCGATCTGTGCCAGAGTGTGCGCAATGCCAAGGCGCTTGCGAAAGGCCAGCACCCAGTCAAGCACCGCCGCGAACGGCTCGCCGGCGAGGTTGAGCGTGCGCGCGATGATGGGCAGGTGCCCGGCGATCGCCGTGCGGTTGTGTGCGATGAGGTAGGGCAGCAGCACCGCGTTGGTGAGACCGTGGTGCGTGTTGAAATGCGCCCCTACTGGGTGCGCGATCGCGTGTACGCCGCCGAGACCCTTCTGGAAAGCGGTAGCGCCCATGCTCGCGGCCGCCAGCATGCGTGAGCGGGCCTCGAGGTCCTTGCCGTCCTCGTATGCCCGCGGCAGATAGGCCTGGATGAGCCGCATGCCTTCGAGGGCAATACCGTCCGCCAGCGGGTGAAAGCCCGGCGCACAGAATGCCTCGAAGCAGTGCACGAACGCGTCCATGCCCGTGGCGGCGGTGATCGTCGGCGGTAGCCCGACGGAAAGCTCCGGATCACTGATCACGACTCCGGGCATCATCAGCGGATGGAAGATGATTTTTTTCTGTTGCGTGGCCTCATTGATGACGACACCGGCGCGTCCGACTTCGGAGCCCGTGCCGGCAGTGGTCGGGACGGCGACGGTGGCCGCGATACCGCCCGGGTCGGCACGCGTCCACCAGTCAGCCACATCCTCGAAATCCCAGAGCGGCCGCGTCTGCCCGGACATGAACGCGATCACCTTGCCAGCATCGAGCGCCGAACCGCCTCCGAGGGCGATCACGCCATCGTGCGCACCCCCACGGTAAGCGGCGAGGCCGGCCTCGATGTTGGCGGACACCGGATTGCCGCGCACTCCGGTGAACAGGCCCGCTGCAGGGAGCAGCTCGCGCACTCGCCCTACCATCGGCGCATCGCGCAATCCCTCGTCCGTGACCAGCAAGGGACGCGAGATTCCGAGCCGCGCACACGCGGCCGGAAGCTCCGCGATGCGGCCCGGCCCCGCCCATATGGTGGTGGGGTAGTTCCAATTGGCCTTCAGTGTCACGCTCACGTCGTCACTCGCAGATGGAATGATTTTGGCCGTGTCAGATGCTCGTATCCCACCACCGAGAGTGTACAGCCACGTCCGGAATCCTTGACGCCCACCCACGCGAGTGCCGGATCCAGGTAGTCGCAGCGGTTCATGAACCAGGTACCGGTGTGGACCTGCTCCCCAAGCATCACGGCGGCGCGCTCGTCGCTCGTCCAGACCGCGGCAGTCAGTCCGAAGCTGCTGTCGTTCATGTGCGCCACCGCTTCAGCGTCGGAGTTCACCTTCATGACCCCGGCCACGGGGCCGAAGATCTCCTCGCGCATGACCGAGGAGCCGGCGGGGGCATCGAGCAACAGTTGTGGTGCCAAGTATGGAGTGCCAGGCTGGCTGCGCGGAAAATCCTGCTCGCAGATCGCCGCGCGCGCCCCTGCCCCGATCGCGGCGTTCACCTGCGAGCGGATGGTCTCGGCCGCGGCGGTGCGGACCACGGGGCCGAGGGTGGTCTCCGGATCGAGTGGATCGCCGAGACGATAGCGCTGAATGAGCTCGGTGCAACCGTGCACGAAGCGCTCGTAGACGCTCTCGTGGACATAGATGCGCTGCAGCCCGCAACAGGATTGACCTGAATTGAAGTAGGCGCCGTCCACGATGTTCTCGATCGCGTGCGGCAGGTTTGCATCGTGGCGCACGTAGACCGGATCACAGCCTCCGAGCTCCAGCCCCACCCCAATGAACCGCTCGGCCGCCACTCGCTGTACGGCGCGGCCGCCGGCGACCGAGCCGGTGAAGGCGACGAAGTCGGTGCGCGTGTCGCGGATGACCGCCTCCGTGTCGGCGTGCGTGAGGTGCAGCGCCTGGAACAGGCCGGCGGGGAGCCCCGCGGCCGCGAAGCATTCAGCGAAGCGCTCAGCGCACAAGGGCGTTTGGGCCGAGTGCTTCAGCACTACGGCATTGCCGGCGAGCAGCGCCGGCACGACGCTGTTGATGGCGATCAGGTAGGGGTAATTCCAGGCGGCCACCGTGAACACAACGCCGAGCGGCTCGCGACGGATGAAACGTCGGAAGCCCGGCTTGGGTCCGGTGTCAAGGTCCGCCAGCGCCGTCGCGGCGATGCCGGCCATGTAGCGGGCGCGCTCCAGCGTGCCACGCACCTCGCTCCCTGCGAAACATATCGGGCGGCCCATCTGCCAGCTGAGCTCGGTCGCAACGTCCGTGTTGTGCTGCTCGAACTCCCGGCAGAAGCGCTCGATAATTCGCACTCGCTCGGGGACCGGCACCCGCTGCCACGGCGCTTGCGCCGCACGTGCGCGCTGCAACGCCTGTTCAATCTGCGCCGCCGTCGCGGCGGGTCGTCGCGCGTACACGCGGCCATCCACCGGAGAGACACAATCAAGGGTCATATAACCTCGAAGTAGCGCGCCAGCTCCCAATCGCTGACCGCGCGGCGGCACTCACGCTCCTCCCATTCGCGGCTGGCCGCGAAGTGCGCCACGAACGGCGCGCCGAAGAGTTCGTGCGCCGCCTTGGAACGCGCGAGCCGTTCGGCCGCCTCGCTCAGCGTGCGTGGCAGCTGACGCTTGGCGGGAAGCTTGCGTGCGTAAGCATTGCCGGTGATTGGCTCGTCCGGCTCGATGCGGTGCTCGATGCCCCACAGTCCCGAGCCGATCGCCACTGCAATAGCGAGATAGGGATTGATGTCCGCCGCGGCGATCCGGTACTCGACGCGCTGCGACTTGGCGCTGCCGGGAATCACCCGCAATGCGCAGGTGCGATTCTCCACTCCCCAGGTCGCGGCGGTCGGCGCCCAGAATCCCGGCACGAGGCGCGTGTAGCTGTTGACGGTGGCGGCAACCATCGCGAGCAGCTCCGGCATCAGCGCCTGCTGGCCTCCCACGAACCAGCGCATCTCATCGGACATGGAATGCGGCCGCGTCTCAGCGTGGAACGCGGACGAGCCATCGCCGCGCGTGAGCGAAATGTGCAGATGTCCGCTCTGCCCGGGCAGTTGCTCGGACCACTTGGCCATGAAGGTGGCCATTAGTCCGCGTCGCTGGGCGAGCACCTTGACGAACGTCTTGAAGAGCGCGGCGCGGTCGGCCGCCTCCAGTGCCTCCGTGTGCTGCAGCGCCGCCTCGAGGACGCCCGGACCGGTCTCGGTGTGCAAGCCCTCGAGCGGCATGCGCATCTCGCTCGTCAGCTGCAGCAGCGCCTGGTAAAGCTCGACGTGCACGGAGCTACGCAGCACGGAATAGCCGAAGTAGCCGGGTGTGAAATTGGTGAGTCCGCGATAGCCCTTGGCGCGTACGCTGGCGGGCGTTTCGCTGAACAGGAAGAATTCGTATTCGGCCGCTGCCGAGGCACTGTAGCCCATAGCGGCGGCGCGCTCTAACACGCGGCGCAACGTCGCGCGCGGACACACCTCTTCTGCCGGACCTGCGAACTCCCCGAGGAACAGCAGCATGTCGCCTTCCAGAGGCAGGGCCCGGCAGGTTTGCGGCAGCAGCCGCACCGGAGCGTCCGGAAAGGCGGTGTGCCAGCCGGTAAAGGTAATGTTGTCGTACTGCTGGTCATTCGAGTCCCAGCCGAGCACGACGTCGCAGAAGCCCATGCCTTTCTCGAGTGCAGCGAAAAACTTGTGTCGATCGAGGTACTTGCCACGCAGAATTCCGTCATTGTCGAACACCCCGACTTTGACGTGCTGCAGGCTGCGCTCTTCGACGATGGTTCGAGCCTGTGCGACCGTGCGCACCTCTTCAGGCTGCAAGTTGGCAACTCCTCAGGTAGTCCGGTGGCGCCTGCAGGGCGCTTCGCAGGTTCGCATCATACCGGGAGCGCTCGCTACGGTGCGGGGCTGAGTACCCGCGCGACGCCACGGCCGCGGGGATCAGAGACAGCCACCTCCTGACCGCCAGCGAGGACAATCGCCTGGACGTCCCCGTTCCACCCCCGGTTCACCAGCCGGTAGCCGCGCGCGGTGAGTGCCGTGCGTACCCCCGGCTCGAGCATCGCGTAGGGCTCCTCTATGAGCGTGTCGGGCGGCAGCAACTGGTGGTGGACGCGAGCGGCCGCGACCGCTGAGGCGAGCGACATATGGAAGTCGTGCCACGCCGTGAGCACTTGGAACACCTGGGTCGCAATGCTCGGCCCGCCCTCGCTGCCGATGATGACGGCCGCCCGGCCGTCTTCGGTGAGTATCGTCGGAGTCATGGTGGAGAGCGGCCGCTTGCCCGGCGCGATCGCGTTCGCGTCGCCGCCGACCACCCCGAAGATGTTCGGCACGCCGGGCTTGACCGAGAAGTCGTCCATCTCGTTGTTGAGCAGGAATCCGGCGCCTGTCACGACCTGCCCGGAACCGAAGTCGTCGTTCAGCGTGTAGGTATTCGACACCGCGTTGCCGAAGCGGTCGATGACCGAGAAGTGCGTGGTGTCGTGGTGCTGCGCGAGCCCCGCCTTCACGTCCGCGGTGGGCGTCGGGCGCTCGGTGTTGACCTCCGCGGCGCGCCGCGCGAGGTAGGCCGGATCGAGCAGCTGCGCGACTGGTGCCGCGGTGAAATCCGGATCGCCGAGATAGCTGGCGCGGTCGGCGAACACGCGCTTCTCGATCTCGGCCACGAGGTGCACGTATTGCGCGGAGTTGAGCGGTACTCCCGCGAACGCCGCAGCGAGGTCGGCCTTCATCGCGAGCATCGAGAGCAGCACGATGCCTCCGGAGCTCGGTAGCGGCGCGGTGATGACGTGGAAGCCCGCCCACTCCCCTTCGAGCGGCTTGCGCCAGTCGGCACGATAGGCCTCGAGGTCGGCGGGGGTAATGTGACCGTGGCTGCGCGCCATTTCGGCGACGAGCAGCTCGGCGGTGCGCCCCGCGTAGAAGCCGCGCGGACCGTCCGTGGCGATGCGCTTGAGCGTCGCCGCAAGCTCGGGCTGACGGAAGCTGTCACCGTCCGCCAACGCGCCGAAGTAGCTCCGAAAGTTGGTGCGACCGCGGAGCTCCTTCGCACGCGAGTGGCATTCCTCGGCGAGCATCCGACCGACGGGAAAGCCCTGCTCCGCGTAGCGGATGGCGGGGGCGAGGTCCGCCTGCCAGGTGAGCCTGCCGAAGCGGCGATGCAGCTCCCACAGGCCGGCCACGGTGCCCGGCACGCCGGCAGGCCCGGCCCCGACGGTGCTCGCGTCGGGAATGGCTTTTCCCGTGGCATCCAGGTACATGCCTGCGCTTGCGCTCGCGGGTGCGCGTTCGCGGTAGTCGAGGAAGTCCGCCTTGCCGTCGAACAGGACCGTCGCAAACCCGCCTCCGCCGAGGTTCCCGGCCGAGGGGTAAGTGACGGCTAGAGTGAAGGCGATCGCGACCGCGGCATCGGCTGCGTTACCGCCGGCGCCGAGAATCTCGGCTCCCGTGTCGGCACCATACTGATCAGGCGCGGCAACTGCGGGTGCTGGGGCCGGCGCGGCGGCCTGCCCCGTGGCCCAGACGATCAGAGTGAAGGCGGCCGCGACTGCGCCGGCCACTCCGCGGAGCGAAATGCGTGTCATCGGCGCCCCTCCTCCGCGGCGCTACACCCCTTTGTAGACGTACAAGACATCCCCAACCCTCTGACTGACAGTTGACCTGGGCAGGTTGGCCTGTTGGAACGCGCTCTGCAAGTGTCAGTGAACTGCGCCGGTGGATCAGCTCAGGAAATTTGTCCGGCTCGTTCACGGGTTGTGGCAATCTGAAGAGGTGATGGTTTAGATCCGCCGGCGCCCACGCAGTCGTGCAGTTATCCGTACTCGCTTTCGCATTGAGCTGCATCTTCGCAGCTGCCGTGGTACGCGGGTACGCCGGGTTCGGGTTCTCGCTGCTGTCCATCACTGCGCTGTCGATTGTGCTCGAGGCGCGGCAAATAATTCCAACCATCTTCATACTCGAGGTTTGCGCCAGTATCCATCTGCTTGCGATCAGCTGGCGGCATGTGCACTGGCAAGCGCTCGGCTGGCTCGTAGTGGGGTGCCTCATCGGCACGCCGCTCGGTGTGTACGCACTGGCGCGCGCTCCTGCGACCCCCCTCAAGCTGGCACTAGCGAGCGTGGTGCTCGTCATCGCCATACTGCTCTCGCGGGGCTTCGCGCTGAAGTCGATGCCGGGCCGGTTGGGCACCGCTGGCACCGGACTCGTATCGGGCGTACTCAATGGGGCTCTCGGCGTCGGTGGACCGCCGGTGGTGATTCTGTTTTTCAGTACACCGACGGGCGTCGCGACGGGACGCGCGTCGATGATCGCCTATTTCCTGTTCACCGACCTGCTCGGGCTGGGCTGGCAATGGCACGACGGCCTGCTCAATCGGCAGGTGCTCACGCGAGCGCTGCTGTACGCACCCGCACTGACTGCGGGCGTGCTCGTGGGCAATTGGATGTTTGGGACGGTCGATCCAGCGCGTTTCCGCGTCTGGGTGCTGCGATTACTCATTGCACTGGCTGCGCTCAGTGGCGGTCAGGCGCTCTGGCAACTGGTGTAACGGCGGAGCCGCCCACTGCGCGAGCCCCTGGAATCCGTCAATTCCTACGGGCCGCGTCAGTATGAAAGTTACAGACTCCCCACTCTGTCTCGGAGCGTCCCGTTGAAGGTAAGGAATTCCGCCAGACGTATAGGGACTATACTTAGCGCATCTTTCTCACAGACGGTCACCTCATGCACACCGCCCGGCGCCGCCAGATGAAGAACACTTGCTGGTCCGTCACCCTCTTGAGCTTACTCACCCTGACGCTGTGGCTTTGCGGGTGCTCCGGCATTTCTGTGGAAGGCAGGTGGCAGGATGGGGCACCCCGCAATCAGACCTACTCAAGGTTACTAGTTATAGGCGTCAGCCCGGATCGTGATTTGAGGTGCGCGTTCGAGGCGACCTTTGCATCCCAACTCAGAAGCGCGTCAACCACCCCGATCACGAGCTGCGAGCGGATGGCCGCAAAGGAACCGCTGACCCGCGAAAACGTGGAGCGCGCGGCCGCCTCCGTGCAGGCCGATGCGGTACTGGCCACGCGCCTGGTCTCGAGCGGCACCGGGCATGGGGAAGGCAGTGGCGAGGATACGCGCGGCGTTTCAGTATACAAGGCTACGGACTTTGCCTATGGCGCATACGGCATGCCGGTCACCTACGTAGATTTCCAAACGGCTCCTCCGCTTACATCGCTCACGAGTTCGCTGCATGTGGTCACGCAGCTCTACGAGACGCACGGCGCGACACTGATCTACACGGTGGATACAATAACGAAGTCGCAAGAAATCGATTCGACCGAAGGTACTCTTGCGGCGATAACGGCGCCTACCGCCGACCGTCTGCGTCGAGCCGGACTAATTCACTGAGGTTTACTCGGTAGCTTCTGCTGCCATCGATAGCCCTTCCGATTGCAGCGCTCGCAATACCCCTAACAGCGCCATGCTGATTTCGGGATGCTGAACGATCCCCTCTTCGTCGAGCCCGGACCCGAGGATGCCGACGGTGACACAGGCGGCGGGCACTACACGGGCGGACATCGTAATCAACGTTTCGCGCAGTGCCGCCTGCGCGATGCTCGCGCGCGGCGAGGCGTTTAGCAGACCGACTGGCTTGTAGATGAAGGACTCGTTGCCGACCATCCAGTCGAGCGCGTTCTTGATCACCCCCGCAACGCCGTGCGCGTACTCCGGCGCTGCGATTAGGACCGATTGCGCGGAGATGATCCGCGTACGCAGCTCGACAACCGTATCAGGTGGGCCCACAGCTTCGAGATCCTGATTGAACGGCGGCAGTGCACCCAGGGCCCGGTAGAGATCGACGTGGATGTCACTCGGTGCGAGGCGCTGCACTGCACGTAGCAGCATACCGTTCAGCGAGGCGGCTCGCAGACTGCCCGAGATCGCGAGTATTTTGAACAAAGGGATCCGCTCCGCGCCACGGCCAAGGCACCATGCTCGCGCATGGTGCCTTGGTTTTGCCTCTTATGCATTCGCAGGCGGCTCACGGGTGAGCCTCTGCCAGGGCGTTAGTTATTGAGCGCGCCCTGCGCGACCCACGCCCGCACCTGGTCAATTTCCGCTTGCGTCAGGAATGGACCGCCGAACGGCATGCGTGCACCGCTGATACCAGCGGCGCCCTCGATCTTCTGTATGAGATAGCTATGGTCGGGGTCGCCCGGAGCCACGCGCTTTAGCGAGGGTTGCTCGATGCTCGACACGTTCACAACCGATGTGAAGGTGTTCCCGGCGGTCAGGTTCTGTACGCCCGGCAGGCTGGTACCGAAACCGGTGTGACAGCCGGAGCATCTGGGCGTGAATATCGCCGTCTGCAGCTGCGACAGCGTAACTGTCGGGGGGGGTGCGGCGGCGTTGCTGACCGTGACGGTCACAGCCGCCGAGGTGCCGACGTTGCCGGCCGCATCCGTCACTTGTGCCGTGAGGGCCGCTGAGCCATCGGCGACCGCGGTCGTATTCCACTCGATGGAGAACGGCGCCGCGCTCGCGAGGCCGATTTGAGCCGTGCCGGCAAAGAAGCGCGCCGATTTCACCCCGATGTTGTCAGCGGCATTTATCGAGATCGTGACCGTGCCACTCACCGTGGCATTGGCTGCCGGCGATGTGATGCTCACGGTCGGGGCGACGACGTCCGGCGGCTTTGCGCCGAGATCGATGCGGCCGTACAGGCCGTTGGCCCCGAAGGCAATGCCGGCTGCAAAGTACAGAGTCGTCAGCGGCTGATTGTGAGCACCATTGCCGAACGCGATGCCCCACAGGCCGGGGTTGACGATCGGCTGCCCGGACGCATCGCTCAGCGTGCCGTGCGCCTGTCCGCTCGAGGGATCAAACGCGTTGATAGCGCCGTCGCCGAAGTTGCCGACCAGCAGCATGTTGCTGAGGGTACCGAAACTGGCGGGTGCGAGCGCAAGGCCCCAGGGAGAATTGAGCTTACCGCCCGTGGCGATGAGGTGACTCTGCAGCACGCCCTGCGTGTCATACACGTCGACGAGACCCAGGCCTGCGCCAACGACGTTGTCGTGCTTGGCGGTGTCCTGTTTTGCATAGGTCACGTAGATCAACGTCTGGTCGTGTACCGTAAGCGCTTGAATTCCGAATGGCGCGTAGCCGTCCGGCAGCGCCGAGTCCTTAAAGCTGCCCGAGACGCTAACCTTGTGGAAAGTGCTGTCGAAGACATCGACCTTGCCGTTGTGAAAGTCCGTCGCGTACAGACGCGTGACGTTGCTCGCATCTGCCGCGATAGCGAGACCCTTGTAGACTGCACCGCCCGCGCCGTCGTCGTATTCGACAAAGGCATTCTGACCATCAACTGTCGGCGCCCAGGCGCTGAGCGCCCCGCCCTCCCCATCGAAGATGAACTTGGCGGGCGCAGACACGCCGCCGTGCGACACGATGAAGCCGGCCGTGCCGTTGGCCACGATCCCGGTCGGATCGGCCGGCCCATTGAGTCCGGCGGGAAGATTCACGACACGCGTCTGGCGCAGACCGGTGCCGTCATACAACGTCGAGGTCTGGGTGCGATTGTTTGCCACCCACACCGTCGCGCCTGGTGCGAACACGATTCCCCACGGATTGACGAGCTTCGCATCCGTCGTCGCCGCCGTGACGGCGCCGTCCGAGACGAGCTTGCTCAGGGAGTATGCACTGTCCGTCGGAGTTGGCGTTGGAGTCGGGGGCGGATTCGGCGGCGCGGCCGGGGGCGTGGGTGGCGGTGTCGACTGCGACCCATAACTGCTCGAGCCACCATAGCCCCCGCAGGCTGCAAGCAGCGCCGCGGCAGCGATTCCCGGCCACAGCAGGCGTGTCACCCGTGCCCGGCTCAGTATCCTTAAATTCATGCGCATCCTCTCCTCGAAGTTGACTGTTATGCGATGGTTGCGCCAGTAGGTACCGCTGTCCGCCCATGCGGTTGTAGGTGCGAAAATATTTGCGTGACACAAAACCTCGACCGCTGGTCGAGGCACAAACCGCGTGCGCCTTACATGGAGGCGCTGCTCGATCGAGTTAGTCGCTGTGTTACGCAGAGGAGAAATTCAGGGAACTCGAACCGTGTTACCTGTCAGGTGAGCAGGCCGGCGTGCGCCGGCGCCGCCCGGCGGTGCAGCTCGGTAGGTTCAGGTCGGTGGGAAGCGCAGAATCAACGGCGAGCGCAATCTGGGAACAGTGTGCCGACTGGCTCGCCCTCTGCAGGAACGAAACAACTCCGGTGGGAACGCGCTCAATCGCGCCCCACTAAGCTTCCAGGCCTACCAAGCGCGGCGATCACCGCTCCCGTGGATCCTCACGTGTGCCGAACGTGCGGGAGCTCTATCGGCGGGCGCTCATTGGGTCGGCCCCGCTCGCGACCTGTACTCAGACACAGCCGGACAGTGTCAGCTCTTTCCATTCCGCCCAATCGCCTCGCACCGAGCGAGCGCATGAACCGCTGAAACGTTTCGTTGTCCACGAGTGTGTCGCCGCACAGACGCCGCACTCCGCTCATACGCGCGTGCTGGAGCAAAGTCTGAGTTAATGAGGAGCCGAGACCGATTCGGCGCCAACCGTCTGCAACTACCAGCGCGAATTCAGCCGCATCCGAACCCGGGCACCGGACGAAGCGGGCCTCGGCAACGAGAAGCGGGGCTTCACCTGCGGTGCGTCCGTCCGCCTCGGCGATGAAACCGACGTGCTCGCGCTGATCGGGCTTTGTGAGCTCCTGCAGCAGCCGCTCCGGCACCTCCTTCATCGCAGCGTGGAATCGCAGCCTGCTGCTCGCAGGCGACAGCGCAAGGAACAAGCGCTTGAGTGGGTCGAGATCTGCCGGACCGATTGGCCGGATCAAAACCTGCCTCCCGTCCCTGAGTCGCGTACGCGTGCCTGCCGTGCGGATGCCGTGCGGCATATCAACCGAGGGGAACGCGGGCTTCGGCCGGGCGACCGACTGAGGACGGCGCGTCGCCAGGTAAACGCCAAGCGCTGCCAGCGCCAGCCCCGCCACTGCGTATACCGTCAGTGCATCTCCCAGAACCAGGTAGTCGAGCACGGCCGCCACCGGCGGCATCAGGAAGAACAGGGCGGCGACCTCGTTGACCACGCCGCGCCTCAGCAGCACGAACAACAGGCCGAAAGCTGTGAGCGAATTGACGCCGATCACCCAGCCGAGGCTTGCGAAGAAGGCCGCCGAGGTGTCCACCCGGAAGCCTTCATGCACAGCGAGCGGCAACAGCAGAACCGTTGCGACCAGATGCTGCAACGCAAGGCCGCTGCGCGGGTCGACGTTCGAAGCGTGATGCTTCTGATACAAGGTGCCGACGGAGATGGCCAGCAAGCCGGCGAGGACCGCCAGATAGGCGCCTGCCCCGGCGCCCTGGCCCGGCGTAAGACTCTCGCCCACCGCCAGCGCGACCCCGGCGAAGCCGAGCGCGAATCCGATCCACTGAAGTGCGCGGATGACCTCGCGGAACAGGACACGCCCGAGCAACGCGGTGACGATCGGCATGGTACCGATCACGAGTGCGATCAACCCTACGTTCACGCCGTGGGAGGCGGCCCAGTAGAGCGCTCCGAACTGAAGCCCCAGCTGCAAGGCGCCGACCAGAGCGGTGTGTACCGCCGCGCGCCCGCGTGGCCAGGCGACCCGGCTGAGCCCGGCAACCGCGGCGAAGACCAGTCCCGCGCCACCGAAGCGCAACACGAGCACGGTGAACGGACCTCCATGATCGAGTGCGATCCTGGCTGCCGGATAACCCGTGCTCCAAAGCAGCACGAACGCAACGCCGAGCAGGCCGGCCGGCACGCGGGCGCGGGAGTGGCCTTCCGCCGCGGAACTGCTGACCGGCACTACAGCCTGCTGGTGCATTGTCGCCTTCACGAGTTGGCCGAGGGACCTTACACAGCGAGCCGGGTTCCGAGCGTCCTGCCATCACCAAGACAGACGCATGAGACATCAATCGCGGCCCCGCAAGGTCACGCTAGCTTAGACACGCGGGCACGCCGGAACAGCCCTCGATCGGGGGGCCAACCTCGAGGATTACTCGGGTCATCGGTGTCCATCTTTGGAGGGATTGCCAGTACGGAAACTAGCGAGCCCCCTACGGCAGCCGGGGCGACTCGTGGCGCTCAGAGCGACGCTTCAGGTTAGTCCCGATAGCGCAGCTGATGCACCGGCGCGCTGTCAGCTCGACCCGCTCCGCGCGCCGCTGACGAACTCATGACGACCTTAAATGCACTTCACCGAGCCGTGTTTGCGCCGGAGGAGAGTGCTCACCGTCCAGTGTGCGTGACAATATTGATCACCTGCGAAGCAGGTGACGAGGCCGGCCCATCGAGCTGCACCGTGACCGACTGCCCCGGCGTCAGGTGCGCTGCAGCGGCGAATGCCGGGCTGCCGTCTTTGAGGCGGTAGGTCCGGCCCTCGATGTTCAGCGACTGCCTGCCGTTCACCGCGGTGAGGCTCCCCGTGACGATATCACCCGGGACCGTGTTGGCCTCGATACTGCCGCTGCCGAGCACCGTGCCGGCTGCGGCGAGCAGTGCGAGAAGGGTGTGTCTGGCGTTCACTGTCGTACCTCCCACCACGATATGCGCTCCTTGCCGCGGCCGCGATCGAGCACCGAGTCCACCGTGCCGCTCGAGAGCGAAGTCAGCTTGTTGGTACCACCGCTGCCGCCACCGGGCAGCAGCGTCGGTGTCGAAGCATAAACCGGTCCCAGCAGCATGCCCACCGGCACGTTGCCTGAGGCCGGCAAGTCGCCCTGGTCGACCTTACCATCCCCGGTCACGTCGAGCTCGGGCAGCGGAAACGCCGCACCGGTGGCGAAATTGAGGACCATCAGCCAGGCATTCCCGCCGCCGCTGCACGTGCTGGTGTTGGGTTGGTAGGTGGTAAAGACTACGCCGCCACCGGACTCGATCTCTGGATCGGCGATGACGCGCTCACCGGCGCTCAGGCTGAGGTCCATGTACCAACCCCGTACCGCCCCCGCCGTGGGTGGCAGCGGGACAGCGCTCGGTGTCGGCACGGTCCTCACACTGGCTCCGTTCACGCTCTCATTCGCGAGCATCTGCGGTTGCAGGTTAGTGCGGTTCGCAATTCCGGCGAATCCGATCGGGGGCGTGGCACCCGTGGGCGCGTCGTAGATGCCATACATGGTCTGGATCTGCGTCGTGCTGAGGTCGGGGACCCCCAGCAACTGCCCGGTACCCACGTACACCATCGTGCCGAGCAGATTCGGGAATTTCGGGTTGAGCGTCACCGCGGGCACCGTGGTGATCGGCTGCGGGGCGCCGCTCGGATCGGTCGTCTGGAACATGACCGAGACGATCCAGTTGGCGGGGTTGGCAGCGCTGATGTCGACGCGCCAGAGATTGCCCTGCAGGTCGCCCGCATAGATCACATTCGCCGCAGCGGAAACCTGCCCGTAACTGTTCACCACCGCCACGCTCGATAGTCCGTTCGCCACCGCGGTGTTGCACGCCGCCGGCGCGGCGGCGCACAGGTCGATTTTGGCGAGCAGATTCCCGTTCTGCGGATCGATCCCGTAGATCACGGGCTTCTGATTGGCACTGTTGTAACCGTTGCCCACCACCACCATCCAGCCTCCCGCCGTGCTGACGATCTCAGGCTCGCTGAAGCTCAACCCCATGTCGGGATCGCTGAATTCCCAGAGCACCGCCTGTGCCAGCTGCGCTTCCGTCACCAGGGAGTCCGGCGCGGTGACATCGAGAGCAAACAACGTGCTGCCCCCTGCCCCCTCGGTACCCACCAGCACGGTGTGCCAGCTGCCATCGCTCGCGAACTGCACGTCCGCCACGCGCGGCGAGCCGTTTACGAAGTACTGATGCTGCTGGTTGTAGTAGGGGTTGACGAGCATCACCAGATTGTTGAATACCCCGTTGGGGATGTAAGCGAAGCGTTCCGCGCCGGTTGCAGCGTCGAAGGCATGCAGCATGCCATCGTTCGCACCAACGTATACGAGCGGCGAGCGATTCGCGTGAGCCGTGACGAACGCGAAGTAGTCTGCGGTCTGAGTGAGCCCGCTCGGGGTACCCACGTACAGCGGAGCGCTGAAGACGATGTCGCCGAGCTTGTGCGTGCGGTTGCGGAACGGGCCACCGTTGCGCTGCTCCTGCGCGTTGCTGCCACGAATGAACTGCACCACATCCTGACCCTTGGTGTCGGCCGGGAAGGTCGAGAGCGCCATACCGAGGGCGGTGGTCGCGGAGATGCCCGCTGGCGCAAGTGCCGGATTCCAGCGGAACGGCGTCCCGGTCTTGACCACCGGGTCCCAGGTGGCGATCAGCCGCGCATTCGCTGCCTGCGCATCGAGCTGTGCCTGGGCACTCCAGACCTGGGATCCGGGGGTCGTATTCACCTGGCCGGTGACCGGATCGATATTCCAGGCGTTGAGGTTACCGGTCCAGTCCCCGAAGTTGTCCGAGGTGGTGAACTGCGCGAGGTATGCGACTGAGCCATTGTGCAGCCCGGTCGAGTTCACCCCGGTGGAGGCGACTGACTGCGTGGCGGCGATGATCTTGGCGACGACCGCCTGCAGTTGATTGGTGAGCGCTGCGGGACTGGTGGCGGCGAAATAACTTCCCGTGCCGCCGGCGATCGCGAATGCCGTGAGCACCTGGGCTGCGACCGGGTTCACGCCGGGATCGACGCCCGCACCGAGCCCGATGACGTAGGTGTTGACGCCGGCCGCCTTCAACTGGCTCAGTTGGCTCACTGTGTCGAGTACCGCCTGGTCGTTGGTATTGCTGCTGGTGTCGAGCGAGCCATCGGCGTTGAACGCCACCGTCATACCCCACTGCTGCGCGGACACGGTACCGGGCGGCGGCCAGGAGCCACCGCCCAGGTCGAGGGTCGGCAAGCCGTCGGTCAGCAGGATCACGTAGCGCTGCGCGGCGCAGCCGTTGGTCGAGGCGGGATTCGCGCCCTTGTAGTAGAGGCTCGCTCCGCGCAAGAGCCCGGGCAGCGCCGACTGGCCTCCCGCCGCCTTGATCTCGGTGGTCCCCGGAGAGTTGGTTTCCGGCGCAAGGTACGGCGTGAACTTCGCGATCGCCGCGTTGACCGACGCGGGCGTAGGGTTCGCACCGGCGCTCGTCATGGTAACCAGCGTGTTTGCCGTGTTGGCCGACTGGCTGCCGTAGTAGCCGAAGCCGCGCTGAATGTACATGGTTTGCGGCGTGAACGGCACGTAGCCGGCGTTGGTCGGAAAGGTCGTCGGCGGGCAGCGGTTCACTTGAGCCGTGTAGCTCTCGGAGATGTTGCTCGGGCTGGCGTTGTACTGCGCGAGCGTGAACGCCGTGTACGGGCTCGCCGGGTTGGCGCCGCCATAGTCCAGACAGACCGCGTCGATCCCGCCGCCGGCATACAGCACATCATTGATCAGCGGATCATCGCTCGAGGCGGAGATCTGCATGAACTGCGACTGGGCCATGTTGCCCGTCACCTTGTTCGAGATGTCGATGGCATGGCACTCGTCCCACAGGAGAGCGCCGTTACTGAGCGTGTCGTACTGATAGCAGGGATTCGCGACCCAGCGGTCGGGCGCCGGCGTGATGGTGTTAGAGAACACGAACGGACCGGTGACCGGGCTCATCTCGTACAGCCAGGTCGTGTAGACGGAGGTGCCGTTGAGCACGTAGTCGAGCAGCGCAAAATCGGCGCTCGGCAGGAACGCGTTGAGCACCGCCGCGATGCCTTGTTTCGCCACGTTCAACCGGCTGGGTGAATTGTCGACCAGCAGGCCGTTGGCGCCCGCCGTGTAGGGTGCCACGCCGTTGGCACCGGGGTTGAGCGGTGGAGTGAATCCGGCCGGAATCGAAAAGTTAAGCGGCGAGCTCGAGTTCTGCAGCAGCGCGAGCGCCGGGTTGAGTGAGCCCGAGCCCGTCATGATGGCGCCGCTCAGGTTGCCGTCCATCGATTGGGAGTTGCCAACCGCGATCATGATCTGCGGATGCGCCGGGGTGGCGACGGTGAGCGGCACCTGCGCGATGCTGGTCGGTGTCACCGGACCTGCCGCGGAATGGCTCGTGCGGCCGAGGATTATGCAAGCGATAACCCCGAGCAGCACGATAGCAGGTTGAACGATCTGAGCAGGTGTCCGGATCGTCATTGCGGTTCTCCCGGGCAATGCCGTGACCCTCATGCGCCGCGCACACGCATCGTCGAGCCGCTCCTCACGCTCCTACCGTTCAGGTGGCCTTGCTGCGTAACTTCGTGACCGACTACTTTACGAACGGCCGGAGGTGCGCTCCTGCACCTCAACTCTCAGGTGGCGCACCCCGCTCTCGCTGAGTGAGTCGGGGTCAGTCCACGCTTCTCTCCGGGCGAGCCGCTCGAGGGTCTGCTGGAGCGTCTCGGCGCCTCGAGAGGCGGGGCGAGGTGTGCCACTTGAGGGCTCGGATACCTTCGGCATTACCCGTGTGCCATCGGAGTCGACTGCCGGTCCGGTTCGTTTCTGCGCGAGATACGGGATTGAAGCGCTGTCGATGCCGGCCGCGCGCGCGCGCGCGACCTCCTGCTCGGCAACCGGCACCACGGCTGCGGAGCCGAAGAGCGAACGCACCTGGGCGGCCACTTGCTTCGCAGAGACCGGATCTCCAAAGAATCCCAACCGAAGAAAATAGCGCGAACGACCCTCCCGATGACTTTCTGTCGCGTACAGCGTATGTGCCTTGAAAACAGGGAGCGACGCGACGCGGCTGAGCTCGATCGGCTCCGCTGACCAATGGAGCTGCACCGCAAAGGAAACCGGTGCACCCTGCACGACAGCCTCCTTCAAAGCGGCGCGAGTGCTGGTGTCCTCGGGGCGGAGCAGCGCTATCTGATCGCAATTCTTCGCCTCAACCTCGTCCCGCACTGGGGCCACCGACCGCGTTTCCAGAATCTTTAGCACCCGGGTGTCGGTCAACGAATTATCTTCGATCGATGCGGAGTCGGAGCTCGGGGAAACTTCTGGCGGAGAATCAGCGGTCTCCACCGGAGGCACGTCCGACTTCGGAAGTTGCAGCTGCGCGGCTGGTGCAACGGTCGCAATGGCATCGGGGAAACGCCCATGTACCGCTTCTACCCATCTCTCGGCATCAGACAGGGTCTCGAAATATCCCATGTGGAGATACACGTTCTCAGCGCCATCCGGCCCACGCTCACAACTTGTGAAAAAGGTGAAAGACTTCAGTTGCGGTGCTTGCGGCTGCCGGATGGATGCAGGTGCGGCCAATCGGCATAGCGTGAGCATGAAATGGCCAGTGGCAGTCTGCGACCGATCATCTGGATTACTGTTCGACGTCATAAGCTCTCCCTGAGCAAACGTTCGCGTCACGGTCGGGAGGGCGTCAGATCCATTGCAAACGAGCTTGCACGCTCACACTGGGAGTGGAGTGGCAACCCCGCTGCCTTAGGCCGTTACGCCCTTAGACCGGTAGTTTTGCGTCCCCGCCTTTCGGACGGGTTTGCCTTTGTCGGTGCCTAGCTAGGTCTCGGATGTGTGGCCGTTCTGGGAGCCTGTTCGAGACTCGCAGAACGGATCACACCTCAAGATCGCGCTGTCATAATGGCCGCTCGATGAATATATGTCTAGTGGTAGGGCACCTCGAAGGTATGTGACCTGAGTCACGAATTCGCGCTCAAAGTCCCGCTGAAAGCGAACTGGCTCTGCAGTTTCCTTATCGATCGCACGTGCGCGACCTCAAGCAGGGTCCGGCGGACGCGAACGAACGGTGCGCGCTCCGTACGGAGCGGGACGAGCTGGTCCCTCCCCCACGCATCTCGCGAACCTTTAATTCGGGCGACTCGGCGGCTGCCGTGCCGGTGTGAGAAATTGGAGGGCGCACCCGTTACCACCTCGCCCTGCGCGCTATGCTGTCCCGGTGAAGCCAAAACACGAAGCGGAACTGTTCAAAGCAGCGTTGCGGGCCGGGATTCGCTACGCCGAAGGCCGTGGAGCCGTCGAGTTCGAGCCGACCGATTCGGCCAGCGACAAGGCGCTCTATGTGTACCGGCTACTGGTCCACGACAAGATCATCGCCCCGTTGCCGGAAGACCAGGTGGGCGAGAAGACCATTCGCCACCGGCTAGCTCTATGGTATGCACACCTGCCGTCGGGGCACCCGCTGTTGGGGTGAGTGCTTTCGCAGGGAGAATAAGCGCGACGCCAAGAGCCGCCACAAGTACCAAAAGGCGGCCCAAGCGAGCGGTGACGTGGCTGCGATGGCGCACAGTCCACGCTGCAAGGGCGATCAGGCTGCCCCCGGGAAGTATCAGGGCAATTGCCGTATAGGGTCCGAGCTCCCGCATCATATTGCCAAGTCGGTTCACTGTGCTGCCTCGGTTAGCGGGAAAGCCTTCCAACCCGGCCCGCCTGGCCACGTTCAACCGCGAGGTTCGACCAACGGTTCGCGCCAGGTACAGAATCAGGTCGCCAGGCGCGAACCGCCGGCCGATATCCGCTCACGGCGTCCGCTGTGAGGACCCGCCAGCCAGCGGTGCCGAATAGAGAAGCGTTCACGGCGCCTTGCGCCATGCGCGGTGACTCGCGTTGATCGGGCGTGCCAGGAGGTAGCGGTCGCCGAGCCACTTGATCGCCCGTGCCCTGGCGGTGCTGTAGTCGACGACCCAGCTCTGGGCTCGCTCATTCTTCGCTGTCCGTTTCACGATGCTCCCCTCGTGGTGCTCCGACGTACTGGCTGCGCAGCCGCCTGGAAGGTCCTGCGGCGGCCTCGCTGCACGATGGGCGGAATCCTGCAGGCAACGTGGATCGCTTCCAATCCTGCAAGAGTGAACCGCGCGCCTCTACGCTGCGATGCAGGCAGGTCTGGGTCCCCGGATATGCGGGCCTATACCTCTAAAGTAAGTGGCCGCCGTAGTCCCTGTAGGCGTCGGTGGATTCCTCCACTGAAAGAGGGCACACGCGCCCGATCGCCTTATTCTTCTTCTCGGGTCACCACCTTACGAATATCCAGCAGCGCTCCGTCATGTTTGCGCATTCCGGCTACAGGCCCTTATGGCCCCTGATTTTCTTCCTTCCCTGGCTCTTCCTGGGAAGTGCCTACCTTGGCGGCTGGGTGCTTCATCGGCGCTCGCGCTCGGTCGGACTCTCGTCCGTCCGTCCTCGTCATCGGACTGCGCTTGTCGCGGGAATACTGTTCATCATTGCATTTTGCTTTTTGCTGATAGTTGCGCCGTCGGCCCTTGCCGATCCGGTACGTGAGGATTACGCGGCTTGTCCGGTCACGACCGAGGCACAAGCGCGGAACATGGCTGACAGTCTTTTCGAGCGGGGCGACTACCAGAGCGCGGGCGTGTGTTACCAGGCTGCAGGAGAGAATGCTCTTGCAAATCGAGCCTTCATGAAGGCGCTGGAACCGCGGAGCGAGCTGACGGCGCGTCAGCTGTCCGAGCAGCGAGACCAGGCCAATAGGCTGTTACGCAAAGTTCAGCTGGCTTTCCGCTCCGGGCACTGAGAGTCGCGGCAACGGCCTTTTTGGGTGCGGCGCTCAGACTGCGCGGATCGCCGAGCGTGCGCACGGGATGAGGGGGGCACCGGCCCGAGCATCGCAAGCTCGGCGCAGCTGGCCGCGGTCGCCCCCTCGATTTGATCCCTATGCTGGCCAGCCCCTCATGGCACAGTCAATCGTGTTGAGTGAATCGTGCCGCCACCTTTGCGCGGCTGAGATCACTTCGCCACGACTTGTGCCGGTATTTCGATTCCCTGCGCTGCGGCTGCCTGAGCCGTGTGAGTTGCCAGGTAGATCTGGGTAAGCGCCGGCGTTCTGGCGGCCCGGATTGCGCCTGCGAGCGCCTTCTCATAGCAAACCGTGAAGTTCTCGACGCGCACGAGATTGACGCGGTCTGCGCGGGTGCACACGACCCACGCGGCATTTTCAAGGCGCGTGTAGAAGGTCCGCAAATCCGCGGGCTGACTCAGGTCGAGCCCCTCGGTGCTGACGTGCCTGCTTACCGTGACGATTTTCTCACCAGCCGCGACGCTGGCCACGAACAGCGTGCAGAGAACGGCGGCGACCCCAACGAGTAAGCGGGGGCTTGTGACGGCTGCCTTGGTGTACATACCAGTCTCCTCTTTGATCCGTGTTGAATTGGAGCGTCGTCTGCGGTCGTTCCCGGGCGAGAGAGGCCTGAGTCTCTTGCCAGTTACGATCCAACTGTTGAGTGAGACTCGGCGGCGGGAGATTCGGGTACCACGCGGTGGCGGCCCTGGTGAAGCCGCGCCGTCTTCAGCCCTGGATCTATTTTCAGGTACCCGTTTTCCGCGAAAATGAGTCCACGGTATCAATACAGATCCGCAACCTGGGTTTGTGCAGTCAGCCCGCAATGGCCGAGACCAAAAAGACGGTGGTAGCACGGCTGTTCGCCGAACACAGGGGTGCCCTGCAGGCGTTCCTGTATCGGCTCGTCCGCCGCCAACCGGAGGCGGCAGAGCTCGCGCAAGAGGTCTATGTGCGCCTGTTGCGCGTACCGGACATAGGGGCAATCCGCGATCCGGGGGCTTACCTCTATACGATGGCCAGTAACCTCGCCAGGGACCACGCCCGTCGCGAGCGCCAGTACGGAACGGTGGCCGACGTCGATGATCCGCTGGTACAGGAGCAGCTCGCCGAAATTCCAGCTTTCGCTGCACAACTGGACGCGGAGCAGCGCATCAAGCGGTTGAGCGAGGTGCTGCAGCAGCTTCCCCCCAAATGCCACGCAGCCGTCGTGATGCAGTATTGGCAGGGACTCAGCTACCAGGAAATCGCACAGCGGCTCGGGGTCTCGACGCACATGGTCAAGAAGTACCTGAGCCAGGCGATGGTGCACTGCCGACGTCGCATGGGGCGGCTAGGGTGAGCCTATGAGCGCAAGAGAAGACCAGGTACGCGGCCTCATCGCCCAGGACGCGGCAGACTGGTTCGTGGCGAGCCGCGCGGGCCTCACGGCCGAGGAGCGCAACGGCTTTGTTAGCTGGCTCAAGGCGTCCCCGCTGCATGTCGAGGAGTACCTTGCGCTCGAGGTCATCGGTCGCGATCTGCGCGAGGCCTGTGAAGCCTCTCAGGGCTCCTTCGATGAGCTTCTGGTCCGGGCACTGCATGAGAAAGGTGCGCCCGTCCGGCCGTTCTGGGCGCGCCTTGTCGAGAGTTTGCGGACGCCTTCGCCGCGCTGGCACGCTGCAGTTGCGATGGCGGCGCTCGGTGTCGTGACTCTCGGCTTAGTCCTGTTGTGGACCCTCAGACCCATCGCACACGTCTCGGCCCCTGCCGCCATCACGGTGCTTCACTTTGAGACACGCCACGGCGAGCAGCAGACTCATCGTCTGGCGGATAATTCGGTACTGCACCTGAACACGGGTACCGCGATCACCGTCCGGTACCGCGATAACGAGCGGCTTGCCGTGCTCACCGCCGGCGAGGCCGAATTCGAGGTCGCCCATGCGCCCGAGCGTCCATTTCGGGTGTTCGCGGGGCGGGCTGAGATCGTGGACCTGGGAACCCGGTTCGATGTGCGCCTGAAAGACAAGTCGACCCTCGTCACAGTGGTTGAGGGACGGGTCGCGGTCGCGCTCTCGGCCTCCGCAGAAGGCGGCAGCTCGAGTCAGAGTGGCGCACCGCGAGTCGTGCAAGTGGCCGCGGGGCAGCAGACAACTGTCGCCGACGGAGACTGGCCCTCGGCTCCGGTGGCCGTGGACGCGCAGCGCACTACAGCATGGCTGCACCGGCAAATCATGTTCGAGAACGAGCCATTGGAACGTGTGGCGAGCGAATTCAACCGCTATGCTCAAAAACCGATCGAGATCACCACTCCCGCATTGCGGAACCTGCAAGTCAGCGGCGTCTTTGCCACCGACAATACCGCGGCTTTTATTGCCTTTCTCCGCAGCCTGAAGGGGGTGCACGTCGAAGTAACCGCGACGCAGATTCGTGTGTCGCAGGATCGAGGTTAGCCTTCCCGGGAGTACACTCGTAGGAAAAGACAGCTGCATAGCAGCGTGCGGGGGGGTTCGTTTGCATCGCCCATCGGCGGAGATCGCGAGAGTGGTGTCCGGGGTGCTGCGCGCACTCTCCATCTGCGTCCCCGTTGCACTCGTTGCCGTCCCAGCGGCGACGGCTGAAACCGTTGCCCCTGCGACGCTCGCCGCCGATATTCCTGCACAACCTCTCGCACAAGCGCTCGCAGAGTTTGCCCGGCACACGGGTCTACAGCTCGTATATGTCTCCAGCGTCGTGCGTAACAAGGAATCCCACGCGGTCTCTGCGGGGCTCAGCACAAATGAAGCGCTCACCCGCCTCCTGGAAGGCACCGGACTCCGGTTCGAGTACCTGGCGGCGGATACCATCGATGTCCTCGCCGCGGGGCCGCCCGAGAAGAGCACACAGACCCCCCGGGAAGGCGAGCCGCCCCAGATCATCGTCACGGCCAGCCGCCGCGAGGAAAACCTCCAGGACGTACCGATCACCATCCAGGCAATCACCGGCGACCAACTGAGCGAGCTCAGCGCGCTGAACTTCAATGATCTGGTGAAGTACACCACCAACATCACTTACAGCGGTAACGGCCCTGCCACCAACGACATCTACATCCGCGGCCTGGGCTCCGCCGGCCTCGGCAACCAGTCCCAGGCGTCGGCCGCTCCTTTTCCTAACGTCGCGCTCTACCTGGATGAGCAGGCGATGCAGTTTCCGTCGCGCAACAATGACATCTACATGGTTGACCTGGAGCGCGTTGAAGTACTCGAGGGTCCGCAGGGTACGCTGTTCGGGGGTGGCGCGCAGGCGGGGGCGATTCGCTACATCACCAACAAGCCGAAGCTGTCCGCCACCAGCGGCGAGTTCAGCGCGGGTTACGGAGTCACCGCAGGCGGCGACCCGAACTCCCTGGCGAACGGAGTCATCAATATACCCCTGATTGCTGACAGACTGGCCGTGCGTGCGGTGATCTACTCAGACCACCAGGGGGGCTACATCGACAACGTACCCGGGACGGTTTCCTTTGATATTCAGCCAGGCCTGGTGTTCCCAGGAGGCTATCCGCCGAACACACGTTGGACGAGTCCGGTCGTCAGCAACACCAATTTAGTACGACCCAACACCAACCCGCTCACCTACGGGGGTCTCAGGCTCTCCGGGCTTTATCAGTTCAACAACGACTGGGACCTGCTCATTCAGCAGGCCTACCAGGACCTGCATGCGGACGGTTACTTCTTCGCTTATCCTGCTGACTCAAATGGCAAACCGCTGCAGCCCTACCAGATTACGGCCTTTAATCCGGCTTACACGAAGGATCGTTACGAGAGCACGGCCTGGACTGTCAACGGCAAATTCCACGGCCTGACCGCCATCTACGCGGGCAGCTATATGGTGCGTCACATCGAGGGGCAGCAGGACTACTCCAACTACGCAAATGTTGGCGGTGGCTTCCCGCTATACGCCTGCATCGGGCCGGGGGCCCCATACTTTGACTTCCCGGTGTCGGCCGGCAAGCCGCTGCAGTGCTATGCGCCGCTAGCCAATTGGCACGACAGCGTACGGAACGAGCACCAGAGCCATGAAATCCGCATCAGCACCAACGAGGTGCAGCGCGTGCGCGGTCTCGTCGGCGCCTACTGGGAAAAGTTTGTGATCGACGACAACATGAACTGGAATTATCTCGACATCCCGCAGTGTGACCCGGCCAACCTCGCGAAAGCACAGGCGGGGGGCCCTGACTGCCTCTCGGCTGTGGGACCGGTGCCCGGCTCCTGGGCCAGCGATCCGAGCCTGCGCGAGAACATGAACAACGCATTCGGCGATGACGTGCAGCGCGGTTACCGGCAGTACGCGTTTTTCGCCTCCGTCGACTTCGACCTCGTCCCGAAGCTATTGACGGCGACCGTTGGCACGCGCTACTACCACTACGATGAATTCGAGGAGGGCTCGCTTTGGTTCACCGGCACCCTCAACCCGCTCATCGTCGATCACCCCAACGGCACTTGCACCGCCGCACAGGCGTGCGGCTACCCGATCAGCCTGGCCAAGAGCGAAAGCGGCCTCCGCAGCCGCGCCAGCCTGGCTTGGCACATCAGCCCGGATGTCATGACCTATTACACCTTCTCACAGGGTTTCCGGCCGGGCGGTTTCAATCGCATTGGAACCGGTGTAATCCCCGCGGCCCTTCCGTACTGCGGCCTGGCAGCGACGCCAGGATGTGCAGGCGCTCCAGCCGGCACCGAACAGTTCATCGCCCCGGTAGGCTTTCAATCCGATACCCTGATCAACAACGAGCTCGGCTTGAAGAGCGAATTGCTGAACCATCGGGTTTTGGTGAACGCGTCGGCGTACCGCATGAAATGGAACGACGTGCAGCTTCCGATGTACAACGCCACCAATGAGCTTCATTCCAACGTCAACGGTCCCAGC
>Ga0306923_10000381_pt1 | contig 34123 bp, 30 predicted proteins | sample sta12Can44000108_FD_203841 | JGI IMG/M metagenome (GOLD analysis project Ga0306923, IMG submission 203841) | Lab enrichment of tropical soil microbial communities from Luquillo Experimental Forest, Puerto Rico - statanox.12C.anox.44.000.108 (v2)... | ecosystem: Environmental > Terrestrial >... | reverse complement strand
GCTACGACGTCCGCGAGGCGCCCAGGCCGTTCGAGCACCTCGCGGCCTGGGTGAAGGACGAGGGCATCGAGGAGCCCTACGCGTTCGCGAGCCACCCCCGGCTCGAGGAACGGCTCGAGAGCACGCGCGCCCTGGTGGAGGCGCGATACGGGGACCGGCGCCCGGGCGACCAGGGCGCCGACCGTTACGCGAAGGCGGTGCGAGAGGTGATCCTCGCCACCGCGCGCCTCGATCTCGCGGGCGGTCGGTTCGACGCGGCGGAGCACGGCGCCGAGGCCTACCTCGCCCTGCACCCTCGCTCCGCGGAGGCGCTGACCGTGCTCGCCGACGCGGCGCGCCAGCGGGGCGGGGCCGACGAGCGCGCCCTCGAGCTGTACCGAAAGGCGGCGGCGCTCGACGCCGGCTGTGCGGAGGCGCAGCGCGGCCTCGGCCTCGCCCTCGCCCGACGTGGCGACCGCGCGGGCGCGCGGGGCGCTCTCCGGACGTACCTGAAGCTCGCTCCGGCCGCTGTGGACCGCGCCTGGATCGAGGGCGAGCTCGCCGATCTCGATGGGAGGAAGCCGTGAAGATCCGCGTCGCCCCTCGTCTCGCGGTCCTCGTCGCCGCGTGCGCGCTGCTCCCCGGCTGCTTCCAGAAGACGACGCCGTGGGATCCGATCGGCGGGCGTTACGATTCGGGCAACTGGTTCGGCGCGCGCTTCGCGCTCGACCTCCCGCCGGACTGGATGATGATGAACTTCGTCGAGGACGGCCTCGTCGCCACGCGCGACGGGTTCAACTTGCAGTCGGTCAAGGTCCGCAAGATCAAGTTCGGCGAGGACCTGCCGCACACGAAGAAGAAGATCTCGAAGAGCATGGCCCCCCAGGAGCTCGCGGAGGTGCTGCTGGACGATCTGCGGTCCGACGGGACCGCCAACGCGCTCAAGGTCCTCGAGACGCGGCCTCTCACGATCTCGGGCCAGAGGGGCTTTCGAACGACGGTCGCCTTCAAGGACGGCTACGGGTTGCGCTACAAGGCGGTCCTCTGCGGCGTCATGGCGGAGGGGCGCGCCTGGCAGATCACCTACGCCGCCCCGGCGCGCTACTACTTCGAGCGAGACCTCGCCGCGTTCGACTCCGCGCTGACGTCCATGCGGATCTGGTGAGGCCGTGGGATCGCTCATGCACCGCAAGCTCTGAAGGAGGTCTCGGCCGCGGGGCTCGTCGCCGACGGCCGGGCCGGTCCCGTGGTGACGGAGGCGGATCTCGCCACTCGGCCGATCAGCCGCCGAGGAACCGCTCCAGGCTCGCCGCGGTCGCCTCGGCGTCCTGCACGAGATAGAGGTGTCCGCACCCGGGAACGATCTCGAGCGTCGCCCCGGGGATCGCATCCGCGACGGGCTTCACCATCGCGAGCGGCACGTTCTGGTCCGCGTCGCCCACGCGGACGAGCGTCGGCACCCTGATCTCGCCGAGGCGCGGGCGGAGGTCCGGGAGCGCGGAGAGCGCCTCGAACTCGGCGATGTACGTCTCCGCGGGGACGGCATCGGCGGCGGCGATGATGCGCGGGGCGAGCTCGGGGTGCGCGGCCGCATACGCGGGAGGGATCGCCAGCTGGGCGAAGGCGGGTCCGACCTTCATGCCGCCGCGGACCGCGCGAGCGTAGCCGGCGAAGGCCTCGCGGAAGGGCGCGTCCGCGCCGGCGGGGGCGGCGAGGAGCGCGAGCCGCGTGACCGCGACCTGCCCTGCGAGCGCCATCGCCAGCGCGTGATATCCGCCGAGCGAGAAGCCGACGATCGCCGCGCTTCGGACGTCGCGCCCGGCGAGCATCTCCTCGATCGCCGCGCGAGCTCGGGCGAGCGAGTAGGGCGCGAGGAGCGGCGTCCGGCCGTAGCCCGGAAGATCGGGCACGAGCACGCGGAAGCGCGCCGCGAGCCGCGCCGCGAGCGCGTCGTACATCGAGCCGTCGAGCGCCTGGCCATGGAGGAGCAGCACCGCGGGCGCGCGTGCCGGTCCGGATTCGCGGACGAACATGGTCAACCTTCCCTCCAGAACCGCGCCACGAGCGCGGCCCGGCTGTCGCATCCCGCCTTGGCGAGGATGGCGGTGAGATGAAACTCGATCGTGCCCTCGGCGCACCGCGCAGCGGCGGCGGCGGCCTTGTTCGAAGCGCCGGTCGCGACGATCTCGAGGACGCGCCACTGTGCATCGGTCAGCCCCCAGCGCGCCGCGAGCGCGGCGGCGCGCGGACCCGGATCGGAGGGCGGACGGGCCTGGATCGCGAGCACGTGCTCCCGGACGCCCGGCGCGGTGTGACGCGTGAGCGTGAACCCTCCCTCGGCCTGCGCTGCGAGGTGGGCCCGGAGCGACTCGAGGGTCGCGGCGCGATTCGACGCGAGCACGGCCTGGCCCGCCGCGTTGGCGTGAACGATCCCGCCGCCGCGCAGCAGGTAAGCAGGGGCGCCGATCGCGTCCATGGCGACGCCCAGGAGCTGCATGGCGCCGGGGGCGAGGGCGAGGTGCCGGTCGAGGAGCGCGCGCCGCCGCAGCGGCTCGACGAGGCGCCTCAGGATGGCGTGCTCGCGCGCGCCGTAGGCGCCGTCGCGCAGGACGCCGAACCAGGCGAGGAGCGACTCGCCTTCGCACAGCAGGACGCGGAGCTGGACCTTGTGGAGCACCCGGTGGCGCGTCGAGAGCCAGCGGATGCCTTCGTTGTCCGGGAGCTGGTTCAGCTCCACCACCCGGTTTCGCTGTCGCCGTTCGGGGCGAAACGGATCCCAATGGGCGAACCGCGGCGTCCGGCGGATGACCTGGTCGAGGTCCGCGCCGTAGGCCCGCGCATCGTAGCCGCGAGTCCAGATGAACTCGACCGAGAGCCCCTCGTCGCGTGGCGCGAAGCCGTACGCGCCTGAAACGTCGCCGTCGAGCAGGGCGTGTACCGCCGGCACGATCTCGCGCAGCCCGGGACCGTCTCCGTCGCGGACGGTCTGGAGCGAGCGAACGATCTCGTCCACGCGGCGGAGGTCGGCTGTGGAGGCCCGGGACATGAGGGAGACCCTGCGTGCGGTTCTACAGTCTTGGAGCCGACTTACGAAGGGTTCGGGGCTCCCTGCGTCCTGCCGTGAGCGTGGGACAGCGACGGAAGCTCCGCATCGACCTGGGGTTTCCCCCAGTGGCGCGCTGTCGCAGGCGCGCGAGACTCGGACTGACGGCGATTGTTGCCGATCAATATCGGACGCGTGCTCGCCTCTGCGCGGCTTCGCGTCCCCTCCAGGAAGGACAACCCAGATCCGGTCTCGCGGGGGCGGGATCGGGACCGGGGAGTAGCCGGTGATCCCGGCTACTCCCCTCCCACGCGGCGAGCACTGGGCCGCCGAGGCCAAAGCATCTGGCGCCACTCCCGCCTGGTCAGCCCTGCGTCGGTCATCACGCGTGCGCCGACCGGCTGCAGAGCGCAGATTTGGCGGGCGTGGAGGAGCGGTGATGACGAGAGGGCGCAACGGCGCGGTGGCGGCAGCGGCGTGGGGGGCCGTGGCGGGAGTGCGGACCTTCACGGCGCCGGCGCTCCTGAGCATCGCCTGGGCAGGAGGGCCTCGTCCGCCGGCGCCCATGGCGGCCGAGCGCGCGCTCGGCGCGAGGGCGGCACCGTGGCTCCTCGGGGCGCTTGCGGCCGGCGAGCTGGCGGCCGATCAATGGCCCAAGCTGCCGGACCGGATTGCGCCGGCCTCGCTCCTCGCGCGCGTGCTCTCAGGCGCGCTCGTCGGCAGCGCCCTCGGGCGCGGTCGCGCCAGGCGCGGCGACATCGCCATCGCGGCCGCCAGCGCCTTCCTGTCGAGCTTCGCGTCGTACTGGCTTCGGCGCGCCGCCAACCGGCGGCTGTCGAATTCGGTGACCGGATTCCTCGAGGACGCGCTCGTCCTCAGCGCGGGCGCCGCGCTCGCGGCGAGCGCGCGGAGGAGCGCGACACGACCTTAGCGAACGAGGCGAAGTCACCACGGCCGCGCGGTCGAACGCGTCAGAACGTCGCGTTGGCCGAGAGGTAGAAGGCGAACCCCTCGGCCGGCGACCAGGCGACGTCCGCCGCGATCGACGAGCGCGAGGGGCTGTCGAGGAGGAGCCGCAGCCCGGTGGCGAAGCCCGGGTGGACCGTCTGGAAGAGCGCTCCGGGCCTGCCGGTACCGCGCTCGCTCGGCGCGGTGAGGTTCACCGCGGCCACCGCGCCCAGGAACTGCCAGAGGTGCATCCGGTACTCGGCCTCCGCGTAGGCGATGTCCCTGGCGGTGTACCGCCCCTCGGTGAAGCCGCGGCCGGAGCGGTGCTCGGGGTCGGCGCCGATCGCCGGGAGCAGCAGGTAGGGCGTGTCGCCGAAGCTCGACCACTCGTAGGCCCAGAGCGCGAGGACGTCTCGGCGCCCAGGGATCGGGAGGTAGGTCCTCGCGTCCACGTACAGCGAGCGCCAGTTGGTGTCATCCCCGAGCCACGCCGGCTCGAACCGGTAGCGCGCGAGGAGGTAGGCGCCCCGGGTCGGCTCGAGGGTGCTGTCGCGCCCGTCGTAGAGGAGGTTGATCGTTGCGCCGAGCGTGAAGGATCGGCCCGAGGTGCCGAACGGATAGCTCGAGAACGCGGTCGCCTCGCCCGCTGCGGCGCGCTGGTCCTCGATGCCGTAGAAGTCGTCGAGCCAGAGCCCCGCGCCGGCGTAGAGCCGGCCGGTGAGCCTGCGGTAGCCGGTCTCGTGGAGCTGGAGCTGGGTCCGGTGGACGGTGGTCTCGTTCGACGCCGGGGTCGCGCCGCCGAGGCCCCAGGCCGGGTTCGGGAACGCGCCCGCGCCCCAGTCACCCACCAGGATCCACGCGTCGCCCGGCAAGCGGACGTCGGTCCGCAGCACCAGCCCTCGCTGGCCGTTCGAGGTGACGAAGACGCTCGACTCGAACTTCGAGAAGCTCGTCGCCGGAGTGGACCCGAGGCGGAAGGCGCCGATCGCGGCGGCGCCGCCGCCGATCCCCATGAGCGGATTGGCGAAGAGGAACGGGAGCACCGTCCAGCTCAGTCGCCCCGGCGACCGCGCCAGCGTGCGGTCCGGCGGCCGCCAGAGACCGGTCGCGCGGGCGAGGAGCTCGGGGAGGTCGGTGTCCTGCGGCTGGGGCTGCGCCGACGCGACGGTGCTGGCCGGCGCGGGCGCGTCCACCGGCTCGCCGGTCCGGGCGAGCGCAGGGGCGGGTGCGGTGATCGCGAGGGCGGCCGCGAGCGCGGCGGCGGCGGGGCGGTGCATGCGGTACGGCCGGCAGTCTACCGCGCCACGCCGAGCGCCGGCGAGCGCGAGCGGATCGATGGCCAGGCACGGACTTAGAGTCCGTGCGCCTCAGTGACGCCTTGCCGGTGCGATGGCGGTCGGAGCGACGCGCTCGGACGTGCCTCCGAGGCACGCAGGTCGCCTCACGCCAGCCCGAACCGTTCCTTGACGCCCTTCAAGAACGTCGCGTCATCGGCGCTCTTGCGATTGGCCATGAGGACCTTGGCGTCCTCGCCGGCGGTGTAGCGCAGCTGGTTCGTGCCGTCGGTCGCGGCCTCGTAGATGACCTTCGCGACCACGCTCGGATCGGAGGCCATGCTCATCAGGCCACCCAGGATCGCGGTGAGCTTCTTGACGATGGGCTGGTACTCGACCAGGCGTTCGTCATTGCTGAAGTCGAACGAGCGGCCGGCAAAGTCCGTCTTGATCGCTCCGGGCTCGACGATCTTGACCTTGACGCCGACGGGCTCCAGCTCCCAGCTCAGCGCCTCCGAGAGGCCCTCCACTGCGAACTTGGTGCCGTGGTAGAGCGTGCCGAGCGGGAAGGTCATCTTCCCTCCGACCGAGGAGACGTTGACGATGACCCCGCTCCTGTTGGCGCGGAAGTGAGGCAGGACGGCCTTGGTGGTCTCGAGGAGGCCGATGACGTTCACGTCGAACTCGCGCCGGATCTTCTCCATGGCCGTCGCTTCCAGCGGACCGTAGGCGCCGTACCCGGCGTTGTTCAGCAGCACGTCGATCTTTCCGAACCTCGCGATGCCGGCCTCGATCGCGCTCTTGATCGAGGCGGCGTCCTGCACGTCGAGCCGTGTGACGAGGACGTTGTCCAGCGCCGTCAGCTCCTGCTCCTTCTGCGGGCTTCTCATGGTCGCCACCACGTTCCAGCCCCGCTCCTGGAAGTACCTGGCGGTCGACTTGCCGATGCCGGTGCTGGCGCCGGTGATCAGGATCGTCTTGCCCATGTCGTCCCCCCCCTCGGGTTCGTTGCTGCGCCAGCGAGCAGAGCCGTCTGCCGTGCCCTTTCTCGGACGCCCTTGGACTTCGCCGTCTCGACCAGGAAGCTAAGGATGGGCGGGTTTCGAGGGGGGCCCGATGCGCCCGGTGCGTCGGTCGCTGCGCCTACTACCTGCCGACGCGCGCCGCGAGGTGCGCCGGGTAGCGATCTCCCGCGATCTTGATCTCGGCGAGCGCGTCCTCGATGCGGCGCAGGTCGTCGGCGGTCAGCTCGAGGGCAGCCGCGTCGACGTTCTCCTTCACGCGATGCGACTTGGTGGTGCCCGGGATCGGCACGATCCACGGCCGCTGCGCGAGCAGCCACGCGAGCGCGATCTGGGCGGGGCTCACCCGCTTGGCCGCGGCGATCGCCGCGAGCTGATCGACCAGCGCCTGGTTCGCCCTGCGGGCCTCCGGCGAGAAGCGGGGAACGACGTTGCGGAAGTCATCCTTGGCGAAGGAGGTCTTCTCGTCGATGGTGCCGGTCAGGAAGCCCTTGCCCAGCGGGCTGAACGCCACGAGCCCGATGCCGAGCTCCTCCAGCGCCGGGAGGATCTCCTTCTCGGGCTCGCGCCACCACAGCGAGTACTCGCTCTGCAGCGCGGTGACCGGCTGGACGGCGTGCGCGCGCCGGATGGTCTGGGCGCCGGCCTCGGAGAGGCCGAAGTGCCTGACCTTACCCTCCCAGATCAGATCCTTCACGGTCCCGGCCACGTCCTCGATCGGCACGTCGGGATCCACGCGGTGCTGATAGAAGAGGTCGATGTGATCGGTCCTGAGGCGCTCGAGCGACGCCTCGGCCACCGCCCGGATGCGCTCGGGTCGGCTGTCCATGCCCGCCCGCGGGTCGCCGTCCTTGAAGCCGAACTTCGTGGCGATGACGACCCGGTCGCGGAAGGGCGCGACGGCCTCGCCCAGCAGCTCCTCGTTCGTGAAGGGCCCGTACGCCTCGGCGGTGTCGAAGAACGTCACGCCGCGCTGGAAGGCCTCGCGGATGAGCGCTATCGCGGCCTGCTTCTCGAGGGCAGGGCCGTAGGCGAAGCTCAACCCCATGCAGCCGAAGCCGATGTCGGGGACCTCGAGGTTCTTGCCGAGCTTGCGCTGCTTCATTGGTTCTCTCCTCCCTGCTGCAAGGCGGTCGAGGACGCGGCCACCCGACTCCGTTTCTTGCTGAAGACTTCACCGCTCCGATGGCGGTGAAAGCTACGCGCGCTCCGGCTTCCGCGAAACAGGCGGGGGGCGCATGGGCCGTGCAGGAAAGCTTCACGACATGACGGGCCTTCTCCCTGCGGCGCCGATCGCATCTTCGGGCCCCGCAGCGAGCGGACGAGGAGGGGGCGGCGCAGCGACAGCTCGCCTTCGGCACGCGCCCCGCGACGCGAGCGCCGCGGAGCGGGCTGGCCGCCCTGGCGCCGAGGACTCATCGTCCCGTCGATGCCTCTCACGGGAGCCGTACCATGCTCGAGCACGTCAGCCTCCGATGCAGCGACTCGAAGGCGAGCCGGAGGTTCTACGAGCGCGCCCTGAAGCCGCTCGGGTACGTGTGCGACCTGAAGTACGGCGAGTCGTTCGGGTTCAAGGACGATGACGGACGACACGACTTCTGGGTCACTCCCGGCAAGGTGGGGACGCCGACGCACCTCGCGTTTCACGCTTCGTCGAAGAAGGCCATCGAAGGGTTCCACGCCGCGGCGCTGAAGGCAGGCGGCAAGGACAACGGCGAGCCCGGACCGCGCGAGGGTTACGCCGCGTACGCGGCGTTCGTCATCGATCTGGACGGGAACAACGTTGAGGCAGTCATCTGGGAGGGGGAGCCTGGCGCGTCCGATCGAAAGCGTCCCTCCGCCACCCGCAAGAGGAAGAGGAAGGGCTGAGCGCGGTCACCCGACCTCGGAACGTCTCCATGGGGTGGCGTGCGCGCCCGCCTCGAGCGTGTGAAGCCGACCCGGTCAGGGTCGGCGTGCGGAGGTTCACGTTGCGGGACCGCCCGCGGGCCGCAACGCTTCACCGCGCATGCGCGTGTTCGAGATCATCGTCGCGCTGGTGATCGCGGGCGCGGCCCTCACGTCGCTGTCTCGACGCATCGGGGCGCCGTACCCGGCGATGGTCGCGCTCGCCGGCGCGGCCCTGGCGCTCGTTCCCGGAACGCCGACGCTCGTCCTCGATCCGGAGCTCGCCCTGACGCTCTTCGTCGCGCCCGTGCTGCTCGACGCCGCGTTCGACGCGTCCCCGCGCGACCTGCGAGCGAACTGGCGGGCGGTCACCGGGCTGGCGATCGGCGCCGTGGGGCTGACCGTTGTCGCGGCCGCGACCGTGGCGCGCCTCCTCGTCCCCGCGATGCCCTGGGCCGTCGCGGTCGCACTCGGCGCGATCGTCGCCCCTCCCGACGCCGCCGCCGCGACGGCGGTGCTGAAGCAGCTCCGCCCCCCGCATCGCCTGCTCGTGATCCTCGAGGGCGAGAGCCTCTTCAACGACGCGAGCGCGCTCCTGATCTACCGCCTCGCCGTCGGCGCCGCGCTTGCGGGCGCGCTGTCGCCGGCGGGAGTGGTGCCGCTGTTGCTGGTCGTCACGGTGGGGAGCGTGGCGCTCGGGCTCGTGCTAGTGCGCGTGATGGTCCCGCTGATCGCGCGGATCCACGACGTCGCCATCGCCGTCGTCGTCCAGTTCTGCGGCGCGTTCGCGGTCTGGATCCTCGCGGAGCGGCTCCACCTCTCGGGCATCCTCACCGTCGTCGTCTTCGCCATGGCGGCCGCCCGGCGCGCCGCGCTCGTCACGCCCGCGCGCGTCCGCATCCCGTCGTACGCGGTCTGGGAGTTCGCGGTGTTCGTGCTGAACGTGCTCGCGTTCATCCTGGTCGGCTTCCAGCTCAAGGGGATCGTGAGCCGGGTGGATACGCCGACGCTCGTCCGGTACGCCGGCGTCGCGGCGGCGGTCTGCGCCGCGACGATCCTCGCGCGCATCGCGTGGGTGTCCGGCGCGGCGGCGCTGAGCCGGTGGCGGTGCCGGCCGGCGCCGGACAGCGGGGAGGAGCGTCGCGACATCGTGGCGCTGTCGCCCCGCGCCGCCGCGGTCGTCGGCTGGTGCGGCATGCGTGGGATCGTGACCCTCGCGGCCGCGCTCGCGCTCCCCGCCGGCGGGTCCGGGCCTGCGTTCCCGTACCGGGACCTCGTGGTGCTCACCGCGTTCTCCGTCGTGCTCGGGACGCTCGTCGTCCAGGGGTTGACGCTGCGTCCGCTCCTGAGCCTCCTCCAGCTCAGCGACGAGGGGTCCGTGGAGCGCGAGGTGCGGCTCGCCCGCGTCGAGACGTTGCGCGCCGCGCTCTCCGCGATGCCCGAGGTGACCGGCGACGAGCTGTCGAGCGTGCTGCGTCGGCGCTACGAGGTGCTGCTCCAGCGCGCCGAGGCGGACGCGGGTCGCCCCGGCGGCGTCCCGGGCGACGGGCGCGATCGCGGCGCATTCGACGGCGCCGGCGTCGCGCGCAGGGCGACGTCGGCCGCACGACAGCGGCTCGTCGACCTGCGGGGCAACGGCACGATCGGCGATTCCGCGTTCCAGCGCGTCGAGCAGGAGCTCGACTGGGAAGAGCTGGACCTCGAGCCGTCCACGCTCGGCGACGAGCCGGAACGCGCCCGGTGAGGTGCCGACTCCCGTCACCGTGGCGCGGGGAGCGACCGCGCGGCACGCTGAGGCTGCCCCTCGCCTCGCGGCACGGCCTGGATCGGCGCACCCTCGCCGAGGTCGGACGGGGGCGACAGCGCGACCACCTCGCCCGCCGTCACGCCCGAGCGGATCTGCACGACCCGCCCGTCGTTGGTCCCGGGCTCGACGTCGACGAAGCGCAGGCGGCCGTCCCGCACCGTCGCGACCTGCAGCCTCGCGCCGCGCTGCACGAGCGCCTCGGCCGGCACCGCGGGCAGCGGCGGCACGCGGACGCGGAGCGCCACGTGCACGAAGCTGCCGGGCAGGAGCGCCGGCGCGGCCTCGACCGGCCAGGCCTCCACGAGCATGGAACGGCTCCGCATGTCCAGCGCGCCCGAGGTGCGACGGACCTCCGCTCGCACCTCGACGCCGGGGAGCTGGTCCATCCGCACCCGCGCCTCGTCGCCCAGCTGCACGAAGGGCGCGACGTCCTGGCCGACGTTCACGAGCACGCGCACGCGGCCGGGCGACGACACCTCCAGCACGGGCTGCCCGGGACCCGCGAGCAGCGCGCCCGGATCGACGTAGCGTGCCGTCACCACGCCGTCGAACGGCGCGCGGAGGATCTCGTACTCCTGGAGCGCCTGGAGGCGACGCAGCTCCGCGGAGGCCACCGCCAGGTCGGCGTCGGCCCGGTCGACGTCCTCCGCCGACACGGCGTGCGTCGGCGCGAGGGCATGCACGCGGGCGGCGAACTGCTGGCGCACCCTCAGCGTCGATCGGGCCTGCGCCACCTGGTGGTCGGTCTCCGGCGAGGCGATGCGCGCCAGCACCTGCCCGGTCCGGACCTGGGCGCCCCTGTCCACGGCGAGGTCCTGCACGTACCCGTTCACCTTCGCGTAGAGCGTCGTCTGCCAGAAGGCGCGCACGTCGCCGGGGAGCACGACGGTGCGCACGCCCGGTGGCTCCTCGACGCGGACCACGGTCACCTTGGGGCCGCGGTCCGCGGCCTCCGCGCGCGCCCTGCGCTCCCGGCCCTCCGCCCGCGACCGGCCGAGGGCCATGAGCGCGGCGCCGCCCAGGGAGATCAGGGCGACGGCCGCCACCACCAGGGCGAGGAGGCGCGTGGAGCGGCTCGCCACGTCACGCCTCCGCCGGCGCGCCCCGGCCGTCGTCGCCGAGCTCGCGCGCGAACGTGACGTCCAGCTCGTGCTTGCGCGGCATGCGCCGTCGCAGCCGGGTGTAGGCGAGCGGCACGAGGAACAGCGTCGTGAACGTGGCCGCCAGCAGGCCGCCGATCACGGCGCGCCCGAGCGGCGCGTTCTGCTCCGACCCCTCGCCGAAGCCGATGGCCATGGGCAGCATGCCGAGGATCATCGCCAGGGCGGTCATCAGGACCGGGCGGAGGCGGGTGCGCCCCGCGGCCCGCATCGCGGCGACGGGGCCCGGGTCGCGCTCCGCTGCGGCGCGGAAGTCGTTGGCGAAGGAGACGAGGAGGATGCTGTTCGAGGTGGCGATGCCCACCGCCATGATGGCGCCCATGAACGACTCGACGTTGAGCGTGGTGCCCGTGGCGGCCAGCATCCACAGGATTCCGGTGAGCGCACCCGGCACGGCCGCCACGATGATGAACGGGTCCGTCCAGGACTGGAACAGCACCACCAGGAGCAGGTAGACGAGCGCGACGGCGAGGCCGAGGCCGAGCCCGAGGCGACCGAACGCCTGGAACATGCTCTGGCTCTGACCCCGCAGCCGCACCGAAGCCCCGTCCGGCAGCTTCAGCCGGTCGATGGCGCGGCCGAGGTCGCGGGCCACGCTGCCGAGATCGCGCCCCTGCGCGGCGAGCTGGACCTCGACGATGGGCTGCACGGTGTCGTGAGCGATGTAGGAGCGTCCGGTGGAGGGCTGGAAGAGCGAGAGGGCCCCGAGGTACGGCGCGGCCCCCGAGCCCGGCGCGGGCAGCGCCCCCGATGCGGAAGATGCGGGGTCGGGGTTCGGCAGGGGCGTCGAGCGCAGGTCGTCCATGCCGCGGATCCGCTCGGGCGGCGTCTGCACGGCCACGTTGTAGTTCACCCCGGTGTGCGGGTCGGCCCAGAAGCTGGGCGACGCCAGCGCGCTGGAGGAGAGGGAGGTGAGCAGGCTCGAGGCCACGTCGCGCTCGGTGATGCCGAGCTGCATGGCGAGCTGCCGGTCCACCTCGACGTCGACGGCCGGCCGATCGAAGACCTGCGCGATGTGGGCGTCGACCACGCCCGGCACGCGACGCGCCGCGGCGATGACGTCCCGGGCCGCGCGCTGCGCCGCGGCGGGATCGCGCGAGACCACCTCCGCCTCGAGCTGCGCCGGGAGCCCGAACGAGAGCACCTGGGTCACGACGTCCGCGGGCTCGAACCAGAACGCCACCCCCGGGAAACGGTCGGGCAGCTCGTCCCGCAGGCGCTGCATGAGCTCGGCCGAAGGCGCGTGCCCCGGTCGCAGCGAGACCCGGATCTCGGCGTCCTCGCCGCCCGCGTTGCCGCTCTGCACGAACCCGAGGTTGTAGAAGATCGGGACGCCGATGTTGTCGACCACGCTGGCCACGTCGCCGTGCGCCAGCTCGCGCACGGTCCGCTCGATCTGCATCACCCGATCCTCGGTGAGCTCGATGCGCGTGCCCGGCGGCGCGCGGGCGTGGAGGCGGAGCTGCCCCGTGTCGACGGCCGGGAAGAAGTCGAGCCCCACCACCTTCGTCGCGAGGAGCGCCCCGGAGGCGAGCAGGGCCAGGGCGCCGACGCCGACGAGGCGCGGATGGTCGAGCACCACCGCCAGCGCCGCGACGTAGCGGCCCCGCAGGCGTTCGAACCCGCGGTCGCGCCAGGCGCCGAAGCGCGCGCCGGCCCGCGCCAGGCGGCCGCGCGGCGGCGGTCCGCCCTCGCCGGGCGGCGCGTGGCCCTCGAGGAGCTTGCGCGCCAGCGCCGGGACGAGCGTGCGCGACAACAGGTACGAGGCGAGCATCGCCAGCACCACCGCCAGCGCCAGGGGCCGGAAGAGGAAGCGCGCCGGACCCGTGAGGAGCACCACCGGGAAGAAGACGATGCAGATGGTGAGGGTGGCGGCGAGCGCGGGCACCGCGATCTGCTGGGCGCTGTCCATCACCACGCGGGTGAGGTGGTGCGGACGCCCGCGCTCGTCCTTCGCGCCGAGGTTGCGGTGGATGTTCTCCACCTCGACGGTGGCGTCGTCGACCAGCATGCCGATGGCGAGCGCCAGCCCGCCCAGCGTCATGAGGTTCAGCGTGTCGCCGGCGAGGAACACGCCGACGATCGAGACCAGGATGGCGATCGGGATCGAGCTGCACACGATCACGGTGCTGCGGAGGCTGCCCAGGAAGAAGAGGATCATGAGCGAGACGAGCGCCGCCGCGAGCAGCGCCTCGCGCAGGACCTCGCGCACCGAGGCGCGCACGAACGCGCTCTGGTCGAAGTCGAGGTGCAGCTCGATGCCCTCGGGCGCCGAGCGCTGCAGCGCGGGCAGCAGCTCGCGCACGGCGTCCACCACCGCGAGCGTGGAGGAGCCCGCCTTGCGAAGCAGCGCCAGGTACGTGGCGCGCCGGCCGTCGACGTGGACGATGTTGGTCTGGGTCGCGTAGCCCTCGTGCACGTGGGCCACGTCGCCGATCCGCACCGTGCTCCCGTTCACGACCTTGACCGGCATCTCGTCGAAGGCGGGCAGCTCGCGCGGGCTGTCGTTGAGCGTGACGTCGTACTCCACGTCGCCGAGCCGGGCCGTCCCGGCGGGCAGGATGACGTTCTGGCTGGCGATGGCGTTGACCACGTCCTGCGGGGAGAGGCCGGTGGCGGCCAGCCGCGGGGGGTCGATGTCCACCATGATCTGCTTCTGCCGCCCGCCGTAGGGCGCCGGGGTGGAGAGGCCGGGGATCGTGAAGAGCCGCAGCCGGAGCACGTTCAGCCCGTAGTCGAAGAGCTCCTGCTCGCCGGCGGCGGGCCCGGACACGGTGAGCTGGGCCACCGGCACGTTGCTCGCGTTGAACTGGAGGATGGCCGGGGCCGTCATGCCGGGCGGCATCTGGCGCAGGATGGTCTGGCACAGGGCCGAGACCTGGGCGATGGCCGCGGAGATCTCGCTGCCCGGCTGGAAGTAGACCTTGATGACGCCGATGCTCGTCACCGACTGTGACTCGATGCGGTCGATGTCGTTCACGGTCGTGGAGAGCGCGCGCTCGGTGAGGTAGATGACGCGCTTCTCCATCTCCTCCGAGGTGAGGCCCGGGTAGTTCCAGATGATCACCACCACCGGGATGTCGACGGTCGGCAGGATGTCGACCCGGATGCGCGAGAGCGCCAGCGCGCCGAAGATGGTGATGGCGAGGCAGAGGGTCGCGACGGTGTAGGGCCTGCGCAGCGCGAGGCGGACGATCCACATGAGTGCGCGGCTCCCGTGGACGGGGGGTCCGCCTCAACGTGTGCCTTCGGTCGCCGCCGCGCACAGAGGCGTGCCCGACTGGCTGCCCTTTCACGGCCCTCCGTGCGTGCGCCTACCCGGACGCTCCGGGGAGCGCCGCCAGGTTTCACGTGGGCCCAGCCGGTGAGCCGCGGAGCGGAGGCTGCTGCCCGTCGATCCGTTGATGGACGAGCGGATGACGCGCGTCAGGCGAGCTCAGGGAAGTCCTCCTGCCAGTACTCGCCCGCGGCGCGGCCGCCCTCCGCGCGGCGCGTGGCCTCGACCCCCCGGAGCGCGACGCGCCGGATCTTCCCCGAGATGGTCTTCGGAAGGTCGGCGAACTCGAGGCGTCGGACTCGCTTGTACGGCGCGAGCCGCTCGCGGACGAAGCGGAACACGTCGAGCGCGAGCTCGCGGCTCGCGACGTCGCCGGGGCGCAGCACCACGAACGCCTTCGGCACCGTGCCACGGACGGGATCCGGGCTCGGGACGACGGCGGCCTCGGCCACCGCGCCGTGCTCGACGAGCGCGCTCTCGATCTCGAACGGGCTGATCCGGTAGTCGGAGCTCTTGAAGAGGTCGTCGGCGCGACCGACGTAGGTGACGTACCCGGTGCGATCCCGGGACGCGACGTCGCCGGTCCGGTAGAAGCCGCCGCGCGCCCTGGCGGCGGTGAGCTCGGCGTCGTCCACGTAGCCCGCCATGATGCCCGCGGGGCGCGGAGACAGCGCCACCGCGATCTCGCCCTCGTCCGCCTCCGCGCCCGCGGCGTCGAGGAGCGACACCCGGAATCCGGGCAGCGGCCGCCCCATCGAGCCCGGGACGATCGGCTGACCGGGGCTGTTGCCGAGGAGCGCGGTCGTCTCCGTCTGGCCGTACCCGTCGCGGATGGTGATGCCCCACGCCCGGCGGACGCGCTCGATCACCTCGGGATTGAGCGGCTCCCCGGCGCTGAGCGCCTCCCGCAGCTTCACCGGATGACGCGCGAGATCCTCCAGGATGAGGAGCCGACACACGGTGGGGGGCGCGCACAGCGTGGTGACCTCGTGGTGCGCCAGCACGTCGAGCGTCGCGCGCGCGTGGAAGCGTGCATAGTCGTGCACGAAGGCGGTGGCGCCCGCCGTGAACGGGACGAAGAAGCTCGACCACGCGTGCTTGCCCCACCCCGGCGAGCTCACGTTCATGTGGACGTCGCCTTCGCGAGCGCCGACCCAGTAAAGGGTGGAGAGGTGACCCGCCGAGTAGCTGTGCTGCGTGTGCGCCACGAGCTTCGGCCGCGCCGTCGTGCCGGACGTGAAGTAGAGCAGCACCGGGTCGGTGCTGCGGGTCGCCGCCGGGCGGCTCAGGTGCGCGGCCTCGGCGTAGGCGTCCTCGTACTGGAGCCAACCGGCGACGCGCTCGCCGACCACGATGCGCGTGAGCCCCTCGGCGAGCCCGACCAGCTTCTCCGTCCCGTGCGCGTCCGTCACGACGTGGCGGACGACGCCGCGCGCGAGCCGGTCGCGCAGGTCCTCGGGCGTGAGGAGGGTGCTCGACGGGATCACTGCCGCGCCGAGCTTCATCGCGCCCAGCATGAGCTCCCAGATCGCGACGCAGTTCGGCAGCATCATGAGGATGCGGTCGCCCTGCGCGCAGCCGTGCCGGCGGAGGAACGCGGCGACGCGCGTCGACCGCTCCGAGAGCGCCTCGTAGGTGAGCCGGAGCTCGCGCCCGTCGTCCGCCACCAGGTGGAGCGCGAGCTGGCGGTTCCCGCGCGCGATCTGGTCGAACCAGTCCGTCGCGTAGTTGAACGCCTCGAGCTCGGGCCAGCGGAACTCCCGGTACGCACGGTCGTAGTCCAGACGGTGCTCGACGAGGAAGTCCCGCGCTGCGCGGAACGCGTCGGTCGGATGGCTCAAGGGGCTCTCCAGGTTACGGAACGGTAACTTACCGAATCGTAACCTGGCGACCACGGGAGAGGCAACGCTCAGGCTCGATATGGGTGGGATACGCGCCACAACCTACGATTGAGTAACCGGATGTGCCGGAATACACTCGGGGCGGATGGCGGAACGCACCCAACGGCGGCTCACCGCGGCGGCGCGGCGCGCTCAGCTCATCGACATCGGGCGCGCGGTGTTCGCGAAGCGCGGGTACGACGCGGCCTCCGTCGAGGAGATCGCGGAGCACGCGAGGGTCTCGAAGCCCATCATCTACCAGCACTTCGGCGGGAAGGAGGGGCTCTACGCCGTCGTCGTCGATCGCGAGATGGAGTACGTCGTGCGCCGCATCGCCGAGGCGATCGCCGCGGGATCGCCGCGCCAGCGGGTCGAGCGGGGCGCGCTCGCCTTCCTCGAGTACGTGAGGGATCACCCGGACGGCTTCGCGGTCCTGGCGCACGGTGCGCCCGCCACGGCCGCCGGCGGCGGGATGTCGAGCCTGCTGAGCGACGTGGCCGACCGCGTGGGCGACGTCTTCGCGACCCGGTTGAAGGCCGTCGGCTACGATCCCAAGGCGGCCCCGATCTACGCCCACGCGCTCATCGGGATGGTCACCTCGGTGGGGCAGTGGTGGATCGAGAACCGCAAGCCGAGCGTCGAGGAGGTGGCGAGCCACATCGCGGTGCTCGCCTGGAGAGGCTTGCGCCGACTCCCCAAGAAGCCGGCCCTCACGACGCGCCGGCGATGACGTCGCTCCTCGCGCACGACCGGCGTGAACCCTCCGGCATCTCGAGGTTCGCGGGGCCGTTGACGGTTCACGCAAGGGGCAAGTAGCATCGCTCCCACGATGACGGATCGCGCTCGACACTCGCGACCCCTCGGCGCGGCGGAGCCCGCGCCGTGCGTGTGTCGCCTGCCGGGCGCGTCTGCCCGCGGCTAGGCGCGCCCGGCCCTCCCCGCGGGACCTCCGTCCCGGCACCCCATCGACACAGCAGAAGTGGCTCGTCCTGCGCCCGTCGCCGCGGCGGTGTGAGGACGGCTCGAGAAGGGAGATGGACACATGCGGCTCGCGGCGCTCGACGTTCTCCGTGGTACCGCTGTCGCGAAGATCGCAGGGTGGGCCTGGCGCGCCCCGGGACTCCTGGCTCGAAGGAACGAGCGCGACGACCGCTCCGTCCGGGCGCTGAGTGTGCTCTCGTGCGGCGAGAAGGCGTTGCTGCGACGGTTCCTCGAGGGCAACACGAGGACGATTCACGTGGCCCATCCGGCTGCCGCGTTCGGCCTCGAGCTCGCGGAGATCGTCACGATCCACCGCGATCCCAGGCGCGAGGCCAGCGGCGAGCCGTTCGGGCTGGTCCTTCACGCGTGGGCGCTGGACCACCTGACGCGACACCCGGAGCTCCTCGTGACCTCGGGCGACGGCGGCGCCCGGGGCGCACCTTGACGGCGCCGGCCACGGTCCGCCCTTCACTCGGCCGAGGGCGGCCGCGGCGGAGGTCCGAGGCCGCCCGGAGGGCGACCTCGAGACCGTCCGCGACCGGTGCGGCTACCCGCCTGAATGAGCCTGATCCCACTCCGGATCATCGGGGCTCATCGTGCGCACCGGCTGCCCCTGCGCGCTCTGCGCCTCGATCTTCGTGGCCTTCGCGACGCCGTTCGCCTCCTCATACGAGGCGCGAACCTCCTGGCCGCCGCGCAGGGCAGAGACCGACGCGGTTCGGCCGTCCAGCGCGACGTGCGTCCCTTCGCCGACGGTGAGGCGCAGGTCCGGCGCCGTGCCTCGGTGGAGCACGATCCGACTGCCGTCGACCGCCGCGACGAGGCCGACGGTGGTGCACTGGCTGGCGCCCTCCACCCTCGGTTGCTGGTTCGGCGCCGCGGACGCCGTGGCGCTCGGGGACGCTGCGTCGTCCCCGGCTGCCGCGAGGGACGGCGCGAGGCCGATCGTCGCGAGGAGCGCCGCCGCGATCCCGAGATCGTGAGCGACGAGACGGAGTGAACGGATGCGATACGGACGCGTCGACATGCTCTTTCCTTTCGATCACGAGGCACCTCCCCCTGGCGGATTCCAGACGCGAGCGCCCGTGGACTGTCTCCCGTCCCGACGCGCGCACGGCTCAAAGGTTCCATCCCGGCGCGCGGGCGTGCGCGTCGATCCCGTCCGCGAGGTGGGTTGGCGGGGCTCGCCGCCCGCGGCTAGGACGAGTCCGACGGCGAGCTGCTTGCGCGGCGTCAGGAGGCTCGTGCCACATGGCTTCGACGGGACGTTCGACGTTCGACACCCGCTTCGACCAGATGTTTCCTCTGCTCGACGCAGCCGCGGTCGAGCGACTGCGGCGCTTCGGCGAGCCGCGCGCCTTCCGTGCAGGCGAACGCCTGGTGACGACCGGCGAAGTCGGCCCCGGCATGTTCGTCATCGTGAGCGGCGAGGTCGAGGTCAGCCAGCACAGCGTGCTCGGACGCGATCAACCCATCGTCACGCACCGTCCAGGCTCGTTCCTGGCCGAGCTCTCCACGCTCGCGGGGCAACCGGCGCTGGTGGACGCGCGGGCGGCGAGGCCGGTCGAGGCGTTCGTCATCCCCTCGCGGAAGCTGCGCGACGTGATGGTGGCGGAAGCCGAGATCGGCGAGACCATCATGCGTGCGCTCATCCTGCGGCGCGTGGGGCTGCTCGAGAGCGGCGTCGGCGGGCCGGTGATCGTGGGGCGCCCCGGAAACGCGGACGTGCTGCGGCTCGCCGGCTTCCTCGCCCGAAACGGCCATCCCCACCTCCAGCTCGATCCCGAGACCGACGCGAGCGCGCGGACGCTCGTCGAGGGGTTCCACGTCGATGCGGCGGAGCTGCCGATCGTGCTCTGCCCGAACGGTCGCATGCTGCGGAACCCGAGCGAGGTCGAGCTGGCCGGCTGCCTCGGGCTGGTGCGGGCCATCGATCCGACGACGGTGTACGACGTCGCGATCGTCGGCGCCGGGCCGGCGGGTCTGGCCGCCGCGGTCTACGGCGCATCGGAGGGGCTGTCCGTCATCGTGCTCGACGCACGCGCCTTCGGAGGCCAGGCGGGTGCGTCGTCGCGGATCGAGAACTACCTCGGGTTCCCGACCGGGATCAGCGGGATGGCGCTGATGGCCCGCGCGTTCAACCAGGCGCAGAAATTCGGCGCCGAGATGGCGATCCCGGACGAGGTGGTGGGGCTCGAGCGGAGAGACGACGGCGACGGCGCGGGGTGCGCGATCCGGCTCGCGAACGGTGAGCGGGTCGCGGCCCGCGCCGCGGTGATCGCCAGCGGGGCCAGGTACCGTCGTCTCCAGGTCGCGAACCTGGCGGCGTTCGAGGGGTCGGGCGTCCACTACTGGGCCTCTCCCCTCGAGGCGAAGCTGTGCGCCGGGCAGGAGGTGGCGCTGGTCGGGGCCGGCAACTCCGCGGGCCAGGCGGTGGCGTATCTCGCCGGCCGGGTCGAGAAGGTCAGGCTGCTCGCGCGAGGCCGGAGCCTCGAGGCGAGCATGTCGCGGTATCTGGTCGATCGGATCGCGGGATTGCCGAACGTCGAGGTGCTCCTCCAGACGGAGGTGCTCGCGCTCGAAGGGGACGGCGGGGTCCTCGAGGCGGTCCGCTGGCGTCACGCGCCGTCTGGCCAGGAGACGCGGCGGGACATTCACCACCTGTTCCTGTTCATCGGCGCGGACCCGAATACGTCCTGGCTCTCCGGGTCGGGCGTGGCGCTCGACGACAACGGGTTCGTGAGAACCGGCGCCGACGTCTCCGGCGGTCGTCGCGGCCTCGAGACGAGCGTGGACGGCGTGTTCGCGATCGGCGACGTGCGCGCTGGATCGATCAAGCGCGTCGCAGCCGCGGTCGGCGAGGGCGCGCAGGTGATCACCATGCTGCACGCGTTCCTGGCAGGCGCTGGACCTCGCGTCCGCACGACCGCCGATCGCGGCGAGGGCGCGGGGGCGATCTCTTGAGCGAGGGCGCGGCCGATCGATTCCTACCCCCGCCGGCGTTGAAGCGGCGGGAAGGCCCGGCTAGACACGCGTCGCACAAGGCCTCGAAGGATGGAGTGCGATCGCGTGGGTGGCTCCGGGAGGAAACCTTGTCTCGCATCCTCGTCGTAGATGACAAGGAGGAGAACCTCTACCTGTTGCGCGCCCTGCTCCAGGGACACGGTCACCAGACCACGCTCGCGCGCAACGGTGCCGAGGCGCTGGCGCGGGCGGGCGAGGAGGCTCCCGACCTGGTGATCTCGGACATCTTGATGCCCGTGATGGACGGGTTCTCCCTGTGCCGTCGCTGGAAGGGGACGGACTCTCCCCTGAGGGACGTTCCGTTCGTGTTCTATACCGCGACCTATACGGAACCGCGGGACGAGGAGCTGGCGTTGAGCCTCGGGGCAGACCGCTTCATCGTGAAGCCTGCCGAGCCCGCCCAGTTCCTCCAGATGGTCACGGACATCCTCGAGGAGCACGGGAAGGGCCGGTTCCAGCTCCGGGACAGCTGCCCCGAGCCCGAGGCGCAGTACCTCCGAGAGTACAGCGAGGTGCTCATCCACAAGCTGGAGGACAAGCTGGCGCAGCTCGAGCGCGCGAACCGCACGCTCGTGGAGAAGGACGCCTTCAACCTGGCGGTCCTGGACGCGGTCGCGGCGCTCGTCGCGGTCCTCGACCCGGACGGCAAGGTCGTCGCCGTCAACAAGGCGTGGAGGGCCTTCAAGTCCGGACCCAGGCGGCAGCCGTGCTCGGAGCTGCTCGGGCTCCAGGTCGGCGAAGGCGCGCTCGACGCGCTGGGGCGCGATCGTGCGGCGATGCCCGGCGTCGCCCTCGAGCTCCGGAGCGCGGTGCTCGAGGTCCTTCGAGGCGAGCGCGCCCAGTACGAGGTCGAGCTCCCCTGCGACGACCCTCCGCGCTGGTTCCTGCTTCGCGTCTCGCACGTGGGCGCTGCCGGCGCGGCGGCCGTGATCGCCTGCTCCGACGTCACCGAGCGCAAGCGCGCCGCCGAAGCGACGAAGGAGGCCTCGCGTCGCAAGGACGAGTTCCTGGCGATGCTCGGGCACGAGCTGCGCAACCCCCTCGCGCCCATCAAGAATGCGAGCTACATCCTCGCGCGGGCTCACTCCCACGACGCTCGCTCCGTGAGGGCGACGGAGATCATCGACCGACAGGTCACTCACCTAGCGAGGATCGTGGACGACCTGCTCGAGGTCTCGCGCATCGCGCGCGGCAAGATATCCCTCGAGCGCGAGACCACCGATTGGGGTGACATCGTCCGGGAGACCGCCGAGGACTACCGCGCCGAGTTCCAGGTCCGGGGGCTCGAGCTGAGCGTCGAGCTGCCCGACGCGCCGGTGTGGGTGCGCGGCGACCGGACGCGCCTGGCCCAGGTCGTCGGCAATCTGCTCGCAAACGCGCAGAGGTTCACCGATCGCGGCGGCCGGGTCGCGGTCAGGCTGGCTGCGGACGACGAGCGCGCGGGCTTCGGCCGCCTCAGCGTCGAGGACACCGGCATCGGAATGACGCCGGAGGTCATCGCTCGCCTCTTCCAGCCGTTCGAGCAAGGCCCCCAGAGCAGCGCTCGGACCCGCGGTGGGTTCGGGATGGGGTTGGCGCTGGTGAAGGGGCTCGTCGAGCTGCACGAGGGCGAGGTCCGTGCCTGGAGCGAGGGGCCGGGGCGCGGCTCGCGGTTTGGCGTCCGCCTCCCGCTCGTCGAGGCGCCCGCCGTCCGAGCCGAGCCGGCCCGACCGGTGCCCACCTCCGGCGGGCTGCGGGTCCTCGTCATCGAGGACAACCAGGATACGGCCGAGAGCCTGCGCGCGGTCCTCGAGCTGGGCGGCCTCTCCGTGCAGGTCGCCTGTGACGGCCCCTCGGGCGTGGCGGCCGCACGCGCGCAGCGACCGCAGGTGGTGCTCTGCGACATCGGCCTGCCGGGCGCGATGGATGGATACGAGGTCGCCAAGGCCATCCGCGCCGAGCCGAGCCTGCGCGAGGTGCGCCTCATCGCGCTGACCGGATACGGGCAGCGAGAGGACCGCAGCCGAGCGGAGCGGGCGGGGTTCGACTCCCACCTCACGAAGCCCGCCGACCCGGGCGCGCTGCTGGGGCTCGTGGCCCGTCCCGAGGCCGGGCAGCGAGCGACTTGAGGGGGGGCCGAGGTGCGGCACACGGGGACGCGTACGCGGAAGCCGCGGGGCGGCGAGGCGAAGCTGCGGCGGGAGAACGCGCGGCTCAGGGAGCAGTTGCGCGAGACGAGCTCGACGAGCAAGGGGCGGATCGGCGAGCGCATCGAGAGCGACCACGAGCTCTCGACCTCGCTGCTCCAGGCGGTCCTGGAGGCGGTCGCCGACGGCATCCTGGCCGTCGACGCCTCAGCCCACGTCACGACCTACAACCGCAAGCTGCTCGAGATCTGGGGGCTGCCCGAGTCCGTCCTCGCGTCGCGCCGGACGGAGGCGGTTCTCGACGCCGTGCTCCAGGCGGTCACGGACCCCGAGGCGCTCGAGGCTCGCTTCGTCGAGAACTCCGCCCACCCCGAGATCGTCTCCCACGACACGATCGACCTGAAGGATGGGCGAACCCTCGAGCGCCACTCGCTCCCGCAACGACTCGGCGAGGTGGTCGTCGGGCGCGTCTCGAGCTTCCGCGACGTCACGGAGCGCATCCGGGCCGAGAGGGACCTGCGTCGCAGCGAGGAGCTCTTCAAGACGGTGTTCTTCGGCATCCCCGACCTCGCCGGGATCGTCGATCTGGCGAGCGGTCAGTTCGTCGAGGTCAACGGCGGTTGCGAGCGATTGCTCGGCTTGAGGCGTGACGAGATCGTCGGCCTTCGGGCCGCCGATCTGCCGATCTGGCCCAGCCGCGAGGAGCGGTCGCGGATCATCCGCGAGATCGAGCGAGCGGGCGAGGTCTCGGGGCTCGAGTTCGAGCTGCGCCGCAAGGACCGGCAGCCCTGCCAGGTGTCGGGGTCGGCTCGCGTGCTGGAGATCCGGGGCCGGCCGAGCATCGTCCTGCTCCTCCGGGACGTGACCGAGCAGCGGCGCCTGGAGGACGAGCTGCGCCGGCTCAACGTCGACCTGGAGCGCAGGGTCCTCGAACGAACTGCGCAGCTCGAGCGAGAGTTCGTCGAGCACCGGCGGGCGGAGGAGTCGCTGAGACGCAGCGAGCGCAGGTACCGCCAGCTCGTCGAGAGCGCGAACAGCATCATCCTTCGCTGGGACACGGACGGTCGCATCACCTTCATGAACGAGTTCGGACAGTCCTTCTTCGGGCTCCGAGACGAGGAGTGCCTGGGACGCTCCGTCATCGGCACGATCGTTCCGGGGAGCGAGAGCAGCGGTCGGGACCTCGTCGCGCTGATGCGCCACATCGCCCAGCACCCGGAGGAGCACAAGGTGAACGAGAACGAGAACGTGCGCCACGATGGCGAGCGCGTCTGGATCGCCTGGACCAACCGGCCCGTGCTCGACGAGAAGGGCGAGCTCGTCGAGACGCTGTCGGTCGGCAACGACATCACGCAGCTCAAGAAGACCGAGCGCGAGCTGCAGATCGCCAAGGAGGCGGCGGAGTCGGCGGATCGGCTCAAGTCCGCGTTCCTGGCGACCATGTCTCACGAGCTCCGCACGCCGCTCAACTCCATCATCGGCTTCACCGGACTCCTGATCGAGGGGCTGGCGGGGCCGGTGAACGAGGAGCAGGCCAAGCAGCTCGGCATGGTCCAGAACAGCTCGCGCCACCTGCTCGCCCTCATCAACGACGTCCTCGACCTCTCGAAGATCGAGGCGGGACAGCTCAACGTGCAGAAGGCGCCCTTCGACCTTCGCGAGGCGGCCACGCGCGTCGTCACGTCCGTGAAGCCGCTCGCCGAGAAGAAGGGCCTACGCATCCGGTTCGAGATGGCGCCGGAGGTGGGAAGTGTGGTGAGCGACCGGCGCCGGTTCGAGCAGGTGCTGATGAACCTGCTCAGCAACGCGATCAAGTTCACGGACCGCGGAGAGGTCGAGGTCGCCATCACCGTCGGCGAGGGCGACGTCGTGACCTCGGTGCGCGACACCGGCATCGGCGTCAAGCCGGAGGATCAGCCGATCCTCTTCCGCCCCTTCCAGCAGGTGGACACCGGCCTGGCGAGGACGCACGAGGGGACGGGTCTCGGGCTGTCGATCTGCCGCAAGCTCCTCGGCCTGCTCGGCGGCTCCATCGACTTCAGCAGCGCGTTCGGCGTCGGCAGCGTCTTCACCTTCCGCATCCCGATGCACGCGGGGGGCAAGCCATGAGCGGTCGGCCCATCCTCGTCATCGAGGACAACGAGCAGAACCTCTACCTCGTCCGGTTCTTGCTCGAGAAGAACGGGTACGAGGTGGTCGAGGCGCGCGACGGCCAGACCGGCCTCGAGCTCGCCAAGCGGCTCGTTCCTGCGGCGATCATCCTCGACATCCAGCTTCCCGTCATGACCGGCTACGCCGTGGCGACCGCGCTTCGCGAGCACGACGCGCTGGCGCGAGTGCCGATCATCGCGGTGACCTCGTTCGCGATGGTCGGGGACCGCGAACGCTGCCTGGAGGCAGGCGCGACCGATTACCTGGAGAAGCCCATCGACCCGAGCGCGTTCCTGGCGAAGCTTCGCGAGCATCTCGGTGCGTGAGGGTGTCGTCGCCGGTTCAGCCAGGCTTGACGACGATGGGACACCGGTCCGCGGCTCAGCCGTGGCCTCCGCCATCCAGTTCTCTCGGTCGGGTCCTTCTCCGTCCCCAGAGCAAGCTCGCGCCCACGACCGCCAGGAGCACTCCCCCCACGTGGAACGCCAGGAGGTGGGGTATGGCGTCCCGCGCCGCGCAGGTGACCTGAAGCGCAGCGTCGCCCGCCAGCGCCCCGGCGGCCGCCGCGGCGGCGATCGCGGCTCGCGCCGGGGAGGTGCTCCCTCCGCGGATCGCCAGCCACACCGCTCCGACCACCATCGCGGCCGACACGAGTTCCATCGTGAGGCAGCGTACGCCGACGTCCACTGCGAGTGGGCCGGTTCGCCCCGTCGCCACGGCTGCGGTCACCGCGGCCAGTACGGCCGTCGCGATGACGAGCGGCGCTCTTCGACGGGCCGCCGCGGCGAGGACGGCGGCGAGCGCCCCGAGGGCCGCGGCCCAGGCCCAGTCCCCCGCCGGGCGAGCGCGATCTCGTGCGAACCCGACGAACACCGCGAGCGCGACGCAGACCGCGGCGATCGAAGCGATCATCCGCCTCCGGGCCTCGCGCCGGAGCTCGGCGACGATCGCCCGCGACACCCCCTCGGCCGGCCCCGCGGCGAGCGAAGGCGGCTCTCGCCCGGCGACGAGCGCGTGCAGCCGCTCCGCTTCACGCAGGGCGCGCGCGCACCCGGCGCAGCCGCTCGCGTGCCGCCACGCGGCGAGGCGCTCGGGCGCGTCGGCCGGGAGCGAGGCGAGCCCGGGCGCGTCGCCCCGCAGTCGTTCGCAATCGCTCAAGCCGGTTCCTCCGTGACGAGATCGGCGAGCAGCCTTCGCAGCTCCGCGTACGCGCGAAATGCGCGCAGCTTGGCCGCGCTTTCCGAGATGCCGAGGACCTCGCCGATCTCGGCGAAGCTCATGTCCTCGAACCGGTGAAGGTGCACGACGACGCGCTGCGGTCCGGGCAGGCCTTCGAGCGCTGCGCGCACTCGGTCCGATCGCTCGCGGGCGAGAACGGCGGCTGCGGGGTCGCACGACGCGACCGAGTTCGAAACCGCCTCGTCCTGGAGCTCCTCACGGCCGTTTCGTCTCAGCCAGTCGGTGCGAACCCGCGCTGCGATCGTGAAGGCCCATGGCCGGAGCCTAGCTCCTCGCCGCCAGCTTCCACGCGCGCGATGGAGCTTGAGGAACGTCGTCTGCAGCAGATCCTCGGCCACGGCGCCACGACCCACCGTCCGCGCGAAGAACGCGTGGATGGCAGGAGCAAGCGTACGGAAGAGACGCTGGAACGCCTCGGCGTCACCCGCGACGTAGGCCTCCATGAGGTCCTCCTCGCTCACCCCCGTGCCTATATGCGGTTCGAAGACCCGGCGGAATGCCCAGAGCGCGCCCGGCCGTCTCCCGGCACGGCGCGGCGAGGCCGTGCTCGCACCGAGGGCGCACACCTCGGCCGCGCTGGCGGGCAAAGGGAGCTCGTGTCCTCGTATACGGACGTGCCGCTCGGGGAGTTACGCGCCTCCAGGAGCCTGACCGGGGCGCATAACGGATTCCCGTGGTCCGCGTAGTGCTCGAGGACGCCGTCGCGGGTCACCGGCTTCGAAGCGACGGTCGTCGCCACCGGAGATCGATCGGGAGACGAACATGATGATTCGCAAAGCCGTGTTGGGAGCGGCCGTCGCGAGCGCGCTCGGAAGCCTCCTCGCCAGCGGCGTCGCCTTCGCAGCCGACAAGGGGGGCAAGACCGCGGAGAAGACGGTCAAGTGCGTCGGCGTCAACGACTGCAAGGGCAAGGGGAGCTGCAAGAGCGCGAAGAACGACTGCAAGGGGCAGAACGGCTGCAAAGGGCAGGGCTTCACCGAGATGACGGAGAAGGCGTGTCTGCAGAAGGGCGGAACGGTCGAGCAGCCGAAGCCGATGTGAAAGGAGGGAGGACCGGCGCCCCCAGGGCCGCCGGTCCCCTGAGCCCATGACGATGGTGCGTCCACCTCTCGGGCACGGCGTGGGCCTGCGGCCCAGGCACTTCGGACGCTGGTTCTCGGAGCGTACCCCGGTCGACTGGGTCGAGGCGACGAGCGAGAACTACCTGGGCCTTGGCGGGCGGCCCTATGCAGTCCTGGAGAAGGTACGCCACGACCTGCCGGTGGTGCTCCACGGCGTCTCGCTCTCCATCGGCGCGACCGAGCCGCTCGACGAGCGTTACCTCGCGAGCCTGCGGCGGCTCGCGGACCGGATCGAGCCCGCGCTCGTGACCGACCATCTCTGCTGGGGCCGGCACGGCGGCCGTTACGTTCACGACCTGTGGCCTCTCCCCTACACCGAGGAGGCGCTCGCGCACGTCGTCGCGCGCGTCGCACGCGTGCAGGATCTCCTCGGGCGGAGGATCGCGCTCGAGAACGTCTCCTCGTATGTCGCCTATCGCGCCTCCACCCTGACCGAGTGGGAGTTCCTCGGGGCGCTCGCGGAGAGGGCCGACTGCGGGATCCTCCTCGACGTGAACAACGTCCACGTGAGCGCCCGCAACCACGGGTTCGATCCGCACGCCTACCTCGCCGGCGTGCCCGCGGACCGCGTCGTGCAGATCCACCTCGCGGGCCACGAGGACAAGGGAGCGTACCTCCTCGACAGCCACGACGCGGCGGTCCCGGAGCCCGTCTGGGATCTCTACCGGGAGGCGGTGGCGCGCTTCGGCCGCGTGCCCACGCTCGTCGAGTGGGACGACCGCATCCCCGAGCTCGAGGTGCTCGTCGGCGAGAGCCGGAAGGCGGCCGCCATCGAGGCGAGGGTCTTGGGGAGGAGCGCGGCATGACGACACTCGCCGAGACCCAGGCGCTTTTCCACGCGTTCGCGACGCGCTCGCCCCTGGCGGCCGGGTGTGACCCGGCCGAGACGTTCGTCGGGACCCGGGAGCTGTCCGCCGCGGACCGGCTCGCGATCTACGCAAACATGTACCTCTGGCGCCAGGTCGACGCGCTGCGCGAGGACTTCCCGAAGCTCGTGGCCGCCCTCGGGGACGACGGCTTCTACGCTCTCGCCGAGGGGTACGTACGCGAGCACCCCTCCGAGCACCCATCGCTCTCCATGCTCGGCCGCCGCGTGGCGGAGCATCTGACGAACCATCCGGCGGGGCGCCCGGACCTCCCGGATCTCGCGCGGCTCGAGTGGGCGCGCGCCGAGGCGTTCGAAGCGGAGGAAGTCCCGCTCGCGGGGATCGATTCGCTGCGCGCCGTCCCTGCCGCGGAGCTGCCGCAGGTCCGCGTCGCCCTCGCTCCGTCCGTGCGACTCCTCCACCTCGCCCACGACGGGCCCGCGCTCTGGCGCGCGATCGAGGACGGGGCCCCGCTCCCGCCGCCGCGTCGCGCCGAGGTCGACGTCGCGGTGTGGCGGAAGGGATTCGAGGTCTTTCACGCCGTGATGGCCGCCGACGAAGCGTGCGCCGTCGAGCGCGCCATGGCGGGCGAGCCGCTCGCCGCGGTGTGCGAGCCGTTCGCCGGGCGCGATGACGCGGTGGACGCGGCCTTCGGGGCGATCGCGAGCTGGTTCTCGGAAGGATGGGTGCGCGCATGGTGAAGAGCATCGAGAAGGTCCTCGCGCGGGCGGAGTCGATCCGCGTCGGGCTCGAGCGGGCGAGCTGGCTGCCGCCGCTCCTCGTTCGGCTCTTCGTGGGCTACTTCTTCTTCGAGACCGGGCTCGGCAAGGTGGGAAACCTGGGAGCGTTCGTCGAGCGCTTCCAGGGGTGGGGAATCCCCTTCCCGACGGTGAGCGCAGCCGTGTCGGCGTACACGGAGCTCATCTGCGGGGCGCTCCTCGCTCTCGGGCTCCTCACGCGGCTCGCCGCGATCCCGCTCTTCATCAACATGGTCGTCGCGACGCTCACCGTGAGGCTGAAGAAGGTGGCGGGGCTCGACGACTTCGTGGAGCTCGACGAGCCCCTCTACGCGCTCTCGTTCCTGTGGCTGTTCGTCTCCGGCCCCGGACTGGTGAGCCTCGATGCGCTGGTGGCGAGGCTCCTCCGCCGTCGGACCGCGAAGGTGCCTCCGCTGGCCTCGGCGAAGGCGTCGGAGACCTGAAGAGCGTCCTCTCCGCTATCGTCGGCGACGGCTCTGGTCACTCGAGCCGCTGCTCGGCGCCGTGCGCGAGCTCGAGCGCATGGGCCGCGCGGCGGAGGACGAACCGGGTGCATCGGCGGCACGTCCAGCTCGGCCAGCCGTGGATGAGCGCTTCGTCCAGGCACGCCTCGTAAGCGGCGCAGAGGAGGTTGCCGCGCCGCCGCGAGCTCGAGCAGCCCCATGAGGCTGATCACGTCACCCATGTCCCCTCCATCGCGGCGCCCCGCCGCGGCGCCTTCCTGGAGCGAAGCATGAACGACCAGCGTGGCCGGCTTGCCTCGATGCTGCGACGGGGAGGTTCCAGTGCGCCCGGGCGCGGTCGTTCCGCGCGACGTCGCCCGCGACCGTGGGACGCGCCGGAGGCTCCGTGGCTGAGATGGGCGGGGCGCGCTCGTCCTGAACGGGCTCACGGACCGCGCGTCGCTGGTCACCGAGGGATCGCGCTTAGCAGTTCGGGAAGCTCGCCTCGGCTTCACCGTGCGCCCGAGGCTCCCGCTCGATCTCGAACAGGCGCTCGTTGGCGATGCGCAGCCGCCGGCTCAGCTCCCGCGCGATGTTCATCTGGATGAGGGCGAACTGCTCCAGATCGGCCTGGTAGACGCGATGGAGGTCCGCGTTCGTCAGGCGGATGGCGGAGCAGTCCTCGACCGCGATCACCGAGGCGCTGCGCGGGGACATGTCGATGAGCGCCATCTCGCCGAAGCAGTCGCCGGCGCTCAGCTCGCGGAGGTGGCGGTCGACTCCCTCCCGGCGCTTCACCACGGAGACGCGGCCCGACTCCAGCACGAACATCGCGTTCGCGGCCTCTCCCTCGCGGAAGAAATGGGCGCCGGCCGGGACCTGCACGTTCACGGTGCCCCGCAGGAGGACCTCGAGCGTCGGCGCCTGGATCGCGCCGAAGATCGGCGTGCGCTGGAGCAGCTCGATGCGGCGTTCGTCCATGACCGCCCTCGCCAGCCTCGACTAAGCAGCGGGGGCGCAGGACGGAGGGCTTCGATGGGCTGGCCGGCAGAGGTCTCGGTCGGGATCCCACGGGGAGGCGGGCGCGCGGTCGACCGGCGGACGGCTAGCCGTGCCCGGTCCAACGGTTTGCGCCCTCATCGAGGCTTGGCGAGGCGAGGCCGCCGGGGCTCAGCTCCCGCGGCGCCTCGAGGGCCCCGCCAGCTCGCGGGCCACGTCCACGAACGCCCTGAGCGCGGGCGACACCTGGGCCCGACTCGGGAAGTAGAGGAAGAACCCGGGCACGGCCGCGGCGTACGGCTCGAGGACGAGGCGCAGGCTCTCGCGCCGCAGCTCGTCCGCGATCTGCGGCTCGAACGCGTAGAGGAGGCCCACGCCTGCCACGGCGAGGGCTCGCATCAGCTCGGTGTCGTTCGTCGTCACCGTCCCCTGGACGGGAACCCGCCACGTCTTCCTCCCGCGCTCGAGCTCCCACGCGTACCGCGCCCCGTGCATCGACGAGCGGATGCCGAGGCAGTCGTGCTGCAGGAGGTCCTGGGGCTTCTGCGGAGCGCCGCGTCGCGCGAGATAGGAGGGGGCCCCTGCCACGACGAAGCGGCCGGGCTCGGTGAGCCGCACCTGGACCATGTCGCGCTCGATCGCCTCGCTGAGGCGGATCCCGGCGTCGAGCCCATCGGCGATGATGTTCACGAGCCGGTTCTCGACCTGGACCTCGACCTCCACCTTCGGATGGCGCTCGATGAACCGCGGCAGCAGCGGAGCCAGGATGAGCGGCACCGCCGCCGCGGGCACCGAGAGCCGGACGCGGCCCGTGATCTCTCCCGGCCGGACCGACACGGTCTTGAGCGACTCCAGCGCCTGATCCACCGCCGCGCCGGCGTCCTCGAGGAGGCGCTGGCCTGCGTCCGTGAGGGCCACCGTGCGCGAGGTCCGCGTGAGCAGCGCGACGCCGAGGCGCGCCTCGAGCTGCCGGACGGACTGGCTCAGCGCCGAGGTCGAGACGCCGAGGTGCCTCGCGGCCCCTGCGAAGCTACGGCGGCGCGCGACGGCGATGAACGCGTTCAGGGCGTTGAGCGGGGTGAACGCCATCGTGAAGGTTTCCTACAGGAGCTCGGCGTCCTGCGCCAGCCCGGCGCCCGCCGCCGCGACGGGCAGCGCGGGATGCGGCTATCGCCGCCCGCGGCGCACCCGGTATCGGATCCACAGCAGATCGCCACGCCGGCGCTCGACGGCGAGGAGCTTCAGGGGCCGGGCTGGACCCGGCCCCTCCCTCGCGTCGAAGAGCGTCGGCGTCCCGATCCCGCCGTCGGCGACCGGCGCGATCAGCAGGCTGAGCTCGTCGACGAGGTTGGCGGCGAGGAACGAGCCGTTGATCTTGCCGCCGCCCTCGAGGAGGAGCGTGCGGATCCCGAAGCGCGCCCGGAGCTTCCGGAGCACCGTCGGGAGCGCGATCCGCTGCTTGCCGCCGAACAGGTACGAGACGCCCTTCGAGCGGAGGAACGCCAGGTAGCGGTCCGGGACCTGCTCGGTCAGCACGGTGACGGCGTGGTCCTGGTCGATCGAGCCGGACTCCCAGCGGAGCTTGCCGCCGGGGTCGATCGCGATCGCGTAGGACGGTGCGTCCGAGCGCGCGACGAAGTCGGTCCGGGGGAGCCGTTCGCCTCCCGGTCCCGCGCGCAGCCCCGCTCGACCCGCGTACGGCTCCATGGAGACGCGGCCGATGATCCACGCGTCGGCGCCGAACGTGGCGCCGGTGCGCTCGTACTCCGCGAGGAGGCCGCGCGGGAGGCGCCACGTGCCCGTCACGATCCGCCCGTCCACGGACGGGACCATGTGGCAGATCACGTAGGGGCGCATGCGATCCCTCCCGACAGGCCTCGTGCCCTTCTGCCGGCCCCTCCGAGCGACGCGCGCCTGGCTCACTCCGATCGGAGCGACGCCATGTCGATGGAGAAGCGGTACTTCACGTCCGACCGGAGCAGCCGCTCGTACGCCTCGTTCACCTTCTGGATGGGGATGACCTCGACGTCGGCGGTGATGCCGTGCTCGCCGCAGAAGTCGAGCATCTCCTGGGTCTGGCGGATGCCGCCGATGAGCGAGCCGGAGAGGCTCTTGTTCCCGAAGATTAGCCCGAACGCGGAGACGGGGAGGGGCTTGTCCGGCGCCCCCACGAGCGTGAGGTTGCCGTCGCGGCGGAGGAGCTGGATGTACGCGTTCACGTCGTGCTCGGCGGAGACGGCGTCGAGGATGAAGTCGAAGCTGCCGGCGTGCCGCCGCATCTCGTCCGCGTGGCGCGAAACGACGACCTCGTGCGCCCCCAGGCGGAGCGCGTCCTCCCGCTTGCCGGGGCTCGTGGTGAAGACGACCACGTGCGCGCCGAGCGCGCGGGCGAACTTCACGCCCATGTGGCCGAGCCCGCCGAGGCCGACCACGCCGACCTTCTTGCCCCGGGTCACGCCCTGGCGGCGCATGGGCGAGTACGTCGTGATCCCGGCGCAGAGGAGGGGAGCGGCCCCGGCGAGATCGAGGTTCGAGGGGACGCGCAGGACGAAGCGCTCGTCGACGACGACGCCGTCGGAGTAGCCACCGTAGGTGACGCCGCCGAGGTGCCGGTCCGGCGAGTTGTAGGTGAAGGTCGCGCTCGGGCAGAGCTGCTCGAGGTGCGCCTGGCACTCGGGGCACGTGCCGTCCGAGTCGACGAGGCAGCCGACGCCGGCGAGGTCGCCCGGCCTGAGCTTCGTCACCGCGGAGCCGACCTTCGTGACGCGGCCGACGATCTCGTGGCCGGGGACGCACGGGTAGACGGTGGGGAGGCCGCTCCACTCGTTCCGGGCCTGGTGGAGATCGGAGTGGCAGATGCCGCAGAAGAGGATCTCGATCTGGACGTCGTGCGCGGTCGGGTCGCGCCGCGCGATCGTCGTGCGCGCGAACGGGGACGTCGCGCTCGCGACGGAGTAGGCCTTCGCCTCGTACATGGTCTTCCTCGCAGTGGACGGCGCGCGCGCGGGCGCTCGCCGAGAGTCGCCGAGGAAGCTACGCCGCCGCGCGAGCGGGCGAAACGGCCGGCCGGCGGATGGGCCATCCAGGAAATCTTCACGATCGCGTCGTCCGGCGCTCGGCGGACTCACGCCGACGGAGGCGAGCGCTCGTGCTCGCCCTACCGCTCCTGTCGCTCGGCGTCCGGGTCGGGGGGCGAAGCGAGGCGCAGCTCGGGGTGCCAGTCGAAGTGCAGGTCGGGCTCGCGGAGCTCGGGCTCGCCGAGCTCCGGGGCCTGGAGCTGCCCCGGCACCGCCTCGCTCTGGCCGGCCAGCCGCGACCCGACGTTGAGCTGGGCGGAGGCCCCGGTCCCGACGTTCAGCTGGGCGGACGCGCCGGACCCCACGTTGAGCTGGGCGGAGCTCCCGGGAGGAGGGGCCGCCGCTCCGCCGGCTGTCGCCACCACCGGTGACGTGAGCAGCAGCGCGGTCGATGCAACGGAGGTCGCGAGGGACATCTTCATGGATCGATCCCTGCGCATCGCGAGGACCGGGCGCAAATGGAGGAGGTTTCGATGGCACGCACGCTGGCGGCGCGAGGCAGGCGGGGGCTCGCTGGCTCCGTCATCGCCGTCGCGGTGCTCCTCGTCGTCCGCGCAGGCCTCGCGGCCGCCGCCCGACCGGCGGTGGCGCCTCCCCCGATCCCGTCGCCGGACGCGCTCGCCGCGCCGAGGACCCCGACGCAGAAGGGGGTGACGGCCGAGCAGGTGGCGGCCGTGACGCCGCGAGACAACCCCCAGACGCCGGAGAAGATCGCGCTCGGCCAGAAGCTGTTCTTCGACGGTCGCCTCTCCGCCGACGGGACGGTGGCGTGCGCGAGCTGCCACCAGCCGGAGCGCGCCTTCACGGACGGCGTACCGACGTCGATCGGCATCCACGGCGGCATCGGCCAGCGCAACGCGCCCACCCTCCTCAACGCGCTCTTCAACAAGACCCAGTTCTGGGACGGCCACGCGAGGACGCTCGAGGATCAGGCCGCGTTCCCGATCGTCAACCCGATCGAGATGGGCCAGCCGAGCATGGACGCGGCCGTGAAGGCGATCGCCTCGATCCCCGAGTACCCGGAGCTGTTCCGGCGCGCGTTCGGCCGTCCGCCCAACCCG
>Ga0306923_10000377_pt1 | contig 34257 bp, 27 predicted proteins | sample sta12Can44000108_FD_203841 | JGI IMG/M metagenome (GOLD analysis project Ga0306923, IMG submission 203841) | Lab enrichment of tropical soil microbial communities from Luquillo Experimental Forest, Puerto Rico - statanox.12C.anox.44.000.108 (v2)... | ecosystem: Environmental > Terrestrial >... | reverse complement strand
ATCCGCATCAGGACGGGGGAGACCGACGTCGACGCGCTGTAAGATGACGTGCGCGGCGGGAACCGCCAGATGAGGCCCGGTCGAAGAAGCTTACAAAGAGTGCGCAAAACGCGAAATGAGGGGAAGACCATGAAGGGAGAGACTTCGCCTGGGCGCACTATCGTCCGCACCGGCATCGCGCTGGGCCTTACGCTCGCGGCCTCGCCGGCGCTTGGCCAGGGAGCAGCCTCGAAGATCGATCCGGCCGACACCGCCTGGATGATATCGGCGAGCGCCCTGGTATTGATGATGACCGTACCCGGGCTCGCTCTGTTCTACTGCGGGATGGTGCGCAAGAAGAATGTGCTTGCGACCATGGCGCAGAGCGTCGTGTGCACCGCGCTCTGCTCGCTGTTATGGTTCGCCGTCGGCTACAGCCTGGCATTCGTCGGCGACGGACCCTGGCTCGGGACGCTGCAGCGCGCGTTCATGCGCGCGACCGGCATGGACGCCACCAGCGTATTCGCGCCGACCATCCCGGAAGTGCTGTTCATGTTCTATCAGATGACCTTCGCTATCATCACCGTGGCGCTGGTCGCAGGCTCGGTCGCGGATCGCATGCGATTTTCGGCCTTCATCTGGTTTGCTGCCGGCTGGCTGATCTTCGTTTACGTGCCGATTGCGCATTGGGTATGGGGCGGCGGTTTTCTCGCCCGCGCTGGCGTTCTCGATTTTGCGGGCGGCACCGTCGTTCACCTCAATGCCGGGGTAGCCGGTCTTGTTGCGGCTTACGTGATCGGCAAGCGCCACGGTTACGGCACCGACAATTTCGCACCTCATAACCTTGCGCTTGCGGTGATCGGGACGGGTCTGCTCTGGGTCGGCTGGCTCGGGTTCAACGGGGGCTCGGCGCTCGGCGCCAATTCGCGCGCCGCATTTGCGCTCATCGCCACTCAGCTGGCGGCATCGACCGGAGCGCTCACCTGGATGTTCCTGGAATGGTGGACCCGCGGAAAGCCTTCGGTTCTCGGAATTATTTCGGGCGCCGTGGCGGGGCTCGGGACCATCACGCCGGCGTCGGGCTTCGTTCTGCCCTGGCAGGCAGTGATCATTGGCGTTTTCGCCGGCTCGCTTTGCTTCTGGGCTTGCACCTGGCTGAAATTGCGACTTGGCTATGACGACTCGCTCGACGTCTTCGGCGTCCATGGGGTAGGGGGCGCCACCGGCACCCTCCTTACCGGGGTATTTGCCGTGGCGGCCGTGTCGGCGAGCGCGGACGCGGCCGGATATTCCGGACTGATCGAAGGCAATGCGCGGCAGGTGCTGGTCCAGTTCTATGCCGTCGTGGCGGTCATTGTGTGGTCGGGAGCCGTGAGCTTCGTCCTGCTCAAGGTAATCCAGTTCCTGGTTCCGTTGCGCGTGAACCAGCAAAGCGAGATAGAGGGTCTCGACGTGACGCAGCATGGCGAGGCGCTCCAGTAGTCGCCAATCGGACATCCGCCGCCAGACGCCACGCCGCAGCCTGCTTCTTCTGGTTGCTGAGCGCTGCTGCTGATTCCTGGATGGTTAATCGCCCCTTAACCTCGGCCAAACTATGCTGGCTCGAACCTGTCGCGGCCGGGTAGGGCGCCGCTCTTGTCGATGTTCATGACCGCTGCCGAACGCGAGTCCGCTCTCTTGCCAGTCCGGGCCGATCTCGGACGCTCGCCGTTCGTGCGGCTGCGCGAACTGCTCGGCGACGCGCCCCCGGGCATGCCCGCCATCAGCATGGCGGTTGGAGAGCCCCAACATGGAGTGCCTTCCTTCGTTGCTCCGGTGCTCGCTGCCCATATCGAGGAGTTTGGCCGCTATCCCATGAACAAGGGTCTCGATGAACTGTGCGAGGCCGCCGCCGGCTGGCTCGGACGGCGCTTTTCACTGCCGCGGGCTCTTGATCCCGCGACCGAGGTGCTCGTCCTCAATGGCTCGCGCGAGGGCTTGTTTCTCGCCGCCATCGCGGCGGCCCGCTTTGTCGGCGGCCGGCGCGGTGCTCCCGCCATGTTGATTCCAAATCCCTTCTATGCCGCCTACGCCGCCGGCGCCGTCGCTGCCGGGTGCGAGCCGGTCTACCTTCCAGCCACCGCCGAAACCGGATTTCTGCCCGACCTCGATGCCCTCTCCGAGGATTTGCTGGCGCGGACTGTCGCGCTTTTCATTGCGTCTCCGGCGAACCCGCAGGGCGCCGTCGCCGATCACGCCTATTTCGCGCGCATGGTGGCGCTGGCCCGGCGGTTCGGTTTCCTGGTTTTCAGCGACGAATGCTATTCCGAAATCTATACCGGTTGTGCACCGGCGGGCGTGCTGGAAGCCGCAGGGCCGGATTTCTCCAACGTGGTCGAATTCCAATCGCTTTCCAAACGGTCCAACCTGCCGGGGCTGCGGATCGGCTTTGTGGCAGGCGACCAGAAGTTTCTTGCTAGGTTTCTGGAATTGCGCAACGTTGCGGCGCCGCAAGTGCCGGTACCGGCGCAGCGCGTGGCCATTGCCGCGTATGGCGATGAGAAGCACGTTGCCGAGAATCGACGGCTCTATGCTCAGAAGTTCGATCTCGCCGATCAGATCATCGCAAGCCGCTACGGATATCACCGGCCGCGGGGCGGGTTCTTTCTCTGGCTCGAGGTCGCAGCATCCGGCGGGGACGAGGCGGTCGCGCTGCGGCTATGGCGGGAAGCGGGGCTGCGCGTAGTGCCGGGGCGCTATCTCGCGCGCGAGCAGACCGACGGAACCAATCCGGGTCGCGGCTACATCCGGGTTGCCATGGTGGCGGATCGCGATACGACAGCGCAAGCGCTCCACCGGCTAGTCTCGGTACTGGGTTGAGGGCTTTGGGATGCCGGCCAGCAGTCGCGATTTGCAGAGCCTGAGCTGGCTGCCCGAGGCACTGCGCGAAGTGATCGAGCGTCGCGTGCGTGAGCTTGCAGGCACCGGGCTCATCATCGTGTCCGTCCTTCTTGCGCTGGCGCTGGCCACCTGGTCGGTCCATGACCCAAGCCTCAGCCATGCCACCAATGCGCCTGTGCGCAACGTGCTCGGCCTTGGCGGGGCAATCGTCGCCGACCTCTTGACGCAGCTGTTCGGGCTCGCCGCGCTCGCGCTCGTTGCTCCAATTGCGATCTGGGGTTGGCGGCTCGCGAGCCACCGTCGATTGGGCCGGGAGCGCACGCGCATGGCCTTTTGGCTGCTCGGCGTCCCGCTATGGACGGCCTGCGCGGCCGCATTGCCGCGCACCGCGAACTGGCCGCTGCCGGGAGGGCTCGGAGGGATCATCGGCGACTGGGTGCTGCTGGTCCCGGCCTGGATTATCGGGGGCTCGCCGTCGGTCGCGTTGCGTGGGGTCGCAGCGATTGCGCTGGCGCTGGCGGCGCTGGCTTGCCTCGCCGTGGTGGCGGGCTTCGGATTCCACCCTGTCGACGCTGTCGCGGACCACGACGAGGAAAGCGAGCAGCGCGCGATTTCAATCGGCTGGATCACGCACGGGCTGCTCAGCTTCAAGGCGCGGTTGCGCCGCCTTGTGCGGCTGCTCGCATCGTCGCGCCGTCGGGCAGGGGCAGAGCGCCGGTCCGAGCCCCGGTTCGACGCGGCACCTGCCACGCTGGCGCCGAAGATCGAGCCGGACGATGACCAGGAAGACGCCGACGAGCTTGCCCCGACGGAGGTTCGACCAAAACCGCGCGCGGCGCGAACGCAACGCCGGTCCAGTGGAGGCTACGTGCTGCCGCCGCTCGATTTGCTCGCGGCGCCCAAGGCGAGCGGCCGGGCCGTGCAGAGCGCGGATGCGCTGGCCGCCAATGCCACCGCGCTGGAAGGCGTGCTTGGCGACTTCGGGGTGCGCGGCGAGATCATCAATACGCGGCCGGGACCGGTGGTGACGCTTTACGAGCTCGAGCCTGCGCCGGGCATAAAATCCTCGCGCGTGATCGGATTGGCCGACGACATCGCCCGCTCCATGAGCGCGCTTTCGGCACGTGTCGCGGTTGTCGCCGGGCGCAACGCCATCGGCATCGAGCTGCCCAATCCTTCCCGCGAAAAGGTGTATTTGCGGGAGCTTCTTGCGAGCGGCGATTATGCGGACAGCATGGCGAAGCTGCCGCTGTGTCTGGGCAAGACCATCGGCGGCGAGGCGGTGATCGCCGATCTCGCACGCATGCCGCATCTGCTGATTGCCGGCACCACCGGGTCCGGCAAATCGGTCGCCATCAATACCATGATCATGAGTCTGGTTTATCGCCTGCGTCCCGACCAGTGCCGCCTGATCATGGTCGATCCAAAAATGCTGGAGCTGTCGGTCTACGACGGGATACCGCACCTGCTTACTCCGGTCGTGACTGATCCGAAGAAGGCCGTCGTCGCGCTCAAATGGGCAGTGCGCGAGATGGAGGAACGCTACAAGAAAATGTCGAAGCTCGGGGTTCGCAACATTGACGGCTACAATGCGCGCCTGGCGGAAGCGAAAGCAAAGGGAGAGAAGCTCAGCCGCACGGTGCATACGGGCTACGACAAGGAGAGCGGCGAGGCCATCTACGAGCGCGAGGAGCTCGATCTTGAGATACTGCCGTTCATCGTCGTGATCGTCGACGAGATGGCCGACCTGATGATGGTCGCCGGCAAGGATATCGAGGGAGCGGTGCAGCGGCTCGCGCAGATGGCGCGCGCCGCCGGCTTGCACGTGATCCTCGCCACGCAGCGGCCCTCGGTCGATGTGATCACGGGCACGATCAAGGCGAACTTCCCGACGCGCATCTCGTTTCAGGTCACTTCCAAGATCGACAGCCGCACCATCCTCGGCGAGCAGGGCGCCGAGCAGCTGCTCGGCCAGGGCGACATGCTGTACATGGCCGGCGGCGGCCGAATCAGCCGCGTGCATGGGCCGTTCTGCTCGGACGAAGAGGTCGAGAAGATCGTCCAGTACCTCAAGTCGCAGGGCACCCCGCAATACCTCGACGCGGTCACTGCGGCGGACGATGAGGACGAGGACGGCAATCCGGTGTTCGACGCAACCGGCATGGGGGAGCCGGAGGGGGGAGACCTCTACCAGCAGGCTGTTCAAGTCGTCATGCGTGACCGCAAGGCCTCCACCAGCTACATCCAGCGCCGCCTGCAGATCGGCTACAATCGGGCCGCGTCACTCATGGAGCGAATGGAGAAGGAAGGCGTAGTCGGCCAAGCCAATCACGCTGGGAAGCGGGAAATCCTGGTGGGCGAGGAGGATGCGGAGCGCTATTGAGGTTTTCGGGACGTGCGGCTAGCTGGCGGCCGTCATCTCGCCACATGCGGCGGCTACGGAAGTTCCGATATTCGGGCGAAACGGAGAGGGGATCATGGCCGGACGCCAGGGGGTGTTGCTCGGGCTGTTGGCCGCGGCGGCGGTCATATGGGCGGGCAGTCTCATCCCGACGGCCATGGCGCAGACGGTCCCGCTGCCGACCCCGGCTCCCCATCCCAAGGAGAGGGGTGTCGTACCCGCCCCGGCTGGCTCCACGGCGAGCGCACAAAATCCGGTTGAAGGACTGGCAAACGGGTTGCGTTCGCTTTTCAACCTGGACAAGCCGCCCGAGGCGCCGGCCGCCACCGCAACCACCACCACCGCCTTTAGCCCCGCGCAACGCGCACAGGTCGACAAGGTCAGCGCGTATCTTTCCGGCGTGCAGCAAATGACCGGGAACTTCGTCCAGGTCGGACCCGACGGCAGCCGCGTAAAGGGCGAATTCTACATGCAGAAGCCGGGCAAGATTCGCTTCGAATACGATCCGCCCTCTCCCATCGAGATCGTGGCCGACGGTCAATCCGTTGTGGTGCGCGACCGCAAGCTCGCCACGCAGGATCTCTATCCGCTCTCGCAGACTCCGCTGCGCTTTCTGCTCTCGGACCGGATCGATCTCCTGCGTGATACCAATGTGGTTGCCGTGCGCTCTGACGATGTCTACGTAACCGTCGTCATCGAGGAGAGGCAGGTTCTAATCGGTACCAGCCGGCTCATGATGATGCTGGGTGCCAAGGACTATCAGCTCAAGCAGTGGACCGTGACCGACCCGCAGGGCTACGACACGACCGTCGCAGTCTCCAATCTCGACACCAGCAAGCGGCCCGATCCCGGCCTTTTCAGGATCGACTTTACCCGCTACGCCCAGTAACAGGCATCAGCCGGCGGCTATCCGGGATCAGGTACCGACCACCTGGTCCGCGGCGGATGCGTGCTGCCTGATGACTGAGCACTGATTAAATGCGCCTCACCGTCACCACCTGGAACATCAACTCGGTCAGGCTGCGTATCGATGCCGTCGCGAAGTTCGTCAAATCGGTTCAGCCGGACGTGCTCTGCCTGCAGGAAACCAAGTGTCCGGACGACAAGTTTCCGCTCAAGCGCTTCAAACGACTGGGATATGTGCATGCCGCGCTCAACGGACAGAAAGGATATCACGGCGTCGTCGTGCTCGCGCGGCAGCCGTTCGACAGCTTCGATACCCGGATATTTTGCGGGAAGTCCGATTGCAGACATGTCTCGGTGGTGCTCGGCGAGCGGGCAGGGCTGCGCGATCCCGTTATTGTGCATAATTTCTACGTGCCGGCCGGGGGCGATGTGCCGGACGCCGCCAGCAATCCAAAATTTGCGCATAAGCTGTCCTTTCTCGACGAGATGCGCCTTGCTCCCGAGCTGCGCTGCAACGGGTCGCACCGCATGATCCTGCTCGGCGATCTCAACGTCGCGCCGCTGGAGCACGATGTCTGGAGTCACAAGCAGATGGTAAAGGTCGTGTCGCATACGCCGATAGAATGCGAGAAGCTTGTCGATGTGCAGACTGCCGGCGGCTGGGTTGACGCCATGCGCATGCGGGTGCCGGAGCCGCAGAAGCTGTTCACTTGGTGGAGCTACCGCTCCCCCGACTGGGCGGCGGTCGACAAGGGACGCCGGCTTGACCATGTCTGGGTTGCGCCTTCGCTCGCCGACCGCGTCGCAGGCGTGGCCGTGCTCAAGCATGCGCACGGCTGGCGCCGCCCGTCCGATCACGTGCCGGTCACCGTGACGCTCGAACTATAAGGATGCTCATCGCGCCGGGGGGTCAACGATCCTGTCCTTCCGGCGAGCGGGCAGCACCAGGTTGTCACGTCCAGTGCACAGCATGACTCTCCAGGCCAGCGTCATCGTCAATACCCACAACCGGCCGGATTACCTGGACGGATGCCTGCGTGCATTGGCGCAGCAAAGCATTCCTCATGCCGACTATGAAATCATTGTCGTAGACAACAGCGCCGCGAAATACACGGATGCGAATCGCCGTGTAGTCGGCGACATTGCGGAGCAGAACAAGGATCTGAGCTTGCGATACGCCTACGACGATGTGATGGGCGGGCTCACGCACTCGCGAAACCTGGCGGTCTTGATGGCGAACGCCAATGTGATCGTTCAGGCGGACGATGATTCGCTGCCCTGCCGCGACTATGTTGCGACCGCCGTTTCCGGCCTGTCCCGGAGCGGCGTTGCTTTGGTCAAAGGAACGATGCTCGCAAAATACGAGGGAGGCGAACCTGACCCGGAGCTTATCGACAAGCTGAAGCGGCCTGTTCACGGGGGGTATATCATCGCCGACTTTACCGTCATCGATCTCGGCAACGAGCGCATCGAGATAGACCCCAGCATTGCCTACGCATCAAATTGTGCGTTCAAGAAGGATTTCTATCTAAGCGCCGGTGGCTTTGGTCCGGACGGATTTCCCGCTCCGTTCCTGTACTGGAATGGATCGGGCGAGTACCACTACGCCAAGGCGGCTCCCGAAATGGGCTATACGATCTGGTATGAGCCGGAGATGTCCGCCGATCACATCATTCCCGCAGGCAGATTAAAGCCAGACTTTTTCTTTGCCCGGTCGTTCTATTACGGCATTGGAGGTTCATTCGATCTGATCTCGCAGGGCAAACGGCCATTCTCAGCTGGTTCGATTAAGGCAATTCTGCAGAGAGCACGTCGTGCGGCAGGGCATGCGCGTCGATTCAGGTTCTTTGAAGCGCGTCGAGAGATCGAGCGAATCAGGGGATTTATGATTCATCAGATGATTTGCCTGTTACGAAAGGACGTCATCGCATATTGCTTGCGGAACGAGTGGCTCAGCTTTGATTTTACCAAAGTGGCGCCGGCGGGCCGCTCGAAAGCGAGATCGCAATGGTAGGATGCGCAGCCGCGGGTCGGCGAGGAAGTCTCACTTGCGATCGTAGGCGGCAAGCACCTCGCGCAGCTCGGAGAATTCCCTCGTCGATTGGGTGAGGCGTCCCGCAAGCATGTCGCGCAGCTTGCGCGCGCTGTCGGGGAAGCTGTCCAGCATCTTGCGAAACAGCGGGCGCGGAATGAACAGCACGCTCGACGGCTCCAGCGCGGTCGCGGTCGCTGGCCGCGTGCCCTCGATGAATAACGCAATCTCGCCCAGCAGCGTATGAGGCCCGACGACGATTGCCTTTCCTTCCTCGGCGCCGGCAGGGGCGACCTGGAATCGGCCCTCCTGGACGACGAAGCCGCCATCGCCTTCATCCCCCGCCTTGAAGAGCACCTCGCCGCCGTGGACGTAGCGCGTCTGCGCGCCGATCGCCAGGATCCGCAAGGCTTGGCGACCTAGATGATTGAGGGTCGGCACCCGTTCAAAAAAGGAGATATCGTCCTCGACGGTCATGGGGGCGAAGCCTCATGCATGATTCTGAAAAGTTGCAGAATTTCAGGACGGGATCATGCATCGCTGGGTAAGCTTGGTTTGATATGAAGCAGCTTTGCTCCGGGACCGGTTACGGCACAAGCTTGTATCCGCCGGCTTCGGTCACCAGAATGGAAGGGCTGGCGGCGTCCTTCTCGACCTTTTGGCGCAACCGATAGATGTGCGTTTCCAGCGTATGCGTGGTGACGCCGGAGTTGTAGCCCCAGACTTCCTGCAACAGGGTCTCGCGCGACACCGGTTGTTGGCCGGCGCGGTAAAGGTAGCGCAGGATGGCGGTTTCCTTCTCGGTAAGCCGGACCTTGTTTCCCTTGGGATTGAGCAAAATCTTCGAGCTGGGCCGAAAAGTGTATGGCCCGATGCTGAACACGGCGTCCTCGCTCGCCTCGTGCTGGCGCAACTGGGCACGGATGCGTGCGAGCAGCACGGCAAAGCGAAACGGCTTGGCCACGTAGTCGTTGGCTCCGGATTCGAGGCCCAGGATGGTATCGGAGTCGGTGTTGTGCCCGGTGAGCATGATGATGGGTGCCTTGAAGCCGTTCTTGCGCAGGATGCGGACCGCTTCCCGACCGTCGACGTCGGGCAGGCCGACATCCATGATGACCAGATCGATCTGGCCCGCCTTGGCGGCCTGCACGCCCTTGCTGCCGGTCTCCACCGCGATGGATTCGAACTCCTCATGCAGCGCGAGCTGCTCAACGAGTGCGGCGCGCAGCTCGGCGTCGTCATCCACAATCAGTATCTTGCGGCGATTGGTCATGCCTTGGCACCTGGTCAGGGCGAAGTAGATCATTCGACCGGAAAAGAGCAAGCGGATTACGAGGGTCGCAAGATCGGGGATTTGCTCTCCTGCGGAGGCATGTTCGATGCGCAAGCGCAGCTTCTCCCTTGTCCGGGTGCGGACGCGACCCGGCGGCCGCAGCCGGGGCATCCTCCTGGCGGGGCCGCTCGCGGTCATGGTCGTGCTTGGTCGCGGCGGCGTGCGGGCGAACAAGATCGAGGGCGACGGTGCTACTCCGCGCGGGCGCTTTTGTCCGCTGCGCCTGTGGTGGCGGGCAGATCGCTATCTGCGGCCGCGGACCATGCTCGCCGTCAGGCGCATCACTTGCGACCTCGCTTGGTGTGAAGATACCGCGGACCGCCGCTATAATCGTCCGTTCCGGCGTACCGAGGCGGAGCCGGGTGACCGCCTATGGCGGGATGATCGCCTGTATGATTTCGTCATCGAGATCGACCACAATGCCCGGCCCCGTGTGAGACGGCGGGGCAGTGCGGTTTTTTTCCACGTGGCGCGGGCGGACCGCTCGCCGACCGCGGGGTGCGTTGCCCTTCGAGCGCCCGATCTGCAGCGCCTGTTGGCGCGCCTAGGCCCAAAAACGAGGATCGCGATCGAGGTGTAGCGAAAAAGCTTGGCAATCCCCGGTCCTTCGGGTTGGCCATTGGAGGATGGGATTTAGTCAGCCGCGTTGGCCGAAGATCGCGGTTCCTACCCGCACATGGGTGGCGCCGAGCTCGATGGCCGTGGTGAAGTCCGCGCTCATCCCCATGGACAGGAGCGAAACGCCGTTGCGGTGCGCGATCTTTGCGGTGAGCGCAAAATGGGGTGCCGGCGGCTCGTCGGCCGGGGGGATGCACATGAAGCCCGCAATGTCCAAGCCGTGCTGGCCGCGGCAACGGGTCAGGAACGCATCCGATTCTTCCGGGAGCACGCCCGACTTCTGCGGCTCGCCGCCGGTATTGATCTCGACAAACAGCAAGGGCTTGCGTGCTTGCCTTGCAATCTCCTTGGCGAGCGCTGCCGCGAGGCTGTCCCGATCGACCGAATGGATGGCGTCAAACAGGGCGACTGCCTCTCTGGTCTTGTTTGACTGCAGCGGACCCACGAGGTGGAGCTCAATGCCGGGATGGCGCGCAACAAGCGCCGGCCACTTTGCCTTGGCCTCCTGCACGCGGTTCTCCCCGAACGTTTGTTGGCCCGCGGCAATGACCGGCTCGATAGCGGCAGCATCAAATGTTTTCGAGATGGCAATGAGCGTCACCGAGGCCGGATCGCGGCCGACCGCGCCGCAAGCGCGCGCGATCTCCCCGCGCACTTTGCGCAGAGGCGATGCAGCGATCTCGGCGGCGGCACTGCTCATGCGGCGTCGTGAAAAATTATGCCCAGCGTGTAGCGGCGGCCGCACCGCAGGCGACTGACCCCGTGGCGCATGGTGACGCGATAAGTGCCGCGGGTCCCGCGTACCGGCCGATGATGCACCGGGAAGATCACACCTTCGCCTTGCGCCAGCGGCACCACCTCGGCGCGCGACTGCATGCGGGGGCGCTGTTCCGTGAGCACGAATTCGCCGCCGGTGAAATCCTCGCCCGGCCGCGACAGGAGAAATGCCACCTGCAAGGGGAAGACGAGATCTCCGTAGAGGTCCTGGTGCAGGCAGTTGTAGTCGCCGGGCCCGTATCGCAGGAGAAGCGGGGTCGGCCGTTGCTGCCCGACCCTGTAGCAGCGATCGAGATAGATCGCGTGATCGCCGGGATAGCGTGGCTCGATGCCCATGGCCTCGTTCCAGGCGTTGGCGATTGCGGAGAGCGGGGGATAGAGCGCGCTGCGCAGCAGGGCGATTGTCTCCGGCAGCGGGTATGCGAAATATTTGTATTCCCCGCGCCCGAAGCCGTGCCGCGCCATAACGATACGACTGCGAAAGAGCGAGTCCGAGGCATAGCTCTCTGCCAACGCACTGCATTGAGCGGGCGCCAGCAGAACGCCGGTAGTGGCGCAGCCATGGGCTTGCAGTTCCTCCGCAATAGCTGCCCAATCGAGCGCTGCAACGCGGGCGGCGAGCGCGCCCGATACGCCCGTCGGAATACACGCGGCGCATTCGCGCGCGGCCATCACAGGGGTCATGATGTCCGCTCGCGTGCAAGCAGTGCGCGCTTGCGTTCGACGCCCCAGCGATAGCCCGAGGTCGATCCATCCGCGCGCACGACGCGATGGCACGGGATGGCGATGGCAATCACGTTGGAAGCACAGGCATGCGCTACCGCGCGCACCGCCGTCGGTGCCCCGATGCGTTTCGCGATCTCGGTGTAGCTGGCCGTCGATCCTGCGGGGATGGCGGTCAGCGCCCGCCAGACCCGCTGCTGGAACGCGGTTCCGCGAATGTCGAGCGGCAGATCGAGGCCGCGTGCCGGCGCCTCGACGAAACCGACCACTTTGGCGACTTGCTGCTCGAATTTCTGGTCGCCGCCGATGAGCTTTGCGTTGGGAAAGCGGTCCTGGAATCCGCGCACGAGTTGCGCGGCATTGTCACCGAGCTCAATGGCGCAAACGCCCTTATCCGTCGCCGCCACAAGAATCGACCCGAGCGAGCATTGGCCGAGGGCAAAGCGGATCGCGATGCCGCTGCCGCCCGCACGGTATTGCTTCGGCGTCATTCCCAGCAGTTGGGAAGAGGTGGCGTAGAAACGACCGCTTGAATTGAAGCCGGCACCATAGAGCGCCGCGGTAACGGTGCCGTCCGCCGTAAGGGCATTGCGCACGCGCTGCGCGCGATATGCGTCGGCATAAGCCTTCGGGGTCACGCCGGTGGTGGCTTTGAACACCCGGTGGAAATGGAATGGGCTGAGCCCCGCGCATTGTGCCAGCGCGTCGAGGGTCGGCATCTCAACTGCCTCCTCTATGCAGCGGCAGGCGGCACGCACCGCGTCCGCGTGGCGTTCGGCGAGCGCGGGCTGATCCGGCCGGCACCGTTTGCAGGCCCGAAAACCCGCCCGCTCGGCATCGGCGCGGCTCACGTGGAAGGACACGTTCTCGCGGCGTGGCAGGCGCGCGGCGCAGGTCGGCCGGCAATACACGCCCGTCGTCTGCACGGCGTAGTAGAACGCTCCATCCGCGGCGGGATCGCGCCGCCGCACCGCCTCCCAACGTTCGTCATCGAGGAGAAAAGCCGCCCGCGGGCTGTCTTTCCTGCTCGCATTGTTCCGCATGCTGGTCCTGGCCAAGTCGAATGTCAGGTCGGACATGGTGATGCTCCTTTTGGTTGGACGGAACGCCCGGTCCCGTCTCCTCAGGGGCAATCTATGGATATCCCAATCCTGTGCACTCCACTCCTTGCTCTCCAATCAAGATAATCCCGCCGGGAGCGTCGCGCGAGCGGCGACAGGTGAGAATCGATGACCAGCGGCTCTGTTGACCCCCGCCCGCTTGTTGCCCTAGTGCCTTGTTAAATCTCTGCCGGGCATAAGAATTCCGTCCGACTGCGATTCCGACCCATAAGACCATCAAAGGACCATGACAATCGAGCGCTACAATGCCCGCGACGCGGAGTCCCGCTGGCAAAAAGTATGGGAAGAACGGGGCATTTTTGCCACCCGCAACGACGACCCGCGCCCGAAATACTACGTGCTGGAGATGTTCCCCTATCCGTCGGGGCGCGTTCACATGGGGCACGTGCGCAATTACGCCATGGGCGATGTGGTTGCCCGCTTCAAGCGCGCGACCGGGTTCAACGTGCTTCACCCCATGGGCTGGGATGCCTTCGGAATGCCGGCGGAAAACGCCGCCATGGAACGCAAGGTCCACCCGAAGACGTGGACCTATCAAAACATCGCGGCGATGAAGGCGCAGCTTAAGTCAATGGGGCTTTCGCTGGACTGGGGGCGCGAAATCGCGACTTGCGATCCTCGCTACTACAAGCATCAGCAAAAAATGTTCCTGGACTTTCTGCGCACGGGCCTCGCAGAGCGCAAGCTTGGGAAAGTGAACTGGGACCCCGTCGATCAGACCGTGCTCGCCAACGAGCAGGTCATCGACGGTCGCGGCTGGCGTTCCGATGCCATCGTCGTGCAACGCGAGATGCCGCAATGGTACTTTGCCATCACCAGATTTTCCGAGGATCTGCTCTTGTCCCTCGACCGGCTCGACCGCTGGCCCGAGAAGGTGCGCCTGATGCAGCGCAACTGGATCGGCCGTTCCGAAGGACTGCACATCCGCTTTGCGCTCGATCCTGCGACCACTCCCAATGGAGAGCGCGAGCTCGAGGTCTTCACCACCCGACATGACACTCTCTTCGGCGCCAGATTCATGGCGCTCTCTCCCGACCTTCCGCTGGCCCAGGCGGCCGCGGCGAAGGATGCCGCCCTCGAAAGGTTCATCGCGGAGTGCAGGCGACACGGCACGGCACAGGAGCTTATCGATACCGCGGAGAAGAAAGGCTTCGACACCGGCATCAAAGCCATCCACCCCTTCGATCCGGGTTGGAAGCTTCCGGTCTATGTCGCCAATTTCGTTGTCATGGACTACGGCACCGGAGCGATCTTCGGCTGCCCCGCGCATGACCAGCGCGATCTCGATTTCGCGAACAAATACGGGCTCGGAAACACCCCGGTAGTTTGCCCGCCGGAGCAGGATCCGGCGACCTTCGTCATTACCGACACCGCCTATGAAGGCGACGGGCGCATGATCAATTCCCGCTTCCTCAACGGCATGACCATCGAGCAGGCCAAAGAGGAGGTCGCGCGATTGCTCGAAAGCGAGAGCTGCGGCAATCGCCCGGTCGCCGTTCGGCAGGTCAATTTCCGGCTGCGCGACTGGGGCATTTCGCGCCAGCGCTACTGGGGCTGTCCGATCCCGGTCATCCACTGCGATGGCTGCGGGATCGTACCGGTACCGGAAGCCGATCTGCCGGTGACCTTGCCGGAAGACGTCGACTTCGACCGGCCCGGCAATCCGCTCGACCGTCATCCCACGTGGAAGAACGTCGCGTGTCCGAGCTGCGGGCGCATGGCACGGCGCGAAACCGATACCATGGACACCTTTGTCGACTCCTCCTGGTATTTTGCGCGCTTTACCGATCCATGGATCGACATCGCGCCGACCGACCGCCGGCAGGTCGACCGCTGGCTGCCGGTTGATCAGTATATCGGCGGCATCGAGCACGCGATCCTGCATCTGCTCTACAGCCGCTTCTTCACCCGCGCCATGAGGATAACCGGGCATGCCGGGCTCGATGAGCCGTTTGCGGGCCTTTTTACGCAAGGGATGGTCGTGCACGAGACCTACCGAAGGTCGAACGGCGAGTGGGTATTGCCCGCCGACGTGAAGGTTGAGGGAACCGGCAAGGACCGTCACGTGATGCTTGCTTCGACCGGCGAAGCCATCGAGATCGGCCCCATTGAGAAGATGTCGAAGTCGAAGCGCAACACCGTCGATCCTGACGATATCATCAGCGCCTATGGGGCCGACACGGCGCGGTGGTTCATGCTCTCGGATTCCCCGCCGGATCGCGACGTGATCTGGACCGAGGAAGGCGTGCAGGGGGCATGGCGCTTCGCGCAGAGGCTGTGGCGCCTTGTGAACGAGGCTGCAGAGGTTTCCGGGAGCGCCGATGGGACAAAGCCGGCGGGCTTCGGCGAGCCGGCGCTCGCACTGCGAAAGGCGGCGCATCGCGCGCTCGCGCGCGTAACGGAGGATGTCGAGCGGTTGCGGTTCAACGTCGCCATCGCCCACATCTACGAGTTCGCCAATTCCGTCCAGTCCTCGCTGGCGAGCATCGATGCGGAGCCGGCGTCCGACTACCGCTGGGCGGCCCGGGAGGCGGTCGGCATCCTGGTGCGGCTGTTCCATCCCATGATGCCGCATCTCGCCGAGGAGTGCTGGTCCGCGCTAGGGTACAACACCTTGGTGGCAGCCGAGCCTTGGCCGCAACTCGAATCTAGCCTTCTGGTCGAGGACAGCATCACACTTCCGATCCAAATCAATGGCAGAAAGCGCGGGGATGTCACGGTGGCGCGCAATGCCGGGAAATCGGACATCGAGACTGCCGTTTTGTCCCTCGATTGGGTAAAGCGGGCGCTTGCCGGCAAGCCGCCCAAGAAGGTGATTGTGGTACCGCAAAGGATCGTCAATGTGGTCGCTTGAGGGCTGCTTGCGCACGGTGAGCCGCGGCCTGGCGGCGCTGGCACTGGGAGGCGTGCTCGGGGGCTGCTTCCAGCCGCTCTACGGCGAATTTTCACCCAACGGCAGCCCGATTCTGCGCGATCAGCTCAGCGCCGTGAACGTGCTCCAGATCGAGGCCCCGAAAGGCACCGATGAGGCGCGCATGGCGGTGGAGATCCGCAACGCGCTCCTCTTCGACCTGACTGGAGGCGGGGCGGAGGCCCCCCCTGTTCACCGGCTGAAGATTTCGATCAGCTCGACTCGGTCCGCCATTATTGTCGACATCAATACGTCGCGCCCCGATATTGAAGGCTATGGAATCAACGCCACCTATTCGTTGACCGAGATCGCAACCGGCAAGGTCGTGGTGGCGGGGCAGACATTCGCGCGCGTCTCCTATGATATTCCCGGCCAGCAACAGAGATACGCCCGCCTGCGCGGCCTGCGCGATGCTGAAGATCGCGCGGCAAAGGTGATCGCCGACAATATCAGATCGAGACTGACGTCCTACTTCATCGCCGGGACGTAAGTTTCACGTCGTGGTTGCTCTCAAGGGCGGCGAGGTGGAAAGGTTCCTGGCGCGTCCCGATCCGGCGCGCCCGATCGTGCTCGTCTATGGGCCGGATGCGGGTCTCGTGCGCGAACGCGTGCAAGCGCTCATCGCTGCGGCCGTCGATGATCCCGGAGATCCCTTCCAATTGGCGCGGCTCGACGGTGATGAGCTTGCCGGCGCGCCCGCGCGACTTCTGGATGAGGCAAATACCATCCCGTTGTTCGGTGGGCGGCGCGCAGTTTTGGTGCGGGCGGGAGCCCGTAATCTCGCTCCGGCGGTGGAGGCGCTCATCGGCGCTGCTTTCCCGGATTGTCGGGTGGTCATCGAGGCGGGGGACCTGCGGCGCAACTCGCCGCTGCGCGTGGCATGCGAGCGCGCAAGGAACGCGGTGGCCCTGCCCTGCTATCCCGACGCGGAACGCGATCTGCTGCGGCTGATCGACGAGGAGATGCACGCGAGCGGGCTCGCCATCTCGCCGGACGCCCGCGCTGCCCTCGTTCCGCTGCTCGGCGGCGATCGGCTCGCTTCACGTCACGAGCTGCGCAAGCTTGCCCTCTATGCCGGCGGCAAGAGCTCGACCAAGAGCTCGACAGGCAAGGGGTCCGGCGACAGGCCGCGGGTTGAGCTTGCCGACGTCATTGCGGTGGTGTCCGATGCATCGGCGCTCGAGCTCGATGAACTGATTGACGCAGTCTTTGCCGGGAGCACGGGCGAAGTTGAAGCTCAGCTCGCCAAGGCGCGCACCGCGGCGACGGCTCCCGGCACCATGCTCTCGGCCGCGGTCCGCCATGTGGGTCAGCTGCACAAGGCAAGGCTCGTGATGGAGGAAGGCACGCCGCTTGGAGCGGCGGTCGAGGGTTTTGCGCCGTATGTTCATTTCAGCCGCAAGGATGCAATCGGAGCCGCCCTTCGCCTCTGGACCTGCGCGCGATTGGCGCGTGCCATGAGCCAGCTCGCCGATGCGGCGCTTGATGCGCGCCGGCAATCCGCCATGGCGGCCGTGATCGCGGAACGCGCTTTGCTCGCGCTCGCTGCCAATGCGCGGCGGAAGGAATAATCAGTGGCTTTCCAACCGTCGCACGACATCGTCGAGCTGATCGAGCGCGCGGTAGTGAATCTGCAGCACACCCCCGCCCCCATGCTCGGTCAAAGTGACGGTGAGCCCGAGGGCATCGGTGAGCCGGCGTTCGAGCGCGAGCGTGTCCGCGCTCTTTAAGGCGCGCTTTCGCTTGCCGGACTTCGCCGGTCCCTGCGCGCGTTCCTTTGCCAACGCTTCGACCTGGCGCACATTGAGGCCGCGCTGCACGATCTCGCGTGCCATGCGTTCGGGATCGGGGACGCCGACCAGCATGCGCGCCGCGCCCGCGGTTATCTCTCCCGCGTTGATGTAGGCCTTGACCGCGTCCGGCAGCTTGAGCAAACGCATGGTATTGCTGACGTGGCTGCGGCTTTTGCCGACGATTCTTGCAACGTCTTCGTGGCTGTGGCCGTACTCGCTTGCGAGCATCTGATAGCCGCCGGCCTCTTCCAGCGGGTTGAGATCGGTGCGCTGAACATTCTCGATAATGGCGAGCTCGATCGCCTCGCTATCGGTTGCCTCCACCGGCATGACGGGAACCTCGTGGAGGCCCGCGCGTTGCGCCGCTCGCCAGCGCCGCTCGCCGGCGATGATCTCGTAACGATCCTTGGCGCCGGCAACGGCACGCACCACCACAGGCTGAATGACGCCGCGTTCCCTGATCGATGCGGCAAGCCCATCGAGCTCGGCTTCCGCGAAATTGCGGCGCGGATTGCGAGGATTGGGCTTGAGGAACTCGATCGGCACGCGACGATGGGGACGACCATTTTCTGCGGTTGTCTTATCCGCGACCACGTCCCCCATCAGCGCGGCGAGGCCGCGTCCAAGTCGCGATCGGTGCTCGTCGGCCATGGCGTCTCCGGCTTCCTTCACGGCTGCGATTTCAACATCGGCATCGCATCCTGCGACGGCTCGCTGATCGTCTGCGCGCCGGGCGCCGAACGCGCAATGAGCTCCTTTTCCCGTTGAATGATCTCGGTGGCGAGGCGCAGATAGGCTTCGCTGCCGACACATTTGAGATCATAGACCAGCACCGGTTTGCCGTAGGACGGCGCCTCCGACACGCGCACATTGCGCGGGATGATGGTGTCGTAGACTTTCTCCTTGCTGTTCGCGCGCACGTCTTCGACGACCTGGTTGGAAAGATTGTTACGGGCATCGTGCATGGTCAGCACAATGCCGTGGATGACGAGATCGGGATTGAGCGCCGATCTCACGCTCTCCACGGTTCTCAGCAGTTGCGTCAATCCTTCGAGTGCAAAGAACTCGCATTGCAAAGGCACCAGGATGGCATCCGCTGCCGCCATCGCATTGACGGTGAGAAGGTTGAGCGAGGGCGGACAATCGATCAGCACATAGCTGCACTCGGTCGCTGCAGGGAGCGCGTTGCGCAGCGGAGCGAGCGCACTGCGCAGACGGAACGCGCGATCGCGCGCCTGGCTCACTTCGAGCTCGAGCCCGGAGAGGTCGAGGGTGGATGGGGCGATGGAGAGCCTCGGCACTGCGGTGGCGATCACCGCATCGCGCAGCGTCGCCTCGCCGGTGAGGACATCATATGTGGAGCGGCGGCGGCTGCGACGGTCAATGCCGAGTCCAGTCGAGGCATTGCCCTGCGGATCAAGATCGACAATCAGGACCTGCTCACCGATCGCGGCGAGCGCCGTGCCGAGATTGATGGCGGTGGTCGTTTTGCCAACGCCGCCTTTCTGGTTGGCAATCGCGAGGACCCGCGGCGGTGCAGGATTGGGAATGCGAGTCGGTGGCGGAACAGCGGTTCGCTGTTCGGCCGCGGATTCCGCCGTTTCACTCATGGCACCGCATCCGCAAGAGGATTCGCCGCAGGCGATGTTGACGAATCGTTTGCAATTCTATGGTAGCCCCCCGGCCCGCTCCAGGTTCCGGATGGCGATTATACGGCCGGCCGGGTCGGTACGGCTCGCAACCAGAATGGCACGCATTTTCCAGGAATTCGAGGCCTCGTGCAGCTCGTCCTCGGCATTTTTACCCTTCGGGAACAGACCCAAGGCCTGCGGCCTTTTCAGAAGCGGAAAAGTCAATTCAAGCAATGACTTGAGGGGGGAAATGGCCCGCGCGCAGATGACGTCTACGTCACCGGAAAAATTTTGCGCGAACTCTTCCATCCGCTGGGCGTGAACGCGCGCGGGGGCACCCGTGAGCCGCTGCGCCTCGCGCAGGAACGCCGCTTTTCTGGTGTTGGCTTCCACCAGGTGAATGCTTACCCCCGGTTGGGAAGCAAGCGCGCAGGCGATGATGAGTCCGGGAAAGCCGCCTCCACTGCCGACATCGATCCAGGTGCGCGCGCCTGGTGCAAGATCGATAAGCTGCAGGGAATCGGCAAGGTGGCGGGTCCACACGTGCGCTACGGTGGATGGCGCAATGAGGTTGACGGTACGTTGCCATTCGAGAAGAAGGGGCACGAACCGATCGAGCCGCTCAAGGGTTTCACGTGAAACAGGGTTGATCTTGAGGGCTGCGGAGCGATCCGCTGCGAGTGCTGATCCCTCTCGGTAAGGCGGAGGCTGGTCTCGCGAAGCGAGACCGGGTGGGGACTTGCGTAGCATAGGCGAATCGGTAACCCGTCGTCCCGTCCCTAACGATTTTCGCACGATCCGCCCCACCCGGCCACCCTCCCCCTTCGGGGAGGGATTGGAGTTTGCTGCTCGGTTTCGTACGCCCTCGCCGATCAGCCCGTGGCGGATTTCGGGCGGGGACGATCCCGCTTGATGTACGCAAGCAGAAGCGTCAGCGCCGCAGGCGTAATGCCGTCAATGCGGGCGGCGTGGCCGATGGTGCGCGGGCGCGTGGACTGGAGCTTCTGGCGCGCTTCGTTGGAGAGGCCGGGCAGCGCGGCATAGTCGAGATGCTCGGGCAATACGAGGCTTTCATCCCGGCGGTATGCGGCGATATCGGCCGCCTGACGCGAGAGATAGACGTCGTATTTGGCGTCGATCTCGAGCTGCCCGGCGATCTTCGGATCGAACTCGCCGAAGCGCGGCCAGATGCACGCAAGCTGAGCGATGCCGATATTGGGATGGGAGAGGAGCTCGAAGGCGCTGCGGCGGTGACCGTCCTTGTTGAGGGCAAGCCCATGTCGCAGCGCCTGCGGTGGGGTCAAGGAGACGGATTCGGCAAGCTTGCGCGCCCTGGCCAGCGCGGTCATCTTCTCCGCGTGCTTGCGGGCGCGCACGCCGCCCACGCAGCCCAGCGTAACTCCCCTCTCCGTGAGGCGCTGGTCCGCATTGTCCGCGCGCAGGGTGAGCCGATATTCCGCCCTGGACGTGAACATGCGATAGGGCTCGGTGATGCCGCGCGTCGTGAGGTCGTCGATCATGACCGCGATATAGGCTTCCGCGCGGTCGAACGTGATTGCGCCCCCTCCCCCGGCGCGGCGCGCCGCATTGAGGCCGGCGAGCAAGCCCTGCGCGGCGGCCTCCTCGTAGCCGGTGGTGCCGTTGATTTGGCCCGCCAGGAACAGCCCGGACACGCGCCTGGTCTCAAGCGTGGGCTCAAGCTCGCGCGGGTCCACATGGTCGTATTCGATGGCATAGCCCGGCCGGATCATGCGCGCATGCTCAAGGCCGGGAATGGTCGCCACGAAAGCGAGCTGAACCTCCTGCGGCAGCGAGGTGGAGATGCCGTTGGGATAGACGGTTACGTCGTCGAGCCCTTCCGGTTCGAGGAAAATGTGATGGCCGTCGCGCTCGCCGAAACGCACGATCTTGTCCTCAATGGAGGGGCAGTAACGCGGGCCGCGGCTCGCTATCTGGCCGGAATACATCGGGGAACGGTGGACATTCTCCCGGATGACACGATGGGTTGCCGCGGTGGTGCGGGTCAATCCGCATTCCACCTGTCTGTTCGGAAGGGATTGCGTGAGCGTGGAGAACGGTTCCGGCGGGTCGTCTCCGGGCTGCATCTCGGCTGCGGCCCAATCGATGGTGCGCCCGTCAAGCCGTGGCGGCGTGCCCGTCTTGAGGCGGCCAAGGGCAAATCCCAGCCGCTCCAGCGTTGAGGAGAGACCCATGCTGGGTGCCTCGCCCACGCGTCCGGCGGGGATTTTCCGCTCGCCGATGTGGATCAGGCCGCGCAGGAACGTTCCGGTAGTCAGCACCGCAGCCCCTGCCCTGATGATTCGGCCATCTGCGAGCTTGAGGCCGGCAACGCGCCCTTCCTCGATTTCCAGATCCTCGACCTCGGCCTCGATCGGCGTGAGGTTCTCCGTATCCCGGATCGCTGCCTGCATCGCGGCCGCATAGAGCTTGCGGTCGGCCTGCGCCCGTGGTCCGCGCACCGCCGGCCCTTTGCGGCGATTGAGGACGCGGAACTGGATCCCGGCCAGATCGGCGACGCGCCCCATCAATCCGTCCAGCGCGTCGATCTCCCGCACCAGATGACCCTTGCCCAGCCCGCCGATGGCGGGGTTGCAGGACATGGCCCCGATGGTTGCGAGGCTCTGAGTCACCAGCGCGGTCCTTGCCCCCATGCGCGCGGCCGCGGCCGCCGCCTCGCAGCCGGCGTGGCCGCCGCCTACCACCACCACGTCGAATCGGTCTGCCATTAGAGTTGCTCCAGACGCGCTTCTATCGAAAAGTGCCTCCTGCGTCCATTTTGCCGTTGGTTTCACGTGAAACGGCGAAAGGACCATCGGAATGAACTTATTTGTTTTGTCAAAATACTCTTAATAGTAGTACTAATAGTTAATATCTATCTTAGATAGAAGAACCAATTCCATTCTTCGAATGATTTCCCCCCACTCGATCTTCCGTTCACTGTGGTCCTCGATGGGCTCCGCGGCGAGGTCTCGCTCGGGTCTGCCGGTGCTTCACTTGCCGATACAGAAGTCGCGGAAGATCACGTCGAGCACGTCTTCGACGTCTACCCGGCCGAGAAGCTTGCCGAGCGAGCGCGCGGCAAGCCGCAACTGCTCCGCCACGATCTCCTCCCGGCCTTCGGCTGCGGCGTCGCTCGCCCCTCGCAACGCTGCCGCGGTCTCCTCGAGATGTGCGCGCTGGCGCGCCCGCGTCACCAGGGCCGGCTCCGGTGAAAAGAACTCCTCGCAGAACCGACCGATTGCGCCCAGGAGAAGGTCAATCCCTTGTCCGGTCGTGCTCGAGACGAAGTGGATGTCTTCGCGCTTCATTTCCTGCGTGAACGCCCGCTGTCCATCCGCGAGCAGATCAATCTTGTTTTCAATGCGCCACAGTTGCGTACCCGGAGCGAGCGGGGCCGGCTCGGTGCAGGCGTCCCCTGCCGCTGCGGCATCCACCACCCACAATACCAGGCTCGCGGCGGCGGCCTGCTCGGTTGCACGGCGCACCCCCTCTCGCTCGACCGGGTCGTCGGTTTCCCGGATGCCCGCGGTATCGAGCACTGTCACGGGATAGCCGCCGAGATCAAGATGCAGCTCAAGCACGTCGCGCGTCGTTCCTGGAAACGGCGACACGATGGCTGCTTCGCGGCGCGCCAGCCGGTTGAACAGCGTCGACTTTCCCGCATTGGGCGGCCCGGCAATTGCAACGCGCAGCCCCTCGCGCAGCCGCTCCCCGCTTCCCGCGCAGGCGCGCGCGATCTCGTGCGCCAACGGGCGAACGAGATCGAGCGCGCGCGCCATCGCCTCCTGTGGTACGTCGTCCTCGTCGGGAAAGTCGATGCCGGCCTCGACCAGGGCGAGCGCTTCGATCAGTCGGGTGCGCCAGGTCTGCGCGCGCTCGCCGAGCATTCCCTTGAGGTGCTGGAATGCCTGCCGGCGTTGCGCGTCGGTCTCGGCAGCGACGAGGTCCGCAAGTCCTTCGACTGCGGTCAAATCCATCCGGCCGTTCGCGAACGCGCGGCGCGTAAATTCCCCGGCCTCGGCCGGCCGCAGCCCGGCGATCCCTCCCAGCGCGCGAAGCGTCGCTGCGATCACCGCGCGGCCACCATGAACTTGCAGCTCGGCCACGTCCTCGCCGGTCTCGCTGCCCGGGGCCGGAAACCACAGCGCCAGGGCTTCGTCGATGATCTCACCGCCTGCCGGATTGCGCACGCGCGCCAGCGTCGCTCGCCGCGGACGGGGCAGGCGGCCGATCAGCTTCTGCAATGCGTGCGAGGCGCGCGGTCCGCTCATGCGGATGACCGCGATTGCCGCGGGCGGCCGGCCTGACGAAAGGGCAAAGATGGTATCGCGCTCGGGCGTCATTGCGGGCACACGGCTTGTAAGAGCATGATGCCTCAAATGCAGCAGGGACTGTTTCGATCATACGCCACGGAATCCGGAAAATGAGATCGAGATCGCTGGCCGGCGTGCTCGGCGTGCTTGCTCTGCTCATCCTGACAACAACAAGCGCGCCGGCCTATCCCGACCGCCCCGTGCGGATCCTGATTGCATTTCCCGCCGGCGGCACCATCGACACGCTCGGCCGCATCATCGCGCAGAAGCTCACCGAGATCTGGGGGCAGAATGTGGTCATCGAGAACCGGCCCGGCGGCGGCGGCAATATCGGCGCAGCGGCGGCGGCCAAATCTGCGCCCGACGGCTACACCATTCATTTCGGGGCGCAAAGCCTGGCGGTGAACGCGACGCTGCAGCCGAGCAAGGACTTCGATGCCGTTGCCGATTTCGATCCCATCATCCTGGTCGGAACCGCGCAGGACGTGCTGCTGGTGCCGCTTTCCTCGCCGTTTCATTCCGTCAAGGAGCTCATCGACTATGCGAGAAGGCATCCCGGCGAGCTCAACTACGGCTCGCTCGGAACCGGGACGAGCGGACACCTTGCCACGGTGATGTTCTGCGATCTGGCCGGCATCAGGCTCCAGCACGTCCCTTACACATCGGTCTCGCAGGCCACGACCGACATCATGTCCGGCAGGCTTGCCGTGTTCCTGCCGACGCTGGGCGGCCATATCGGCAATGTCACCGGCGGCCGTCTGCGCGCGCTGGCAGTGTCCGGGCCGCAGCGCGCCGTGCAGCTGCCCGATGTTCCGACCTTCAACGAGCTCGGCGTGAAATTCGTCGACGAGACCAGCTGGTACGCGCTGTTTGCGCCGAAGGGTACGCCGGCAGACATCATCGGCAAGGTCAATGCCGATGTCGAACGCATCCTGGCAATGCCGGACGTGAAGGAGAGGGGAGTGACGCTGGGATATCGTTACGTCGGCGGTCCGCCGCAACGGCTCGCTCAATTTCTCAAGGGCGAGATCGCCAAATGGACGGAAGTCGCAAAGAGCGCGTCGCTGAACTGATCAATATCCCGCTGCCAATGCTCCCCGCGTGCGGCCGTCAGCGGCGCCCGCAAGACCGGACGGCGTCACCTCGATGGAGTTGGCCGACCCGAACGGCGCGCGCTCGACGATGGTATGGCCGCGCTCGCGCAGCGCACGGATGAGATCGGGAGAAAATCCGCGCTCGACCGTGAGCACATCCGGCAGCCATTGGTGATGCAGTCGCCGCTCGCCGACCGCCTGCGCGATCGGGAACGAGCGGTCGATCACGTTGAGGATCACCTGCAGCACCGTGGTGATGATGCGGCTGCCGCCGGGCGAGCCGGTGACGAGGAACACCTTGTCGTCCTTGAGCACGATGGTAGGCGTCATGGAGGACAGCGGCCGCTTGCCCGGCCCCGGCGCATTGGCATCGCCGCCGGTGAGACCGTAGGCGTTGGGTGCGCCCGGCTTGGCGGCGAAATCATCGAGCTCGTTGTTGAGGAGAATGCCGGTTCCCTCCGCGACAAGACCGACCCCGTAGCTGAAATTGAGCGTGGTGGTGTTGGCGACCGCGTTGCCGAAACGGTCGGCGACCGAAAAATGCGTGGTGTTGTTTCCTTCGTGCGCGCGCGCCAGCGCCGGGCGAATCTCCGTGGCCGGCCGCGCGTGCTCGGGATCGATGTGGGCGCGCAGCTCATCGGCGTAGCTTTTCGACAGGAGTCGCGAAAGCGGCGCCTTGACGCTCTCGGGATCGCCGAGGAAAGCGGCGCGATCGGCATAGGCAAGCTTCATGGCCTCGACCGTGAGATGCAGGCGTCTTGCCTCGTCGGACGCGAGATCTGAATAACCTTCCAGAATGTTGAGCATCTCGATCAGGATCACGCCGCCCGATGAGGACGGCGGCATGGCAATGATGTCGTGACCGCGATAGCGGCCGAGCAAAGCCTCCCGCTCGATGGGGCGATAGGCCGCAAGATCCTGCGCCGTCATCACGCCGCCGGCCGCGCGCACGCCGGCGCTGATGCGCTCTGCGAGCTCGCCCTGGTAGAAGGCGCGCGGACCGTTGCGCGCGATTGCGCTCAGCGTCTCGGCGAGCTCGCTCTGCACCAGCGTATCGCCGCTGCCGAGCAGGCGCCCGTCGGAATGGAAGAAAACCTTGGCCGTGGACGGCCAGCGCGCGAGGCGAGCCTCTTCGTCCGGCAGCGAATCAGCGACATCCCCTTCGACCGGAATGCCCTCGCGAGCGAGCGCAATGGCCGGCGCGATCAGATCGGCCAGCGTGAATTTCTGCGAGCCGTATTTGGCGTGCGCCAGCGCCAGTCCTGCGACGGTGCCGGGCACGCCGATTGCCAGCGCCGAATCGCGCGACTTGGCCGGATCGGCGTTTCCGTTCGCGTCGAGAAAGGTCTCGCGCGTGATCGCCGCCGGCGCGGTCTCGCGATAATCGATGGTGGTGTCGAGATGCGGCTGCGCAAGATGGATGACCATGTAGCCACCGCCCCCGATATTGCCCGCGCGCGGATAGGTGACGGCCAAGGCAAAACCAGTCGCGACCGCGGCATCCACCGCATTGCCCCCCTCCCTGAGGATGGCAGCCCCGATGCGGGTCGCGCGCGCTTCCTGCGCCACCACCATGCCGTGGGGCGCCACCACCGCCGGCATGGCGGTGGAAACGGTGGGCGCCGTATCGAGCACAGCCGGAGCCTGCGCGGCTGCCGGCGCGGGCGATGCCATGCAGAGAAGGAGAGCGAGCGCTGGCTTCATTGGGAGCGCGACCGGGGTATTTGTAGGGGCGAGGCATGCCTCGCCCCTACAACGGCCGCCCCGATCCGGAGAGTGTAACATGTCGGCAATTGTCATCCGCAGAACGAGTCAAATGCGATGGCCCCGCCTCAGCAACCTCATCTCGCCTGGGCGTGGTATTGGCTGTTCGGGCGCATGTCGGTGGCCGATGCCAGGCGATTGGTCATGTTGTAGAACGCCGCCACTGATGCGATGTCCCAGATGTCGCGGTCATTGAAGCCGGCGCGGCGCAACTTGGCGCGATCCTCTTCCTCGACCTCCCAGGGATGGGTGGTGAGCTTCACGGCGAAATCGAGCATGGCGCGCTGACGCCTGGAGAGCCGTGCGGCGCGGTAGTTCATCACCATCAGCTCGCCCAGCACGGGGTCGCCGAGCTGGCGCACGGCATTGCCGTGTGCCGTGATGCAGTAGAAGCAACGGTTCTGCGAGGAGACCGCCGTTGCGATCATCTCGATCTCGAGCTTGGAAAGGCTCGCCGCGTTCTGAGCCAGCTCCTGCCGGTAGTCCACGAAAGCCTGCAGCTTGGCATCGTCGAACGCGAACGCCTTGAGCACGTTCGGGACGAAGCCGAGCTTCTCGTCGCATTTCTTGAAATAGGCTTCCATCTCGGGCGACAGCTTTCCCGTGGGAAGATCAAGCGCCGTGATCTCGATGTCGTCGCGAGCGCCGGTCGTGTTGGCGGATTGCGGCGCTCCGGCGACGGGCGCGGATCGCCTGGTGGGAACCGGTCGATTCTTGGGGGCGGTCTTCGTTTGCTTGGGCACGGGAATATTCTCCTCGGCGTAGGCCTTTGTGCGCACACGCTGCTCGTGAACGATCCGGGGCGTGGACCATAGCGGATTTGATCCCGCGGTGAAATCTCGGGGCTATCGAGGCCACGACGTTTTGAACTAAGCTCGCGCCAATCCTGTCGAGGAAATGCCATGGTTGCCCAGCTTGCCGGCGTGGATGAGCAGCATGCCGCGGAGGCGCTGATCGCGGAGGCGGGAACGCGCATGCGCGGCGCCGATCCCGACATCCCGGAAGATTTCGTCACCGCTCTGTTCGCGCATGCGGTTCCCGAAGATCTCATGCATTACGACGCGGGAGGGCTCGCGGCGCTGGCGGCCGACGCCTGGTCGCTGCTCGCGATGCGCAAAGTCGGCATGGCGGCGATCCGGTTCGATACCTTTGCTTCCGTGACTGGCCCCGAGCCGCGACGCGGCGACTCCGTGCTGGAGATCGTCAACGACGACATGCCGTTCCTGCTCGATTCCGTCCTCGGCGAGCTCGCCGAGCGCGGCGTCGCCGTCCACTTTGTCGTGCATCCGATTTTCGCCGTGACCCGGGATGCGGCCGGCCGGCTGGTCGCGTTCAAGGGAAACAAGAACGGCGGCGGCGCGCCGCGCGAAAGCTTCATTCATCTGCATGTCGAGCGCATCGACGATGCCGCGCAGCGCGCCGAGATCGTCGCGGCACTCGAGCAAGTGCTTGCGGATGTGCGGGCTGCGGTCGAGGACTGGCGCGCCATGACCGCACGCGTGCGCGACGTGATTGCCGATATCAGGGCCAATCCCCCGCCGCTGCAAGTGGGCGAGGTCGCCGAAGCCGTGCAGTTCCTGGACTGGCTGCTGGCCGACAATTTCACCTTTCTGGGAGTGCGCAACTACGTGCTCGACGAGGACACCGGGCTTACTGCGGTGTTCGAGACCGGGCTCGGCGTGATGCGCTCGCGTGAGCTCAAGGTGCTGCGCAGCTGGCGCGGGCCGCTGGAATTCACGCCCGAGATCAGGGCGTTCCTGAACGAGCCGAAGCTCCTGATCGTGACCAAGTCCGCGGTGCGCTCGCGCGTGCACCGGCGCGTGCACATGGACTACATCGGCGTCAAGCGCTTCGATGCGAACGGCAAGCTCGCCGGCGAGCTGCGCATCGTCGGTCTCTTCACCTCGACCGCGTATACACGCTCCACGCGCAGCATCCCGTACCTGCGCCACAAGGTGGACGCGGTGGTCAAGCGCGCCGGCTTCGACCCCGACGGTCATTCCGGCAAGGCGCTGGTCAACGTGCTGGAAAACTATCCGCGCGACGAGCTTTTTCAGATCGACGAGGACACGCTCTATCAGTTCGCGCTGGTAGTGCTGGCGCTCGACGAGCGTCCGCGCATCCGGGTGCTGCCGCGACGCGACCGTTTCGACCGCTTTGTCTCGGTTCTGGTCTATGTGCCGCGCGATCGCTACGGCGGCGTCGTGCGCAAGGCGATCGGTGACTATCTCGCCGACGTCTACAGGGGCCGCATCGCCGCGTTCTATCCGTTCTTCCCGGAAGGACCGCTGGTGCGGGTGCATTTCATCGTCGCCCGGTTCGACGATCAGACGCCCAGCCCGGATCGCAGCGCCCTCGAGCGTGCCGTCGAAGCAATCGTGCGCACGTGGGTCGACGAGCTCGCCGACGAGCTCGCGCGCCGGCATGACCCGGCGGCCGCGCGCGTGCTGCTCGAGCGCTACCGCGATGCCTTCAGCCAGGGCTACCGCGAGGTCTACTCGCCGGCGGTCGCGGTCGCAGACATCCGCATCATCGAGGGGCTGTCGGCTTCCCGTCCGCTCGGGGTCGATTTCCACCGTCGCCCCGGCGACGCGGATTGCTGCGTCGGCTTCAAGGTCTGGAGCAGCGGCCGCCCGATTCCGCTGTCCGAGCGCGTGCCGGTGCTCGAGAACATGGGCTTCAAGGTAGTGGACGAGGCGACCTACCGGATCGTCCGCAACGTCCCCGACAAGGTCGATGTCTGGTTTCACGACATGCTGCTCGAGCGCGCCGATGGCCGCGCGGTTGATCTCGACTCCGGCAAGAGCGCGCTGGAGGCGACCTTTCTCATGGTCATGCGCGGGCTCGCCGAGAACGACGGGTACAACGCGCTGGTGCTCGCCGCCGGCCTGATGTGGCGCGAGGTCGCGCTCCTTCGCGCGATCTCCCGTTTCCTGCGGCAAATCCGGGTGCCGTATTCGCAGGACTACATGTGGACGACGCTCGTCAAGCATGCCGCGATCGCCGCGGATGTCGTCCGGCTGTTTGCGGCGCGCTTCGATCCGCGCCTTGCGGTCTCGGTTGAGGGGCGCAGCGCGCGCGAGGGGGAGATCGCAGCCGCAATCGAGGCCGCGCTTGCGCAGGTCGAGAGCCTCGACGAGGACCTCATCCTGCGGCAGTTCGTCAACGCGGTGCAATCGGCGATCCGCACCAATTTCTTTCAGATCGATGATGCCGGGGCGCCCCCGGGGCTCATCGCCATCAAGCTCGCAAGCCGCAGCCTGCACTCCCTGCCGCTGCCCAAGCCGCTCTACGAGATTTTCGTTTATTCGCCGCGGCTCGAGGGCGTGCATCTGCGCTTCGGCAAGGTGGCGCGCGGCGGCATCCGCTGGTCCGATCGGCCGCAGGACTTCCGCACCGAGGTCCTCGGGCTGGTGAAGGCGCAGCAGGTCAAGAACGCGGTGATCGTTCCAGTCGGCGCCAAGGGCGGCTTCGTGCCGAAGCTGCTGCCCCGCATGGTTGCGACCGGCGCGGCGCGCGAGGCGGTGGCGGCCGAGGGCGCCGCCACCTACGAGCTGTTCATCTCCACATTGCTCGACATCACCGACAATCTTGCGGGCAGCGAGGTCGTCCCGCCCCACAATGTGGTGCGCCATGACGACGACGATCCCTATCTGGTGGTCGCCGCCGACAAGGGCACCGCGACGTTCTCCGACATGGCCAACGCCATTGCGCAGGCGCACGGCTTCTGGCTCGACGACGCCTTCGCGTCCGGCGGCTCGGCCGGCTACGACCACAAGAAGATGGGGATCACCGCGCGCGGCGCGTGGGAATCGGTCAAGCGGCATTTTCGCGAGATGAACGTCAACATCGCGCAGACGCCGTTTTCGGTTGTCGGCGTCGGCGACATGTCGGGCGATGTGTTCGGCAACGGCATGCTGCGGGAGAGAACCATCAGGCTCCTCGCCGCGTTCGATCACCGCGACATCTTCATCGATCCGAGCCCTGATCCGGAGCGCAGCTTTGCCGAGCGCGCCCGGCTGTTCGCGCTGGCGCGATCGAGCTGGCAGGACTACGACCGCTCGCTCATCTCCGCGGGCGGCGGGGTCTTCGCGCGCACGCTCAAGGAGATTCCGCTGTCGCCGCAGGCGCGCACGCTCCTCGAGATTGCCGCCGAGCGGCCGACCCCGCACGAGGTCATGCGTGCGATCCTGCGTGCGCCCGTCGAGCTCCTCTTCTTCGGCGGCATCGGAACCTTCGTGCGCGCGACCGCCGAAAGCGACGCTGCCGCAGGCGACCGCGCCAACGATGCCGTCCGGATCACCGGCGCCGAGCTGCGTGCCAAGGTGATCGGCGAGGGCGGCAATCTCGGCATGACGCAGCGCGGGCGGATCGAGGCGGCGCTGCGCGGCATAAGGCTCAACACCGACGCCATCGACAACTCGGCCGGCGTGAACACCTCCGACGTCGAGGTCAATCTCAAGATCGCGCTCGCCACGCCAATGCGCGAGGGGCTGCTCTCGCGCGCGGACCGCAACCGCCTGCTCGCGGAGATAGACGTGGCCGCGCTGGTGCTGCGCAACAACTATCTGCAGCCGCTCGCGCTCTCGCTTGCGGCGCGGCGGGGGATGGAAGATCTCGGCTTCGAGCAGCGCCTGATGCAGACGCTGGAAACGGCGGGCGAGCTCGACCGCGCGGTCGAGTTCCTTCCCGACGACATGGAGATTGCCGAGCGCCGGCGGCGCGCGCAGGCGCTCACCCGGCCCGAGCTCTCGGTGCTGCTCGCCTATGCCAAGCTTTCTCTCAACCACGAGCTGCTCGCCTCCGACGTGCCGGACGACCGTTATCTCGGCCGCGAGCTCGGCCGCTACTTCCCGAAGCTGGTGGCGGACAGGTTTCCCGACGCCATCGAGCATCACCGCCTGCGCCGCGAGATCATCGTCACCCAGCTCGCCAATTCCATCATCAACCGCGGCGGCCCCTCGTTCATGGTGCGCATTGCCGACCAGACCGGCGCCAGCCCGGCGCGGATCGCCGCCGCCTTTGCCGCCGTGCGCGACAGCTACGGCATGACCGCGCTCAACAACGAGATCGACGCGCTCGACAACATCGTACCCGGCGCCTTGCAGCTCGAGCTTTATGCCGCTGTGCAGGACCTCCTGCTCGACCGCGTGGTGTGGTTCATTCGCAACATCGACTTCACGCAGGGGCTGGCGGCGACCGTCGCGCATTACGGAGCCGGGATCGCCACCGTCGAGGCGTCACTCGCGCACGCGCTGCCGCAGGCGGCCGCGCAGGCGCTCACCGCGCGCGAGGGGGAGCTTGCCAAGCAGGGCGTGCCGAATGCGCTCGCGCGCCGCATCGCCAGCCTGCCGGCGCTGGTGGCGGCGCCCGACATCGTGACGGTCGCCGAGCGCACCGGGCGCGACATCGGCGCGCTTGCTTCCATCTATTTCGCGGCCGCGGCGTTCTTCCGGCTCGATCAGATCGCGGCATCCGCGCGCGGCATTGTCGTGTCGGATTATTTCGATCGGCTGGCGCTCGACCGCGCGCTCGATTCGATCGGCGAGGCCGAGCGGCGGCTCGCAGCCGCCATGGCGACGAACGGCGCCGCCGGCGCTGCCGCGGTGGAGGCGTGGGCGGCGCCGCGCAAGGCCGACGTCGAGCGCGTGCGCATGTCGGTCAACGAGATCGCCGGTTCCGGACTGACCCTCGCCAAGCTCACGGTGGCGGCGAGCCTGCTTGGCGACCTGGTGCGCAATTGAATGGTCACGCGGTGAGTGAGTTCGTAGCCCGGATTGAGCTTTTAAGCGAAATCCGGGACTGGTGTTTGCCTATTGGACCACCACTAGAGGCCTTGAGGAAACCATGGCTCAAAGTGTCATCAAAGCACGACTCGCTTCCGTCTGGACGCAAACCATCTGGGTCTGGAAGTCCGAAGACGCAGCGCGGGATTTTCTTTATCGCAAGCATGCCCTGCTCGGCGGGAGGCGTCCTGTAGATCTCGTTTGGGAAAGCGAGATTGGAGCTGAACTCGTGCGCAACGTGCTCGGGCGATTGGAGTATGGGTCCGCCGTGTAATGGTTCGATCGCATTCTCAGCTGTCTGCCCTTGCCATGGTCCCCGTAGGGGCGAGGCATGCCTCGCCCCTACGCTTGAGCCCCAACGGCGCCCCTTACGAGATGCTCAATGCTGCTGCCCTGCCGGATTGGCATGTGGAAGGCGCCGAACCAAGCAGGGCATACGGCGAAGCCTGGCAGCAGGGGAAGCGATCACTGATTCTGATCGTCCCGAGGGTCGTTGCGCGCGTGGAGAAAAATATCCTGATCAATCCGGAACATTCGGAATTCGCACAAATCGGGACGAGCCTTCATCAGCCGGTTTGGTGGGACGAGCGTCTGTTCAAAGCTTGAGTTGCGCCCTACCGCGCCAATCAGTTCCGCCGCGCGTTCCGATCGGGCGACTTCTGCTTCAATGGCTCAATCTGGACCTTGGCCGCGAAGAACTCGCTGCCTCGGCGAAACCGCAGATCAATCTCGCTTCCGACTGGGGTGAGGCCGATGAAATTGCGGAACTGCGACGAACTGCGGATCCGAACATTGTTGGCCAAGGTCACGAGGTCACCTTTCGCGAGTCCGGCCTGCGCTGCGGGCGACTGCGGCTCAACCGCCGCGATCATTGCCCCTTCCAGCTCCGCGCCGCGGCCGGCATCGGTGCCTTCCTGATCAGGATTTCGCATGCTGACTCCGATGCGGCCGCGCTTGACCTCGCCATTGGCGATCAACTGCGTCATGACCAGTCGGGCCATGTTGATGGGAACAGCGAAGCCGATCCCGACATTGCTGCCGGTCCTGGAAAGTATGGCGGTGTTGATGCCGACGAGACGGCCGTCGAGCGTCACCAGCGCGCCGCCCGAGTTGCCGGGATTGATCGCCGCGTCCGTCTGAATGAAGTCTTCGTAGCCTTCGATGCCGAGCCCGGCGCGGCCGAGCGCGGAAACGATTCCTGAAGTGACGGTCTGACCCAGGCCGAACGGATTGCCGATGGCAAGGACGAAATCACCGACTTCCAGCGAGTCGCTGTCGCCCATGGGAATGGCGGTGAGATTTTCCGTCTTGATCTGCAGCAAGGCGATGTCGGTCGCCTGATCATGTCCCACCAGCTGCGCCTTGAAGCGCCGGTTATCCCGGGTGGTGACCTCCATCCGGGTCGCCCCTTTCACGACATGATCATTCGTGAGCACATAGCCGTGCTCGGCATCGACAATGACGCCCGAACCCGCCGCCTGGGTTTCCCGCCGCAGGCCCTGCTCGGGGATGTCGAACAGCTCCCGCATCACGGGATCGCGCAACATCGGATTGTCGACGACCTCCACCTTCCTGGCCGAGATATTCACAACGCCGGGCGTCACCGCGTGCAGGATTGGGGCAACGGTTCGCTTCTCGAATGGGGGAATGGTGCCTGCCGCGCATGCGACCGCGCTCCAAATTGCGGCAAACGTCAGGACAAGGAATGTCTCGCTTCTGGCAGACAGCACGGAACTCCCCTTGCGCCAGGGTGGCGCCCCGATCGCGGTGCGCGGCTGAGACGTGCCGCACCCACATCAGCGCCGGAGTAATTGGCTGATCCGTGTGTCAGAACGTTGGCATGCCATCGACCCGCTCCTCAGGCCGCGCTAATGCCGGAAATGGCGCACGCCGGTGAACACCATGGCGACGCCGTGGTCGTCGGCGGCCTTGATCACGTCAGCGTCGCGCATCGAGCCGCCGGGCTGGATTACCGCGGTCGCGCCTGCTTCGATCGCGACCAGCAGACCGTCGGGGAACGGGAAGAACGCGTCGGAGGCGACCACCGAGCCGGTGGTGAGCGGCGCCGGCAATCCCGCCTCGCGCGCGGCGTCCTGCGCCTTGCGCGCCGCAATGCGGGCGGAATCGACGCGGCTCATCTGGCCGGCGCCGATGCCGACGGTGGCGCAGTCCCT
>Ga0306923_10000376_pt1 | contig 34267 bp, 40 predicted proteins | sample sta12Can44000108_FD_203841 | JGI IMG/M metagenome (GOLD analysis project Ga0306923, IMG submission 203841) | Lab enrichment of tropical soil microbial communities from Luquillo Experimental Forest, Puerto Rico - statanox.12C.anox.44.000.108 (v2)... | ecosystem: Environmental > Terrestrial >... | reverse complement strand
AAAGTTCATGAAACAAAGTTATGAAAGTTCATGAAACAAAGTTATGAAAGTTCATGAAACAAAGTTATGAAAGTTCATGAAACAAAGTTATGAAAGTTCATGAAACAAAGTTATGAAAGTTCATGAAACAAAGTTATGAAAGTTCATGAACTTCAAAGGTTGGCGCAGGAACTTGTTCCTGCTCCGAAGGAAGGCTGAAGCCTTCCGTCTATATAATTTTTTCTAAAATCTATAAGCTTTAAGACACAAACTTCATGAAAACATTCATTGAAATCCTTAAAACATATTAGACAATATTATACTACAACAGTGATAACCTACTTTTTGCTACAATAACACATGAAATTTCATGAAATCCTGTTATATAAGTTCTATAGATTTTAGGAAAAATTATATAGAACTTATATAACTTCATGAAAAATCATTCATTGAAAGGTCCAAAAAGTCTTCATCATTGATCTAAGTGTATCTATAACATCTCTATCATGAGATGTTATAACTTTTTATATTTAATGCCATTATAGAACAGGTAATCCGATGTTACGAGGTTTTATTGTACCCCGTTCACTGTTAAAATTATAATAATAGAAGGGTTGTGTATCAGCTATGAAGCCCAATCGTTCTAAAAACTCTGCATTATGCATGATGTTAGTACAATTAAATGCATCGAAGCCTAAATTAGTGGTTAAAGTTATCAAACTCTTAAGTAGAGATGTAATAAAAGTTGCCTTACAAGAATAGAAGAACAAGTAAGCTACTTTGATTTGACCTAATGGATGTAAACTAGGTAGTTCATAGAAGCTAATGAAATCTATCACTTTAAAGTTGTCTTTTAATACATAAGTGTAGACTAAGTTATCTTTATTTTGGAACCAGTGTTGGAACTCCTGTAAGGTATAAGAGCTATAAAGTTGGAACTTTTTACATTGCTCTTGATATAGCTGATGGATTGTTTCAAGCTCTGAAGCTTTCATGAGTTCTAGCTGATATTCTGGTATCAGAGCCGAAATGGCTTTGGGTTTAGGAAGGGTGATACCTAACTTAGCAAAAGCCTTAAGGTTCAAACACCTAGAATAGTATTTAATTGTAGCCATAGGTTGAGCTATGTTATCAGCTGAGGTATAATAAGCGGTCCAAACATCAGATATAGATACTCTTCTAGATACTTCAGCTATCATGAGTGGAGCTAATCTTTTACCACGTAATTGTTTATGAACACATAAGAAGTTAATGAAGACCGAAGTCTTACCTTCAATGGTTATAGGTAAACCAGCTATGAAAGCCACTAATTTATCTTTAGCTTTGACAGCCACTAGCCATTCTGGTGGTTGAGTTGGAGAACTCAGGGCCCAGTTCAGAAACTCCTTGGGATAAGAGAGTTTAAGACCATCACTTTCTACGTAATGAGAGTGGAGCAAGTTATAAATCAAGTCTAAATCTTCTGGAAGTTGAGGCTGATACCACTCGTAGCCTTTAGGTAGTTGTTTAGGTTCTTGGTGGAGTTCTGGCTCTTTGACCAGGGAATTAAGATTAGTTTGATAGCTATGCAACATTTACTCAGATCTTTTTAAGATAATTTAAAGACTATAACAGAAGTTAAAAAGAGTTATGGATAGTAGTTCTATTATTCTAAGTGTCTGGCATATCATTGTGTCTTACATGGAACAAAAGGATTATGTAACTTGCATGCTAATAGATCCAGCAGTTAAATTCCAGCGTTTAGATATCAGACAGCGTAAACTTAAAATCAGCATTCCTAAGATATTAGGGCAAAGCAACTTCTCATATATAGAAGAGCTCCAATGTGCTAACAACAAAGCTATAACGGATTTAAACCATTTCACCCAACTTAGATGGTTGGATTGTTCCGGCTGTTCCAATCTCTCATTGAAAGGTATAGAGGCTTTGAAGTTAGAGTATCTTAATTGTTCTGGAAACCTATGGGTTACAGAGCTCAACAGCTTCAAGTACTTGAAGGCTCTAGAATGTGAGGATTGTGAGAACTTAACCATGCAAGGTATTGAGGGCTTGAAGCAATTAAGGAGTTTCAATTGTAACTTCAATGATTGGGTTAAATCCTTAGAGAACTTCAAGAATTTAACATGTCTGAATTGCAGGGAATGTCCTAACCTTGATATGAAGAGCATTAAGAGTCTAAAGTTACAAAAGTTAGATGCTCGAGGCAATGTATAGATAATATGTAATAATATTTTTCTTATATTATTACACCTTCAAACCATGAACTTTAAAGAAGCTCAAACTATTTTATACAATGAAGTATGTATTATAACGGAACATAAAGGTTTTAGAAAGCTAGCTTTGTCTCTTAACTCTGAAGTTAAATTTAACACAGTCTTAGAGTTCTTGATGTCTAAGCTCCCAGATCAGCGCATGTGTGAATTAGAACCTGCAATAGATACTATAGGTTTCTTTGTTCAACATAAAATCCATAAGCTCTTAGATAAGGTACCCAGCTCATTACAGAAACGTCAAATATCATTATTAATAGGAGAAGAGCTTCACGATCTCAAACGTCAAATAGCTTTGGTGGAAGTATCTAAGTTAGATCTCATAGTTGAGATACTAGAAACACAAGAGGATCAAAGCTTAAGTAAACGTGACATTCATTATTATTCATGTATGATCGCTCATGATATAGCTATGACTTGCACTAATTATAGTGAACGTATGAACTTCATTAAAAGGTTGATTGGTTCTGATGATTCCGACCTCAAAGATTATATTCAAGAGAATGAATATCTTATCCTCAATCCATATACACGATCAACTTGGTTTGATAGATATCTACCCATAGATGTGTTTAATATGTTTGCACCAGATACTAAAATAGTCATACCATGCCTAGAATGGTATAAACCATAGAACAATGGCAGAAATTATTCCAAGAGCTTCGAATAGCATTTGATAAGCAAACATACAATAAAACATCTTTCATTTGTAATAAACAATTAATGAAGGCCCTAAAGATCAACAGTTCCTTATTCTACCAGTTGAATGGTAAAACTATAAAACACAAAGTGGTAGTTTTAGAGGGCATTGGTGACATCTATCCTTTAGCTTTTAAACATGACTTTCAAGCTGAAGTGGTCTTTGTTAACAACTGTGATAAGAACTTTGTCTATTATTACGCTAATAAGGGAAGTTTCCCTAACATGAAAACTTTGTATTTAATGTCTCATCCATGCGAACCCTACACTCTAAGGCAGAAGGTAGAAAGAATCTACCTCTCGGATCACTATCAGCGTTATAAGACACGTTGGGCTGATGACATTGATACCGTTATAATTAAAAATCATCAAGAGATAGAAGCTCTAATGAGACTATGCCTCTAAATTCATATCTATACTTTTAACGCTTCGCTTTCTATAACATCTAGGATCCTAGATGTTATATTTTTATCTCTAATGGAAGGGAGACCATAAATACCTTCTACCCTTCAACATATCAGTCTTACCGTAGCACATTCTATGATAAGTTAAGAAGTCAGGATCCTCTAAGTCTTGTAGGAGTTTAAGGGCCAATTCTTTAGCTGCTGTCATATCAATGATACAAAACTCTGGATAGGAATCTATTAATGTTTCTAGATATAGATCTAACCATGATAAATTATACTTGACTTTAACATATGCAATTAGAGGATAAGTATCTTTACATGCTATGGCTTCTTTGATAGTTAAAACTAAAAAATCCGCTTTGATATTAAGACCATAAGTTTCATCTACCATATAATGCTTAGTGTAAACGTTTCGCATAGCTGGATCTAGTGCATAAACATAGGGACATGTTAGTTGCTTATCATAGTGAGTTAGAAGAGTTTGAACCAATTTAGGGTTAGAACGTTTAGAGATGTCGGTTATCATAAGATCTATAGGTCTAGGTGTGAAAGCAAAGGGATTAATGAGCTTAGTGAGACTATGGAAAGATAAAGTATGGAAAGACCAAGAGCTGATGTCATAATAATCCTGAATGAAGTTTAAGACTTGAAGGTCATAGGTTTTCAGCTCTGCTTGAGCTAAGATCAGAGTATAAAGTTGGATTTTCTTCTTATAATACAAGAACTCTATCATAGAATATAAGAATGGAATACTTAGCTTGAAGGATTTAGCTATAACTCTCAAAGGTATTTCTTGAAGTAATGTGTCATCCATAGCTTTGAGTTTAGAGAGGGCTTTTCTAAATTTTATGGCCCAGTAACCGTCACGAGCTGAAATACATACTTGTTGCATAACATATAGATCCGAAGCCGTTAGATAAGATTCAAAGCTAAGTCCTATGGTATGATACAAGATGAAATCTAAGCTAGACATTTATAGCAAAACATGTATTTTTATACGACAGTTATATATGAGCCATTCTATGACACAATGGCATATCTGCTATTTTAATATCTTCATTGTTAGAACAATCTAGAACCCTACATGAAGGTAAATATAGTATCTCTTTGATGTTATTATTATAACAATATAGGACCTTACAAGATGGTAGATCAGGAAGCCATGTAAGCTTATTACTATGACAATAGATAGTTTCAGCCATGGGCAATTTAGGTAGTTGAATGAGTTTATTACCATCGCAAAAGAGCTCTATGCAGTTAGGAAGCTGAGGTAATAACTCTAAAGTATCACTAAAGCAGCAGATGAAAGTTGAACATCTTAGAGTAATATTGGATAAGTTAACATCAGAGATGCCATTAAGTACTACAGTTTTAAGGTTATCAAACCATGATATAAAGGGATTGACTGTTACATATAACTTTGGTGCAGATAATTTCATGGGTATTGGAACTGTTAGTTGGAGATAAGTAGTTTTTGGATTTAACTCTAGGAAGTCTTGAGTTAGCATAATATGGACCTTTACTTCTTCTGTAATCTTAGGTCTGGAGCATGCAAGAAGTCTATACAATGAAGGACTATTAAAATTATCATCTAATATAACTCGCATATTTATCAATCTATATAAATATAATGCTAAGGTTATCTTAGCATTATGATTTTTATTCCTTAGGAAGTAACTTATACATTTAATATCTCATTAATATAGAGTTAGATATAACAAGAACCCCTTGATTCTTGTTATATAATTATTTATTCTCTAGAGCATATTAGAGGTGGAAGAGATGGTATTGGAACTCTTCCAATACGTGAAGGCATTTTAGGTTTAACATAAAGATGTTCGCCTCTGAGAGCCCCTGTAAATCTACATTCCGAATCTATAGATTCCAAAACTAGCAACATCTCATCACTAACTTTACCTTTAAATGCTTCAGCCTTCTCCAAAAGATAGCATATTGTTTGCTTATGTAAGTTAATATCCTTATCGCAATCTACATTAATAACATGAATGGCATGAGGCTCAGATATGATTTCTTTATAAACGAAGTGATATAATTCTGTATGACCTATTTGCTTCATTAAGGCATTGAGATGTTGAACTAGTTCAGCACAGCTACAGTTAAAATCATTCTCATAAAGATAACCAAATGGATGGTACAGATATCCTAATTTATCTACAAAGATGTAATATCTAATGTTTTGTTTTTCTCTACATGTATAATCTGACTCTGGATCCATATAGAGATCACAGAAACTATACCAAGCCACTAATTCCTCTAGGCTAAAATCATCTAGCTCTGGTGAATCTCCATCGTATAAGGATCCAACTATGAATTGGTTGATAAGCCTTACACATTTATCTAAATCTTTAATACCTATCTCAAAGACCTTAGTATCCTTAAATGCTTGAAGCTTAATGGATGGAATAATTTTACTTAATATGTTAACAGGAAACTCAACTTGTAAGGCTTCCTGAGTTATACTTGATCTAATAGTAAAGGTTTCGAGCGTCCAGAGGTTTAATTCACTGAAGTTATGGGACATTATGTTTGTATAAGCAATAATATATTTAAAAATTCAATCCCTGAATGGAGATTATATAATATCTAGAGCTCTAGATATTATATCCTTTACATGCTATAGGCTATAAATTTAATATCATCTGGATAGCTCTTGAAGTGTTCCATCCATGTTTCAGCTACTTCAACACCATTATATGAGATATTCTGCTCTATGTTAGAATAACTCTTTAAGATATTAGGTAATGGATTGCCTGATTGTAGGAACTCTGTACCGTGCTTGAGGATGAGTTTAATGATTCTAGCCATTCTATCAGATATGGTTCTAGAACTATAGTAGCTTCTCATATGACCATAATAGAGCAGTTCAGCCAGTCGTTCTTTATTAATTCTAAAGGTTCCAGCTTCGATGGAATCCATTACATGTTGCATTAAATCATTAACCACTTCTTGAGGTACGACCTGTAAGTTCCTCATAACCTTATCTATATCGGTCCTTATATGCTTGAGATTAGTGATACATTTGTATTCCGTGAAGCGATAGTGACATTTACTCCAATCTTTAGCTAAGGCTACTGGTAGAATTTGCTCCTCATAGAGTAATAAGTTATGCTCTTTAGCTATAGCTAAAGTTTCAAAATAAGTTTTCATGAAGTCTAACATACATTGTTTAGGAAAAGACATTAGACCTCCAGCTACATTGAATCTATTATGCTCCCAGAATCTCAAGATAGATGCTCTATCGGTGAAACGTAGATCGGTGGGAAAGTCTAAAACACCAATAGTAGGTTTATCTAAGGCTAGACTTTCAATAGCTTCTTTAGCCTCCTGAGCTGAGTATGGATCTGCATGGTATAGACCTGCATCCATCCAGACATAAAGTTCATGCTCTGGATATAACTTCATGGCTTCTTCCACCAGGAAGAACTTAGCATTGTTAGTTACAGGATAAACCCAGAAATTAGTGCTTAATTCATGACCTCCATAAATAGTTTTACCATCTTTAGCTATTAGATCATGAGTAGCCAAAGCATCAAACTCCTTAATCTGGAGCAAGAGATTCTCATGAACTGGCATATAACCTATGAGTTGAGGCTCTATGAAGCATACTACTTTATATCCTATATCTAACATGTAACGGATTAAGATGGTATAAGTTAAGACATTTCTTCTCTTAAGACCTCTAGTTGCTAAATCCATGATAGCTGTTACAATTAACTTAGACATTTTAGTTGATAGATATAATACTCTTAAAACCCAACAATTATCATAAAATGTCCTTAACTATTATTGTAGGTCTACCTGGTTCTGGTAAGAGTTGCTATTCTAAGAAGTTAGGTCCTAACGTTTATGATGATGGAATCTTTCAAGTTGGAGCCATTATAAGGGATCTGGATCATAAACAAGAAGTTATAATCCTAGATCCTAGTTTCCTGAGATTCATAGAACACTTCAAGCTATATCCCATCAAGGTTATAGTCTTCGAGAACGAACCTGAAACTTGCTTGATCAATGTTAGATCTCGAATGGATTCTCATAAATATATGAGGAATATTATAATCCAAAATTGTATCCCTATAATATGATTCTACCATGTTATAAAAGTCATGTACATAACAGTGAGTAACATTCATCCTTGGGGTATAGAAAATGAAGAGATAATAGAACCCGACTCCGATCATGTTATCACCTATAGATTCTTCCTCAGAGATAGCAGAGTAAGGAGTAATAGTGGGGCGAAATTAAGAGAAGCTATGCTAGCTCAAGATGATATAACTTCCATCCCTAGGACTGATAAACGCTTCAAACCTTATCATTTAGATTATAGTAGACGACATCCAGTGTTTCGTGGCTTCACTCTAGAAATCTATTATCCATATGTCTCGAATCATAGAGATATACCTGAAGCTTTCAAGGAAACATTAAAGTTATGTAAGGAGCTGGAAGCTATGGAGCATGATCCTGAAATACAGGAATATGTTCGCATAGCTATTGAATGCGAACGTTATCTCATAAGAGGATGGCTTAACATGACCAAGAAACAGATATCTAAGTTGAGATCTCATGAAATAATAATCTCCAATATTCTAGTGATGTATTTCAAGCATTATCTATTTAGCGGTATCTGTTCTACCGAGCATATGGGGATTATTATCTATACAGCTTACTATTTCATGGTTAGATTAGGCTATTGGTATCGAGATTATGACATCCATAGAGTTGGTAAAGCCTCTGATGTCACTTGTTATCAAGTCTTTTGCTCTAATCTTAGGTTAGAAGTCAAGGAATCCGATTCTTATATTATGGAAGAGATCCACAAATATATAGCATAAAATCATATAACACGAGGATTAAATTCGTGTTATATAAGAACAATTAATGTAAGATTACAACTAAGTATAAGGTAATCATCATAAGAGGTGATAATAAATTAAGTAATAACCTTTGATCCAGATTGTATCTGCATGCTTGAAACCAATTTCCATCTGGATGTTCTAAAATACTAATAATGCATTGGAGAATAATTTTATCATAAGTTCTATGATATTCATAGCAAAATAAGAATATTAATAACGGAACTATAATGAACGAGATTAAATACATTATGCTTTGAGAAATGAATTATATGGGCACTTTATATCTCAATATGACTTTGGATGGTTGTGTATCAGACATTCAACTAGGACCCCATGCTATCTTAGAGGATAAAGTTGTAAGTTTAGAGCATGAAGACATTGATAGCGAATATCAATGGTACGTTGTAATTTATTTTAGGACCAAGACTAGCTTAATTAAGCATGAAAGAATTCCTATTAACTTAAGTTACATCTCTAGCATTAAATTGGAGCAAGGAGACATAACACTGATGGAATTTGGACGCAAACATAGTTTAGATCTGAAGCAATACTTGACCGCTGAAATCCCTAACGTTAGAATCCTAAGCTCTGGTATAATTTTACAACTCAAAGATGGAGTAGTTTATGTAAATAATAGACCCAGATTTAACGATGTTTCATGCATCTATACTACTTCGGATAGCTTCTATTATAAGACCCATATCGGTTTCTTATACTATGATGATGTTCAATTATGCTACATCGATAACATAGATAGAATTGTAGCTTCCGAACAAGGTAAATTATGGATTCTAACTTTTCATCATGTAACTCTATATCAATATGGAAGTAGAGTATTCCGTAAGTGTGTGGCTAAAAAAGATAGATTAGTTTCTCATCATTATGTTGTTTCTGGAGGCGTCTATGTTATATATAAAATATCATCTAAAGTTTCATGGGTTACATTTTATGGTTTGGATGGTGGTGAGAGGGATATTATGTTGTATACTAATACCAGCATCTATGTGGATGAGTTATACATTGCTAAGAAGTTGGATTCTATGGTGGAAATCAGAGATCATGATAAAATCTTCAAAGGTTGCATTAAAGGTGATGTAATAAAAAGCATGAAAGTTAATATTCTACCATGTTATAATCTTAGAATGAAAGTTATTCAAGGATTGTTTGATATCAAGATCATTGTAGCTTAAGAATAATAAGATTATCTTATTATTTACTATATATTTATTCGACCATGAGATACTGAAAGTGAGGTACATGAACTATCCTACTTAAATCAAAGTCCTTAGCTAAGTATGAGAGAAGAACATTAAAGGATACTAAATCAGGATTAGGAAATCTAGATAATACATGTAAGGAATCTAATTCTGGATTAGAAACTACTGCATATAAATAGTCTCCTATTTCATTAGTGAAGAGATACCTTATACAATAATTAGGTTCTAAAGTCATAGTCTCTCCTGGAAACAAGATCTTAAAACTAGCGATGCTAACCATACCATCCTTGAAGTAAGTTAAAGGTTCTATTAATGCTTCTCCGTAAGCTTCCACAATTTGTCCCCTTACCATCGTAGAGTTATGAACTATTACGGTTCCATTAGCGGCTAAGCCATATTCAGCTGTAGTGTTATAATCTTCTGTTAAATCAAGGGCTGTAGGATATTTAATTAATTCATACCATATTCCTAGATATTTTTCTACTTCGAAGTGCATTTTCTTAGATTGAGAGTATAGTTTTGCATTATTTTGGGACAAATGCAGGATATTTTAGCTTATCATGTTACTTCTTACTTAGAACTTAAAGATATCTATGCTTTAATGTTATGTAACTCTGAATTGTATCATAGAATATCTAAACTACTGGATGAAACTAGCAATTTTTGGACCACTGTTACCTTACATCGTTGCAACAAGCTAATAATTCTTAAGCAACGTTACCATGAGCTCCATAACATCATTCAAGTCTTCAGACTTAAAGCCCTAACTTGCTCTTGGTTTATCAGATTAGATCAACTAATAGAACCTTTAAAACAAACCAACAGACCTAAACATACACTTCACAATATACATTACTATCATGCAAGTACTATTTTAAAGAACTTCTGCTATTGTATAAGAATTAGGCCAGGTGAAGAATTCGCTCTAGTTAAGGATCTAAGCCAATATAAATTTAAAGGTTCTTTTTTGGTCTAAAGATGATGATAGGAGAGTTTTGTTGTATAAGCTGGCAATAAGTGTTGAGCCATAATGATATATACATATCATTATGAATTAATTTATATAATATTTTAATTCCAAATATGTCATACCCACATAACTATTGGAAGTCTGCATCCTTCATCATCAAATCTATTACCCAAAGCATAGAAGTGGATTTCCCTAAGCTTGCTTTATCTAAGCTTATTCCTTCTATTCTATTGGAGACGTTTCAGGAAACTAACGTCTTTGAGGTTAAAACTATAGAATGCAATGTTCTATTAGAGTTCTTGAATAATCTATTATTACTATTACATTATCCCTATGGGGCCGGACTAATGAACTTAGATGAAAATTTAAGCTTAGAGCAACTAATAGAGCTCTATAGTTTTGCGGATCTATATGTAGAACCTAAACTTTTTAAGAAATTAGGGGTTAGAGATCAACTTACGGATAGAATCCTCCATAAACTAGCATATTTATACTTACCTTATATGTATTTATATGAAGAGTATCATCATACATATGATGATGAATTAGCTGACTATATGAATTGTATCATGGAAAAGATGAAGTATGAAGATTTGTATAAGTTTAGAGACCAAGCCTACAAGGGTGAAGATACTGCAGTCTATGTTATCAGAGTAGGTAAAACTTTACCTCAGGAAGAAGACATGTTCAGCTATAAGCATGCTAAGAACGTAATCGAACATCTAATCCAGAAGACCAAGGTTATAGAAGAATTTAAGTTATCCGATGATTTGCTTCATGTCTTAGAAACTATGAATATCAAAGCATCATTCCTTAACTTCTTGAAGGGTGAAATAGTAATAGAGCAAACAATCCAAGAAAAAACCTTTAATTCCAACCGATGTATTACCAACAGCTATATAAACATTAAGATCGATTCTTAAGGATTAATAATAATATAACAAGATGGAGCTCCATCTTGTTATATGAAGAACTAACGCCAGCTTAAAATTAACCCTTGCTTAAGCAAGACTGCCCGAATTTTAGCAGGATCGTAGTTTCTAATAAATCTATTGTAGGCTACTTCATCCATTTATGAACATAAAATTCTATATAAATAATCAAGTAATAAAATGTCGGGTAAGTTATTACAACAAATATGCATTATGGAAGAATATAGAAAAGCTATATTAAGAGAGAAAGATCCTTTCCGACGTAACGAACTCATCACTCAAATGAAAGCTCTATTGTAGATTAAGTATAAAGAGAATAAAATGTGTTTACATCAAGGAATAACATGATCCAGGGATCATGTTATTTACAGCTATAAGCTAATGAAATATTAATTTATAAAATTTCAACCCAAATGAAGCTCTCAATCTGTAATACCATTCTGTGCATAGATGATTGTTATACAAGTTATAGTCCTTATCTTACAACTTTAGCAACTACTGAGGTAAAAACCGATAAGCAAGGAGAAGCATATATCCTTGATATCTTTGATGTTCAAAGAATCCATAACTACTTAGCTTTCCTTGAAGGAAAGGAGTTCGAGTATGATCCAGAGGTCTTCGATTTCATGGGCCACGAGAATCATGTAGGTTATGACGACGAGTTCTTTAAAGTTAAACTTAGAGATACATGGATCAGAGATAATTGCTATAAGTTAAATCTCTTCAAGGATCCTTATTATGGTCTTATTAAGTTACAAGTCAAAGAAGATAGAATACCTAAAACCATAAAGAATGGAAATCTAGTACCTGTAGAATTACCTAAAGATCATTACATTGCTGGAGGTTTAGCTTTATATATGAGTGGTTATGCAGATAACTATTCGGATATGGATATTTTCACCTGTAATAAGCAAAGCTCTGAAAAATTCTTGTGTTTAGAAACATATAAGAAAGGAGGAATATGGGTTACAGGTAATGCTATTGCCTTAGGCCCATGGTATTTAGAGGCAAGACCCAATGATAAAGAGCACACTACCTACGATGAATATGGATTTAGGATGCATAGTACTAAGGTTCAATTAGTGACTCGTATTTATTCTTGTCCCTCGGAGATAGTTCATGGCTTTGATGTGGGTTCTTGTGGTGTAATCTATGATGGTAAGGATTTATGGTGCACTGAAAGAGCTAAGTTCTGTGTCGACAATAAATGCAACTGGTTTGAGCCAGATAGATGCTCTCCTTCTTATGCTCAACGTTTGTGTAAGTATTATCAAAGAGGTTATGAAATTAAACTCCCTGGACTTGAGGTAAATATCAGACCAGAAATTCAAGAGCTGCATGATCTATTGGTACAAAGAGCTCAAAAGTTCTTAAGTAGTCATGAGAATGTCTTTAAATTCGATACTATAAGTTCTCATAAACTAGTTAAATATTTATACCAAGAATCCAGATATTATCTAAATCGATACAATGCAGATGAATACGATCACCAATATTGGATCATGAGATTCATGAAAGATAAGTTAGGTTTAGAGTTAGATCCTGAAGAATGGAGACCTGAAATTAAAGATGCCTATAATGTAATTAGCTACTTATATGAGCATGATAGTGATCGTAGAAGCCATAAGGATTCACCTGACTATTCATCTTTCTTTTATAGGTATGCTCATACAAAACAGGATAATACTTATGAATATACACTACCAGATGTCCAAATTAATATGGCAGATTATATATCATTCTTGAGGTACGAATTAAATGACTATTTTAGTGAAGAGATAGGATATGTTCTTTCAATGATAGAAGCAGATTGTCTCGAAACTAACTTAGGTTTGTTGTTTTACATGATTAGAAATGGAACCATGTATGGTTCGACGGAAGATGAAGATAAGTACGACCATGACATTGAGAATTTTCAATCTTTAGTAGACCAGATGCCTGTCGATTCTTTATCCTTAATCTTATGGCAAACTAAATTTAACATATCCTATAAGTTGCTTTCTAAACCTATCTCGGATTATGCTAAGAATAAACCTGTTATGTATGATATTAAAGATATAAAATGGAAGGAACACAATCCCATGGAACAGGAAGTTAAGAAGGACAGAGAAGTTAAGAAGAAATATAATGAATCATTAACTAATACCTTCTATCCAACACCACTAGATGATATAATAGAATGGTATAAACAATGTCCTATGATAAGATTAGAATAAAGTTTATTATATAACATGAAGTACAATCTTCATGTTATATTTTAGTATTTAATTATTAGCTTCCTTGAACCATTTTAAATAATCCGCGATAGCTATATGTCTATTATAATAGAGTGCATGATATTTCAACACTAGAGTTATTGCTTCCTCCCATTTTCCAAAAATAGCTGGTATATTTGTAGTTACCACCTTCTTAGCTAATAGAATTTTAATTATGTTCAACCTGGAATATTCAATAGCAGCTTTAAGAGCATATCCATTTCGTGTAATAGAGCATAGGAGTGCTGAAGCAAGAAACAGTGTTTCTTGCGCCGACGTTGATACCGGAACGGAGTAATAACTTGAATAATAAGATATCACCATCTTTAGCTGCATTAATTAACTCTAACTCACCTTCAGGATGAAAATCTTTAATGGTTTTATCTATTCTATATGTACGACCAGACCATGCATAATGTTTCGAATTAGTTACAGTGAAGGATAGAGGTTGTCTTTGAAACATAAAACCTCTATCCTTCAAGTAAAATCTAACTTTATCTCTCATGGTTCTAGAAGGCTTAGCATAATTCCACCCCTGGAAAAACATAATAATCTCATTCAAAGGATCCTGGGATATATGGACTATTTTCCTTAAATTAATGTAATCTTGATGAGTAAGGTATTTAGAGATCTCATATGCGATATCCGAGGGCATATACATTTAGTGTTATTATATGTTGTCTTTAGTGAAATATTGTTAATTTGTAGAAGACTATAGTTATAAATAGAAGACTATAGTTATAAATAGAAGACTATAGTTATAAATAGAAGACTATAGTTATAAATAGAACTCCAATGCTATTATTCACTTCCAGTTAGAAGAGATCAATGTGACGTGTTTTAAGAAACGTATCGAGCATCATTAATATAAAAGTTATAATATCTTAAGCTTGAGATATTATAAGAAACGTTAGAAGATACTCATACTTTACATTAAATTGTTGTAGTTATAAACCATTGACTGTATCTATTAATCACATTAAAATGTCAACCACTTTAGTGACTTGCTTCTTCGACACTAATGTATATCGTTCCGACAACACTGGAGCTAAATCCGGTTATTGGGATGAAACAGTCTTAAGAACTAAACATCCTATGGTTATCTATGGTGATAAAGCTTACATTGAGTTCGCTAAAAGCATTAGATCTGAGAATACGGAATATCATGAGATGGAGATATCAGACATTCCATTATGGTCCTACTATGAGCAAGTTGAAACTAACAGATCTAAGTGTTGGCCTAGTGTTGATTCTAGATGCCCTACTTCGGTTCACTTGATTACATGTTCTAAGATCTTATTAGTGGCTGATACCATCAGACGTAATCCCTTCAAGACATCTAAGTTTGGATTCATTGATTGTAACGTACTCAAGAAAATGCATATTACTAGCGAATTCTTAGATACAATTCTAGATCATGAAGTAACTAAATTTCATATCATGGCTATCGGAGTGGTGGATGATAAACTTAGTTACACTGATCTCTACTTACGATATCGTTATGTCTTATCAGGTGGTTTCTTCCTCTGTACTGAAGAACATGGTCTTAAAGTAGCAGAATTATTTAAGCAAGAGTTCATTAAGACTACGGATGCAGGTTATGGCCACGGTGAAGAAATGATTTACACTAAGCTCTTAAATCCACATTGGGATTTATTTGAGCTATCTTATGGAGACTACTCCGAATGTGTAACTAACATCTTCCAAATTAATAGGAACCATGAATATATACTTAACTATTGCATTCTGCCTTACTCTCAGCACTCATGGCATAAGCAGTTAAAGTATTGTTGTTCTAAAATGTTAGAGTCAAATATAGATGGTAGGCTTAGATTTAAGACTCTATACTATTGTTATATAGCTAACTACTGGCTTCATGATGGTACAGGGGTTAATGAAACTTTAAAGACTATGAGTGAATTAACTAAATCTAATATCCAAGCTCTAAGTGAGTATAAGAGGGATAAAAGCTTTTATGATACTAACTTAGCCTATGCCAGTATTTATGGCCCAGTACCTTCCCTAATTCATCAAACATTATGTGTAGCCATTCCATGTTATAAACCTCATCTAGCAGATCTCAACAAGCTATTGGATAGTGTTAGAAACCAAACTAGAAAACCAGATCAAGTTATCATAGTTACATCCGAATCTCAAGTTATGGATGTTAAGGATACAGTTCTAGATGAAGGTTGGATTCTCTGCTTAAAACCTGATTTTGCTAATGCTTCTATGAATCGTAACCTATTAGCTAAGTTAAGCAACTGTGATATCATATCTTTCATTGATGCTGATGATTTAATGGATGAACGTCGCTGTGAGTATGTGATGCAAGCCTTTGAAGACCCCTCAGTTGATGTAGTATTCCATAACTTCCGATTCATGAATGAACAATTCATCATCGATGTTAACTCCAAGGATATCAAGTTAGAATATAAATATGGTTATTTAATTCCTGAAACTCATCAATGCATTCATAATGGACATATAAGTCTTAAACGTTCTATCTTTGAGACAATGGGTTACGATCCTAACATGAAACTAGGAGAAGATGTAGACTTTAATGTTAGACTTTACAAGCAAGGCTATAAGTTAAAATATCTGCCCCAAAAGCTAAGTATTTATAATAAGCAATCTAACAGGACTCTTTACGCTAAGTTAGTTGGTGGTATGGGTAACCAGCTATTCATCATACTCAAGACTATGTATGAAGCTATGAGAACTGGATCTAACTATTACCTGATACCAGATGAGAAAACTAAACCGTACATTAATACATTATACTCTAAACTCAAGGATCGCTTTGTAGATCCTGAAGTTGCATCCGGGTGTGTTACATATAAGGAAAAACAATGGAGTTATTATGATGCTTCACTTGAAATAGATTTATGTTTTATGTTATATGATAAGGTAGTTCTGGATGGTTACTGGCAATCAGAGAAACATTTTCCTGGAATGGCTAATAAGCTCAAAGAAATGCTAGTGTTAGATGATAACTTTGAGGTAGATAAGGATGCCTGTCTGATTATGGTTAGAAGGGGCGATTATCTCAAATATGCTGACGTTCATAACCCTTGTAATTTAGAATACTATCTTAAAGCTATAGAATTAATGAAAGATAAAGGTGTAATGCAGTTCTATTGCACCTCTGATGATCTGGAATGGTGTAAACAAAATCTACCTAATATGAACTACATAGAGATAGATGATGTTGAAACCTTGAAGCAAGCCATTAAGTTCCAATATTTCATTATCTCTAACTCTACATTCCATTGGTTTGCTACTTACTTAGCTAACGAGGTTGTAAACATCATAGCACCAGATGAATGGATTAGATTACCTAATACGGACTATCATAGCATTTACACTGATAAGATGACAGTTATAAGCAGATAATAAGGGATAAATAGATAGAATATAATATCTCATAATGGAGATATTATAGAAGTGTTAAAAGGGATAAATATTATATACAAAGTATTAAGCTAAGCATATAATTCCTATATCTTTTAATTCATCACATGCTAGCTTAGAAGATTGGAACCAAGTTTTATTACTATAGTAGAACATACCTTGACTAATGATTAATCCATGTTTTTCAAGACATTCATCAATGAATGAAGTTGAGGCACAATACAAATCTATAGCTTCTTCCTTAAAGGCATCATAATATATTTCTTGCTTCTCTTGAACTACAACCCCATTGATGATCTTTTGGGAAAAGTTATACAATCTATCGCCACTATGGGTTAACCATCTGAGAGTTACCCCATTCTTATGTTCTAAAACGTTGAGGTATTCTCTGCGCTTCGGAGCCATAGCATGAAATCCATTAACATGTTTAACTTTATATCTAGGCAATGAAATAGGAGTTCGAGCTTGCAAGGTTGGAATAACATATGGTGTGAAATCCATTTCAACAGTATGCTTTGGGTATGTATATGATGACATCTTTAGGATCGTGAAAAGATAAAAATTTCTTCATAAGCTTTATGTGAATTTATTTCGTTCTTTAGATACAATATAGCTCATTAAGCATAGTTGAAAGAATGATCTAATAGTTGTTACCTATATAAATTGTAATAATAAGATCTTGGGATCTTATTATTTTTATTTCTTTAGAGTTGAGACCAAGCTAGTCTAGTTTCATAGCAATCTTCATCTGGATATGTAATTAGATCCAAATCTAGTTCCTCTGTAATCTTTTTAGCTATTAGTTTAAAAGTTTCAAGACCTCCTGAAACCTTATAAGCTACAAAGGGAATGCCTGAAGAGAGCTCAAACTCTGGAAACCAATCAAGAATAGCTTCCATAGTTGGATTAAAATCCATGGCACTCATGATGTTATAATCATCGGTAGTGTGAATGGCTAGCTCATCTTCTTCAAAGCTAATGCTATATTCTACATTTGCTGTTTCATAATCTGAGAAGGCTGTAATGATTTGGTCTTTAGTTTGTTCTTGCTTTAGAGTATTTAAGAGTGTAATGAACTCCTCAGCAAAGGTTTCATCGCATCTATCGATCTCAAACTCATCTGGATCTGAACCGTTAGTTTCATAATCGTATGTTACATTATTATCGTCTAATAATTGCTTGAACGCTAAAGCTGAAGCATGATCCAAAGAGGCCGAGATAGAACTAGGATTAGTTAAAACACAATAACCTGGAGCATTAGATAGAATGGTTATAAGTGACATTTGGTGATTAAAATCCAAAAATATATTATCAGCTATGATGATACTTTTTTCATTAGATGTACCATACTAAATGGAAGTTAAGATCTATTTAGATGCTAGTTATTCACCTCAAGCCCGTAAAGGTGTTATAGGATGTTTGATAGTTTCAGATCAAGAAACTTTAATTGTAGAAGAAACAGAGGCTCAAGGTTCTACTAACTGTGAATTAGAGGCTTGGAAATACTTTCAACCTTTGATTCAACAATACCCTGAAGCTATAGTACATACGGATTGTCAGAAGCTATTTCAATTATACTCTGATACTCACAATTTAGTTAAAGTTGTGGGCCATGGAAAGACTGGAATGGTGGATCCTAACTTCAAGAAAGTAGATAAAGCCACTAGAAAATACCTCAGACAGATAGTTAGGGATAAGTAAGAAACCTTTATAGTTGGTACTCTAAATGTATAAACTTCCAACAGACATTATTTATAAAATCCAAGAGTTTGAACCTTTAGCTGATGTATATCCAGAAATAGAAGAATCTAAGAGATCTACATGGTTAAAGCAGAAGATTCGAGAAAGAAGTTATATACCTGATGATCAACTAGTGTATGAAATTCAAGAGTCTAATTTATCAGCCTATTATGTTATACTCGACATTAAAGCTGGAGAAATCATCACCGATGTTACTATCAAGAAGCAAAGCAAGAATCCAGTTACTAGAGAGATGGAACTTGAATTAATAGCTAGTACCCTTCCGCTTGAAGGTTTAAATAAATTGTTTGTCTCTAATACTGACTACCTGAAGTTTTTCAGACATATCTATGTTAGAGGTATCAGAGTATATAACTTAGTTAAAGAAACAGACATTAATACCTATGAGATTAAAGATAATGGTATAAGATTTCCCGAATCTAATGGAGTGTATCTTACGGATAAAGATTTTAAAGAAATAGTTCCAAGATTAGTTACTATAGCAGACACTTTACCTAATAGCATTCCATACCCAGATACTATGAAATTATACCATCCTTTTAACAAGAGTCCTATTCATTTCCTTGATGGCTGTTTTAGACTTCTATACCAACTAGCTACTGTAAATCGTTATTGGAATCCTTCAACCTATTATATGTTAGATATGACACCTAAATTCATGAGTAATGCAACATTGCTACCTAAAGGAACAAATATCTAGTTTTTTTTATATTTTTTATTTTATAAATGTCCACGATCTTATTGGATAAAAAACCCAGATATGTTACTATGGGAGACTATAGATCTAAATTCTCTAAGGATATCTTGAAGAATGATGTAGTTTCTGCAGCCTCTAAGATAATAGATCAGCAGGATAGAGATTATGTCTTTTCCATGTTTAAGATTAATCGGGATCTTATATCTAAATTAAAATCCGATGTTTATACTAAGAACGCGATAGCTAAATTAGGTTATTATTGGAGTTATGTATTGGACAACACCATTCTCAATGGATCATTGGAAGCAAAACCTATTCTTAAAGCCATTAAAGGTATGCAACTACCTGAACCAGAACAATGGTCTTTAGCTGTCGATCTTTATTTGCAACATGCAGGAGAAGCCTTGCAAAATATCTCCGTCTCCAATATTCTTATAACTTTTGGATTTTTCCTGGTACACTCAGATAGATTTGAGAAGCAAGTACCCGATATTATAAACGCTATGTTTGTTTCTGTACCTCGTCTATTTTATGCATATAAGACTCGTCATCCATATCACGATTTACTTGATAATTATGGATCTCCTCTATTGGATGGTACTAATCCTGTAAAAATACTGAAGACAGGAGATAACATCACGTTAGGTAATACTAGTTTTAATCTTCTAACTTATGAATGTAATCGTACAGGTATTGATAATGCATATCTATATGGTGTTAAGGATAACCATATCATAACTTATGATTTAAATAATCATACCATATCTCGAATCGATGGTATTGATGGTTCTATAACGCCCGATTCAAACCATCCTTTGGCTATCATATCTTCAGCTTTAATCCAAAAAGGTGTTAGCTTTGAATATATACCTGATCTAGCTAATATCTTATATTATTATCCCGTGGATTCCGTTAAAGACTACATGAAACAAATAGATTTAAATCCAGATGAATTTTATCGACAAGATCTAACACCATATATAAGAATGACTCTTCCAGCTTTGTTAGAGTTTGCATTCAACAAACCTGTTAAAGTAAGCGACGAGTATGTGGTTATTGCTCTGGAAGTTTATCCTGTATCTCAAGAATACCATATAAATGTGGCAGATACTATATTTAAGGATTATGTTGCTGAAAAATTCGTTACCTATGATAAGGATCTTCAACTCGTAGAATATCTTCTATAATGCAATTATAATGCGAAGGTTATACTTCGCATTATATAAACTAAATTAGTCTTTATCTCTTGCGTTTATGATTTTCATTAGATATAGTTGCATGTTTGATGTAACCTCTTTGTACTCCATCACAATAGTTTAAGATTCGTTTCTCATAAATACCATGACTAGTACAAATTTTACATATAATCTTTAATGTTTCTAAGAGTGAAACATAACTATCTATATCACCATAATTTAATGGAATACCATTTATAATACGTGGTAATGATAATACAATAGTAGGCATCTTTAAATCATCTGCATAAATCCAACAATATGTCTTATCCTTAATATAATTACCTAAATAATTAACTTTTTCCTCAAAGGCATGGACGTCATCATCTTCATAAGAAGCTAAAACTATTGCACCATTTATAGTACAATATTGCATCATGTCAGTACCATCTACAGGACCAAAAGCTAATTTCTCGCTAATCCAATATTTCATTCCTTGGAGTAGCTTATTATTGCTATTCATAAGATATGGATTCTTGATGAGATATTCTTGAGGATAAAATAGTTTAACATGTTTAATGCTATTATCCATAGCAGTCATGAATTCTTCACCTAAAATATGCTTGAGTAATGGTACTGTATTCATGATGGAGTAATCGATATGAGACATTTAGGGTCTAAATTATTAAAATTTTCTTTCATACTTAATTGGTGGAATAAATATATAGCCTGTTCTAGCATATATAACATGAAGACAGCTTCATGTTATATTCTTACATCTATAACTATCTCTTACGTTTAGTTGTTACAACATTATTCTTGAAACTTTCATGATAATTAATAAGAGTTTTCTCATATATAGCGAATTGGTTGCAAACACGACATATATCTCTAAGAGTTTTTAAGAGATATATGTAATTATCAGGTGTACCATAATCGATTGAATTACCATTAACAACTTTAGGTAAAGAGATAATTATACATACATAGCCGTGGAGATCATAAAACCATGCATATGTTTTATCTTTGATATATCGAGCTAAAGATTTAGTCTTATCTGGATCATCCAAGAATTCATCACTATCTTGTATGTATAAAACAACAGCGCCGTTTTGGTTAACATATTCTTGCATGTCCTGTCCATCTAATGGTTGATGAACTAAATCTCTTTTAAGGTAATCATTAATTTCTCTAAAGATATATTCGTTTCCATTACGACGGGGCGATTTATACCATAAAGGATATATAACATCCCTATTCATTATACTGTTACTCATATAAAATGGAAATTCCTCTCCTAATATATGTTTAAGTAATGGTACAGAATCCATGATAGTGTAATCGACTTGCTCCAAATGCAAGTCGATACAAATTATTTATTTCATACTGTTCTAACGTATATAACATGAAGACAGCTTCATGTTATATTTGTATATTCTAATGATATACAGCTAATAGCACTATCAAGGTAATAGCTATAACTAAAATCATAGTGGAAGATACTAAACCAGCTAAAATCATCTTAATAAATTTATACCTTCTGCGTTGAACAAAGTTAGCTATTTCATCCCTAGTTGAGAAATAAGATTGGGTTTCATCATCTTCCGGTTCATAAAGCATTTAAATATTAAAGCTATAACAATATATGTTTCATTTGTATTATTGTATCATATATGAAGAAGAAATTTATATCTTTGCCTCTAAATGGAGTTCAGAGATTTATTAGAGCAGCAATACGGACCCAACGTCATGGAATATTTAGAACCCAACGAATTCTATGCTTTAACATAAGTGTCTAAGACAACACAAGCTCAACCTAAAGTAAGTAGTTATCATGGTTTAACTATCTCTGGTGCTAATTCAAGTAGCGGAATCTATGTATACAGTAACCTTATTAATGGATATGGCGCTTCATGTAGGAAACATAGTTTGTAAGTAGTAATGGTAAATTACTATTCTAGCTGTTATCTATAAAAATAATAAGACCATTGTGTCTTATTATTGCTTAAATATTATAGCAAATCCATTTCCATCGGAATATAATCTTCAACTTGAAGGGTTGTAGTATTAGAACTCAAAGATTTAATATAATTTCTCTCTTCTAGAGTGGTATTAGACTTTACTAGAATAAACACATCATGAGTCCCGGCCCGAAATTCATGAGCTACATAGTAATCTCCTAATTGTGGTAGAATTCTTTTTAAGTCTGTTTCTTGAGCTTCAATGAAAACCCAAAGTGCTTCTATATCTTGCATACACATTTAGAAAAGTTATAAATAGAGTGTTTATGCTTTAAAGTTTGGATGAATAACAGGATGATTATATCCTGTTATTTAATAATAGAATTTATTCCTTGATTTTAGAGACCATCTCCTCATATGTCATTTTACTTCCGAACAACCAATCCCAGAAGTATCCATAAAAACCATAGTTCTTACTGCTAGCTTGGTGATGAACCATGTGCATCTTAGAACCAGTCATCAATCCAAAGGTTAAAGTCTCTAGATAATCATCATAGCCACAATGCTCTAGAATACCATGTAAAGCCATGAAATATGGTGCACAATAAACAGACAATGGATGGAGCCCAAATAATTCATAAGCTACTCTAGGTGCGATAAAAAGCATAGGAACAATAGAGAATAATTCTACTGGATGAACACACATGGCATGAACCGAAATAGTTTCGTGGAAAGCATGATGGACACTATGGAAGTGCTTATATAAAGGTCCCCAATGGAAGGCTCTGTGGATCCAATACATCAAGAAATCCATACATAAAACAATAATTAAGACTTGCCATACAAATTGGAATACAGTGGGTGGAATACTAGGCCATTGAGAAGCAGGAATACCTTGAATAGTGTATCCTCCATGTAGATCACCTGTTAAAGCATAAATGACGATACCCATGACAGAGAATAAATAGATGGTATTCTTGAGAGACATAGCCCATGCATTCTTGTAAGCTTGAATGCTATTATCGGATTTAAGTGGGGCTTTAAGCCTATCGGCCTTGAACCAACCTAAATCCAATGGCATAAAGACTAAATACAAGAGATAGGTCTCTAAAGTGGTAGCTATTAAATGAAAAGCAGCTGATCTAAGGAGAGGTGTTTCGACAATAAGGTTCCACAATGGTTCTAAGACGTACATTTAAACTCCATATGTCATAGAATAATTTTTCATTTAGAGCTATGTATATGTCGAACTCGGCCTAAAGAAATATTTTCTGAAATCTATATTATAATAGTAGAATGTTAAGTTGCTATTTTCTTCATTATAAAGGTAAAAAGCTATGAAAGAAAGTGTTCATTCGGTTGTTCTTAATATGAGACCTCATATCTCTAAAATCTTAGAGGTTAAGGAGTGTCTCAACTACTTCAGTGATTTCTGTAAGCATGCTTATATCTATGAGAACCTAGAATGCATAGTTGAGATCCAGAAGTACTTCCAGATAGGTGCCAATGATTATGCTCAACAGTTTCAGAAGCTCATGTATATAACTCAGCGTTTCTTAGATGATAACTCAGACACTGATGTTAATCTACCGGCTCCAGTTAAATTTGATATTCTGAAACACAAGAAGATAACCTCCGATTCATTCGTATATCAAGCAGACAAAGTCAAGAGTGCCTTAAATGCAGTTAAAGATGAACTATGTATCATCCTAGGTTATAGAGTTCCTCACTTCGTTCAGAGTGATTATTGGTATAACTTCGTTCAAAGGTATCCAACTTTAGTTCCTAAATGTCTCAATGATATGGATCAAGAGAAATGGGAGCATATACGTTATCACAAGAAGGACTTCATGAGAGATAAGTTGACTGATAAGGAAGTAACCTTATGTGAGATCATGAAAGAGGATACATCCATCTTTAAACTCCAAAGGACCGATTTAGATGGTGCTCTATCTGTCTACTTGTGGGATGGTAAGGATCTCTTGGATGAGGATGACATTGGCATGGGTAAGTTTCAAGGTTTCAAAGTTGCAGGATCTTTACCTTATCCACCTTGGCTAGTTATGTTAGCTATAGCTAGTAATAAATTTCATGCTAATGTCTGGAAAGGCTATCGCTTCGATCGAGAATATGACTTTCGTTACATACCAGCTACAGTTGAGAATGGCAAGTTACTCAACTATGATACTCACATCTCAAAGCTAGTAGCTGATTATGGTAAGCTTTTAGAATATCGTTCCACCTATTGCATAACCGAGAATCTCTATAAAGATGGTAGAACTTATATGCTTAATAAGAGCATTACACCTCATGATGGTAAATATTTATCCAACACTTTCAAGGAAGATATGCATAAAAACATCGTTGGAGACAGAGAGATTCATGATACTAATAAGAATGGTAACCCTAATATCGACATGAAAGGACGCAAGAAATGTATCCACATTCCATGTTTCTCTCTGTTCATTGTTCAACCCTTAGGTACTGAACAATCCTTGTTTTCATTCATTAACTTAACTAATCCCGGCGGCGTGCTTCTATCTAAAATTGGAACCCCTGAAAAGCGTATGATGGAAATCGCTAACAGCTATCGTGAAAGTATGATTCATGAAATAGAACATATATTAGCTGATAATGGTAAAATTCTTAAGACTATGGATTCTGTCTATGACATGGTTAAAACTCGTTTATCCCAATATCAGACGGTCGCTTCACCCAATAAACCTCATATCATGGAAGCATCATTTCAGGACCTGGTATCCAGCTTAAAACTATAGATAATTGGAAGAAAGTTATAACATCTCATGTCCGAGATGTTATATGTCATGGTAGAGCAACTGTGAAACGTTATTTGGACCTCTCATGATGATTTTTTCATGAACTTCATAGGTTCCTCTAAACTTCTTTAAAATTTATAGAGCTTTAAGAACCCAAAGATCATGAAATTTCATGTATAGATTGTAACAAAGAATAGGTTATTATAACACTACTATGGTGTTATAATATTTCTCAAGTAGTTTTAAGACATTGAACGAGATGACTTAGTCATCTCTTCGGAGGAAGGCTTTAGCCTTCCGCCAACGAGTGCTTTGGCACGAGTTCGGAGCAATAGCGAAGCGTTAAAAGCGATTATACATTGATTTTTCATGATCTTTGTTGTTCTATAAGCTCTATAAACTTTAAAGAAGTTTAGAGGAACCTTTGAAGTCCATGAAATCTATTAAATAAAAGTTATAACATCACAATGAAGAGATGTTATAGATACGCTTAGAGCAACAGTGAAGGTGTTTTTAAACCTTTGAACGAGATGACTTAGTCATCTCTTCGGAGGAAGGCTAAAGCCTTCCGCCAACGAGTGCTTTAGCACGAGTTCGGAGCGAAGCGACAATGAATGAATTTTTCATGAACTTCTATAGGTTCCTCTAAACTTCTTTAAAGTTTATAGAGCTTTAAGAACCCAAAGATCATGAAAATTAGTGTGTGAAGATCTTAAAACTACTGTTCCAATATTATACTATCACAGTGATAGTATAATAACATGCTATTTATACTAATAATACATGAAATTTCATGATCTTTGGGTTCTTAAAGCTCTATAAACTTTAAAGAAGTTTAGAGGGACCTTTGAAGCTCATGAAAAATATACCTTAGATACATTTCATGCTTATATAATGGCTTCATAAAGCCATTATAACTTATTCTCATCTTCTATAGAACTGGGATTTACAATACCATGTTTGAATGTCTGTTATGGGTTCTGGATGGAAGGAACCTGTTATTTGTGTACTAGGATCATTTTCGAACCATTTAATATCACTGAGTTCACTAGCTGATACCTTCATATATTCTTTTTCATAATCTATGGTTAGATCAGTGATGGAAGCGAAATACCTGTTATGTTTATAACCTAGAAGTAATCTATCTACTTGGTTTAACTTATCTACGACTTCTCGATCGAAGAAAGGTCCATTCCATGTCATTGAATCAAATACATCCTTTATAGTACAATGTTCAATAACTAGTTCTTTGTGTTGATCTATGTTTCTATGCGGTAAATTACAACACATAGAGTCTGGAAGTAATCTATCATACTTTTGCTTGTCTAAGTTTAAGGTCTCCAATAACTTCCTCTTGAAATTAGTTGTATCGATCATATCGGCTGAAATGCCAGGTAATCCAATTCTAAAAATAACATCATTATAGTTTCTATATCTATATTTGGTTATTCTGGCATAGAAGGATGGAGAGAAAAGTTCAGGGTTAATCCAATTAATTTCATGATCTATAGCATATTGCGCTCGTTTAGATGTATAAAGATTATTCTTATACCATAAGACTGTACAACAATCGACATCAAAACCATAAACGATCTGACCTAAGCTCTTATATTTTCTAAGGACTATCTGGAAGCTTTGAGTACTTCTATTATGTGGATCTCCATTATAGAAGTTAATGCAATTATCCGAGACTGAGAGTGTTAGACCCGATCCCTTAAGCTTTTGGATCACTGGATCAGCATCCGACTCTAAGACAAAGATATCTACATCAGAGTAGGTATTTCTATGAAAGGCTGGTTTATCGCAACCCAATAACACGGCTAAAGCATAACCACCAGCTATAACGTAGGAACCAGTTCCTAGAATTCCATCTAAATATGTTGTAAAGTCTGGGATATAAGACTTTACTAGCTCTAGTCCCTCTAAGGGTTTCTCATATAACCTTAGAACATGAAAGTATTGTCTAAACCATTTAGAGTAAACTAAGGTTGGAATATAGGATTCAAAGTAGCCATGATCTATGATGAGTTCGGTTTCATCATGACCAAAGAAAGCTAAAGCTTGATTTAAAATAGTTATGTCAGAAGAGTCTGCAATCTCTCCCTTTAACAGGTAGTCATAGTAAACTCTAAAGGTCTCAAGTTCTATAGTAATAGATGGAACCAATCGATTCTTAACTAATATCTTATCAACTGGGACTGAAGTCTGGAATAAGGTCTTAAGGTAGGGACTTACTTCAATGATCTTGGAGACATCAAAAGTAATTATTAGATCGTTATCTAGAATGGCTACTTGCATTATTATTTAAGCATGAAAATCTTAAATACTATATATCAATAGTGATATTTATTTAGACAGAAAAGCAGCTACTGTAGTTTGACTTAATTCAGGAACTAAGGATTGTAGCTCTAAGCCTTGTTTCCATTGTTCTTTATGCTTAGTTGTCTTGAAGGGTATATCACTTCTATTGATAGTTCCAGGACTAGTGAAGAAGGTTTCCTTATATTTCTTAGGTATTATAATGCTGGATCGTAACTGAGCAACATAGTGATGTGCATTATTGACATTCTTGAAACTGAGTCCTGCTCTAGCTCCAATGTAGGACGAAGTAGCCGGAGAAGGCCAAGTACATTCTACTAATTTCAGCTGAGTTTCTAGCTCTTGTAAGCTCCAGTTCATGAGAGAACAGAGTTTATCAACTACTAAGGATGGTCCCTCAACGATTTCAATGTAAGTTCCATCTAAAGATAGCAATTGAAGGCTTCTAATTAAGATACTGTTATTGGGAAGAGTTATATCAATGCCTTTGTATGTTCCACCCTTATAGTTAGATGAAGCTAACTTTGCAGACCTATGAATGTAAAAAGAACAGACTGAACCTTCATTAGGAGTAGAAGGATTGAGTTGTTTTTCATTACCATGAGTATAAGGATCAATACTCAGCGTTTCGCTACCGTATTTATTTACTTTATAGAGCTCTAATTCTAAAATACGGGCTACATAGTTACCTAAAACTAGAGCATAATTATTATGGAAAGCTAGAGCAAAGCTTTGGAAATTATCACACATTTTTATAATATCTCTCCTAAAGATATATGCCGTCATTTATGTTTAATCGATTGGTTTCAGATACCATTCCTTGCGATGAAGGTGTTCTGACCCTAGAAGCTTTCACTAAGTTAAATCCTCAAGAGCAAAGCATTGAATTCCAAAGGGACCTAAACGTATTGGAAGCTAACATGGTGGAATCAGAGACTATAGATGCATTAACCCAAAGTAATGAAGATCTCATAACTAAACATAAACGAGTTACTCGATTATTTAGGTTTATCTAAATGGATGAATTATCATTGTTGATGGAAGTTGAAGGAACTGTATCCGAAGCTATACAGCATGTTGCATGTGAAGTTAAACAATACTATGTTATGTCTCAATATTGCTATCTGGGCATTATATTAATTGCTATCATTGCTATTATCTTGATAAATTATTTTGGTTCTAAGTGTCATAATTATGACTGGTTCAACCATAAAGTTAGAAAATGCGAAGACCATTTCTGTAATACTATACCCATAGCTTGTGGTGAAACTATTGTTATGTTCTGGTCCGTTCTCATAGTCATCTTAGCTTTTAGTGCCATTACTATCTGTTCTACTACATGCCTTCTACCCTTCTTGAGCTTTTATTTCCTACTCCTAATTTTCATTATCTTAGAGGTTTATGCCATGTTTGAACTTCGTAACTTTGAATTTGGACTTATCATAGCTATCATCCTCATTATACTAGGTTTAATTCTAGCTTTCTCTCTATATCGTCATAATTATACAGCAGCTATTCTAATCTTTTTAATTATATTGTTTAGCATCTATATTGCTGGTGTAAATTATGAATTACATTCTTGTAACCATGAAAAAGATAGGATATAAAAATGGAAACTAAGGTTCTCAAAGGTCAGCTATTCGTAGCTATGCGTAAGGATCATGCTAAGCGAGGTTTCATCATTAGAGTTGGATATTCTAAAAGGGATCTAAAGCATTGGTTGTCATGCTATAGACATGAAGGATTTAAGAAATGTCATGTCCATCCCATCAAAGTTACCAATAAGACCACTAAACATGTTACCTTAGAACAAGCTAGAGAACTCTTATTAGTTAGCATAGCTCAACGCTTAGAGTTACAACAAGTTAAAGTCTTTCAACTAGGAGAGTCGGAATACTCCTACAAAGTTATGTCTAAGAAACCTATAACCGAGATGCTTGGATCGTATAAGGGAGAGTTCGTTTTAGATCCTGCTCCTATAACTCCAGAAGATAAGCCAGAGGAAAAACCAGCAGGACGAACTTGTTGCGTTATGTAATCGACTTAAAGTTATAATATCTCATGTTGGAGATATTATAGATAGACTTAGAGCAATCATGAAGAGCGTTTTTGGACCTTTCATTGTAATCTTTTCATGAACTTCATAGGTTGGCGCAGGAACTTGTTCCTGCTCCGAAGGAAGGCTGAAGCCTTCCGTCTCTATAATTTTTTCTAAAATCTATAAGCTTATATAACAATGAAACTATGAAATTCATTCACCGAAACCCCTAAAACGTATTAAGAAATATTATACTATCACTGCTATAGTATAATAACATGCTGTTTAGAACAAACTATGATAAAAAATCATGATCTTGTGTCTTAAAGCTTATAGATTTTAGAAAAAATTATTATAACCCTATGAAGTTCACGAAAAAATATAACATAGAAGGTCCAAAGAGTGTTTCATAGTTGCTCTAGAATTACATATAACTTCTCAAGGAAGAGATGTTATACTTTTTATGTTAAAGGGTTATAATAATTTTTTCTAAAATCTATAAGCTTTAAGACACAAGATCATGATTTTTTATCATAGTTTGTTCTAAACAGCATGTTATTATATTATAGCAGTGATAATATAATATTTCTTAACACATTTAAGAGACTTTATGCATTGATTTTTAAGTAACCTAAAGCTCTATAAACTTTAAAGAAGTTTAGAGGAACCTATAGAGTTCATGAAAAAATATATCATGAAGGTCTAAAGAGTGTTTTATAGTTGCTCTAAGCTTACATATAACATCTCCAACGTGAGATGTTATAACTTTTTAAATCCAAGTTGCAACTGTAGCTGCTAAAAACAAGACTATGTAAATAGCATACCTAGGTATAACCAATTTCTTTCCAGCTAAGTAAGAATACTTAGTGGTTCCTTCTTCATTAGAAATATATAATGTTCGAATGTCATAGCCTTGACCTTCTAAGAATTCTTGTTCTTCATCTGTCAAGCTATGAGACATGGAGTTGGTAAAAGCATCTCTATCTAAGAGGACATTAGCGGTTATCCAATGATTATTAGAAGACATTTATAGATTTTATTATGGGTAACAAGCTTCAGTTAATTTTAAACCACTGTTCTCGTTCAGACATCTGGAAATCAGGAAATAGGGATTTTAAACGTGTAACGTTTGCTACACATATATCTTTATCTCCGGCACGTTTTTCAGCATAAATTTTAGTTAAAGATACACAATTCACTTGCTCAAAGGTTGTGATAAAGTCGTAGGTAGACATGCCGATTCCGGTACCAAAGTTTAATGTCAGATGATCAAAGCCTTGTTGTAGTAGAGTTAGATGAAATCGAGCTAGATCAGCTACGAATACATAATCTCTAATACAATTACCATAGATAGTGATAGGTTCCTGTGTCTGTACTGTTGTAACACATCTAGGAAATAAATTAGGTGAGGTGAGACTTTCACCTGAACCTATAGGATTAAAATATCTAAGGATCGCATAGTTAAGTTTAGAGTTAGTAATTAAACGTTCAGCTTGAATTTTAGAAGCTCCATAAGGATTGATGGCTTCTAATTCTGCATCCTCTGAAGTGTCATCTTTATAGACTGTAGCTGAAGAAGAAAAGATAAGATGTTTTACATGAAACTTTTCCATGGCTGTGATAAGATTCTGGGTTCCTTGAACATTAGTTTGATAGTATTTTTCAGGTTCTTTGATTGATTCAACAACAGACTTCAGACCAGCTAAGTGAATTATATGAGTAGGATTGAATTCTAATAGACATCGTTCTATAGCGTTAGGGTCTCGGATATCACATTCATCTATATCCACTACTGCAAAGGGTATTTTAGCTTCGAAGAAGACTTCCGCTATGTGAGAACCTATATAACCTTTTCCTCCCAAAATTAAAACCTTCATTTACTTAAGACTAGTTTAAGAGATGTGATATAGAAATCCAACTCTTCAAGATCCAATTCATATTTATGTTCCATTTCTAAGTTGTAATCTTCAGCAAAATGCTCAAGGCTAAGTCTGTATTTATCAAGGTAATCGGATTCCTTGATATCTTCTAGGATATTTTCTAACACCTGTTCAGTGTAGCCTAAGTTTTGGTATAGATCACTTAAGTGCTTCAAGAGATGTTGGTGAAGCATCTCTAGATCAGGTTGCTCCTTTCTAGATTCTAAAATAGCATCCGAACATACAAACCAAGACATTTTTAAGAGACCTGACTACAAATACCTTATCTAATAAATGGACAAACTAAATCAAATTGGAGGTTTAATTATACCATTCCAAAGGACTAATGGAATTAATGGTCATGTATGCTTCACCGATGAAGCTAAAGTATATGCTTATTTAATGATACCTGATGATATAGAACTTCCTTTTAAGTTAGATGTGACTACCTCAGATACCTTTACTATAACTCAACGAGGATATATTTATTTGGGTTTTCCTGAACTTGAGACACCTATCATGGTGCAACCTAAAGTAAGTAATAATGTCTATACTTCACGACTCCAAGCTTTGAAACAGTTCAAGCACTAGGGCCTAACGGCTGGCGTTCCTGTCTTTTGAGCATCGTTCGGATCTGGGCAATCAAAAGTTGGGCATTCAGGACTCTCGGTACCTTCACAGCCTGATTTATTAATGATCATCAAGATCATAAAGATTAGAGCTGCTATAGCTAGAGCTCCAGACACTACTAGAGCTATAATAATGGAAGTTGGTATTCCCATTTTGAGATTTATTATAACATTCTTTTCAAGGAACTTAAATATGTCATCTGAAGAGTTTAATCCTGATACTGCTATCGACCAATATATGGTTAAGAAGATTCAAGTCCAAATGATCATAGATCGCGGTTATAGTCCCATCAACTTATCTAATAATTTCGACGAATCATATTATCTCACTATGCCTAAGGATGATATGATTGTACAATCATATAACAATGCCATATCTAAGGTTAAAATAGGTGACATCTTCAACGCTTTTTATGATAAGCAAGGTCAAAGAGTAGGTGTTTTCTACTTAGAAGTAGAAAAGGGTGGCAAAGAAGTTCCTAAGCAAGCCGTAACTCCATACACTCAAGATGAAGTATGGAAGAAAGTCATCAACCAACCCCAATATGGGATCAACAAGATTGTATTTATCTCGCCTAAGAAGCTCAATGCTTATGCCATGAAAGAAGTAAAGATCTTAACCGATAACGGTAAAGACGTTCAAATCTTTACTTGGATTGAGTTGCTATCCTTAGCTCCTAATCACGTTTTCAATGGTAAGTCTCAAATTATGAATGAAAATGAAGAAGTAGATTTCATTAACTCCATGATTATTGATAAGGAATGGCTCAAGTATTATTCTCAACCCTATGCTAATTCTTTGCCTAACTTTAATACTTCAGATCCAGTAACTAAATACTATGATGCTCGCCCTGGAGATATAATTCAAACCCATACACAAGTTTTCACTCATGACTCTGTACTTAGAGAAACACTTCTAGTGAGACGTGTCATATAATATCCATCACTATAAGTTATACAACATATTCTGTTGTATAACTCTTACTGTACCTATATTACCCTATTTTTGGGTATTTAAATGAGATGTCCGCATAATAATACTTTTATTAGCATCATTGGTTTCACAGGTATTCAAGGACCCACTGGTTATACAGGACCAACAGGTATGAAAGGCGACACTGGTTATACAGGTACTCAAGGTTATACAGGACCAACAGGGCAGCAAGGTATTCAAGGTGATACAGGACCCACTGGTTATACTGGACCTACTGGAACTCAAGGTTATACTGGCCCTACAGGCATGAAAGGTGATATAGGATCTACAGGTTTTACTGGCATGACAGGACCAACAGGTATTCAAGGTTTAACTGGAGTGACTGGCTTTACTGGACCCACAGGTATGAAAGGTAATACAGGCGATATAGGACCTACAGGTTTTATAGGTTCTACCGGACCAACAGGACAACAAGGTATTCAGGGTGATACGGGGCCTACAGGCATTCAAGGTCTAACCGGAACAACTGGTTATACTGGCCCCACGGGAATTATAGGTGATACAGGTATACAAGGACCGACTGGACCTCCGGGCTCAACATCTGGTTTTACTGGCCTTACTGGCCCTACAGGTTTTATAGGACCTACTGGAACTCAAGGTTTCACAGGACCAACAGGTATTCAGGGCGATACTGGAATACAAGGCACGACGGGACCAACAGGAATGAAGGGTGATACAGGTTTTACTGGACCAACAGGAATGAAGGGTGATACAGGTTTTACTGGACCTACAGGAATGAAGGGTGATACAGGTGATATAGGTCCCACTGGTTTTACTGGACCTACAGGAATGAAGGGTGATACAGGTGATATAGGTCCCACTGGTTTTACTGGACCTACAGGAATGAAGGGTGATACAGGTTTTACTGGACCTACAGGTTTTACTGGACCTACAGGTTTTACTGGACCTACAGGTTTTACTGGACCTACAGGTTTTACTGGACCTACAGGTTTTACTGGACCTACAGGTTTTACTGGACC